>Ga0129301_1000548_pt1 | contig 20553 bp, 17 predicted proteins | sample ConPoolayeHmetaG_FD_94489 | JGI IMG/M metagenome (GOLD analysis project Ga0129301, IMG submission 94489) | Hot spring microbial mat communities from California, USA to study Microbial Dark Matter (Phase II) - Cone Pool mat layer H metaG ...
CTTACGGTCTTCTTAGGCTACAAGACGTTAGGGTAGTATCTGATGACTGGTTCTTCGTCCGCCTTATGGCTGGTCGAGCCGTCGCCTTCAGCTCTGAAAAAAATTTTTACATTCAAGCCGACATTGCTGACAATTGGGGAGAATACAGAAAACTTGTAGATAAAGCCGAGTTTGATTCCAAGGGCAGAGCAGTTGTAAACGTCAGATGGGTTGTTGGCAAAGGAAAAATCTTGCCGAATACGACGTTAAAAAAAGCCATATTGCTGAAACGAGATGCAAAAGATAAAACGGTTATAAGAAAACTATCGCCTGAAGAAGCTACTAGCTATATAGAAAATGTTGACTTCTGTAATCCTCACATGCTTGTAAAAGACAAAAGAAAAACGGAGCTAAGAAAACGATTCTTCAAGCAGATGTTTGCTTCGCTAGAAAGCTACATCGTCAATACAGCGGCGCCTGTTCTCGACGCCCACAGAGCAATCAAAGAAGATATTCTGGGAATGTAGACTTCGTTATATGTGTGGTGTTAATGTGCGAAAAATTGGTGTAATAACAGCGGGCGGCGACGCTTCTGGAATGAATGCGGCAATCCGTTCAATAGTTCGATATGCAATATTCAATGGGCTTGAAGTCGTTGGCATTGAAAGGGGTTATGCTGGACTTATAAAAGGACAGATTCGCCCCTTAGGCATTCGTTCTGTCAGTGGAATAATCAACCTTGGAGGAACCATTTTAAAAACTGCACGTTGCGAAGAGATAAAAACCAAAGAAGGAATCCAAAAAGCAGTTGATACCCTAAAAACCTTCAAAATTGAGGGGCTAATAGTAATTGGAGGAGACGGTTCTTTCAGAGGAGCAAGCGAACTTTACCAAGCAAGCGGAATTCCAGTTATCGGCGTGCCCGCAACAATAGACAATGATGTCGCTGGCACTGACACAACCATCGGTTTTGACACCGCAGTAAACACTGCGCTATTTGCGATTGACAAAATCCGTGACACAGCAACTTCCCATGAGCGAGTGTTCATTGTTGAAGTAATGGGGCGAAAGAGAGGCTTTCTCGCTCTTGCAGTAGGATTCGCTGAAGGCGCCGAATTCATTCTCATTCCAGAAATCAAATTCGATCTTGAATCAATCTGTAAAAAACTAAAGCAAAGTCGCAGAAAAGGAAAGACCTCAGAAATAATTGTGATGGCTGAAGGCGTAGGCGATTCCTCCCTAATTGCTGAGGAGATAAAAAAGAGAACGGGATACGATGTTCGCCTGACAGTTCTTGGACATGTTTTAAGAGGAGGGGCTCCCACAGCACAGAGCAGAATGCTCGCTAACCAGTTTGGAACATATGCGGTGGACCTGCTTCTGAAGGGCGCTAGAAAGAAAATGGTTGGAGTTAGAGGGGAAAAAATTGTGTGCGTTGATCTATCTTATTCTTTGAGACAAAAGAAGAGTCTGAACAAGCAGCTGTATCGGCTAGCTGGAATCTTATCTTCATAAGGAGGTGAAAAGAGAATTGGGTCAATTAAAAGAAGAGAGTCTGATGAAACAGGGAATTGCCTATTTTTCAATGGAAATCGCGCTGGCAAATGACATTCACACGTATAGTGGCGGTTTAGGAGTTCTTGCAGGTGACACGATAAAGTCTTGCGCTGATCTGAAGATTCCTCTTATAGGCGTTACGTTGGTCAGCAAAAAGGGATACTTTAGGCAAGAGCTGACGCGTGAAGGAATGCAAATTGAGCATGTAGATCCATGGAATCCTTCAAAGTTCACGCAACCGCTTCCCGAAGAAGTCAAAGTGCAAATCCAGAATAGAGACGTTAACGTTAAGGCTTGGCTTTATACGATAAAAAGCCAGACAGGCGGCTCTGTTCCCGTGTACTTTCTTGACACGGACATGGAAGGAAATAGCCCTGAAGATAGAGAGATTACTTCTTTCTTGTATGGTGGAGATGAAAGATACCGCATTAAGCAAGAAATTGTTTTGGGAATCGGCGGCGTTCGAATGCTGGAGAAACTGGGTTTAGAGGTTCGCAAATATCATTTGAATGAGGGGCACTCCAGCTTTTTGGCTCTTGAATTATTGCGAAAACATGATATGGACGTGGATAAGGTTAGAAACCTTTGCATTTTCACTACGCACACGCCCGTTGAGGCGGGACATGACAAGTTCTCCTATGATCTTGTCAAAGAAGTGCTTGGAGAGCCCATTCCATTGGATTTTCTGAAAAGACTTGGTGGACATGACCGATTAAACATGACGCTTCTTGCGCTTAACCTAAGCAACTATGTTAACGGCGTAGCTAAAAGACACAGAGAATCGTCAAGAGCAATGTTTCCAAGCTATGTAATACACGCAATAACAAACGGCGTTCACTCATACACTTGGACCTGCGAAAGCTTCAGAAAATTATATGACCGATATCTTCCAGGCTGGGCAAATGAGCCTGAGTTGCTTGTAAGAGTACGCGTCATTCCGGACGAGGAGGTTTGGCAAGCTCATAGAGCAGCTAAAGAAATATTGATTGGTCATGTTAACAGCGTAGCAAACGTCGGTATGGACCTTGACACTTTGACTATAGGATTTGCGCGAAGATCAACTGAATATAAAAGAGCTAACTTGCTTTTCTCAGATTTGGAAAGGCTAAGGAAAGCCTGTAGAAAAGGGCGGATTCAGCTAATCTTTGCCGGAAAGGCTCATCCAAGGGATGAATCTGGAAAGAGGCTGATTGAAAGGATACATGGGCAAATTCGAGAATTGAAAGACGAAATTAAAATTGCTTATCTGGAAAATTATAACATGGAAACTGCTGCTAAGCTGATTCCTGGAGTTGACGTTTGGCTTAACACGCCTTTGCCGCCTCAAGAGGCTTCTGGCACAAGTGGAATGAAGGCGGCTCATAATGGAGTGTTAAATTTTAGCGTCTTGGATGGCTGGTGGGTTGAGGGTTGGATCGAGGGTGTCACTGGATGGACGATAGGACCAACTCCAGACGAGCATGTGTCGGTTGAGGAACGCTATTTTAGAGAATTGGATGATTTGTACAGCAAGCTGGAATACGTAATTGCTCCATTGTACTATCATCGTAGAGATGAATGGATAGGGATGATGAAAAGCTCGATTGGAAAAGCTGCCTATTACTTCAACAGTCACAGAATGATGCACAGATACGTGACTGAAGCTTATCTGTAAGTGTTTGCTTCTGCTCTCGGGGTGACTAGTCCCTCCCATATATATAGTTGGAGAGTAGCTTCTCGAAGCGTCTAGACCCCCCTTATATATACTTTGAACTTTAGATTCTAGTGCTTACGAGTGCGGAGAATTGTTTTGTGTGTTGATAAAAGTTTATTTGGAACAATTATCTGATTGATTCTGGCGCTCTTGGCTCAATAAGCCCTGGTAGTATAGTCCGGTCTAGTATATGCGGCTGTCGCCCACAACAAGACAGAATTTTGTCAAAGTATGACCATTCGAGAGCAGACCTACTCTTTAAATCTTGTGAAGACAAATACTATAGGTTGCCAAATGGTTAATCGATTGACACCTTATCAAATCAGAGAAATACGAAGGCTAACAGAATCAGGCGCGTCCATGAGAGAGATCGCGGTGACCTTGAAAATGGCAAAATCTACGGTTTATTATCATGCCAAGAGTCTTTGCCGAAAAATGACAACGTTTGATTCATCTCATCTTAGCGACTGCTAAAGAGGTTACATCGTTGGTCTTTTCCTTGGTGACGGATCCTTCAACAGAGGTTTAAAGACTCCGCGTTATATTGTAAGGTTTGCTTTAGACGCTGAAAGAGATCAAGATGTTGCAAGGAATGTGTCAAAAATCTTTGCGAAAGGTCAGAAGAAAATGAACGTTTTCACAAGAGAACACGTTATGACAGTCAAAGTATGTTCAAAGGAATTAGTTCAGTATGTCAAAGGATATGTGGAATACGCCAAGAGCAATGGCGATAAGTCTGAGAAGGTGATTCTGCAAGGCAAACAATGGTCGCATGACTTCAAACTTGGAGTGTTAGCTGGCATTATTGATGGTGATGGTCATGTACACAAGCATTTAGGCACTGAGATAAAAATGGTGTCAAGAACGATATTCGAGACTATACTCAATATAGTTCATGATCTAGGGATGATCGTTAACACAAAAGTACGAAAAGCAACAAGAAACAGCTTTTCCAAAAAGCCTTGCCATACGATATACATCCCATCTTCAGAAATGAAAAAGCACCGGAAGAATATTCCTTCGGTGAAAATCAGACGCTTTCTCTAATTGCATACTATCTTATCGAGAAAACTTAATTAGTTAAAGCGGTTTCTATCTTTCTCGGCGCCTTAGGCCATTGACAGCCCTGGTAGTATAGTCCGGTCTAGTATATGCGGCTGTCGCCCGCAGGACATCACGATGAAAAGCTGCTTCGTGACATGAGCCGGGTTCGAATCCCGGCCAGGGCGCCTTTCTCATTCAATTTCAAAAGAAAAATAATTTTTATATTGTTGTGATATTGAAGGAGATAAGACGGTGAGCGAGAAATTAAAACGCTTCTCAGCAACTGAGGCATTGGAGAACTAATCAGCTATAGGCAGTTACGAAAAGGTGTGGTCGATATTAATTGGATTATTAAAACCGTGCAAGGAAAATATGTTTACGAAAAATTATATAGTTCACAAAAGTAGGGGATTTGAAACATCGAAAAACATTTTTTTATTTCTATTGACTGATCTATCGATATATTTAACAGTGTGTTGGAAACATCTATATTTTTGCTGGTTTCGTTGTTCCATGTTTAATTTAAACAGTGAAACTAGTTGTAAGAGGTATTTTCTTAACAAAACTCTCAGGTGGAGTGAATATTTCATTGAAGATCTTCCAATAATGCAATTCCTCTTTGGATCGCACGAAAAATCCTGGAATAACTTCTTTCTCTCTTTCAAACATCCAATCAGGGATCTCTTTGTTGAGATAGTCTCTCATTAATAGTTCGGAGTCAACTCCTTGCGAAAACTTTGCCTTTTTCCTCCAAGCAATTTTTTCAGGGATAACATCCTTGAAGGTTTCTCTAACTATCCATTTTTCGACAAGTTTACCACGAACTTTCTTCATTTTTAAAGAAACGGGGATTCTGAATGCATATTCCACTACTTTCAAATCGAACCAAGGTGCTCTCGCCTCAATATTGAATGCATAAGGAATTCGATCAACTCGCTGCAGACCTGTTGCATGTTCCACTTTTAATAATTCCACCAGTTCATCAGCCAACATTTGTGAAGTTATGTTTTTTAGATAGGAATATCCTCCGAATAATTCGTCCGCACCTTCGCCGGTTAACAATACATCTATTTCTGAGTCTATTTTTGAACAGAGAACATACATCGGAAGAGCGCTGCGAATTAACGCTGCATCAAAGGTTTCAAGTGTCTCGATTACTTTAGGAATTGCTTTCTTTAAATCGTCATAACCTATTGTGAAAACTCTATGCTGAAGATGGGGGTACATCTTTGTTACTAATCTTGCATACTTTAGATCTTCAGATTCTTGCATTCCTATGGAATAAATGGGTAAATTTGGGACATATTTTGAGGCAAGAGCGCAAATTATGGTTGAATCGATTCCTCCGCTTAAGAGCGCCGCAACATTTCCCGATACATTAACTGAATTTTTCACGGCATTATCAAGAAGGGCTTTCAAAGTATTTTTTATAGTCTGTAGCTCGGATTCATTAAGAACGCTTATCTTTCTCAAAGAGTCCATATTATAAAATATTCTTTCTTCGAGTTTAATTTCCTTAACATCGTATTCAACAACATGACCGGGTTGGAGTACCCTAATAAATCCTTCAAAATTCTTGATAGCCTTTAATTCTGAACTAAAGATAAGTACGGTGTCATTTTCCAAAATATACAGGGGGCTTAATCCAACGGGATCCTTAGCTGCAATGAATGTATCACCGTTTTTTATCATGAGGGAGTAGAAGCCATATGTGCTTTTGAAAATATTATCTCCAAATCTTTTATAGCCTTCATAAACTAATTCGGTTGGTGAATAATATGTTTTCAAGCCTTCAAGGCTTTTTAATTCATCCAAATTATAAATCTGTCCGTCAATGATGCAGAAATCACGATCACCATTTTCAGATTCATCATCTTCAAATTCGCATTTTATAAATTCGGGTACGGTGTTTTTAAAAAGTCCACTGAAAAAATAGTAACTACCAGTGACATTGATAATCTTGTCGCAACCGCGATGTTTCAAAGATTTCGCATTTTCTTTATACGCGTCTTGAATTTCCTTTTTCTTGGATATCACTACATATATGCCTGTCATTTTTTTCTCCCGTTAATCTATAAAAACGTTATATAAAAATCCCTCAGTCTTTAAATCGTGACATGCGCTAAGATGTAATAGGATACGTTATATTGTATGTTTTGAGAGAGCTTGAAGAAAGAAAGTAGCCGGCGAATTTGTTACAAAGGAAAAGAACTGAGGCTCGCACTCTTTGTTTTCTATTAGAAGGCTCTGAAATCGTTAAGAAGCTTATACTAGGCTGCATTAAGGCCAAGTGCTACCCTAATGGATTTCCGAAAAATATCTGCATATGGGATGAAAAAGCATCTCTATGAGTTTATTTTTATATAACAAGCATTTCTGTTCTTGTTGAGGGTGGTAGCTTTGGAACAAGAGAGTCCATTGAAGTTCAAGTGGATTCTGATTTTTGAAGCTGTGTTTGCAGGTGCTTACATATCATTGACAAATGGGTTATTTGTAATCTACCTCGTCTCGATAGGTTATGCAATTGAAGGAATATCATTTGTGATGTTTGCTTTAGCAGTCGCATCTATGTTAATCGGTACATTTTTGCATAAACGATCCTCTTTCATTGTAAGCAGAGTCAAACTCAAGTTGACAGGATTTCACGGGCTTACAAGAATTATATGGTTGCTGATTCCTTTAACAACAAGTAGTCTACTGATTTCTGTGCTATATTCTATGTTCACGATTTTTAACGGTGTCAACAGCACTTTCTTTACTTTTGCTGTCTACAGCTCTTTGGCCGAAGATGACATAAGAGATGTTACAGCCAAGAGATCGGCGGCAAACGGTATATCGAGCATCTTGGGGTTCGTTTTAGGAGTTTTTCTGCTAGCATTCCTTCCAGCCGAAGATAAATTCGCGTATATTTTCCCTTTAGGAGCTTTACTTGGGCTCATGTCCACTCTTCTAATTCTCCTCCTAAACTTGTCGCATCTCGAGGGTGCTCCGATTCCTAAAGTGACGGAACAGCCCGAAAAAATATTTTCCGCTTCCTTATTTCTTGTAATTTTATTGACTTCGGGCAATCTTCTCGGGATTATTTGGGCGCCCTACGTAATGAATCATCTGAAAGGCCCTGATTTCTTAGCTGCGTCTATGAGCCTCGTCGGGACGTTCACGAGCATTATTGCTTCCCTGTTTTGGAGAAAAAAAGCGTTTAAAGCTCTGAGCGCTGGACTTGCATTTAACACTTTTGGGCCTCTTTTGATATTGGCTACGCCATGGCCATCTTTTCACGTGCCCATTAATGCGTACACCACTTTTATGTTTACTGGAGCAAACTTCCTTGGAACTTTTCTTTTCGCAAATTACACCAAATGGTTCGGAGCAGTCAGATCAAGCTTGTTGCTTGTTATACTTGGAACTGCGGCCCAGATGGTAGCTGGCCTTTTGGGAATCCTTGTAAAGGAAAATCACCTTCTTGCCTTTTCTTTGGTTTTTGCAATTCAAGCAGCAGCTACTATTCTGGCGGTCATAACGATCTCTGAAGTGGCTGTAGTGCCTGAGGATGTGGCCAGAACTTATTCTTGGGGGTTATACAGCAACAGTATCATGGGGTACCAGACGGCAGTTGAGATTTCAAGGGAGACCATCCTAGACATCCTTAAACTGGCTGCTCTCTCATTGGTTATTTTTGCTCTATACTTGATATATCGTGTTCTATGGATGCTAATAGGTTAGAGGAAAATCTATGAATACCGAAGCTGCATCATGAGTGGAAAGGATTAGTTGGCTAAAGAGACCATGCTTGAGCTGTTAATTAAGATACCTTTTTCGCAAAATCGGATACAACGATCAAACAGTTTTCAGTTTTATCTTTGCCTTTTTCAGCAGATAGCTTGATAATATCAATTATTCACACAAACTGCAAACTAATCAGTTTTATCTTTCTTTGGCGATGAGACTTTTGAGCTTTTTTACGGCAACAAAGAGAATACCATTTTGATTGTTTAGCTAGATTCTAAGATCTACTGCCAAGATCGAGTTTCAAGTTTTCCTGCCATAGGAAAGAGCGTGTAAATGGACTTATGTTCCTCTTCGCATAAGTGTTCTTTTGCGAGTTATGTATATTGCGAGGGTCGCAGCTGTTATAATGATAATCGGTGCTACAAGTAGCCAGAATCCTATTGTAAGCCACATTGCTGGAGGAAAGTCTGCCAAGATTATATTTGTAGAAGCTGAGGCGGTTACAGAGATCTGTTTGGTAGCGCTAGTCTTGACTACTGTAAGCCAATAATCAGATGCGTAGTGAACATCGACTCTGTAGGTTCCAGAAGGTAGCTTGAATAATGCTTTGCCTGTCGCATCGGTTGTGTCAAGACCATATCCTACGCCAGACTGTGTGTAGGCAATTACATATGCACCGTGAATAGGCACACCATTATTTCCAAATACTTGCGCGGTTAACTGGTATACTTGAGTTTTTATGGTGTATGGGCCGTCAGAATCCACGTATACTGTTACTTGTTGAACTGTCACATCTTTCCAAAGAATGGTAAAGCCATAGTTTCCAGCAGGAATCTGCGTTAAGGTGATGACACCTTCGTTTGTCGTATATCGAGGAAACGTATCTGTTGTGCCATTTCTCCAGGTTACATAGACTTGTGCATTTGGTAATGGATCATTTACGTCGTCTGTTATTCTGAAAACGGGAGCATAATAGACGATAATGCCTATACTGAAGATATGCACTTCATGCTCGACAAATGGATCGAAAGAACCAACATCACTGTCGTGGTAATATCCATTGTTATCAATAACCGAGACAATTACTGTGTAGTTACCTAATACAGCTGTTGTTGGATAAGACCAGTTCACTTCAAAGAGATGCATATAATTGATGCGCCAATGGCCATTAGATACTCGGGTCATTTCCGTATTTTCTACAACAGGATTGCCTTCAGGGTCAAAAATTGTTGTGTTAACTCTGTATATGTCATAGCCGCCGAAGGGGTCCGTAACATTTGCGCGAACTGTCACTTTGCGTTCACTTTCGGTCCAATTGTAGTAGAATAATGTTGTCTCCGAGTCATCCACTGTATAGGTTTTAATTGAGACGGGACGGGCGTAGTCTTCAGCTGGTAGAATTGCCTTACTTGGATACAACGGTGAATCGTACCAGATTCGCGTGTCTGCTGCGGCTCCTGTGTTAACTTCTACTGCGATTAATAATGTTGTGCCAGCGTTAAAGGTGTGTGTGAGAGGAGTTGATAGATTATAGTTGTAGACAGGAACATCTATGTAGGAACCGATGCTACTGGTCACTGTTGGAGTAATTATGCCGGAATCCCAGAGGGTTATGCCTCCCTCTGTAATTTCTTTAAATGCAACTGCGAATGTCGTAGGTTTGTAGGCTGAACTATTTGCCCATATGAAAACTTGCCATGTACCATTAAGTGTTACGGTACCTGCAAAGTTTGGGTATAGGTAAAAGTCGACTACAATTTTCGGTAAACCAAAGGGTTTATAGAAAGAGTTTGTCATTGCTTCTTCTTGTGTTAAGAATCGGAACCATCGGGTTGTATTCATAACATACTTAGTTTGCAAGCCAGCCACTGTTACAGGCACATCTGTATAGTGGAAGTAGAACTCCATGGGTTTTGCTACATCTGTGTATGCTGATTTACTGGGTGATATGAAGCCAGCCAAAAAAATCATCGAGATAGCTGAAAGCGATATAATTAAGGAAATTGTCTTTACTTGAGGCTTGTTTTTCATTTTTGATAATACATCCTTTTTTGCTTAAGCTTTACTTATTGGATTGTCAGTTAAGCATTGTTAAATTCAAATATGGATTCTAAATCAAACTTCGAATCCTTCCAAAAAGAAATTTAACGCATTAGGAGAGAAAAGCATAGGCATATTTTTACTGGTAAATACTTGTCCGATCTCAGTCAAGGCTACACTCACATTGGTCAAGTGATTTTGTTGTTTTTCTTCTCTTCTTCAGCGATGAGGCGCTTGAGCTTTTTTTCCATTTTCAACTCGTAAACGTGCTCCTTGACTGGTGGTGGCAAGCCCTTCCGTTTAAAAAGCAGGTTTGGAGCTACTATACGTCTTTCTCCAGTCTTTACCTTCACTTTTTCGCCGTAGACTCTGTCCTCAAAAGGTTCTAAAGCCTCTACTATCCAGTGTCCTCTGCTTTTTGTCATAACCTTAACCTTGTGTCTTCCTTTGTAAAAGCGAATTTCCTCGCTCATAACAGCCCACACTATAGGAGTTGTATGGTAACTGATTTAAAATGCATGGTTTCTGCCCGCATCCAGAAAGCATATGAGCGTGTTTCAATCAAAATTAAAATGATAAGAATTGAGCCATTCTAGAAGACAAGCAGACAAGCGTTCTCCAAATGTCTGGCTAATGGACATTCTAAAAGACTCAAGTTTAGGCGCAGAAATCAAATACGAGGAACATCTGAGAATATCAGAGGCTTCTCGAAGCGGCATGTGCGTAGCGTGTAAGGGCTCAAGGTTTCTCTGCGGCAAAACCCGCTGTCCAATAATTGTTAAGGCTAACTGTTTTCTGAAGAGTATTCCGCTGATGCAGAGCGAAGACATCGATGGAGCTTCACCTCCAAGCGTTTTTGTAGGAAGAATCGGCTACCCATACGTGTACGCTGGACCTTTAGTGCCGCCCGTCCATGATGACACGAGCCTTTATGACATGCCAGAATTTTGGCTTGGAAAAACAATAGACGAAATCGTCGCCTTTCGCTCACTGCTGGTTAGAGGAAAACACCGTGTTCACGTGCGAAGGTTTGAAGAAGCGGGAAAAATAATGGAGAAAACCCGCGAACTAGCTCTCGCCGTAAATTCTGTGGATGTTGAGCTGATACTGAAGAAGAAACCGCGTGGCTTTCTGTTGTTAGATGATGAAGTTCAACCGTTCGGACCTTCAGCGCCTATCCGCGACTTGCTTGTCAGCAACACACGGTGGGACCATCAGATAGAGAAGGCGCACAGAGACACTGACTTGAAGGCGACTCCAGCCGTGAAGGAATTGCACAGCAAAGGTGTTCTGGTCACAAAGATTCAAAGAGCCTTCAGCGTCGGCGCATTCGGCTTAGAAAAAAATAGAAGGCTTGTACCCACACGTTGGAGCATAACAGCCGTAGACAGCATAATCTCAAAAGACCTGATGGAAAAAGTCAAAATGTTCCCAGAGATAAACGAATATCGCATATACGAGTCACGCTATCTGGATAATCTTTTCGAAGTCCTGATGATTCCTGACACGTGGAGCTACGAGGCTATAGAAGCATGGTATCCTGGCACAGTCTGGAACCCAGATGGCAGAAACATTGTCATGTTTGGAGACTGGGAGGGCTATGAAGGAAGAACAACCTATGCGGAAATAGGCGGATGCTACTACGCTGCACGATTGGCAGTTTGCGAGCAGCTCGTAAAGGAAAGAAGACAAGCAACAGCCATAGTTCTACGCGAGGCACATCCAGGCTACATCATGCCCGTCGGCGTTTGGCAAGTGCGAGAGAATGTGAGAAATGCAATGCGACAAAAGCCATCAACTTTTAACACTTTGAACGAGGCACTAACAAGCATTGGAGGCAGATTCCAGATTCCGCTTCAGCAGTGGCTAATGCAAAGCCAACTTCTAAAAAACGCTCTATTCCAAAAGAAAATAACAGATTTCCTTAAAACAGTCAAATAGCCAATCTTTCAGCATAAAAAATACTATAAAGTGTGTGAGTCAGAAAGATTAAAACAAGATGATGTTTAACTGTGAAGCCTATGGGAAAATCGAAAGCTAAGAAACGCGCTGGCGGAATTCACGGTGTTCTAAAAGGTTTATATAATGCTCTCTATGGTTTTGTGCTACACTCCTTCAAAAGCATAAACCGAAAGGTTAGGTCCAAGCTTCCTGTTTGGCGCATGGAAGAAGAAACCATGGAGCATGTTCATTCTGCAATCAAGGTCTTCAAATGGATAATCGTTCCCGCAAGTCTAATCTACGTATTCGTAAACCTATATTTCTTCGAAGTAAACGCCTTAGGCGCAACGTTATGGAGTATGCTAATCTTCTTCTACAGCAACTTTCTCCCAGACCTGCCCTCCATCTATAGAAAAAAAGAAAAAAATCAAAAAGGCAAAGATTTACAATGGTACAAAAAATATGCTCTACTACTGTTTGCTCCAATACTGGTTTGGATATTATTTTCTGGAATTAGGTTGAAATGGGAGACTGTGGACACTTTTCACAACTTCAAATCTTTAACAGTATATGGCGTCTTTCTTCTCTTATTAGGCTTCTTTTCTTTCGTAAAGTTTCCTGTATCGGCTGGAAATATGGCTGAAATCCTTTCTCTGCCACTTTACGGTATAATAGGCTATTTGACTCACCTTAAAGTCGACAAAATCTGGTAACTACTAAAAGTTGGACATGCGACAAAGTGCAGACTAAAAAGCTTAAGCAGTTACCGTTGCCTGAAAAATGACATATGTTATTATTAAAGCAATTCCGCTAAACTTGTTACTGTATTTATAAATAACGACCAACCTTGATAGAAAGGAGAGGTGCTTCAGTTATACATGGAACTTGTTTTTCCGATACTGGCCCTGATATCCTCTCTTGTTGCTTTAGCTGTAGCTAGTTTCTTCGCGATAAAATACGTTGAGGATCTGATGGAACGTACTCGCCTGAGCGAAGTTGCCGCAGGGTTTGTGATATTGGCAATAATGACCTGTATGCCCGAACTGACTGTAGCTACTTTTGCCGTTCAGCAAGGTCATCCAGGAATTAGCATAGGCGACATATTGGGTTCTCATGTGTTCAATATTGGCATGGTAATTGGTATATTAGCGATATTTGGTTCTCTGAAAAACTGTGGCACTACCACCTTGATTGAGCTTGTTGATCTGTTATTTCTGGCATCATTAATCCCTTTGCTTCTAATCGTGTTGAGAATAGCCAGCCCATTAGTGGGCGTTGCATTAATCGGTGTGTTTTTCTTCAGCCTATACAGAATGAGCAAAAAAAGAAGCCCAGCGTCTGAAGATGTCACAGGAAAAGTGGTTCAAAAGAATCAAAGGAACATCACAACTTTGGTAGTCATAATACTTGCAGCGATGGTTGTTATAGTCACATCGCGTTTTGTGGTTTCTTCAGCATCCGAAATAGTCGTGATTCTCGGTCTCTCAAATGAAATAATAGGAGCCAAAATTGTGGCCATAGGTACATCCATACCCGAGCTTGCCTTCGGTTTGATGGCAATGAAACGTGGCAGGGTGCATCTGGCTTTGGGAGACGCTGTGGGCGCCAATCTAACAACTATAACCTTGGTACTAGGTTTAGTGCTGATTTTTTCTCCTTTTGTTATCGACGCTGCATTATTCGCTCAAGTGCTTGCCTTTGTACTAATTACCAACATCATTCTCTGGAGATATCTAACAAAAGGCGGGGTTTCCCAAATCGGCGGTATCATTTTAGTATTGGTATATGTCTTGTTCCAAGCTGTTCTATGATATTCAAGCCAAGATCAATCATCTGACATGCAACACTTCTCAACTAATACATCTAATTATGCTTTTGTCTTTTGGTTTCATGTTTCTCGAATTTGCTCTTCAGCCTTTGTACGCATGGTATTGCTGAAAGCTTCATATTAGAATAGCTTTATTTGAAGAACGCAAGATTCTTTAAGCTCAACAAAAGATTAGGGGTAAAGGGTTTAGAATTGCTTGATCCAGTCACGCTTGCGCTTATCTTGGGCGGCTCAATAATTGTAATCGGTTTTCTAAGCAACTATCTATTCGAGCGTACTGGCATTCCAGATATGCTGTTTCTTATCATATTGGGTATACTGGTTGGACCAATTACTGGTTTAGTGAATACAGGCTCGATAATGGAGTTAGCTCCGTATCTGGCTGCCTTAGCGTTGGTTTTTATCTTGTTTGACGGTGGGATGTCTATGAATATTTATCGTGTGTTTTCTGAAAGTCCAAGAGCAGTGATTCTTGCCGCAACTGGCTTTGCAATGAGTGTTGTTACCGTAACGCTGTTTATGATGTACATAGTAGTTCCAACCGCTCCACCGCTCTTTTCTCTTCTCTTTGGAACGATTTACGGAGGAAGCAGCGGCATTGCAGTTGTGTCTCTAGTCAACAAGATAAAACCAAGCGAAAAATGCTCCACAATTCTAAGCTTAGAATCTGCCATAAGCGACATTCTGCAAATTATTTTTTCGCTAGCCATTATCGAGATAATATTAACTGGAAAAGTTGACTTAGCAATTGTTAGTCAATCAATCGCAGGTAGATTCTCAATCGGCATAGTGCTCGGCATAGTTTTCGGCATTTTTTGGTTAAGCATCTTAAAGCGAGTCGTAAAAGCATCATACGCTTACATGCTAACTTTAGCCATGGTTCTGATGGCATACGCTTTTTCAGAGTTTTTAGGCGGAAGCGGCGCCCTCTGCTCTCTCCTTTTCGGCATAATGCTGGGCAATGAAGGAGAGATTTATCGAATACTGAGAATGGAAAGACCAGCAAACAATGTTGTCGACTTCGGTTTAAAGAGGTTTGAATCCGAAATTGCTTTTCTCTTACGAACATTCTTCTTTGTTTATATTGGCTTGATAGTCACGATCAGCGACATCAGAGTAATCATCATCGGCGTGCTCATTTCGCTAATACTCTTGATGGTCAGATTTGGCGCCATAAACATCTCCGTTCTTCGTTGCGAAGAGCTCAAAAAAGAACGCCCAATAATGGGCGTAATGCTAACAAGGGGCCTGGCTGCTGCCGTCTTGGCTACATTGCCTCTACAATACGCTGATATAGATAAATACGGTGAAATAGGTATTATTTTTGAAGAGTTAGCTCCTCTTTACATTAATCTTGCAGTTATAGTAATCCTCGGCACTGCGGTAATTGCCACAATAGGTATTCCGTTGCTTAAAAGAAGAAAAAGAAGACAGGAAATCACCATCAAAATATGAGGTGGGCTCTCTTTGCTTCTAGCCTTGTTCCGTCATTGTGCTCCCAAACAGTCTTCAATGTGGTAGAAATCTCCGAAGAACTGTCTGCAACAGTTTATGCGCTGCTTTTAGTCTGGTTTTCAAGAAATGTGTCTGTGCAATAAGTGAATAGAAAATTTTTTATAGAAATTCATAAGAATTGTAGTTCTGAGGTCACAATCGTGGCTGGACCAAAAACAAAGAAGAAAAAGGGAAAGAAAACGAAAGGCAAGTAACAGCATAGTCGCTATTAACCTAAAATCCCTATTTTTTTAATCTTTTCAGCAATAAGACGCCAAGACTGTGCCATAAGCCTTTCGCGGGATAAAACTGCCTTATTTAACAGCAATAATTAGTCGATGAAATTCACAAAACATTTAAACAAACCGCCATTAACATTCAAAAAGGTGAATCCTTGTCCCAAAAAAACGCAAAATTAGCTCTTCCTTTCGCAGTGTTGTCGGGGGAACGTACTGAGCCATTCTCAGAAGAAATGGAAAGAGCCGCAATGTGTTGCTTCGCCGAATTAGAAAGAGGAAAGGGCAGCGGCATAATTATGAAGAAGCCAGAAGAAAAGATTGTTTTCTTAACCAAGTTTTTCTATCCATTGTGGCTTGTTCAATGGGAAGATCAAGCTCTAGTTTTCGATGGTCTGAGAACGACAACTCACACCTTATCTTATAAGAATATTCCAAACGTCAAATCCTTCGCAGAAAACATGCAAAGAAGCGTCAAAACAATGGAAACTTTCATGGCTTTTCTATCAAACAACCTTAATTATTTTCAAATAGCTGACAAGGAAAAAGCAATCAATATAGCCGCTCTAATTACGGAGCCAGCTCTTCTCAAAGAATTAAGTAGCTACCTAACGCAGGCTGAACAAGTTGAAGCTACGTCGCTGATGGCATTTTTGTCTACCGCAACAGATGAATCAACTGTTTTGTCTACGGCTCAGGAGCTTGGGAATCTAAAGGCGGTTTTTAAAGAGGATGCGGCTCTGCTTTATGATTGTGTGAACCTTATCAACAGGGCAACCCAGAACTTCGTTAAAACAATTCGCGACAAGATAAAGTCAATTAAAGATGAATATGATGCTGAAGCCAAGAAACAAGAAAGTGTTATAACTCCTAAGATAGATCGCATAAACGAAGAGTATGATGAGCGAATAGCTAAGCTTACAGAAAATTTTGAGAAGCAACTTCTTCCTCTACGGAAAGAGAAAATCAAACTGGAAAAAACCAGAGAGCAAACTTTGGCAGAAATTGAACGTTGCAAGCAAGAAGCGCGTATATGCGCAACCAACAAAGATGAGGTTGGCAAGCAAAAATGGAAAGAAAAGGCTGACGAAAGCAAGAGAGAGCTATCTGAGATTAATACAAAAATAGCCGAGAATGAAGAAAAGATAGAAGAGACGGAAAAGAACAAGTCTCTTGAAACTTTTAACATACGAGCAGAATGGGAAGACAAAATTAAGGAAGCCAAAGAAGATTTATTTGAACTTGAGGCTTCGAAGGACGCAAAGACGCAGTTACATACGCAGGAAATCGAGAAGCTGGAAAAACTAAGCTCTGAAATAATCGCGCAAATCAGCAACATAGCAAAGCTGAGAGAGACAAGTCTTGCCGAATTGGCAAAGTTAGGAATCAAGCATAGACAAAGGAAAAACGTTCTCGTCTATATACCGTTCTATCTTGTCTGCTATCAATCTGAAATGGAAAGGCGTTACCTGCTGTTTCCACCTTCAATGGTGAACAGCGTAAGTTTTTCAGCGAAGCTTAAGGGAGCGTTGGGCAGAAAAAAAGTTAAACAGCTTCTTGTTTCTCGCTTCACAGCCACGACTTCGTTTCTAGACTCATTGCTTCCGCTGATTAAGGAGAATGTCGTGTTTGGAAAAGAAATCATCGAAGCTGGCGAGAAGGCTGACATGTTAAGATCGAAGGTGGCAGTGGAATCTATTAGGAAGGGTTTGAAAAAGCTGGAAGATGAGGGTTGGCTTTCAGAAAAGGAGCATGAATTGTTCCTTCAGAGACTTGGATGATTAAATGGAAAGTGGCTATTTCTCTTGTATTTCCTTAAACCGCTTAATAGCGTATTCCACGATTTTCATTGCGTCTTTCGCGTTTTTCCATTCTTTGAATTTTATCCACTTATGAGGCTCTAACCGCTTGTAGGTTTCAAAGAATTCCTGTATCTCTCTTAGCTGATGTGGATGAACATCAGTTATGTCGTTATATCCCTGAAATCTTGCATCGTTGACAAGCACAGACAATATTTTTGGGTCTTCGCCTTTCTCGTCTTCGATTATTAATGCACCTATCACCCTGACCTTAACTATGCATCCAACTTCGAGCGGCTCATAGCTTAACACCATAATGTCAAGCGGGTCATCATCATCAAACCATGTTTGCGGAACAAAACCGTACTCAACTGGAAAAACAACAGACGAAGGTATTATCCTGTCCAAAATAAAAGATTCCCATTCTGAACGATACTCGTACTTGTCTCTAGAAGCACTGATAACCTCAATAACCATGTTAAGCAGTGCTGGCGGCTTATCACCCGAAGGAATGTCCTTCCAAATATTCATACACACAACCCCAAATCATTCTTCTAAGCCTCTACATGCCATACTTTGCGTATAATTCTTTCCTCGAGGCTTCAAGCATCTCAACGTCTCTTCCACCATACTCTGCCGCAGTAATAACATTTACTCCACACTCTTCTCCAGCTTCACAAACTGGCTTCACTCTCAACCTATAATTCAAATCACGCAACAAATGATGGTCCAACACTAACGTGCGAAGATTAGTCCTTCTTATCGCTTTAACAAGATTCTTGTTAGTTACTTCTAGGCTCTTGTAGGAATAGCGATAGCCCAACATATAAGTCATCGGTCCATCAACAAAAAGCACATCGGGCTTTTCTTTCAAAATGAAGTCTATCTGTTCTTTGAGGGACGGACCTTCAACATCAGAAGTATAAAGAAACTTCTCGTCTCCACTTTTTATGCTAACCTCGGTCACGTATCCAAGACGCGGATTTGTTCCGTGGCAAACTGCTTTTGAAAAGGCTATGCGTGTTTTACCCAGCTTGACTATTGTTTCATCTGCAATTTTGAGCTTTCTCGGCTTTCCTTTTATATTTTCAAGAAAGAAGGCGGCTCTGTCTTTTTGGCTTTGGTTTATGTTCTCTGTTGGATGCTTTATGAAAACAGTCTTGTTCTTATAGAGTTCTGGAGAATCAGGGTCATGATGGTCATAATGATAATGTGTGACAATCAGCAAATCAGCATTCTTCGCATGTCGCTTTATATCCTTCCAAACTATGTCAAGTCTACGCCACTCCAGAGGATGCGGAGCCAAACCATAACGAAGCGGCGCCAATGCAACTCCAGGGTCTATGAGAATTTTTAAATCGTCTGTTTCGACGAAAGTAGCCATGGAGCGAACGCCGAAACTGTCAAAGCCTAATGGAACAATTTTTTGAATCATTACTTCTCCTCGGCAAAAAACGCCTCCAACCTTCGAGTCTCATGCCTCTTCAGTATTTCAGCACACTTCTTCGGGTCTAACGCCTTATACTCCAGCCCAAGCGTCATCAATAATCTTTGAACGTCCTTCGCAATGTTTGGCGCTACTAGAATTCCCCGAATCTCACGGTTTGCCTTATCCTTAATCGCATCAATATATTTGGCAAGTTGAAAAGCCGCCTCTTTCCCAGCAGTTCTACGCTTGACCTCAACAACAACAAGCTTACCGTTCTTATCTATTCCGTAAATATCCACAAAGCCCGGCTCCACCTTCTTCTCATAACTAACAACCTTGAAGCCTTCCTCTAAAAGCGAAGGCTCAAGCAAAACAGCCTTGTGCATGTCCTCCTCACTTGCGTAAAGCGAAAACTCTCCAGAATCTGTGAGGCTTAAGGCGGAAACCATTTGCATCTTGTCGAAGAACACTTTAACCGATTCTGCGGGCTTCTGTCTCACAGCGCGAATCTCCAGCACATCACCTTTAGCTTGAATATTGAAAATGCAGCCTGGCGGTTGCCAATTAACTGGCTCGTATCCTACTGACCGGTGAACAAGCAGCGAACCGTCATCTTTTATTATTAATATGCGTTCGCCAGGTTCAAGTTTTGACCGTGCTCTGCCATGATAGTGAACCCAACAGTTGCCAACAATTAGCAAGGTTTTGTGCCGCGAAATTGATTCTTTAGCCGTGTCTTCAGCTTCCTTGACAGTGGGGTTCACTAGAACGTGTAATGGCTTGAAGTTTGTCAACGCTTTTTCGCCAATAGATTTAGAAGACTTGAGCGTAGATAAGATTTCTGAAGATTCAACATGAGTGGATGGGCTAAGAAACGTAGTGTAATGCGGCGTTATGACTTGACAGCACACATTTATGATATACGCTATGCTGAGGAACAAGCAGCAAAGATTAAGGCAACGTTAGAAAGCCTGCGCATCGGTGGAAAAAGCAGAATTTTGGATGTTGGCTGCGGAACTGGAATACTGTTCGACTACATCACTGAGGAAGCGGAAACGATTGTTGGTTTGGATATTTCTAAAAAGATTTTGATTCAAGCCAAGAAACGTGCTGAAAGATTTGCGAATGCTCATTTGATTTTGGCAGATGCTGACAATATGCCACTGAAGAATAGAGTCTTTGACTTTGTTTTTGCCATCACTGTTCTTCAAAATGCCCCTAACCCTGCTGTAACTTTGAAAGAGATTAGACGTGCTATAGTGAACAGTGCGAAGGTTGTCGTGACTGGGATGAAGAAGGCTTTTGGTTTGGAGGATTTCGAGCGGTTATTAGTTGAGACTGGTTTGAGAATTGAGTCTTTAGAGAGCGAAGGGTTGCAGTGCTACGTGGCGGTCTGCAGTACCAAGTGATGCATAAGCATTTCGCATTTGTCTTTTTGCGTTACATATAGCGTAAGGCTACTTTAAACTGGACGACATTCATCAGCCTATGGAGCGCATTTTCTGTGACACCTAATGTAAAGAAGCGGTGCTAACAACAAGCAATCTTTATATTATCAGCTAACAATTTCAAACATTCCATTAATAACGGTAACAACGTTTGTGCGATGCAGTAAACTGCAAAAATATGATGGTGATTGATGGATGCCGTTAAAGACCATTAAAAAAGAAACGGCTAACGCGTTAACGTTAGAATGGGTTTTGCACGTAAAAAACTATAGTCTAAATCTTGACAAAAACCTTTGTGCTGGTTGTCAAATCTGCACTTTGGCATGTCCAAAAGAA
>Ga0129301_1000551_pt1 | contig 20502 bp, 21 predicted proteins | sample ConPoolayeHmetaG_FD_94489 | JGI IMG/M metagenome (GOLD analysis project Ga0129301, IMG submission 94489) | Hot spring microbial mat communities from California, USA to study Microbial Dark Matter (Phase II) - Cone Pool mat layer H metaG ...
AGAGGAATAAGAGAAGAAATGGAGGCAATAGCAAAGTTTGTTCACCCCGAGCTTCCCATAAAAGGCAAAAGCGAAAACAAATATGTAAAAAAAGTTGTCAAAGCAATGGAAGTATTGCGATGAATCTGATCCACAATGCAAAATACTTTACCCAAGAGGAAATTTTGGAAAGAGCAAGAAAATACGAATTCCCAAATCCATTAGCTGTTGAAATATTTCTATGGGACTGCGAAATTGCAGCGCAACTTCAAGACAAATGCGCGGATATAGTGCTTAAAGGAGGAGCAGCTGCTCAGCTACATCTTCCCTTAGAAAAACAGAAAGGAAGTGTTGACATTGACCTAGCCACTCCCTTAAGTAAAAGTGACATCGCTGAAATTGTTCAGAAAATAAGCCGATCCCTAGAAGGGAACGTTAAGTTTGAGTTACATAAACTGAAGAAACCTACTCTTAAGCTTCCACTCGCAACCTATTTTGCAAAAGCGCCTTCCAAAACAGACCCATCAAGAAAAGAGTTAGAAATAAAAATTGACATTTTCCTCAAGAGCCCTAATTTGCCTACAATAGTGCTTAATAACGTTCATACTTTTGCAGTAGATGTCAAAAGAATGAAGTGTTTCACGGTTGGAACCCTTATCGGCGATAAGCTTCTCACACTTGCAGAAGAAAGCATAGGCATGACGTTTAAGGCAGATTATCCAAAGCAAATCTACGACATAGACGCGCTCCTAGAAGTATGTGAAATTTCTAAGAACACCATCAACGACATGGTTAAATCTGTCAAGACACTCACAAAACTTGAGGCTTCCATTAGAAACATGAAAATCACTCCAACAGAAGCCCTTCACGATGTCATCAAAACAATGGATAAGTATTCGCTGGTGGACACAAGCGGCAGCGATGCAAGCATCAAAAAGAACATAGAGGCTTTTCAACAATTTTTCGTCAACAATAATCAAAGAAAACCATTTTACGGTTGGAGTTCTAGGTCCTTAAAAATCAAGTTTCTTGCTACAATAATCGGCGAATGCATTGAAAACAAATTAAGTGAATCCAATGCTGCTAAAGCTATTACTCAGTCCAAAAACATTGCAGCAAGGCTCAATCAGATCTCTGGAAAGGACATTATCGAGGTAAGGAAAAAACTCTTAGACCTTGCCCAAACAAAAATTCCCTATTTTAGGGAAATGAAAGGCAAGACGCTTGACAGAGTATTTTGGCAAATCCTAACATTGGAAAACCTTCAAGATATAGAACCTATATTATAGTATGTTTCATCAAACAAGATTAAACACAAATTCCTGAGCCCTCCACAACCATTTTACGAACACAATGCACTTCTAAACTAACATATGCGCGCGCATCACTGGACTTGTTGACAACACAGAATTTTCTGGGGCAGATACAATTATCGTACTAACTCCACAACTTTGAATGTGAACTTTTTATGTTAATGAAGCTATTAATAAAATGTGAATGTTGGTTCTTTTCTTGATGGTTCTCTTGCTGCGTAAACGCTTAGAGCTAATACCCATAGCATGTTGTCGTGACTTTTTGTTAGGTGGCTGAATTGTAGGTGTCCGCTTTTGCTGTATGCGTATTGTTGTTCGTTTATTTGTATGCAGAGCTGCCTATCTCTTCTGTTAAACTTCTTGTGGGAACAGCATGTTGCATACGCGGTAATGCTGCAGAAACAGGCGTCGCGCGCGCGACTCTCGCTGCTGACTTCAAACTTTTGTTGAAACTGAAGAGAATTGTTGATGCGGGTTACTAAAATAAGCTTGAAACCATTACGTTTTGAAGTGGCAGAGTTAAAAGGCTTCTGGAAAAGGCTGAGGAAATAGCCCACAAACATGAAAACGTTAAGGTCAGGCTGAGTGCGTGCTGTTGTAAGGCATAAGAGGCTAAAACATTGTCATTAGCAACTCAATAGAAATTCTTATTTTCTGGGTTCTCATAACATAAACCCAACGTAGTATTGTAAGAGTTTGCAAGATAAGAGTAAGCCAACTTTTTCGAGTGTGTCTCTTGCCATTTTGTTGGAAAATAACTACACCCCATTACTAAGCCTATCATAATCCCAACAAGAAAAGTGATGGCGATGTTTTTCTTCATTTCTTTCACAGATAATTGACCTGGTAGTAAGAGGTTTAAATTTGCAATATTTTTAAATGGTTCTTTGGCGTAGCCTTTTTTATGCATGAGTGGGCTTTGGCTGAAGCAGTAATTGCTGCAGCTTCTGAAATTGTCGAGAAAGAAGGGTTGAAAGAAGTTAAAGAAGTTAAAATACGAGTTGGCGAGCTGCAGCAAATAGAACTTGACATATTAGAGTTTGCTTTATCTCAGCTGAAGCCTGCTAAATTTAAGAATGTGAAATTTCGCATAAGTGTTGTTAGGGCTGAGTTGAAGTGTAGAGTTTGTGGTTACAAGTGGTTTTTTAGAAAACAAGAATTAGATGAGGCGACTTCTAAAGCTATACATTTTGTTCCAGAAGTTGCTCACACGTATATCAAATGTCCAAGATGTGGTAGCCCTGATTTTGAAATATTGCAGGGGCGTGGGGTCTGGCTTGAAAGCATAACTGGAGTGAAAAACGGGGATGGTTGACCCGCGAACTAGTGTTATTGCTGAGAGAATGAAAGATGTAGCTAGGATTATTGCTGTTTCAAGTGGCAAGGGTGGAGTGGGCAAAAGTTTAGTGGCATCGACACTGGCGTTGGCATTAGCTAAGAGAGGCTATAAAGTTGGGCTGTTTGATTTGGACTTTACAAGTCCTTCCACACATCTTGTTCTTGGAATTGGAGATGTCAAGCCGATAGAGGAAAAGGGTATAGTTCCGCCGAAAGTGCATAGCATAAGATACATGTCAATAATTTATTATTCACAAGAGCATGCTTCACCGTTAAGAGGGGCAGATGTTTCAAATGCCTTAATTGAGTTGCTTTCAATTACACGATGGGGCAGGCTTGATTTTCTTGTCTTAGACATGCCGCCTGGAATTGGCGATGCAACTCTTGACTTGATTCGTTTAATTAAGAACATCGAGTTTCTTATTGTTACGACACCTTCACGATTAGCTTTCGAAACAGTTCGAAAACTAGTGGCCTTACTAAAGGAACTGAAAATTTCTGTGGTAGGTGTTATTGAAAACATGAAAATGAACAATTCAGACGCTATTCAAAAGCAAACACTAAAACTTGGTGTAAAATTTCTGGGAGAAGTTCCATACGACTCGAAAGTAGAAGAAGCTATAGGCAACACAAACAAGCTTCTGAACACAAAGCTAGGCAAAAAAGTGGAAGAAATGTCCTCCAAAATCTAAACCTTCAGCAACGCAACCTTCAAACCTCTAGTTGAGGGAATCAGCAGTCGAATTTGCATATAAGCGATGGGTCTAGGCGCGCAGAACGCAAAAGACGACAACATTCAGAAATTGACACTTAAGCGTTTCTTCGTTGGGGGAAACAATCTTTCAAGTTTCTCTTTCGGAAGAGGTCTCGTGACTAGGCTTACCAGAAAATAGGCTGAGGCTGAACCAAACATTAACAGCAGAGCCCAATAACCCCAATGAAACAAGCCAATGCTTTTTCCATAGGCACTAGGGTGCAAAACCGTAAGCGCCAAACCATACACCATTGCAGCAACTGCACCCCATTTAGTAGCCTTCTTCCAATACATGGAAACTCCTACAACAAAAAAGAAAATGCCAGCTTGGGCAACAGCAGAGCCAGACATGAACTCAGAAAGAATAGGTGGAGGCGACGTGAAAGTCCACCACAAAGGCACCGCAATAAATGGAACAAGTATAAGCCGCGTGAGCAACAACAGCCTTTTAGGAGAAACTCCTGGACACACGTTGTGAATGAGGTCTCTTGTTATGTTAGTGGACATAATCATAACCATCCCAGCCAAAGTGGCAACCGAAGCGGCAAAGACGCCTGCAGCAAACAAAGAAGCAAGTGGAACCCCTCCAGCACTTACGCTTACTAATGTTGCTGCAGAATCTCCATACATAGGCTTGTATTGATCCGCCATCAAAGCGTTTCCCCAAACTGCCCTAGCAGCAAACCCGACAACACCAATCCAGAGAGGGGTCAAACCGCCAACAACAAGAATCAGGAACATTACCCAATACTCGCGTTTACTAATCTTTCGAGTTCCCAAAAAACGCGCGATATTGTGTGGAAAACCAGTAGCCATAAAAAGAAACATAAACACAGCAGCCGTAGCACCAATCCAATCCACCCCAGCAAAACCCAAACCCCCAGGCGTCGACAAAGGCAAAGTATAACCTTCTAAAGGTATCGTGGTATTCTCGCCTCCAGGCTTGGTAAATGTCTGTGTTCTAAAAGCTTCTGAAATGTTGGCTGGACCACCAGCCCAAAAAACTGCCATCACACCTAGAGCCCAGCCGACAACTGTCAAAAGGACACCTTGAAAGCATGATACCCATTGGGTTCCAGTGTATCCGCCAACAGCTATATAGACTAAAACCATGATCGCTGTGATCAAAAGGCTCCAATGAAAAGATGTTTTAGTTGTTAATGTCCACACAGTCGCCATAGCCTTGTATTGACCCACAGAATACACTATGAGCAAGACAATCATTATCAAACCCGCTGACGCTTGGACAAACCTGCTTTCAAACCGCAATCTTAACATCTCTGGCACTGTTCGTGCTCCAAACGCCACATATCTTCGCATTCTGTAACCGATAACCAAACATAACGCCATACCCATGATGCACATTGTGCCTATCAGCCAGCTACCTGACCAGCCATAAGAATAACCCAGACCTGCATTTCCAAAGACAGCCCAACCGCTCAAGTAAGAAGCAATTAAAGCAAAGCCTGTTACAAAAGGTCCTATATCACCGTGTCCAACAAGCCATTCCTCAAAACTCTTAGTTTTTTTTCTCACGAAAAGACCAAGAAGCACACTTATGGTCAAAAACGATGCCACAGCAACAAATACGCCGACAACCAGTTCTGGCGTTGCTTCAGGTATCGAAGAAACCATTAATCTTCCTCCCAATAATAGCGAATTCTCACAAAGACCGCCAAAACTCCAAAAACAATTGCAAGCAAAGCATGACCCCAATAAGCATACCATTCTCCAAGCAGATATGCAGTGGCTGGAACGAGAACGATGCATAAAATCATGACAGCTAAGAAGGGATAGACCTTCATGTAAGCCTCACCATTATCTTCTCTCAAATTACGAAACTCAATATTTAAGTCTATTCTGGAAAAATCCAAAAAACAATGTTGACTAGTTACTGGGCGTAAAAAAGCATGGAATGTGCACACAATCTTATTATACACAAAGCGCGTTACAAAACCAGATCACCCAAAACTGTAACAGCGAGGCAATAGTTTGCCACCCGCCAAAGCAATAATTTTCGACTTCATCGGCACCTTAGCAAATGTGAAAGATTACGACATGGAAACATCAAAAATGAAGCTGTATGAGGCTATTTTGAAAGCAGGTTTTAACGTTAGTCTTCAAAAGTTTTTAGACGCATATAACTTGGCTCATGAGAAATATAGGGTTATACGTTATAAGAACTTGGTTGAGGTGACAAATTCCATTTGGATTTCTGAAGCCCTGAATGCTTTGAGGTTAAAAACAACCCCTGATGATTCACGAATAAAACTGGCTGTTAACGTCTTTTTTGAAGATTACTTAAATTCATTAGAACTCAGACCTTGCACAAAAAATATGCTGGCAGAAGCATCACAAGGTTATAAGCTTGGTTTAATATCTAACTTTACATATGCTCCAGTGATTTATTCTGGGTTAAGAAAACTTGGCATAAACCGATTTTTTAATGCTATCTTGGTTTCTGAAGATGTTGGCTGGCGTAAGCCTCACGTGAAAATCTTTGAAGAAACGTTGAAGAGGCTAAATACTAAAGCGGAAGAAACAGTTTATGTCGGTGACAGTCCATTAGAAGACATAAAAGGAGCTGAAGCCTTAGGCATGAAAACAATTTTTGTTGCTTCGCAATTTTACACTCTTGAAGACTTGTATGAAAGTAAACAGAAGCCTGATATGATTGTTAAGAATATTTGCGAACTGTACAAATTAAAGAAAACTGGGTTAATTAAAATCTAATGTTTGAAGAATCATCTGCTTCATGTTTCTAGTTGAAGAAAACTATATAATTGTCATCCATCGTATGCTAGAAGCTTTTTCGACGGCCGTGTCTGTTTTTGATACGTATATTTTTAATCTTAATTGTGGCTTAACAATAATTATGCGCGCGCACGTGCAAATTATTGTTTGTTAAGTTTGGTTTTTCTTATTTTTTGTTGGATGTCAGAGTGATTGTACAGTTTGTTTAAATTATTGGATTGTAAAGGAGATGTTAGGATTTTTTATACGCAATCTTAATATATCCGACTGGAGTATCTACTCACAGTAGCTCTGAAGCATGTCGTCCATTAAATTAAAGGAGGTATGTTCGATGGATGATAGATCTACTTCAGGGGCGTTTGAAATTGGGAGATTTCTGTGTTTCCCAGATAGGAAACTGTGTGGAGTTTTGATTGATGCTGAAAATAGGCCTGGTGTTTTAAGTGAGATTTCGGCCGTGTCAGGCAAACATAATGCAAGCATTCTTTACATAGCTTTTTCCACGTCAATGCCTACAAAGAAGACTACGACTGGTTTAGCCTTTTTGGACTTGACCGATGCTGATGTATCAGCTGAAGAACTTGCAAGAGAAGCTCAAAAAAATAAAGCCGTAAAAAACGTGAGAATTATTTATCCGCCAATTGAAGGTTTTGTGGCAGATAATATTTCCAATGTGTTACTCATGAATGGTGAAAGAGCCATAATAATGCGTTTACAGGGATACAAAGGCTTGGTTGCAAACATAAGAAAACATTTTGGAACCGCCGGCGAAACATTCCTTTATTACATTGGGTTTGATAGCGGTTTGGAATATGCCAAGTCGCATATAGAAATGGCAGCGAAACTTGGTTTAGCTGATCCAGCTCAAATTTTGAAACTTATAAGCACAAGTCTATTCAACTGTGTGGGCTATGGCAGAATGGAAGTGCGAAGTCTTAAAACCAACCCTCTAAACGCAATTATAAGAGTATACGACTCCTTTGAATGTGAATTGGGCATAGGAAGCGGCAAACCCTTCAGCTTTTTCACTCGTGGAATGGTTGCAGGCTGTCTCACAGGACTTTTTAATGAAAAAATGAGTGCTAAAGAAACCCGATGCATAGCCAAAAGGGACCCATACTGCGAATTCAACATCAAACCGGAAAGAAGCGCGCAATAGCAAAATTTTTTATGTTCATTTATAATTAAAAAAATAATAATTCTTACAGGCAACTGAGGCTGCTATGGTCTATGGTTGGAGAAGGAAGAGGCAGGATAGTTGACAAAGGAAATAAATATAAGAAAATTTTCGTTTACATCCCAAAAGAAGTAGCTGCTGACACCAGCTTTCCGTTTAAGATAGGTGAACACGTAACAGTGAAGATTAATGGCAAGAAATTGGTCATAGAGAAAAAAGGAAACTCTAGGTAAGGCTAAAGTTGCATTTGCCTCCTGCCTAAAATGTTTCTATTGCGAACTGAAATAAGCTTCCAAAATTGTTCTACATGTGGACATAAACTTTAAATCATCGTATTTCCTACTGTTGAAATAGGCTGATATCGTGCGAAACAATAAACAATTACTAATAGACGACGAAATCCGTTGGAAAATCATCAAAGCATTGTTGAACGATTTTCCACAACTTAGACAACGCACAAAAAAATATCTTGAAGCAAAAGCAGCGGAAGCACCTGATAATTTCTGATCTTCACATTCCAAGATTAGCCTTCTCTTCACTTCAATTGGTTATGCATCAAGCACTTCTGCGCCAAACTAGATTACAATCCAAACGTGAAACTGGTGCGGTCGCCTGGACTAGTGCTCAAATGGGTTCGAGTCCACATTCTATAATGATTATCATGCTTGATAATTCGTGGGTTCAAATCCCTATGACCCCACATTTTTGAGCAAGATACAAGCAACACTTGAGCAAGTTATTGAAAAAATTAGGCAAGAAATTATTCGAAAAGTTTTTAAGGAGTTTTGTTCATTCTAGTGAACATATGTTCAAAAAAATGAATTTTATAACCAGTAGAAGCCTCGAGATTCTCTATTATCTTTTAAGCAATCCTATGGAGCAGTTTCATGGAAGACAGATAGCTCGCCAAACAAGTGTAAGTGTGGGTGCAGTAAATCAGTTTTTGCGAAAATTCTACAAAATAGATCTTGTTGAGATGAGTAGACGAGGAAAGACAAACCTTTACAGAGCCAACTTGAAGAATCCTATTGCAAGACAGTTCAAAGTCTTGTTTAACGTCTTAACTCTTAACGAATTGATTGATAAAATCAAAGATGATTCAGACAGAATTGTCTTGTTCGGGAGTTGCGCTGAAGGAACTGATGTTAAAGACAGTGATATAGACTTGTTCGTATTAACATCTGACATTAAAACCATTCAACGCGAAGTGAGGCTTTATGAGCGAAAGATTGATAGAAGAATCGCACCTATAATTATTAATCCAAACGAACTTGCAAAAATGAAGACAAAGGATAAACCCTTGCACGAAAGAATTTCAAAAGGTATAACGCTATGGGAACGCGAGTAGGTTTCAAATTCAAACGGTTACTCGAAGAAAGAAGGCTCATCAGAATTAAGCCAGATAGAAAGCTTGTCTCTCTAGCTTGTTATACCATGGCTATTGTGCCCTTAATAATCCAATCAGGCGACTCACTGAAGAGATTGAAGTATGCGTAGTCGACCTTTGTATGATACTGTTTTTGTCTTTCGCTAATTCCCTCATAAAAATGGCACAATAACCCTCTTCTTCGGCGTCGTTGGTCTGCCCATCGCCTAAACCTAGTCAAGTCCTTCATCAAGACTTCCTCTCTAACAAGTTGTTCAATTTCTCATAAAGGATTTTCCAAAAGACTATTACTGAGTTGTGGGAGACATAATCAGCCTAGTGCGAAGTTACTCTATCTAAACACCATCTGGAAGGAGCTTCCAGAAATGATTTATAAGGGACTGCTCAGTAGACTTGATGAGGGTACCTTAAGACCGTGTGCCCAGCGGGTAACGTGGTCTCCAGAGGAGGCAACGTCCGTGTAAGACTAACGGCACACGGCACCTGACTAATGCTTCTTTCTAATTATGGGAACCAGAAATATGCCTTCGGTGGATTGTCAGAGTATCTTTTCATCTTGCGCAAATCAAAAGGTAATTGCTGAAGTGATTTTTGAGAAACTTCACTCTCAATTATAGTCTTGATCATGCCTGCTACAATGTCTGCAACCTGAATAGGTTTTGATTCGTGTGAGCGTAAATTGGCAAATAACGGAATGTAATCCTCGAATTGACCCCCATCTTTCTTAGCCAGTGTCTGAACCAGTAACCGAACCACCTTCTCAGGAGTCAAAGGACGAAAATCAGCGTCACAGTGTATTTGAACATCATTTACAATTTCGAAAAACTTCCTTTTGAGATTTGGTCTGAGATTCTTATGTTTAGGATCTCTTTCATACCCGGAAAAGCATCCTTCTATCAAATTTGTGAATAAATTCTCTATTTTTCCTCTACGGTCATTTAAAGCATTTGTCTTTATCACGAGCAAACCATCACAGCAAATTGAGAGTGTCAATTCGAATTTCTTAAGCAGTTCCTCTCTATATGTCGCGTTTAGTTTCGACCAGTGAAACTCTTTTTTATAGTGATCTTTCGGCAATTTCAAATGCCTTTCGAGGAAAATATACGCGCCTTCATAATCTGGAATGGAGCATATAAGGATCACACTACCGTTGTTTTCAAGACCACTCGTGTCAATTCCTATTGAACGTTGCTTTGACAAGTCTGGGATTAGAAAAACATCACCATCCGCCTTTATTCGTCTTATTCTGTGATCATTGTATCCTCTTAATCCTTGAGCAATCCATCCTGTTCTATCTCTATAGACTTCGCTACTTGCAAGAGATTTGAAAGTTGGATCTAAGGCTTTCAAGAGCGACTCATATGAAGTCAGAGATGACCCAAATGTCCTTCTGTAAAAATCAGCAGGCTGCACAAGTGTTGGCTGCAACCTGAAAGTTTGTTTTCCATACTGAAAATCACTTCCTAGATATGCTTTTTCGATTATATCGAAAAAAAGATCGATCCATTTTGCATCTTTCTGGGTGGGCACATCAATCCATCCGAAAAATCATTGTTGAAGCTAAAGAAAAGAGTTTCCTAACTCTAAATCCAATAATAAGTTTAGTGGCATGATTGTTCCAGCGTATGTTAGCAGAGTTTCGGAAGGGTTGTGCTGGAAATATCGCCATTTTGGTGTCAGATGAACAAACCATACTACTACAGAAAAAAGGTCCTAAGGGAGACTGTGGAGACCTCACATCTAGCCATGGTTCAGAATTTATCCCCAGCGATGTCACCAATCCGAGAGTTCGAAAGGTTGCCTGACTAGGGTTTCATGGTAGCACGGGAGAGTTTCGAACTCTTGCCTTGACAGTAACATTTTTGCAGATAAAACACACAGAGGTGAGGTTTCAAACGTGGGCTCTCTAACCTATACGACCAACTAGAAGCTTATTTCACGAAATAAAGCTAAATTGATCGAGTATATGTAGAAATAGTGCTGTAGCAGTCCAGTTTTTACCTGTCTCTGCACATGATGCGGTCGCCGGGATTTGAACCCGGGATCGCAAGCTTGGAAGGCAACCACATGCCCAGAAGGCTTTTGTGTCCTAAACCAGTCTAGACGACGACCGCCTTTATTTTTCTGCACTACAATAGTTAAGGTGACCTAGATAAAATTTCTTTTCCGGTATCTACTACTGCGGTTTCTTTTCTGGCCTATACAGTTTCCTTTCATGCATAGGTTTTGTTTTAAAGGTGCCATGATATGTGGGCATAGAGACTCTTTGTCTCTCCAAATTCTTAATTCGAGCATAAAGCTTTGAAACCTTAGTCTTCGACGGCGTTTTAGGCTTTGAAATGTGAACGCGAACTGGTGTAAAAGGCTTCTTGATTTGGTTCTTAGCGGTCTTTCTCTTTAAGCCTTTCGCTTGCAATTCTTTTACTTTTTTGAAAACCACGTAGCCTTCCTTTAAATTCACTTCCTGCACATTCCATCCAGCATCCAGCCATGCCTTAGCGTGTACATCATCAGGTGAGTTGTTCCACCATTTTTCTTCACGGTATGCGGTCATTGGCAAATTTTCACCCATTATTCCATCTATTTTTGCAAATGAAAGCTTGACAGTGTCTGTAAAGCCTGCTCTAAATTTCAAATAGCTGGTAAAAGGACTGTACTTAGTGTTTGATTTTGGTGAAACAATTCTTCTTGCGCAGTTGAGACAAAACATTCTTGTATAGTCGCCTGTGGAAACGTCTGGAACCATGCAGTCTTTGCAGTACAATTGTCCACATCTTTGGCATCTTCTAAGATATCCGTATGGAAGTACTCTGCCACATATGCCGCATTCATCTTTTAATGGCATATAATATCACATGCGAGTGATGTAATGCAGTTTTTGCTAATTAGTAACGAAGCTTTTCATATAAACTTGACTAATCACTCTTAAAATTACGTGTGTTGTTTGTACTCTTTCTGTTTCTATTGTTTTCTTATTAGTTGAAGTTTTTGCAGAGTGAAACATATTATTAACAGAATACTGGTCTATCTGTTATGGGGTTTTTTGTTGTATCTAATGATCGGTACTGCGATGATTACTGCAATCATCAATGTGATTATTTCTGTGGTTATTTCTGGTGTGTTGTTGGAATCTACAACGTATCCGCCAACAGTCACATTCTCATGGTTGTTGCCTTCGGCGCCTCTTCCAATTGTTAATGTGATAGTGGCGTTTTTAGTGATGGAAGGAAAAGAGGCGTACACTGTTAATGTGTACACTCCTGGTGTTGCAGTGGGGCTTACAGTTATCGTCAATATGGACTGGTTGGATTTCCACTCTCCAGAGGGCCAGCTTGGTGGAATTGTCACTTGTTGAGGGTCAAAGTTTGTGGAGACTCCGCTTAGAGAAGATGCGGATAAATTAACAGTCCAAAGTGCTGGGTTGTTCATGACACTGACATTTATGAGTGATTGGGCCGAGCTTCCCAAAGCTATTGTAAGGGATGAGGGTTCCGCAGAAAGACCAAAACGAATAACGAATGGAGCGTTACATGTTTGCACTAAGTAACATGAAATGAGTGAGATAGTAGAAAAAAGGCAGATGACCAGAAAAATACAACTTCTTTTTTTCATGACCCTAGACTCCCTGAGTTGTTTCTCGATGTTGCATATATATATAAATTTCGAAACTTTTTTAGCCTTGAAATTCAAAAAGCATATCCCTCAGTGGTCATGTAAACATGCTTATTGACGATGAGGGCATCTTACCGCGCGCGAGGTCAAGTTTGTTTTGAGCCAGACAGATGGAAAAGCATGTGGGGCGGCATTAGCCTTTTACAACTGCTAAAGGCACAAATCTTGCAACTTTGGTGGCTATTCCAACACTGTCACTTACTTCTGCAACCACATCCACATTTTTATATGCTGGATCAGCCTCTTCAGCCAAGACCACGGAGCTTGCCGATTTGACAAGGATTCCACGTTTTTCCAATGCTGTTTTAATGTCTCCACCCCAGTATCGTTTTTTGGCAGCGCTTCGGCTCATCATTCTGCCGGCGCCATGTGCTGTTGAGCCAAAACTTATTTGCATAGCTTTTTCAGTTCCTACGAGAAGCCACGAGCTTGTTCCCATACTGCCTGGGATAAGAACTGGTTGTCCTGCAGTGCTGTAGTCTGCTGGTATCTCTGAGTGTCCAGGTGGGAAGGCTCTTGTGGCGCCTTTTCTGTGAACCCAAACTTTCTTTTGTTCTCCGTTAACTTTGTGGTTTTCTATTTTTGCTATGTTGTGGGCTACATCATAAACGAGTTTAAGACCAAACTTTTCTGCGTCTTGTTTGAAAACCTGTTGGAAACTTTGCCGGATCCAGTGCATTATTACTTGACGGTTTGTGAAGGCATAATTAACTGCGCATGCCATTGCTTGATAGTAATCTTCTGCTTCATTGCTGTTTCCTGGAGCGCAAGCAAGTTCACGGTCTGGTAGTGTTATCTTGTATTTGTTTACAGCTCTTTCCATGACTCTTAAATAATCTGAACATATTTGGTGGCCGAAACCTCTTGAGCCACAATGAATCGTTAAGGTTACTTGATTTTCCTGCTCGATTCCGAAAACTTTGGCTGTTTTGGAATCATAGATCTTGTCTACTTTTTGGATTTCCAAGAAATGGTTTCCTGAACCTAATGTTCCTATTTGTGTTAGCCCTCTATTTTTTGCTGTGTTTGAAACCTTATCTGGATCTGCGTTTTTCATGCATCCACTTTCTTCGCAGTGTTCAGCATCTTCACTCCAGCCTAATCCTTTATCAATAACCCATTGAACACCTTCTACAACAAGATTTTCTAAATCATGATCTGTTACTTTAAAGTCCTTTCGACGGCTTCCAAGCCCGCATGGAACATTGCCAAAAATAACGCTGGCAAGTTCGCCAAGCTTCGGTCTTATATCTTGTTCTGTAAGATTTGTTGTTACTAAGCGTACTCCACAATTTATGTCGTAGCCAACGCCGCCTGGGCTAATTACGCCTAGTTCATAGTCTGTTGCTGCTACGCCGCCTATGGGGAAGCCGTAGCCTTCATGTCCATCTGGCAAGGTTATTGAGTGTTTGTAAATGCCAGGTAAATGGGCAACATTTACACATTGCTGAAGGGTTCTGTCAGTTTGCATCTTCTCTAACAAGTCTTTATTAGCGAATACTATGCCTGGGACTCGCATGTTTGGCTTGTATTGTGGAATGCGCCATGTGTAATTGTCTATTTTCTCAAGTGGCACTTTTTCTGTTGGGCGATGTCCTTCTCCTTCTTCCATTTTTTCACCTAACAATCAAATGAGCATTTGAAATATAAACAATTTTGGTGCCCGTACCAAAATAAGCTTACAGTGGAAAATCCTTAAACTTCTCTACAAAATCAATAATGCCCAAAACGCTCTCGTTAAGCACAGTGTGACTCAAAACCAAATGCGCGTCAATGTATACTTTACTTTTTTGAATAGCTGAATCAGCTTCAACTATTCGTTTGCTTATGGTTTCAAAATTTTCCTTATTTTGTATTCCTTGCTTTGCGATTTTTGTCCAAAGCTCAAGTTGGTTCGCATATGCTTGCAACTTTTCTATGGCATCTTCTGCTTTGCCAAAATGACTATAATACAAAACTTTAGGCTTTAGATTTATCAGCTTATTCAATGAAGCTAAGGCAATGTCTAGGCGGAATGGTGTGGGCGCTGTTGGCACTATGGTGTCCATCTCGTTGAGGTAAATGCCCGCTGCATCTCCTGAGAAAACGCCTTCGCTTAGCTGGTCATAATAGCTTAAATGATGTGAAGCATGACCAAGCGTTTCTATAGCTTTCAGTTCAACGGTATTTCCAATGTCAAGAATCATGCCATCCGTTGCTGCAGTAATCCTATCTTGAGGAATTGGCTCTGGTTTGCCGTATATTTCAGCTATATGTCCCAGAACTTCCTTTGACTGTTGCCACAGTTTTTCAGGATTTGCTAAGTGAGGTGCTCCTCTGGGATGAACAATAACTTTGGCTTTTGGCAGAAACTTCAGTAATGTGCCAGCACCTCCTCCATGGTCTAGGTGAATGTGTGAAACGGCAACATAGGCTACTTCTTCAGGTTTTATGTCTAGTTCTTTTAGGCAATAAAGCAGGTTGGGTATTGATGATGTGGGTCCTGTTTCAACTATTGCTGATTTTTTTCCTTTAACTATGTAGCAGGCAATAAAGCTTTTAATTCCCGCAGTTTCAACATCAATTTGGTACAAGTATTCTTCAAGTTTTGTTATTTGCATTTTTGTTCTATCCTAATTTTCTGCTTTGTTGTTTTCTGTTGATTATTTTTTTTGGGCGTTGATGCTATAAACGTTGTTACTATTTTGATTCACGTCTGCGATGCGCATCTGCCAATTTTTTGCTCTCTTGAGTTTTGCTGTCTTCTTTATTTAAACATGCTTGCATGCGCGCGTTATCAAATACACGCTTGGAAAACAAAATTAGAAATTAATCTTGTTTAAAACCTCGTCGGGCATGAACTCTTGGCGAGATCTGACAGAAGCTTCCTCTACATAAAGCTGAACCGCATATCTAAGCGCCTCGTCAGTTACGGGAATGTAATCCAAGTCAGACTGGAAATAGCTGAGAAGTGAAGCTGAACATGCAAAACGTAAGGCTCTGTCCTCTAAACGGGCTGAAAAGGTTACGAACTCCCTTGGAATATGCTCCAAAATAGCGTTGCGCGTTTTCTCAATAATCTTGTAAACCTTGGGTGTGACGAGAACATGTTTTCGTGGAAAACGATCCCTAACCATTGGATGCCCAGTTTCAATAGCATAAACAAGAGTCAAATGGTTCCTGATGTTTCCTGCACCTTTCTCGATGTCAATTTCGCCTAAAGCCAACTTCATCTGGCTTTGGGCTAACTCAATAAAACGTTGTTTAGTGAGCCTATGTAATCTGCAAAGCATACGATCTTCTATTGCATTGTAATTTGGGTCGCTTATCGTTACTTCGTAGCCTCTTCCAAAGGTTGCTACGTTGTAATTAACGCTGAAGAAGCCGTTGAATCTGTAAGGCCCTATCACCTCACGGTGAATCTCGTACTTGATCACGCTGCGCTCCATAGCCAACTTTAAGGGTTCCACCATGCCTTTATACTTAAACCAATCGTTAAACTCTGGAATAATGAAATTGAAAACACGACCCACATATGCTTGACCTATCCTTATGAAACGAGCTGGGGTCATACCGCCTGTGTAACGGTTTCTTCCAGGAATACCATGAGGATGAATTTTAGCGTCCAACTTGCCTAGTATCATGTCCCTCGTGGAGAAGCTTTTGCCAGTTCCTGGTTCACCGAAAAGAGCCAGGTTCCAGCCAGTTTGCATACCTGTCTTTCCCCGTTCATGAATTATCTCAACATCCGCTAAACCATACTGCTGGGTTATGCTGAGTAAGCTGTCAAAATACAGAGTAGGCCCAAACATCTTCAGCAAGTAATCACTCAAAGCGCCTATGGAGAAAGTTTTCCCAAAGCTCACAGTGGCTTCGAGGCGATTCTTTAACAGACTGCTGAGATGCTGGTTCAACATGGCATCCATTTTTTCTATTTCCTGCCTTTCCAAAGCAACGTAATCAACTTCCTCTTCAGCAACTTTAACTGATGTTGGTTGAAAAGCTTCTGAAGTTTTCGGCAACTGTTTATGAGTAGCTAAGCCCAACTCCAACCGTATCAAAGGAGAAACCTCCTCCAGAATGATCCATTCACGGTAGTTGTCTCCCTCATAGAAGGGAGCGATTATTTTCAGCTTTTCTAGTTCAGCTATTATGGGCATCGGGTCCATTTGGCTTTTCAGTTTTTCTGCAATGTCTCTCAAGTTACATCCTTTGCCAGTCTGGAGAAAAACCTTCAAAATTTCTATGCTGTTTTCTCCATATTTCTTTTTCATCTCTTGAATGTTGCTTTTAATAGTGTCCCATGAACCTTTAAGCAGCAGGTGTCCATCTTCAAATGTGTAATGTTTACCTCTAAAAACAATCCACTTCCTAGGCTTTTGCGTCTCAAAAATTTCTTTAAGCTGAGAGTCGCTTATTATAGAGGCAATTTCAAAAGCTGCTTGTTCCTCATTGATGCCCCAAGGGTTTTCAAAGTGCTCAAAATATGCAATAGCAAGCTTCATACCTATCTCAAAAAGCTGGTGACGGGGAAAAGCACGTTTGAATAGAATTTTTCTTTCAACAATTTTGTCTTCAGCCGCCACCTAACTTTCCTCCTGCAAATATGATTCAGTTATGACGTCTATCTCTTTTTGTCCTATCCAATTCTTAGCCTTTAACTCCTCCAGTCCCCTAGTCAAAGTTTCCTTAAATCTTTGCGAAACAAGAATGTTGGCTGAGGCTGTTGCAGAACGAAGGGCTTCAGCGAAGGCTTTATCAGAATTTATGCGTTTTTTTAAGGCAAAATTCAGCATTCTGCTAATAACTTTAGATCTTGGCTTTAGAAAAGGCTTCATTTTTGAGGCTGCTGTGAAACCTAGTAAAGTTTTTTGGAAAGTCTTCAGGACACCCTTAGGGCTTGAAACCTTGACCGGGGGAAATATGTGAAGTTGAGTTTTACTTCCAGCTTTGTATCCTGCTAGGTAAAAGGGCAAGCATACAAGGGAGACATCTTCTAGCGTTTGCCAAGGCAAAGTCAACTCCTCAAACTTGTCCTTCATTTGCCTTTTGTTTTCTATTAGATCTTCGATTTGTTTTGCAATTTGGTCTATTGTGAGCTTAAGCGTTTCCATTTCTTTTTGTTTGAATAGGACTTTTTCTTTGCATTGGTCTTCTAAGCTGGTGATTTTGTTTTTTTCTTTATCTACTAACTCTTGGTAGCAGCTGCATAGCTTTTCAATTTCAGCCTTGTTTTGTTTTTGTGCTTGTTCCATAGACCCTATAATGTCATGTAGCCTATTTTTCGTCTCTCGAATTTTGCTTTCGCACAGCTTAATCTTGTGTCCTATGTGGGCTACACCTATTTTGCTTCTTCTTTTTTGCAAATCTTGCTTTTTTGTTAGATCAGTTTTCCGCAGTTCCAGCTTTTGCAGTTCACGTTCACGCCTTTCCCTCTCCTTCGCTTTTATTTTTAATATGCTTTCAAGAGTCCTATTCATCTTGAAAATTTCGGCATCTCGCTTCTTTTCTAACTGGCTGAGCTTCTCTTCTATGGCTGGTAGCAATTTTGATATTTTCTCACTGTAGGATTCTTGAGTGAACTTGATTTCCTTGGTAATCATCTGCTCATGGAAGTCTAATGTATCCATTAAAACTTTTTTGACGTATTCTAAACCCATTATGTCAGAATGCATTTTGCTGTGAAGATCTGACAGCTGTTTTGCGCCTTCAATAGCTTTTGACGCATCCAACGTGGGAGGCACCATAACCATAGCAAGGCTTTCCTTAAACTGCAAAGCAGCGGTTTCCTTGATATATTCGAAAATAGCTGACAAAAGTTTTCTGTCAGAAATTAAAGCATCAATCTTAACTTCAACGCTTCCGGCAAAGTCGTTGAAAACTTTTTTATGCTTCTCAAGGGCAAGCTTAAATTGTCCTCGAATGGATGCTCCTTGTTCAATATCTTCAAGAAAGGTTTCAAAGCTGGGCAACTTTTTATATTTTATGAGTGATGAAAAAATGTTTAACCCATCTAAAACGAGGGATTTTTCGCCCCAAGGAATAAGCCATAAGGGGTAATGCATTTTAGAAACGAACATGATTTTTTCCGAAGCTTCCAAAAAACCAAGCTTTCTGCGTTTCGCTTCTGCCGAAAGAAGAACTGCGGCAGTTTCCATGTTACGGGTGAAAGCTTCATTATCATCTGCCTCAACTGCGAAGGGAAGAGTCAAATTAGCTGTAGACATTCTTTTTCACACCGCACTATTTGAAATTTACAATTAAATATAGTTGTTAGTCTTAATGAATCATCTGGAAAAGCGTTTCAATCTCTAGCATGCACATGGCTTTCCTTTAGCGTTTACGTGAATGTTCTTTTTGGTGGTGTTTTGTCAAAGTCTTGATCGTTTGAGTTTATTTCTTTAATCTTGTTCTTTTTCATTGTTCATAGTTTTAATGCATCAATAAAGTCTATTGTATTTATCCACCTCGTCTAAAGCCGAAAGTAAGTTGTCCTAGGTGATGGTGAGTTTGTTAATGATTACGTAGGGGTTGACGCTGTTAGGAAGTGTCTTACATCTTTTTCTTAGCTTAAGGAAACTGGGGAATCGCGGCTTTTTGAAGCCTTAGTAACAGACTTAAATATTTAGAATTGATACGGTTATGTCAAGGGAAGAAGGGTACACAGTGACCCGAGAAGAAGAGGAACAACGTCTGCTTAAAAGGTCAAGGGATTTTCTGAAAACTGCTGAATATCAAACAAGTAAAGGCTTTTTCGACCTCGCAACTTTTAGTCTTGAACAAGCGTTGCAGCTTTTTTTGAAGGCAAAACTATTGGCGGAAGGCGTTGACTATCCAAGAACGCACAGTGTCAGGGCTCTCTTGGAAATACTCTCAGACCTGGTTCCAAAAAACAAAGAATCTACTATAAAAGGCATATTGGAAAATTATCTGCTGGAATTGGGCATGCTGGAAGACGCTTACATAACATCTAGGTACGTAATGAGAGAATTCACCAAGCAGGAAGTAGAAAAGCTAGCGAAGGCAGTTAAAGAGATTATGAAAAATGTCACATGAAATAATAGTAAAAACCGCGCTGAAAAGGCAGGAAGCCTTCAGAAACCTAGAGAAACACCTAAAAACCATCAAAGAAACAATTAACAAACTTGATCCAGAAGCAGAAACCTTTATGTTCGGTTCAGTTGCAGAGAAAAAGCACAACTATTCAAGCGACGTAGATATCCTCATAATTACAAAGCTGGATCCAGCAAAGGTTCATTCTGAACTTTGGAAAGCTGGAATAAGAGACCCATTTGAAATTCATGTGCACTCGCCAGAAAAAGCGACTTTTTTCAAAGCAAGAACCAAGCTTGTAAAAATATAGCTGAAGCCGCTGTCCTCGCTATAGCTCGAATGCACAGCATCTGTGAGTTTTTGATTTTATGAATGCAACTCATCTAGCAGTTGTCTGGTTGCTTCTCTTATGGCTTGTTATGCGTTGTGTTTAGTTTTGCGTTTTTTGTCTTCGGTCGAGCTGTTGCGTTTGCCAATTGGCTTGACTGTGGCAGGGGTCGCTAGGGCTTTTGGGTTGGCTTATGCGTTTTTCTGAGGTTGTTCTGCCTTTTCCGGGCGGTTTGGAGAATATACCATAGTTTTTTGTGTGAGATGTCCAAAGTGTAAGTGGGTTATTTAGTAAACCTTTTGTTATGTTGGATTTTAGCGGTGAAAAAACCGGACTTGTGAATGTTTGTCACTATTGTAATAATGTTTTGGGCTGTGCTGTCGTGTGCGCAAGGGTTATTAAGGAGTATTTACTCCTTTCCTTACCTAGGGTTAGGTGTATGAGAGGCAAGATTAAGACAAGTATACTGATTGATGAGGATATTTGGGAGGCGTTCAAGGTTAAAGCTTCCTCAAGGAAGGGTTTAAAGGGGATCAGCAGAGCAGTTGAGGATGCTTTGGAGGAGGAACTGAGTGAAAAGGTCGTGACCGAATCGCTGGAGAATATGTGTCCTAGAAAGCTCTCTGATCTAGAGATAAAGCCAATCAAGCCGAAGATTGCCACCTCGGCTGGAAAGGTTATCAGCGAATTGAGGGAACAAGCGGTTTGAAAGTCTATCTGGACTCAAGTGCAATCGTTAAAAGATATGTACTTGAAGAAGGATCAGAC
>Ga0129301_1000552_pt1 | contig 20464 bp, 26 predicted proteins | sample ConPoolayeHmetaG_FD_94489 | JGI IMG/M metagenome (GOLD analysis project Ga0129301, IMG submission 94489) | Hot spring microbial mat communities from California, USA to study Microbial Dark Matter (Phase II) - Cone Pool mat layer H metaG ...
CTTTAAAATTATATTTAAAATTTATGAATAAATGTTACACAAAAATCTCACAAATAATTGACATTAAAATTAAAAACATTTAGAAAAAAATCCATTATCTCCTAACAAGTCACTTTCGCCCCAAACATAAATGCAAACAGCCAAACAGCAACACATTGAACCACTGTTTCAAGGTATATACCTTGGATTATTGTTAGATTTTGGAGCATAATTTTTGGCAGTTTTGGTAAGTGTTAAATTGGTGAAGATCAAGTTTTTTGAAGGAGGGTTTCGTGTGTGGGCTAGTGTGTCGAAGGTTGCGGATGCTCTTTATTTGTCTGGGTGCTTGAAGTTTGGCAGTTTTCGTATCAAGTCTGGGGCTTTAAGTCCATATTATATTGATCTGGCGGGTTTGCTTTCTTCTCCTAGAGCGCTGTGTGGTGTTGCTGAGGTTGCTGCTTGTGAGATAAGGAATCTAATGGCGATAGAGAGAATAGATAAGCTGGCTTCTATCGAGTTGAAAGGCGCTTTAATTTTGCCTAGCATCGCTTGTCAACTGGACTTGCCGTGCATTGTTGTGCGTAAAGAGGAGAAAGTCTATGGTGTGACTGGAAGAATTGCAGGAGCGGAAGTTGTTAAAGGTGATTGTGTACTGTTTTTTGATGATGTGGTTAGTGAAGGGTTGTCTAAAGTTGAAGGAATAAAGCCGTTGGAAGAGCTTGGAGCCAAGGTTAAGAACATAATGGTTGTTGTGGATAGGGAGCAAGGCGGAAGGGAGAGTCTCGAAAGGCTTGGTTATAGAGTTCATGCGCTTGCGAAGATTTCTGAAATTGTTGACAGTCTTCTTCAGCTCAAACGAATTTCGAAAGAACAGGCTCAAGCTGTTATCAGCTACGTTGAAGAATTCAAAACTAGGCAGTCACGGTGATTTCAGCTATTTGAGGGGCTGACATTTCGGGCATATGTAGGATGCTGTGCTTCCAATCTTTATCTTCTCTATCACCGTGCCACACGACGGGCAAGGTTTTCCGGTCTTGTAGCCGACCAAAAACTCGTTTATGGTAAGTCTCCCATTTTTTCCGTAGAAGTCTTTTTCGTAGGCTAATCCGCCCAGCTTGATAGCACGATTCAAAACATTTTTGATAGCATTATACAAGCGCTCTATCTCTTCTTCAGACAGCGTGGAAATTTTCCTGTTAGGATGTAGCCTGGCTTCAAAAAGTGTGTCTTGAGCGTAAACGTTTCCTATTCCAGCAATGTTCTTCTGGTCAAGCAAGAAGCTCTTAATTACCATTTTCTTTTTATTCAGCAGTTTCTTGAAAAGCGAGAGAGTGAACTCTTTATCGACTGGCGAAGCCCCTAAACGTCCCGTCAACTTATGCTTCTTCAAATCTTTCTCCTTAACCAAGTGAACGTAGCCGAACCATTGGAAAGCTATCGTAAAGCCTGTTCCGTCTGTAAAGGTTAGCTTGAAATGATATTTTGTTGGAATTTTGTGCTTTGGAGAAAAATATAGTAAATCAGCGTTCATTCCAAGGTTTATGAGAAGGAAGTATTCTGGCTGAAGCTTTATGAACAGCCATTTTCCTTTGCTAGAAACATTCTCAACTTTTTTGTCTTTTATCGCTTTCACAAACGCTGAGACTGAAATGTTAAGGTTTTTCGGCTGCCTAACTTCGACGCTTTCAACTTGCTTTCCAGCCAACTCCGTATTCATCTGTCTGGCGTGTACAACTATTTCTGGCAGTTCAGGCATGAGATTTCACTCTGGAGAAGCTATCATTATGCAGTGTTAGTTATTTAACAACTTTTTTAGCATTGCAAACAATAAAAAAGGTGGTTAGGGCTTTTCGTCCAAATAGCAGTAGCCAGTGTCCACTTTTTTCTGCATCTCCTCGGCCCATTTGTTAGCGCCTTTCGCTTTGATTTCCTGTAGCGTCTTCAACGTATGCTGCGACCTCTGTATCTTCTCGCAATTATCCAACTCACCACACTCGGCACATGTAGCATAGCCTCTGGGCTTACAACACTCACGAATCGGGCAAGCGTGGTCTCCACCGCCATCCACGCATCCGGGGCACTCGCCGAAAAGCTTGACTAAACCGTTCATGACCTGGTCAAACTCAGGATAATGCTGCAATGAGGGTTCCCATTTTGCCAGTTCAGGCATAATCTTGTCAAAACCATAAGCGTTTATAACATTGCGCAGGCTCTCAACAGCCTGCTTAATCTTTCGCTGGTATATTCCACAAGCGCCACAGTACAAGCCACAATAGCCAACCAGATTCTTACTTTTGCTCATTAGCTACACCTTTCGCACACTATAGGCAAAGGAAATAACAGTTAAGCTTTGTTAAGACAGAAAATACAAAACAGCAAGGGTCTTTAGCGAAAACTAAAATTGCCGCGTTTTCTCTGAGAGCCTTTTAAAGATTTTCTGAGCCGCTTGTTCAGGCGTGTGTCGAGTTGTGTCTATCGTCAATTCTGGTCTCAAAGGACGCTCATATGGCTGCCCAACACCTGGAACAGTTGAAGACTTGCCTTCCAAGCCTTTAGCGTAGATTCGTTTTGGCGCATGAAAAGTTTTTCCTCGCTTTGCCTCACGCTTCATACACACCTCCAAAGGGCACACCAGATAAACTTCCAAGAATCTTGCAATGTGTTTTCTTGCGTTATCTCTGTAGCGTCTCAAGTTCCCAGTAGCATCAATCACCACGTTCACACCATTTTGCGTCAGCATTTTCGCAAAGTAAACAAGCGTATCATAAACAATGTCACGCTCCTCAAGCGAGTAAGTAGGCTTAGGAGTAACAACCTTGCGCAGCGCATCAGAAGACAGCAACTGAGCATGAACACCCTCCTTTTTTAGCAAGTTCATCAAAGCTTCAGAAACAACAGACTTGCCACTTCCCGGCAACCCTGTAATCCAAATACACCAACCATCAAGCTTCATTGTAATCTTTCCATCTACTACTTTTATGAAGGCGACACAATAAGAGTTTATTTCTTAAAGCTTCTACTCCTAAACAATGAACTGCTATGCTGATAGACTATCACATTCACACTTCAATGTCTGGAGATGCAGAAGGAGAGCTGGCAGAATGCTTGAAAGCAGCAAAAGAAAGGGATTTAGCTGAAATCGGGTTTTCAGACCACTTTCACGTCAGAAGACAAGATTACTCGATGAGCTGTACAAAGCTTGCAGCGTACATTAGAAAAGTTGAAGCATTCAGAAAAACCGTTGATTTTCCAATAAAACTCGGCTTAGAAGTAGACTTCATTCCAAGCCTAGAAAACGAAATCAAAGAAGCAATTCGAACAGCAAGCTTCGATTATATCATCGGCTCAGTACACTTTATAAATGGCTGGAGCTTCGACGACCCAAAATATATTGAGGAATATGAGAAATGGAACGTTGACAAGCTTTACCAAAAATACTTCAGTCTAGTTCAGCAATGCGCAAAATCCCGACTCTTTAACATCATAGGACATGCAGATTTAATCAAAAAATTCGGCTACAAACCAAAGAGAGACATAACCAAACTCTACATTGAAACAGTTGAAGTCTTGAAAAAGAGCAATGTTTGCGTTGAAATCAACACAAGAGGATTAATGACCCCTTGCAAAGAAATCTACCCAAGCAAAACATTCCTTAAAACATGCTTCGAAGCGGGAATCCCCATAACGCTTGGTTCAGATGCACATTCCCCGAAAGAAATTGGAAAAGAACTTAACCAAGCTGTAAAACTAATCAAAGAGATCGGATACGGAAAAATTGCAAGATTCTCCAAACGGTATATGGAATTCGTAAATGTTTAGACTTAAAAGAAATAGCAAAATATAATTTTATACCCGTCCTCTATCAATTGTTAATTGTAAAAGTGATCGGTCATGCTTATTGTTCAGATTTCAGACATCCACTGTGGACCACTATTCAATGCAGGAAGCCTATGCACTGCTGTTGAAGAAATCAACGCTCTCTCACCAGACGCAGTAATCGTAACAGGCGATTTAACAGAAAACGGAATCATGTTTGAATTCAAAATGGCTGCAGACGAGCTCAAAAAGCTGAAAGCCGAAAAAGTCATTTACATAAGCGGAAACCACGACTACCGCTCCACAGGGTACTTGCTCTTTAAAGAATTCTTTCCCTTCAACCAAATCACAGAAATCGGAAACACAGTTCTCGCAGTGCTAAGCAGCGCCCGACCAGACAGAGACGACGGCGAAGTAGGACACAGACAAAACATCTGGCTGGAAAATGTGCTAGCTAAATACAAAAAACATACAAAGATAGTAGCCATTCACCACCACATCATCCCAGTTCCAGACACTGGAGCAGACCAAATCACAATAATCGACGCAGGTGACGTGCTAAGAAGCATGATTAAATCAAAAGTAAACCTTGTCCTCTGCGGACACCGCCACAGACCGTGGAAATGGCAAATAGAAAAAATGCAAGTAGTCCACGCTGGAAGCGTCTCATGCGAAAAACTTAGGGGGTTTTTCTGCAACTCCTACAACATCATAGAAATAAATAGCAATAAAATCGAGGCAAAGCTGAAAATAGTCGGCGGAGGTTACGTGAACTTTAAGGAAATAGTGCAAAAGCGAGAAATTCTCCAAGCCTCGGACATATCCCAATACAGTGATTCACTTGCACGCTAAAGGCATCTCAAACATGGCGCTTCTCAAAATTGCATAGTCTTTAACCTTAAACAAATGGCCAACACAACAGCAGTCTGAACATCCAAAACTCTTGACAGGAACACTACCATTCTTGTAGACATATTCGGCAACTTTACACTCCGCAGCCTTATTGGCTCCCATAAAAAATACAGTTTCAACATTCACTGCAAAATCTTTAAGAAGATAATCAATGTGCCAAAACAATTGCTTATCTCTTCTAAGATGTCTCTCAACTCGTTTTTCAACATTATTTTGGGCTGAACCAATGTAGACGTATTTGCCTTCTCGAAAAATACATTTCCTAAAGCGCCAATCTTTAAGATAATATTCTTGTTGACTGAGATAGCCAGAGCATAGATGCCTTTCAAAACAAATCCACAAGAAGCGCTAGTTTATTTGTACCATTTCAAAATTTCTTCAACAGTGCTGTCCCGATAGCCTTGTTCTTTGAGCCTTCTCCGCAGATTTTCAATGGTTTTTGCAGCCATTTGAAACCCTCGCATATACAATAGGGTTTAATCTCCTATTTATCTTTTAGTTCCGTAAAGTAATAATTCACATTGTTCAAATCAAATTTTTCAAATGCCAAAATATTCCTTGCAAAATTAAGCAGCTTTACACGTACCTCTCTGCTAAGGTCAGGATACCATATAGGCGAGGCAACGACTAAAGCACGCCAAGTATAGAAGGGTTGAACAACCTTCAAAATCTCCGAATCACCCGTCTTCTGCAAATAGTTGTCCCAGAAAAGCCTAAACAAGCGCTCAAAAGCACCTTCTAGTTTGCCATATTTTTGCAATGAATAGAAAATGTGGTTAATAGTCAATGCGGCAATGTCATCTGCTGGTTCTCCCCATTCGCCTCTGCTACGGTCTAAAACCGTAAAGTCTGTTCCTTCACGAAACAGAATGTTCCAAGGGTGAAAGTCGCCGTGAATTTGACTGAGTCTAAGAGCATTGCGCTTGAGGCGCCAGCGCCAAATCGTACAATTCCTCTCAATATCAATCAAATCTGACTCACGAACAAAATCAAGGTCTGGCGGATAGCTATCTAATAAACCCATTATACATTCACCGTGTCCGACAAGTTCTCGTGCACGCCTAACATAAAGCCACGGGGCCTCACGCTTAACACCATGGACCTCAACAAGATAATCAGACAATGCTAGACAACGCTTGTCATCCAGCGTCGTTAACCGCCCAGTTTCTTTAATGCGGTCAAAATCCGTGTGGTATGGTTTACCTTCAACATAATCGGTTACTATGAAAAATTCGCCGCAGTCACCCAGAGATTTCAATCCATCCCCGTTTTTAACAAAAGCTCCTACATCCACGGATTTAACGTGCTTAGGCAACTTGTTAAAGCAAGAGTGCTGCCAAAGCAAAATCTGTGCGCGGTCTGAGGGAAGGTCATGACCAAAGCCTTCAGAGCGCATAGTTTCTAAAACTACACGCTTGACTTCGCCTTTCAATTTAAATTCTATAACGTATGGAACACCGTAGCCGAAGCCTTTCAAATCTTTTGAGGCGCTTGCTTTTTCGCTGCCAAGTCTCCAGATTGCGTGAATTTCAACAGGAATCTTGTATAGTGAGGAAAGGTATTCTTGGATTGTTTCGGTTGAAAGGTTCATGAAGCTACTGTTTCTGTTTACCACAATCATCAACTCTTCTAGGATGTTGCTAGAAGCAAAAGCAGAAGCAATACTTAAGCCTAAACTTCACCAAACTAGACAAGAATGGAAGTGCTAATCTTGCGAGTTTCTTCCTTTATGAAACCTTATAGGAATTTGGCAGAAATCTTGACAGACCAAAAGCTAGCGGCTTTGGGAGATGCTTATGTAAATTTTGTCTACTCTTTGGCTTTATCAAATCGTGAAAGACAGCCCGCAGGAGCCAAAGTGAAAGGAAGTGCACTTGCTGAAGCGCTTAGAAGAGCTGGATTAAGAAGTTTTATGCCCTCAAGAATCACAAGCCACATGCTGGCTGACGCTGCAGAGGCTCTAATCGTTTATGCTTGGCTTCATAATCTAGTAACGTTAGAAGAAAGCGTTGAGACGCTGCTGAAAAAGGAGACACTTTCTGAAGGCTTATCTAAGCTAATCACAACAATAGTGAATAAAATTAAATTTTCTTAAGTGCCTGCTTCAACTCTTTCTCCAGTTCCTTGTTCATCTCTTCAGCCTTTTCGATGGCTTTACACAGAGCAGCTTCGGGTTTAACGTTGCCCTTTGTGCGCACATATATAATAGGGTTAGAAGCCAATGGATGAGGAACGTTATAGCCAGCTAGATCCACATCCGCATCTTCAAGTAAACGCTTCTGTAGCAGATTGCAAATAGCATGTCCTGCACCTTCAACTTCTATTTTAAGCTCGTTTGAAGTTTTCTGCAACACTTTAACCTTCATGCGTTATAACACCCCATTACCATAATCCGCTGCGATTTTGCGTCTTTCAATGTTTCCACAACGTTGACAGCGCATGTTGTATCCTCTTGGTTCTAATGTATAGCCGCATCGAGAGCAAAAGGCGTAAACCACTCCTAAATCCTTATCTCTTGTGGATAAATGGTAAGCTCGGTTCATCTCGCTTATGACATTCGCTCTAACAATGTCGCCGGGTTTGCAGATGTCAAACATGGAATCGACAAATCGTATGTGACCATCAGAAACATGAAGAAAGCCGTTGAAAACTCCTGTAAGTTTGCGTTTGCCTATCTTGAAAATCCGCACAGTCGCATTCTGAGACTGCACACTGGAAACTTGACCGACAACAGTGCTTCCAACTTTCGGAACATGCGTAGCATGAACAAGAGGATAAACTGAAACCTTCTTGTTCAAAAGGTCAAGCAGAGCATGACCAACAACCTTAGAACAGATTTTCCCATCCTTCACGAAAGTTCCAGAGTCAGGAATAAACTCTTCGATAACGCCTAGGCACTCACCTGGCAACACGAACCTTCCACTTTTTCGGTCAGATGATTGTGAACACATGTCCGATCCCAAATTCTCTATATTGAACACTTTAAACCATTTTTATATACTGCTGAAGCACGAACACTTTTGCTACGAACCTATTGGTAATGCTTAATACTAATCAATAAACCTTTTGACCTGATCATCATGGGAAAGTTGTCTAAAATAGGTATGCTATAATATTAAAAACAGGATGGCAGTGTTTAGAAAAGACTAAGTAATCCCTTTCCAAACAATTATAATCATGGAGGCGATTGAAATCCGGATTCTGGGAATAGTCGGATCGATGAGAAGAAACAAGACCACGCAAACACTCGTCGAAACTTGTTTAGACTCTGCAAGAGAAGCAGACGAGAACATAAAGACGGAGTTGGTTCACATCTTAGACGTGGATATTGGGCCTTGCAGAGCATGTTGTGAAGAATGCTCCAAAGTACCTTACAATTGTGTTGTCAGAGATGACTTCCAAGTCTTGATGGACAAAATGGTTCGTGCAGACGCCATTGTCTTAGGTTCTCCTAAATATTGCCCGATACCATCAAAACTAATGGCGCTTATGGAACGTCTAATATGCTTAGCCTTCTTTACAGAGATGAGGCACCCAACAGCAAAGCATGTTCTCGCCGACAAGCCTTGCGGGTTGATAGCGGTTACAGGAGGCGACAATGTGATACCTGTACTCCAGCATCTGGAGGATTTTGCGCTTTCGCTCAGAATGAACGTTGTAATGCTGAAGAGCTTTCCATACAGGGGTGTTGGTGGAAAAGCAAGAGTAGAAGAAGACGAAGACTTGAAACCTATCGAAAACGCAAAGGTTCTAGGAAAAAAGCTTGTGGAAGCAATAAAGGAATGGAGGTTTACCGGAGTTCCTCACATTCTTTTTAAGACATAAAGATCAGCAACAAACTTGTGCTTTCGTTTTGTATGAAAATCGAACGTATGTGGGATGGTCATAGGTATGGAGTAAACCGCAGTGATAAATCCTCCCAGTTTTTTTGTGAAACTTTTCATAAAAGGCGAAGGCGATGTCTGAATAATTTTCATTCCATCAGCTTTCAACAGATTGAGTGATACTCTATCTCTTTTAGGATGCTTATGCAAGGAATAAACCACCATGCCCATCTCTAAGGCTTTTTCCAAAAACTTGCGGTCAGCGTGCCGATTTTGAACTCCGAAAGGGGGGTTCTGAACTACCGTATCGAATTCGCCGCAAACCGAGCCGACGTCTGAGATAATCCACTGCAATTTGTCTTCCAATCCAAGTTTCGTTGCGTTTCTAGAAGCCACTTCTATTGCAGCCTTGTCTATATCGACTCCTATAGCTTCTCTTGCGCCTAGGAAAACTGCGCCAAGCGCAAGTCTTCCAGTGCCACATCCCAGATCTAGAACAGTCTTATCAACAATGTCATCATATGTATAGGCTGCTATGTGGAGCATCGTTGCAGCAGCATCGACAGGAATAGTGTACTGTTCAAGGTTTACTTTTGGCGAAGGATGTGGCTCAATTTTGGAAAGGAATAGTTCCAAATCTAATTTTCTAGTAAGCCTCTTCTGCATAACTCTTCCCAAGTTAGCTCTCCAACAACCACAAGAGCCTCACTTAACGTAAGTAAAGGTTTCTTAAACCTTGAGGCGTCATCCAACGAAACCCTAGGGCAAGCTGTATTCACGTAGGCGTCAACGGTTGAAAAATTCAAAACCATTTCTGACGTAATTTCTTTGATTGCAAAAAGAACTGCAGACTTTCCACAAACCTCAAGCTTCTCCTTAAGCCTCAAAGCCTCATCAAGTCTTCTCTGCCCATGCTTCAGCCCAACAAGAACCGCAAAAGTCTTAGCCTTTTTAGCTTCTTCAACACTTGCCCACCGTTGCCTAACAATTCTGCTAGCCTCTTCATCAATAGAGTAAACTTTTCTTTGATACAGGTCAGCAACAATGGTCGGCTTTGATGTTGAAAGAGCTACACCCAAAGCGTGAAAACGCCCGCCACCAATAAACAGAAACGCCTCAACATCACCAGCAATCGATTTAGCGTTGCTATAGTCGCATCCAAGCACTTGTCCAGAATAGTTCACACGTCTGGCATCACCAATCATCACAGTTTTCCCTGCTCGAACTAGAATCTCCCGCACATAATCCAGCGACTGCACATGTTGAACCGTTGTCGCTAAACCGATTTTCTTCCACTTTTCCAACATGGGCAAAGCTTTCTCAGCAACGTCTGCCACGTTCAAGGTTGCTCTTGCCTCTACGTAAATCGTCGGTACAGTCTCATACTTCAAAAGCTTGGCATGGCCATAATGAACAACCAAATCCGCTCCTAAGCTTTCAGCGTCTGCAGTTGCTAAGTCACACGCGCCATAGCATGGATCAGCAGAAACTATTGGTAGTGCGCCAGTCTTCTCGACAAGCTTTGCTAGTCGTGGTGCCTCTGATTTTAGTCCTTCTGGAAGCTGAATTAAGACTCGTTTGGCTTCAAGCTTTAGTATTTCCTCTTTTACTCTTTCTTCTTCAAAATCAAACTGTTTCATATATGCGCCTCAAAATAGTGCATTATGGAAGAATGGCGTGCGAAGTGGATTCTCTTTATTTAGTGGATTCGTCCCATTCGGGAGTCCATTCCCAATCTTGCCTAGGTCTGCGACAGGAACGCCCAAGCGCTCGCTCACGTTGCTCCGCAAGTTGCTCAAGAACAATCTTCTGCTCTATACTTGCAACAAGCTTCTTCGTGGCAATTACTGCATCATTATTTACGGATATGCTGTCAATTCCCGCTCTAACAAGAAACTCTGCAAAATCTGGAAGATTAGAGGGGCCTTCACCGCATATAGAAACAGTACAGCCGTTTTCATGTGCCACCTTAATCAAATGAGCGATTATCCTCTTCACAGCCGGGTCTCTCTCATCGAAATATCCCATTGAGCCTAAACGTTCAGAATCTCTGTCGATCATCAAAATGCCCTGGGTCATATCGTTTGAGCCTATGGAAAAGCCATCGCAAAGCTTGGAGAACTCGTCAGCAAGTATCGCTATTGATGGAGTCTCTGCCATAAACCAAATCTTAAAGTCCTTTGACCTTTCAAGTCCTTCTTCACGCATAACCTCCAGCACTTTTTCCGCTTCCCACAAAGTGCGCACAACCGGAAGCATGACCCAAACGTTTTTCAAGCCCCATTCTTTGCGGCACTTCACTATCGCCTGGCACTCAAGTCTAAACGCTTTCTCATACCACACGCTTATGTAGCGACTGCAACCTCTCCAACCTAGCATTGGGTTATCTTCGACAATCTCATACTTGTCTCCGCCCTTAAGCTCTCTATACTCATTAGTCTTGAAGTCGCTGAAGCGAACAACAACTGGACGCGGCTGTATAGCTCTTGCGACAGTGGCTATGCCCTCAGCTAGTTTATCTACGAACTTTTGTCCTTCGCCAGTTTCTACAAAATGCAACGGGTGCTCACCAATGTAGCTGGCAAGTATGAACTCTGTACGCATCAAACCTATGCCTTCAAAAGGCAAATCTTTGTAGTCTTCAACTTTGTCAGGAACTCCTAAATTCATGTAAACCTTCGTGGCCGTCACGGGCACTGTTTGGTAGATGCCTCCGCTTGCAATGGCTTGAGATGCGCCGACACTTGCCATAAGCGAGGGTTGCTCGGTCATCGAGGCTTGTATTCCTTCATAAACAACTCCGTTTTTCGAGTCAACAGTGTACTCCTTGCCATTAACCATAAGTTTGGTCGCATTTTCTGTTCCAACAACGCAAGGAATTCCAAGTTCACGGCTTACAATAGCTGCGTGGCAGGTAACTCCGCCTCTATCTGTGACTATGGCTCCGGCAAGTTTCATGAAAGGCACGTAATCCGGATTAGTCATGTCGGTAACGAGGATGTCGCCTTTTCGCATGACCTTAGCAGCTTCATCTGGATTTGTAACAATTTTTGCAACACCAGCGCCAACTCCTCTCTTTCCAGCCGCAATGCCCTTTACAACAACCTTCAATTCTCCAGCAGGCTTAGCTTCTGGCTCTCGTTTTTCAGGCTTTTCAGCAGTTTGCATGCTCCAAACGGTTTCAGGTCTCGACTGCACTATGAAAATATTGTTTGGAAAGGGCAAATCTCTGTCAATAGCCCATTCAATATCTTGCGGCTTACCGTAATGCTGCTCTATACGTTTCGCCAGCTGTGCAAGCCTCAAAATCTCTTCTTCATTAATGCAAGGCTGATCTTGCATGTTTGCGGGGACTTCAGCGTGCACTGTTTTTCCAGTTTCAGGGTCGCGAATATACTGCACTTTCTTTGTAGCTATTCGCCTTTCAATGATTTTTAATGAATTTTTGTCAACAACAAAATCGTCTGGAGTAACAGCACCAGAAACCACAGCTTCTCCTAAACCATAATTGCCCTCTATAATTATCTGGTTTGGATCGCCTATTACAGGATTTATTGTAAACATGACTCCTGCGGCTCTAGAATTAACCATCTTCTGAACTCCAACGCTTATTAGGACTTTTTCGTGAGCGAAGCCTTTCTGAGTGCGGTAAAAAATTGCTCGAGGAGTGAAAAGGCTGGACCAACATTTCACAGTCGCTTGCAAAACCTCATCAACACCTTTCACGTTGAGATAGGTTTCCTGCTGACCTGCGAAGGAAGCATCTGGGAGGTCTTCAGCTGTGGCGCTGGATCTAACTGCAACGAAAACTTCGTCCATGCTGAGCTTTTGGCATAATTCGGTGTAAGCCAATTTTATGGAGCTTTCAATCTCTTTGGGCATGGGTGTTGATTCGATTAAAGCGCGGATTTTTTTGGATGCTTCTTCAAATTGTTTCGGTTCATTTGGGTCGGTGATTGTCGCATTTATAATTTCATAAATCTTTGTAGCTATTCCCGTTTCTTCGATGTATTTTTTATAAGCAAACGCGGTGATGGCGAAGCCTGGCGGAACTGGTATTCCAGTATTCGTCATCTCTCCGAGGTTAGCGTTTTTTCCGCCAACAGAAGGAATATCTGTTTTTCTCAAGTTCTCAAACCACAAGGTTAATTCTTTTTTCATTTCTGTCAAGTTTCTTCTACCTCTTCTATTGCAATTTTTTCAATTACGGTTCTGCAGGGCATGGGAAGTTTGCCGCTTCCACGTCTCAAGGCTTCTTTTGCGGCTTCAACGCCGTTAGCGTTGACTCTGATGGTCATTATAACTTGATTTGGCTCTACGCGAGCTGCTGTTCCTATGGTTTTTCCAAATGAGCGGCGCATTCCATCCTGAAGACGGTCTGCGTGCGCTCCGAAAATCATTTTGTTTTCTCTAAGAATTACGTGTGGATATGGATGGACTTGCATGAAATAGTTATCCACAAGCTTTTCCATTAAATAACGGTTTGCTGCCACACGTGCCGCTTCTAGAGAGTTATGGCGTATCTGAGCTCTTTCCAAAGCAATAAGCCTTGCTTCATATTCAAATTTTGCTTTGGTATTGCCCATTGTGAACTTGTTTATTTTTGGAGGAGGAAAGCCTTTTACGAACTCTTTTCTAGTGTAAGGCTGTCCTTTAACAGCTCTGTAGTTTTTCGCTCGCATTATGCATCCCTCTTCAGCTTACCAGAAGCGCAATATTTAAACGATTTGTTGAAAGCCAATGTTGATTAAGATTGTGAATTCTCAATCAAGATTAGAAGGGTAAATTCGGCGAATTATGGTGACAATCGCTTGTTTTTGAACCATATTTTTGCGAGTTCGTCGTAGTTTGGAAAGATTTTCTTCAGTATTGGAATGTACATTTGCATTTCCTCATCAGACAAGTATTGGAATTGAAATTCGCCCATGTAGGGTGATGGTGCACCGTCTCTGGTGACGAATTCCATGTGCATGAAGGGGTCTCCACGTTTGATAGTTATTGGATGGCGGTCATTGCTAAGGTTTACAAGTTCTAGTGCGAGTCTTCCGACGAAGCCGCTGTGGACTTTGGCTGCATTTAGGAAGGATAAGCCCATTCTGCCGTACTTGCTTTTGGCTGTTAGATGCGCCACATATTCTGGAGGTGTGAAGACTATTTCGTAGGAGATTAGGTTTTTGTGTTCTAGATAGTGGAGGGTGGTTTCTTCTTTGACGGTTAGGATGTAGCCGTCTCCATCAAGCAAATTATAATCGTATGGGTATACGCACCTATACTTATCGATAAGCTCTTTCAGCTTGTCCTTACCAATAACACACATAACGAATCACCAATGCTTTTCTAGCACTACACGGCTTTCGCGTTATATACTTTTTTAACAGAATCAAAGAAAAAGGCGAAAAAACTATGCACTGCAAATACCGTGGAAAAAAGGCAATTTACAAATGTAACACTTGTGGAGCGCTTCTCTGCGAAAAACATGCAGAACTTCGCATAGCGTGTCCGTCGTGTATAAAGCATAATGTGTTCAAGTGCAAAATTGTGAAAATGAAGAAAGACTCAGAGAGAAAGAAGATTCGAGTGCTTGTTCGGCAATTTTGGGGAGAAGATGAACAGTTGACTTTTGATAGAAAATTTAAGATTGCAGAGCTTCCAGCATATGTTGCGAAGGTAAAAAAAATCAAATTGTTGGATTTGTTTCTTTTGCGGATGCTGGTGATTCGATGGTAATAGCGGCTTTAGGCGTACTGCCAGAATATCAAAATTCAGGTATAGGCAAGAGTTTGATTACAAAAGTGGAGGCTGAAGCTGAGAAAATACTTAAGAAAAGGCTGCTTGTTTCTACTTCAAATGACGATTTGCCTGCTTTGGCGTTTTATCAGTCGCTTGACTTTAAGATTTATGAAGTAAAGCCTAACGTTATAGCAGAGAAGCATGGCAAAATAATGAGTGGCGTAGGCGGATTGCCGATAAGAGACGAAATACGATTACGCAAAGTTCTTGAATAGTTAACTGCTTCACTAAACAGCTATCCTATTTTATGCTATGTTCGCGTCTTATTTCATCTAATGTTTCTTTAGCCTTAGAGTATTTGCTGAAAAGCTCTGCAAGTTTAGCACATGGATACTCAGAGCAGTAAGCGCAGTTCGCAACTTTCTTTTCTCTTCCACATTTTCTTATTTCGCAGATACTGCAATAGCTGAAAACTCGACTGCCGTCGCTTGTGCAGCCATCACAGTTAATGTCTTCGAGCTTGTATTCGGTTCCATACTGTCTAGTGAACATCTCAGCAATGCGTCTCCTTTCTACAACATCATTTTTTCTCGTAGTTACCAAAACTGGGCAATCAGAACAAACAATTCCGCAATAACCTATTAACTTCTCCATTTTCCTCATCAATAATAAGCATGAAATGAATTTAATTCTTCGCTTCAATAAGCACTATTGTTTCGAAAAAGGGTAAATCACACTTTGCAATAGTATGCGTCTCTAAGCCTTTTTCTTCGAGAGCTTTCAAAGTTTTAGAGACATCAGACAGTGTGGATTGCATCAAAAGAATTCTTCCGCCTTTTTCTAAATGCGTTAGCGCTTGAGGAATGAAGCGGTCGATAACTTGTCTACCGCTGATTCCGCCAGTCCAAGCTTTTTCAAGCCAAGAGGGATTTTTAGCATCCTCTGGCAGGTATGGAGCGTTGAAAAGAATAAGATCAATTTTTTCTTTCGTGCAAATAGAGGAAAACAAATCAGACTGTAAAAAGCTCATCTTTTCCGCTACGTTGTTCAGTTTTGCATTCCTTTTCGCACAATAAACAGCATACGGATTCGCATCAATCGCAACAACATGTTTCGCTTTTTCTGCCACAACAATTCCAAGAATGCCACATCCAGTGCCCATGTCAACAACGCTCTCTCCCGCTTTTACGTCTAAATTATCTGCAAAAAGAAACGAATCCTCAGCAGGCTCGTAAACATTTTCTGGCACTTCAAAAACGTAGTTTGCATAAAACACTTTTTTAGTCGGCGAAAACATTTGCCAAAGCTCCAAAATCTTTTGGTGCCAACTCTCTTACCCTTTTATCATGAAATGGAAAAACTTTTCGTTCAATCCCTACCTCTCGTGTGCTTCTAATGAAGGGAACGATGGCGTTTCGAAGCTTCCTGTTCCGTTGAGTAAACAATATCTTCGTAAGGCGCTTAAACAACGTTTCGTCTTTCGCAACAAAAGGATGTGGATGTTTAGGCTTTAAACGAACAATCACCGAATCAACTTCAGGCTCAGGATAAAACATTCGCTTAGGAACAGCGTTCAAAAGCTCAACACTCAGATAGTAGTGGGCAATCACTGTCAACCATCCATACTCCTTACTTCCAACAGGAGCTGCAAGCCTATCAGCAAACTCTTTCTGAAGCACAAGAACAGCAGAATCAAAATCTTTGTCGAACAGCCACTCTATCAAAGCTGAAGAAATTTGATATGGTGGAGTTGAAACGATCTTACTAAAACGTGAGATTTTCACCTTGAGCACATCACCTTCAACTATCTCGATGTTGGACAAAGCTGCAAGCTGTTCACGCAAAACATTCACAAGTTTTGAATCCTTCTCAACAGCCAAAACTTTACTGCATTTCTCTGCAAGAAAGCTTGTTAGGAAGCCTAAGCCAGCGCCAATATCCAGCACTACGTCAGACGGTTCGAGAGAAGCATAATCAATCATGCACTTAAATATTGAAGGATTGACCGTGAAATTTTGTCCTAAACGTTTCTTCGGGACGATTCGATACTCTCGAAGCAGATGCTTCGTTCTCTCCAAAAGACTCATTCTATCCATTAACCATATACGCTAAACTTTTAGTGCGCCCTAGTGAACAATCGATACTTACTATCGCCAGCCAACTCTTCCATAATCCTCTTCGTAACCAACTTCGCAGGACTCGGCAACTCTGTACGCTTCTGCAAATCGTCAAAGCTCTCAAAAGGCTTCCTATCACGCGCATTAATAACCTGCCACATATACTTCTTACCAATCCCGGGAATCAACTCAAGCGCATGCATCCTCGGTGTTATCGCCTGCGCAGTGTTGAAGAAGTTGACAAACCACTTTTCACGATTAACAACTATCTTGTTTATAACAGTTGGAAGCTCCATCTTGGCTGCAGCAGTCAATTCTTCGTATCCAATACGCCCAATAATGTAAGTAATTTCACTTCTCGCATCTTTTCCAACATAAACCCTGTCGTGTGGCTTAACAGTAACACCCTCCTTGACCAAAGCCTCAAGAAGCGTGAAAAATTCTTCTCCAACAAGCTGAACAAGAGCTCCCGCTCTGTACCCGGCTCTTCCAGTGGGGCGAATCCCAGGACGACCGTGAGGAAGAAAATCTAAAACGTAAGCGAACTCTTCGTATCGCTTCTCCATCGTACTTGCCATTATTTAGGTCCTCTATTTTTTGAAAATTTTTATTGTTAGGCTACCTATTCGATTTTTCGATTTTCATTTAAAAGGTTAACTATTGCTTCCAATTTTGAGGTCTCTATGATTTTGCGTCCGCTTGCAAGGAAAACTCTTAGTTCTTCAACGCTTTTGGGCATGCAATTAATGATTTGAACGGCTTCAACTTCTTCCAAGCCGAATTCTGTAACAAGCTTTTCAACGAGTTTTTCAGCATTGTCTGCGTCGATTTTGCAGAACTTTGACAAATAGTCTAGTGTGCGGCGTTGGAATTGGTCTAGGTTTTCTTCTCCGAGAGATTCAAGTGTTTTCTTTACTGTTGGAATTGTCAAATTCTTTGTAGTTATGGATTTTTTAGGCATTTTGCTCACTCTTATGTGGTTTTAGATGCTCGGGTCTAACGATTATTTCTTTAACAGCGTCTCCTTGCGAAACACTCACTACGTAACTTCTTCCTCGTCTCTCTACTATTGTGCCAATTTTGCCGTGAAAACGTCGATGAGGCATCCCTCTTTGGACACTAGAATCTATCATTACCACCACTTGGTTTCCTGGCTGATGCTCGTGAAGTAGTTTTCTAATTTTGATTTTGCCCTTCTCTCTAGGTGCCTTCTTGAGAAGCCTTCGTGTTCCATGGCAGTATCCATTTGATTTTTTCAATCTTTCATCTCCTTGCCTTTCATAAACACGTTCAAAACATCAAGTTTTAGGGGCTTCGCTTGGTTTTGGAGAATCTCTGAAACGCTGGGCTTTGTTCTTCCTTCATCTCCACTCACCAATTCTTTTACATATAGCCCTCCTTGGCATCGCACCTTCATTTCTATGGTTTTTGCGGATAACTTCTTTACTTTAACGTCGTATATGTACTTTTCCCGTGTCAAATCAGCTCGTCTATGCAACACGCGAGTAGGCGTCTGCTGTCTAATGATTGTATTTGATAGTTGCTTTTTCAACTGGTTTAACTGTTTAGCATTGATTTCTTTCTCGAACTCAACGAGGACACGATATTCTTTTTGAGCTGCTTCACCCCTCTTGAGCCTTCTCACAGCATCTCTGTCTGCAAATCTTAGATTGGAAACTTCAATCTTGCCTTGTCCATAAATGTTAACTACTTTTTCAAGTTTTTTCAGGTCTAGGGAGCGTTTTCTGGGGCAGGTGATTTCAATTACGAAGGGTCTGCCTTTGCCTAGCATTCGTGCATCAATGTCTTCTCTTCCTGAGGCGTGAAAGGAGCCTTTGGTTCCTTCAGATGCTTCGATGATTGGCTTTGTGATCAGCTCTTCAACGGATTCGGGGTACATTTTTCCTGTCCAGTTGCATTTTTCGCAGCCTTTGCCTCTGCAGTTGGAGCAGAACCATTTTGATTGTGGTATTCCTCGAACCAATTTTTTATAGTATCCAGATATGTAAAGCGGATTTACCTGAAGCCTAACTTTCTCCGTGAACGGGTTGACAAGCACGACTATTTCTGGCTTCTTAAACTCTACAGCTTTTTTGTTGGCAAGTGCGATTTTTTTACCTATGCTTCGTCCAAACTCGTTTCGCAAATTTTCTCCGTGGCCAATTTCAAGTTCGGCTTTAAACTCATCTTCCTTTTCTTCAACGTTAATAGGCAGTTCAACACCAACTAAAAAACTGCTGTACTCGTATTTTTCGAGCTGTCTGAGTGCATCATTTGCAAGTTTGTCAACGTTTTCGAATTTGTTTTCGCATAGGTAGCATGTTTTTGTAATGCTGCTACTTGGAATGCGCTTTTTCATTTTATGCAAGATTTTTTCCGCCATATCGAAGAAGCCGTTTGTTGCAAGAACTTTCAGTAGCTTAACTGCAGCTTTGTCGCCCTGAAAAGCTAAGGCTTGGGCGTTAAGTGTTAAAACTTGTTTTATCGCCTTTCCTCTTTCGTCGTTCTCCATTTCCAGCCCAAGAAGAGCGAATTGTCTGCCCAAACAGTGGTCGCATAGAGCGTGCTTTTCAAGCATTTCTGCGGCTTTTTCCAGAACACTCATGAGCATTTCCTTTTTAGGCTTTTTAAGGCTTATTTGAATTCTGTAGGTAAGCCTTTTCCAAAAAACGGAAGACGCTTTTTCCTTCTGAACGTTTTCAGCATTCGACGCATCATCGAATATTGTTTCAGAAGCTCTTTCACTTCTTTTTCGCTTACGCCAGAGCCTCTTGCTACACGCTTTATTCTTGAGGCAGTGAACATTTTTGGGTTTTCTCTTTCCTGAGGCGTCATCGATTGGATTGCCACTCGCCATTTTTCTATTCTGCCCTCAGCCATTTCCAGCATATCGTCCGGCAAATCTGGAGTCATGCCTGGAATCATTTTGATTAGTTTTTTGAACGGTCCCATTCCTTTGACGGCTTGTATTTGTTCATACCAGTCAGTTAGCGTGAATTTGCCGCTTAGCATTGCTTTGGCTTTCTTTTCGGGGACTTTTATTTCTGCTTCGCGTACTTTTTCGATAAGCGTTTCCAAGTCTCCCATTCCTAGAAGGCGTCCAACGAAGCGTGAGGGAATGAACTGTTCTATGTCTTCTATTTTTTCTCCTGCGCTGATGAATTTTATTGGAGCACCTGTGGCTGCTACTGCTGAGAGGGCTCCTCCACCTTTTGCTGAGCCGTCAAGCTTTGTTACGAGTATTGAACCTATTGGTGTGGCTTCGTTGAAGGCTTTTGCTTGTGTCATCGCCTGCTGTCCTATTGTGCCGTCTATGACGAGTATTACTTCGTCTGGTTTGATTTTGTTTTCCAGCTGTTTCATTTCTTTGATGAGTTCTTGCTCTTGCTTGTGGCGTCCTGCCGTGTCAACGATTATTATATCTTGGTCTGGGAAGCGTTTGAGCCCTTCTGTAGCTATTTTAACTGGGTCTTTGCTTTTGGGGTCTCCATATATAGGCACGTTCATTCTGTTTGCCAGCTGCTGTAGCTGGTCGAAGGCTCCAGGTCGGTATGTGTCTGCGCATATTAGTGCGGGTTTTAATCCTCTTTTTTGATAGTATCTTGCAAGTTTTGCTGCAGCCGTGGTTTTTCCTGAGCCTTGAATGCCTATGAGCATGATTATTTTCTTTTTTCCCGGCTCTATTTTGAGCGGAACGGGTTTGTCACCGAGGAATCGAGTTAGTTCTTCATAGACGACTTTGATTACGTGTTCGCGTCTAGAGATTCCCGGCGGAAGTTTTTCTTTCATTACACGGTCTTCGATGCGTTTTGATATGTCTAGGAAGAGTTGTACGTTGACGTCTGCTTGGAGTAAGGCTCTTTGGATGTCGCGGAGAAGCTCTTTGATTGTGGCTTCGTCGACTACTGAGGCTCTGAAAACCTTTTTTAGTGCGTCGTATAGTGAGGAGCCTAATCGTTCTAGTGCCATAGTTTTTCCTTCAGATGTTTAGATGGTCTTCGGGTTTAAATACGTTTTAATCTTCTCTGAGTAAGGTGAAAGGTGTTCTGTTGCTCTGAAAACGGATTTTAACCCCCCTATATATAC
>Ga0129301_1000554_pt1 | contig 20417 bp, 26 predicted proteins | sample ConPoolayeHmetaG_FD_94489 | JGI IMG/M metagenome (GOLD analysis project Ga0129301, IMG submission 94489) | Hot spring microbial mat communities from California, USA to study Microbial Dark Matter (Phase II) - Cone Pool mat layer H metaG ...
CCTGGAATCGCCGATATGTGCCACATAAAGGTTATTGCCGATTACCAGTGCTGCGGTGAGGGTGGTGCCCATACCCCTGAGCCCCTCCTCAGCGGCGGTATTGAACACAATAGCGTTCGTCCTAATGACGGCAGCTTCCAGAATGGACAGCGGTGAGGTGGTGGTCTGGGTGAGGAGGCGGGAGAGGCATTCAGCGTGGAATGTCCTCACGGCGAGGTCGCTGGCAACCTCGCCGGCATTGTGTCCGCCCATGCCGTCAGCCACGGTGAAGAGCCCCGCCGAGACCACGCCCAGGTGGGTCTTCAGGTCGAACCTGGTGCACAGGACGCTGTCCTCGTTGAGGCTGCGCATCAGTCCCGTATCTGACCAATAACCTATTTCCAAACCAGCCTCCGCTTTTTCCCGTCTATTCATTTCCGTCGAGCAGCCTGAAGGTCAGGGTCAGCTCTGGCTGTCCGGCGAGTTCGATCTTATCGCCGTCCCTGAGGGGCTTTCTCTTCCCATATATATCAACGCCGTTGAGCCTGGTATGGTTGGTGCTGCCTTTGCCCTCGGGTCCGTAGTCCTGGATATAGTAGTTGCCCCGGCTATAGCTGAGCAGAACATGCTGCCGGGACACTGCCATCAATGTCTCATAGGGCAGCATGCCGGCGAAATCGGCGCGCTCTATAAACACGGGGTCGCCGGTGAGGACGAACTCGCTGCCGTCGGGCATTACCACCTTAGCCTTCCGCGCCGGCGACTGCGCTGTACCCCGTCCGCGTTTGCCCTTACCCCTGCCCACCCCATCCACATCGGCGAAATACTTTCCGCAGGTATAGCAGAAGAAGCTGTCCGGGATATTTGGGCTCTGGCACCTAGGGCAGATGGTCTTATGTTCGGGGCGTTCCCGTTCCCCAGCGGCAGTGGACGGTCGGTACTGGGTACAGACCGTATCATCACGACCGCTTCCGGCATCAGCCGGCTGGTCGGGCACCTTCGAGTCGTTCACCATCATGGTTGCTGCTACATGCCTTCATAACAATATAACGCAATTGCCACCCACTTTGCTTGACGGTCGGCTGACAAACGCCTGACACACATCTGACAACTTCACTGACATGCACAATTATACTACAGTGCGCTAAAATAGACCTGCGTCGTTGGAGGTTATCGGTGGCATTCGTAATCGTCAGGAAGGGTAATGCCGAAGATACCGGCAAGACATTCACCCTGAACAGGCCGGTCACTCTGGTGGGCAGACGCGCTCCGCAGAGCCAGCCCGATATCGAGCTCACCGATGAGGTCATTTCCCGGCGGCACCTCGAGATCATACTCAAGGATGGCAGGTACTGGGTGCGCGACCTCGGCAGCACCAATGGCACCATGCTGGATGATGACCGCATAGTCCCCGGCAACCTGTACGAACTCAAGCACAACAGCAGGCTCGGGCTCGGCATCGAGGGCAATTCGGCGCACACCGTGCTGGTATTCAAAGAGACCGAGGACACCGGTGTAATCGTAGGCAAGAAATCACTGGCTGTGGGGCATGGTGGGGAGCCGGAGGTCGCCTGGCTGAAGATAGACGAGGGAAAGAAGGAGGTGCTGGTGGACGGGCAACCGAAGAAGCTGTCCAGGAAAGAATATGCGCTGCTGCTATTCCTTTACAAACATGCTGGCATGGTATGCTCGCATGATGACATAATCGAGGCAGTGTGGTCTGAAAGCAAAGATACCTCCGCCATCTCCGATGCCACCGTTGCCCAGCTAGTCCACCGCCTCCGTGAGAAGGTGGAGCCCGACCCCTCCCACCCCACCCACATCATCAGCAAACAGGCGTTTGGCTATATGCTGGTGTAAATATAAGTGTTGCCACTTAGCGGCTTTGCCGCTAAAAAGTGCAATTACAAATGCGGGACGAAGGGATTTAGCCGGTCTTCTTCCAGGTCAGCAGCACTGCAAATAAAATTGCTGCTAATATTGCACAGATGGTATTTAGTACACCTGTGATGATGTCCTTAGCCAGGAAATTGCCTGCGAGCAGCAGGACGCAACCTGTGCCATATAGCGCAGGAAACAGTAGACTGAGGTCCCGCTCCTTTCTGGCAAGCGTCTTGCCTAGCTGGACAGCCCAACCTGCGATTATAAAGACCAGACCCGCAATAAATATCATTTATCCACCTCCTTATTCAACTCGGCTGCTCTCTTTCGCATTGCTGCGCTTTCAGCGGGTCTTTAGCATGCGACTGTCCCATATTGTCAGCTAGTAGAGGCGCGCTGTCAAGGGGGTGCGCCAGCCTTTGTGCAACATTCGCTTCCTATTGCGCCTCACGAGTGTGTGTTCATCTTATTTTCATCTTTGGTTCATGCCGATTTCATGTATATATGCTTTAATATTCCTGCACATAACACATAGTTGTACATATTGAAATGATTACACCCTCACATAGGAGCGGAAGTTGAGGAACATTATCAGGGGGTAGGGCTTTCATGAAGCTTCGTGGTCTATTTGAGGTGTGGCAGATGGACAGCATTTGCCCTGCCTTGAGGTAGAGCAAACATACGTACGCAATGACTTGATAATAAAGGAGGATAAGAATGAAAAGACTATTGTTATCATTGATAATTGCATTGACAGTATTGGCGACACTCCCAATCGGTGCTTTTGCTGCGGAGAATAAATCCGACCAGCAATTAGCCCAAGAACGGGCAAAAGAGTTCATTGCCAGTAACGCAGCCAATATTAACACAGACTGGGAGGGCGCTGACCCAGTCAATGGCACTCCGTGCTTCGACCTTCAAGCCCGCCTCGTGGGCTATGTATTCGAGATCGTGAAGACCGGTAAACCTGCAGGCTATATTGTGGTGGGCAGCGCATTGTATAGGCATGATGTGCTGGAGACAGTCGGGGGCGGGTTTTCACCCCTTCAGAGTGAAGATGAGGCTAAGGCAGCCCTGGGAGTGAACAAAGCGATAGACAGCTCAAACCTGATGTTAGTCTACTTGGGTTACCGCCAATATTATTACGTCTCCGGCACTGGCAAAGGAGCATTGGCCTTCAGTGTGCAATCGAAAAGCACGGTCAAACGCAGCGAACTAGTATCCAGCTTGGCCACACCGGAACAATACAAACAGAACTGTGCTGACATGGAGCGGGAAGTTCTGGTGACTTTTACTAACCCCCTACCCGTTCCCCAGTACACTATGTACGGTGCCAGCCCTTATCCAAACGATTGCGGCCCGACGAGCGGAGCAATGATTTCCCAATACTGGAAGACATGGCGACCAAATCTCCCATTCTGGCCAACAAACCATCATGAGCTATACGTTACAATGTATTGCAACAATTGGGCCCCACTATCTGCTGGAACCGCTCCCTGGAATTTTGGTCCGGGTTGGCTACAATACGCCAGCAACCACGGATATACTGGTTACACAACTGACTGGGCGGTGAACAGAGCCTTCAGTGTAATCCAGGCCGAGATAAACGCAGGCCGGCCCATGGGAGTGATGTTCTCCTATAACCAGAGCTACACAAACTGGCACTGGTGCGTAGTCAAAGGTTACGTGACTTCTTCAGGCAATATACTCATGAATGACCCTTGGGGCTATCCCACTTCCGTCAATTGGGCAGCTGTAAAGCTAACGTCTGTAATCACAAGAATTCAGAATACCAACTAGCTTTTAGCCCTATACTAAAGAGGCAGGCAACCGTTGCCAATATTAACAACGGTTGCCTGCTGTAAGGTGTTATGTTAGCATTGGGGTATCTCGCAAGGGGTTCTGGAGGCGGTATGAAAATGTTTCTGAAATTTCTCACCTGGATTGGGTTGTTGATTGTATTAGCAGGCTTGGTCTTTTCCTACTCATCATCGTGGGTGATGGTCAGCCGCGGGCAATTAGGATCAAGCGTCGGGTATGTTATAACTGCTTTAATAGGAGCTGTCGGCACATTGCTGGCACTTATTGGGGGGTTCATCGCCAGGCCAAAATACTTCTGGATAGGAAGCTTAGTAGTAGGCATTGCCTATATTGCTTCGTTCTACGGTTATTTCTTTGGTTATACCGTTGAGCTTAATGCGTGGTTTGTCCCCGGCTTATTGTTGATGTTGCTACCTGGTCTGGCGTGTGTCGTTGCCGGCGTAGTAATATGGAGCCTCAGATAAGCTGGCGGCTTTACCTTCACTCACCGCAAAAGTGAGTTAGTACTTCATCAGTTTAATGTGATAATCTGAATCGGTAGGTAGGTTTTAGGATTGGAGGTTCACATCGTTTGGGCAGTTCTCTACATACCTGTAGAAAGGTTATAGTATAGTGGCAGGAATTAAGAAGTGTCGGAGAAGATAATGAGGATTCTGGTTGTTGAGGACGAGGGGCAACTGGCTGATATCATCAAGAGGGGACTCGAAGAGCAGGGATATGCCGTTGACGCAGCGTATGATGGGGAGGAGGGGGAATACCTTGCTGAGAATTTTTCTTACGACCTGATTGTCCTTGATATCATCCTGCCAAAGAAAGATGGAATCGAAGTCTGTCAGACCCTACGTCAGAAGAAGCTACGGACACCGATTCTCATGCTTACCTGCAAAGGGAGTGTAGAGGATAAGGTCAAAGGACTGGATAGTGGTGCTGACGACTATCTGGTTAAGCCTTTTGCTTTTGAGGAACTGGCAGCCAGAGTCCGAGCCCTGCTGAGACGAGAAGGCACTCTCATCTCATCCAAACTTGTCGTCGGCAACCTTGTTATGGACACAGCAACCAGACAGGTCTGGAGAGGTGAGAGGCGAATTGAGCTTACGCACAAAGAGTACGCCATACTGGAGTATCTCATGCGCCATCCGAATATAGTTGTCACCAGAACCATGCTGGAGCAGCATGTCTGGGATATGGAGTTCGACAGCATCTCCAATCTCATAGATGTGTATATCAGGAGATTGCGAAGCAAAATTGACGAAGGAGAGAAAGATAGCCTGATCCAGACAGTGAGAGGAGCTGGCTATCGCATCAAGACACCATGAGATTCGCTCAGAATATCAAGCTAAGGCTAACTCTCTGGTATTTGCTGATACTGACGATACTTATCTTCTTCTTCAGTGCTGTCACCTATCTTATGCTGGCACTAAACATCTACCATGTTAGCCACCGGCCTCACGACGTTGTGACGGTGTTCATGGCTGAGATAGAAGGTGCTTCTAACAACACCAAAGGAGATGTTGGCTCGAGTCTTCCCAAAGAGACGGGCTACAGACCTCTACTGACTTACAACATCAATATGGGCCAGGTATCCCGGATACAATCGGAAGCCCGGAGTCTACTTCAAATCAATGTGCCGGAGGGGAAGCTTTCTATTGACCAGAAGTCATTCATCACCACCGATATGTCGGGGGAGCAGGAGGTGTCGCTCTACTACCGTCCGTCCGCAAGCAAACCTGGCTACTATGAGATATTAGCTATCACCAAATCCAGAGCCGAGATAAAATACACACTGGCAGCATTTCAGCAGACGCTCCTCTTTGCCATACCGACAACGCTGATCTTAGCCGGGCTTCTTAGTTTTCTTCTGACAAGAAAGGCCCTTCAGCCAGTGGACGCGATTACCAAAGCGGCTCGTGAGATAGAGGAAAAAGACCTGAGCCGGAGAATAAAGGTGCGCAGCAAAGATGAACTGGGCCAACTGGCTGAAACACTAAACCAGATGCTTGAACGCCTGCAAAGGGCTTTTGACCGTGAGCGGCGGTTCACCACCGATGCTTCCCACGAGATGCGTACTCCCTTATCAGTAATACAAGGGGAAGCCACGCTGGCATTGAGCAAGGAAAGGAGCAAAGAGGAGTACCAGAGGTCCCTTGAGCTTATTTCTCAAGAAGCTTCCCACATGATATCAGTTGTCGGCAAACTTCTGGGGCTGGCTGAGGTAGATGCCGGCAGGGAATCGCTAAATTTCGAAGAGGTTAGCCTCAAAGAGCTTCTTACCGAGCTGGCATCAGATATCCGGGTGCTATGTGAGGATAAGTCTATCTGTTTCCAGTTACAGGCTCCAGATGCTATTATCGTTAAAGGAGATAGGGTAAAGCTAAGGCAACTATTTCTCAACCTTCTGGACAATGCCATACGACATACGCCCCAGGGCGGAAGCATATTTGTTTCCCTTAACAAGCAAGGAGATAGCGCTTATGTTTCCGTGAGAGACACTGGCGTTGGTATCTCGGAAGAGCACCTCCCTCATATTTTTGAACGATTTTATCGGGTAGATAAATCCCGCTCACGTAGCGAGGGAGGTGCTGGCTTAGGTCTATCCATCTGCCAGCGTATCGCCGAGCTCCACGGTGGCAAAATCGAAGTGGAAAGCAAGGTTGGGGAAGGGAGCACTTTCACCGTGCTACTACCAACGCTGGCCGAATCTTAATGGAGGCAACATGGAAACCAACAGGCTAATATTAGGCATGCTGGTCTTACTTTACAGTCTACTGGCAATGACTGGCTGCCCGGCACCGCTGAGCTTTTCCGGGGTTAGAAGTCCAAGTGTAACTACAGATGGTGCTGGTGGCATTATCGTGGCATACCAGATAAATGAGGGTGAAAATCGGATTACCTATGTCCAGAAGCTGGCACCCAGCGGCGAGGCTCTCTGGGCTGGGAGGGGGGTAACTCTGTACTCTGAGTTAGGCCCCGCTGAGGGTGGAGTCACCAGTGCCTTGCTAGTGAATAGCGAGAGCGGAAATACAATCCTTGTCTGGGAGCAGGCTGACAGCATTTGGGCCCAGAAGATAGACCCGGAGGGCCGTTTTCTCTGGGGTTCAGGCAAAGTTTGGATTACGGAGGGGACATTCAGTCTAAAAGCAATAAGTGATGGCTCAGGCGGTGTTGTTATGGCCTGGTCTGGTAGCTACGATAACCTCTGCCTGCAGAGGATTGACAACCAGGGCAGTATTCTTTGGAGTGTAAAGAAGCCACTAATGCAGTCGCGCCCCTTTGATATTTCCTGTGATGGATGGGGGAACACCTTCTTAGTCTGGGAAGATCGACACTTTAATGTACTCCTTCAGAAGCTGGATGCTATGGGCAAAGTATCCTGGTTGTCTGAGAGCCTGCTTCTCTCCGAGTTGCACGGCCCGGGCGTCGGGATGGCTAGCATCATTAGCGATGGTGCTGATGGGGCTATTGTCGCCTGGATATCTAGCATGAGTAGTGATGATAAAGTAGGCATCACCGGTCAGGAGCTTTATACCCAGAGAATAAGTGCTGAGGGTAAAACCTTGTGGGAGAGGGGCGGGTTGCCTATCCGCAGCGTGGGACAAAAGGGGGCTATCCCCTATGAGCCACAGATGGTAAATGATAACGCGGGCGGTGTTTTTATAGTCTGGAAAGAAGACATGTCCGTCTATACTCAAAGAGTTGATGCAGCAGGGAAAATCCTATGGGGGAAGGATGGCATTGAAGTCTGGAATGGCGAAGGTAGCCCAAGAAGCCCGCAGTTGAGCGCAACCACCGACGGTTCCGGCGGCTTAATTGTCGTCTGGAACTACATTGAGAAAGGTAAGAGGGTGGACCAAAGCCCCAGCCTCCGCGCCCAGCGTCTGGATCCTTCCGGTAAAAAGATTTGGGGGGAGAACGGTACATTAGTAACGACGGCTTTTCGAGGCTACCTGACACCAGCACGGATTGCCCCGGATAACAACGGCGGGGTTAGTGTCTCCTGGGCAGCCGGAAAGAGTATTCACAAGGCAAGTTTTTCATATGTTCAGAAGATAGACCCAGATGGCAATCGCTTATGGGGAGACGAAGGAATAAGGTTAGGTCATTAGTAAGTGAGACAGGAACCAAGTATTTGGCTACGTCACGAACTTCTATGCGGAGATTTCTTGACGGGCGATCCCCACAGTCTGATTCTGAGCAATGTTGTTGAGCTTCTTGTATAACTCATTAGCAATAGACACGACGTAATCCATATCGCCCATTTCAATGCCACCACCTTCTATCGCTTTACCCGGGAACGGTAGTGTAGTATGAAGTAGTGTAAAGCTAATGGAATTAAAGAAGATACCACCGGGTGGACAAGCGATAGTTACACCAGGAAGTTTAAGTCATGAAGTTGGCGATGAAGAAGAGCAGGTAGAGATAACGGTAAACCAGCAGAAGACGCAGATAATGTTCAAGCTCAAAGACATCAACATGGCCTCCCAGCTAATACAGGGCAACTTCCCCAACTATTCCCAGCTCATCCCCCAGAGCTATACCACCAGGGCAGTGGTGGACAAAGCCGAATTTGCCCAGGCGATAAGGCGTGGTTCCATCTTCGCCCGTGATGGCAGTGGCATTATCCGGCTGGAGATATCCGCCGGTGAGGGGCTGCTCCGGGCAGCATGAAGATACCCTCCCGCGCTGAACAGGTAGGTGACAATGTCAACGAAATAGATGCTCGTGTTGATGGCGAGCCCACCAAGATAGCCTTCAATGCCCGTTGCCTTTCCGACGTGCTCGGTGTGATTGAAGAAAAGCAGGTGGCGTCAGGTGCTGACACTGGCGATTTGAATGGTGCTGTTATGCCTGGATAGGTGGCGTTCTACTGTCCCGGGCACAAACGCCCGCCTGCAGAGAAAGTCGGCGGAAGTGTGACCGCCGCCCTTGACATCCCCCGCTCAAAGACCCTAAACTTCGACCGGTTGGCAAGGGGTCAGGTCAGCAGACTGCCGCGCTTAGCTGCAGTACCAGACCCGGGCATCGACATCTTTATACGAAGGGGAAAAAGACATGAGCAGCATTGTATTCGACCAGAAGTCGGGACTCTATGTGGACCAGGAATCGGGGCGGAAATTCTTCCTCGATGAGCCTGACGACCTCAAAGTGGGTGAAAAGGTCACATTTCTCCTCAATCTGCACGGTGGTGGCTCCCACGGCATCTGGCAGCGCCTCTATTTCCCGGCGCATGAGTACAGGAACAAGTACCGCCTTGTCGTCGCCACCCCCACTGCGAAGACTAAAGAACCGTTGCGCCACTGGGTTGGCGAGGCAGACGACCAGTGGCTGCGGGACATCGTCAACTTCGTCTGCGATAAATATGGCAAAGAGAACATCAGGTCGTTCTGGCTGGTCGGGCACAGTCAGGGAGGGATGACAGCTAACCGCCTGCTTAAGACCGAATTCTTCGCCAGCCGTGTTGACGGATGGCTCAGCCTCTCGGGCGGACGCTTCGGTCCGGTAGAAATACCGGCGTCCTTTTTTGAGGGGAGCGAACGCCGGTTGCCGGCTTTCGAGCCCGACAGCCCTGGTCCGGGACGCGCGGTAATGGTTGATTGCGATATCTCTTTCATCTTCTCCACCGGTGAACTTGAAATAGTAAAGCTCCCTGAGACTTCACCCTGGGCTGAAAAGTACAACGCTGGTCCGCGAGTGCGACTACCGGACGTTGTTGATACCGAGAAGGGGCAGGTGACAGGGGAAATGCCGGGGCGTGGCGCTAGCTGGGGCAGGGAAGCACGCCCCGGGACGGCGCAGGTCTATGTGTTTCCCAATGCCCGCGGCGGCAGGATTATCGCGGACATAGTCCGCCTCGACAAGGGGCACACGGAGGGGTACGAGCCAAAGATCACAGAGGAACTCATCAAGATGATCGTTGCCGCGCCGGGTGGGAAAATAATGGCATTGGGTCGGAACGCATAAACATATTGCTATGTCTCCAGTCTATCTATAGCGTCGTCAGCCCTGGCAGTTTTTTGAGGATTTTTTCAAAAAACTTATTGTTTTAAGTCCCCATAACTGATAGAATTGGCCGTCGAGACCTGGATAGTGGTCAGCCCCTTTTGGGCTACCAACTGAGAGAAAAAGGAGGAAAACAGAGTGGACATTGTGGCGCTGGTAAATCTCATCCTATGCATCGTCATTTTCGGCTTGGGCGTCTGGGCTTACAGCAAGAAAAAGGGCGATGTACCCCTGTATATTGGCATTGCCTTCCTGCTATTTGCCATCACACACCTCATCACCTTTCTCGGTCTGGCGGCAGGTCTGACCGCACTTCTGGTAGTAGTCCGCATCATTGCCTATTTGCTGGTAATCTTCGCTCTCTGGAAGATTGCCACCCAAAAGTAACACCGCCAACACCAGATACACCTAAAGACAACAGTCTGCTTGTGCTCAAGAAGCAATATACGCTTACAGAGGAGCTATCTTAGGCAGTTCGCGCCAGTCCGGTAGCGCATAGTGTGGTATTTCCCTAACACATCGCCCCGCGCCGCATGTTTGTCGCCAAACACCCTTGCCTCCAGAAAAAATAACAGGTCATAAGCGGCAGACGTACCCCCTATTGACAGTTGCTCCAGTGTCCTCCGAAGCCGGTATGCATTTCACGGGGTAGTGTAGTACAGCGGTGTTGCGAGGAAGGTCCGGCAGTTCAGACCGAAGCCTTTTTCACACGCGGCAGAAGAGCCACAGCAATCGCCAGGGAGAAGAGCATGGGTACGGGGACTAACAGGAGTCCCCTCTCCACCCCCAGAAAGCCTGCTACCCAGCCCACCGCCGGCGCCCCAATAGCCACCCCCGCAGTAAGCAGGGCATGGAATATGCCGGTAGCCAGCCCCCGCTCGCCGATGCCCGTGTGGTCGGCGATAAGCGCTGAGACCGAGGGAAACAGCAGTCCATATCCTGTACCATACAGACCCATTATGGCGACCAGAAGCCAAAACCCCGATACCAGAGGCAGGGCGGCGAGCGAGACGATGATGCACAGTAGCCCGGCGACCATTGCCGGCAGTCGCCCTGCTCTATCAGAGATAGCACCGCTGGGGAACTGGGTGATTACAAACATCGTGGAAAAGGCAGCGAGCGACATGCCCACCTCAAAAGCCCCCATGCCCAGCCTTCCCAGGTGCACTGGCAGGAGCGTGACCACGCCCCCGAAGGTAAAGTACTGGGCGAATATAGCCACGTAGGAAGGCACGAGTCCCCTTCTGGTGAGAAGCTCCCTCGCCTTCTGGATATCCCCGCCCTGTGGCGCTTCGGCTGCTGCGACCTCTCTTGTGCCACCGCCGGGCAGTGTCAGGCTCAAGAGGGCACCCAGACCTACGAGTATGGCACCGAAGAAGAAAAGCGGACTGAGACCCAGGCGGGAGGCGATAAGTCCGCTCAGCGGATAGCCTATCAGGGAAGCGCTTGCCAGAGACATACCATATAAAGACATAGAGCGTCCCTGCCTCTCTCCCGCAGAATAATTGGCGATAACCGACATAGAGGCTGGGGCAACGAGAGCGCCGCAAGTCCCGTGTAGCATCCGCACCAGGGCGAGGTGGAGAGGACTTCGGGCGAAGGCATAGAGCGCCATGCTCAAAGCATCGCCAATTAGCCCCACAAGTAGCGGTATCTTATGTCCCACCCTGTCGATCAATCGACCGAAGACAACATTAGCCGGAGTATTGAAGATGGAATAGAGACCGACGATTAGCCCCACCATTCCGATGCCGGCGCCGAGGCTGGAGGCATAAATGGCTATGACCGGTATCAGCAAATGCGTATCCAGAAAGCCGAGAAAGGTGATGACCGAGGTAACCCATAGGACGCGGTTACTTTGCTGTTTCAATATGCCCATATAAATAACCGAGGCTATTATTATGGGGGATGGCGGAACAAAAACGCAATAACCCCGGAGGGATTTCAGCCACCGTGGCACATCAGGACATGGCTGGGTCTGGGGGCTGGTTTATACTGAAACGCCTAATTTTTCGGGACGGGATGGCGTTGCACTAGATTGTGGACTTCGCCGAGTTACACAAGGTCTGCATCGTCAAGTGCCACCTTTTACCTGTGGGATTTAGTGCGGGTGATGACAAGCTCGTATCAAAAATACGGTGGCGTTAATCTGGCGAAACACTGTGCCGTCATATTTGCTGCCAGCAGCAACATCATCTGCCGCGGCAATGACGCCGACCAGACAATATTGTATTCATAGAGGTACGACCCTCCAGCTTTGTTTTTGCACAAATTCTGTGAATTCTTCCCAAAATTCACAGCCATCAAGCTTTTTGCGTATTATGCCACCCCATAAACCTGTCAATTATCCCATCAGGTATCGCCCTGGGACAATCAGCCTTAAGCCCCAGCTTCTCCTTGATTCGCTTCACTAAATCTTTCTGACCAAACGGATATATCTGAGCCTCAAATATCATGGCATATCCACCAGCTTTGATTATCATGTAATTGTAGTGCTTGGGAGAACCCCGCATAATGAACAACGGCTTAATGCCGAGGAAATTACACATCCTCAGCTTGATATCTAACTCATCCTTATCTATATAGCCCCATTTGTTCTTCACCTCAGCACCATAAACCTTGCCGTCCCTCTCCACAATGAAGTCGAGGTCGTGGTCCGTTTCAGTCCATCTCTTGCTGCCAAACTCGTTTGTGTTTTGCCCGTGGGACGAGAAACCCCGATCAGCTAAGGCATTGAAAAACAAGACCTCTGCCTGTCTTCCACAAGCACTTGCGATTTCCGGACGGGAGTATTCACGTACTATCTGTAGCTTCTCGTACATCTGTCTTTTGTAATACCTGTGTCCTTTGTTAAAAACAAATTTAATAGTAGTACTGCCAAGCAACGGACGCTCCTCCGACTTCAAAAAACCCTCGTCTATCAACTCATTTATAGCAGTGGAGGTGATCCAGTGAAAGACGGGTTCAAAGAAGACTTCCAGCTGTTGCATGTAAAATACATCTTCGCTGTTTTTCGCAAAGAAGTCTTTTAATGCTTGTTTCGCTTCGTCAACTTTGCTATCGCGAGGAAAGCCCGCAGGCCATTCCGCCTCATAAATGTCCTCGTAATCCAGAAACTCGTCGTCTATCATGGGCTGAGTTGTGGCAGCACTCATTCCTCCAGCGATTGAGAGCTAGCCATGTGTCCTATATGATCATGAACTGCAATTTCGGAGGCTACATCATTGTATTTCCGCTCGACCTTACCGCTGATTAAGTCTTCTACCTGGCTTCTGATGTCTGGATGGAAATTCAAATACCGGAATTCTGGCGCGAAGATAAAAGGCCACTTGGGATGCAAGACAGTTCTATCATCCGGGACCGGGAGGTTGCATCTCTGTCTTAGCCATGCCAAATAGTTTCTGGTCCTATCGTTAATGTAATACCTGAGTTCGGTAGGTGACATGTTCCCTTTTGTCATGACTGCGCCTCCCATTGTTCAGCTTGTAGGACTATAATCTACTTGTACGAGGATACGGTGACAGTATTCTATCACGTCCAGTGCAGAGATAGAAGTGGACAGCCGACATGAGCATATCGCACAACATACTATATTCCCCAAGGTCAATAGCTCCAGCGTCAGAGGGGTTGGCACTTAACAAAAGGGCTGACAGTTTTAAAGGTAGACCAGGTAAGGTTGTTCGCCCCCCCAAGCCATGCCTTTTTGGACTTGTCCTTTTCTAGTCCCCGGGCAAAATGCATACCCCGGCTCGGGAGTGTACGATCAGGCTCGTGGTAATTTAAAGGACTACCATGGCCACGCTCTTTGAGGCACGACCACTGATTCGTAAGCGGGGCTATCTGGTGTAAAGTCGGGCTCGTTCAGATAGATGGATTACACTCAGGACATAGCAGGATAGGAAAGGCACCGGCTGTTTTGTTTCACCCTCACCTTAGTCCTCTCCCGTCGAGGGAGAGGAGAGATATAAAAACACATCTCCTATCGCGGGAGAGGAAAATAGAGAAAGTCCCTCTCCCCATCGCGGGAGAGGTCAGGTGAGGGTAATCTACTCGACAGCGCACAGCAGAAGTTTGACATTCGGCGTCTGTTCTGGTAAATTAAAAAGTTGTTTTCGAAATGACTCAAACTTACGCAATAGTAGAGACCGGCGGTAAGCAATACAAGGTGTCACCGGGGCAGACGATAGAGGTCGACAGGCTGCCCGCTGCTGAAGGCGAGACGGTGGAGCTGTCCCGTGTGCTGCTTATCTCTGATGATGGCGATGCCGTTATCGGCACGCCGACCGTCGAGGGAGCAAAGGTGACAGCGACCTGTCTCGGCGAGAAGAAGGGCAATAAGATAATCGTCTTTAAATATAAGGCGAAGACGCGCTATCGCCGTAAAAAGGGGCACCGCCAGCTCTATACCACGCTTCGCATAGAAGACATCGTTAAGCCAGGCAAACCGGCAGAGGCGCCAAAAAGGGCGACGAGAAGGACGAGGACCAGCACGAAAAAACGGACGACTAGCGGAGGTGAAGACTAGATATGGCACATAAAAAGGGCGGCGGCAGCACACGTTGCGGGCGCGATAGCAAGTCTAAGAGGCTGGGGGTGAAAAGGTTCGCCGGTCAGCTCGTCCACGCCGGCACCATCCTGGTGAGACAACGGGGGACGAAACTCTACCCGGGGACCAACGTCGGTATAGGCAAAGACTATACTCTCTTTGCCCTGGTCGACGGCATCGTTAAGTACGAACCGGCAAGCAATAATAAGCGAAAGGTCAGTGTATATCCGGAGACAGCGCAGTGAAAGCTAAGATACACCCCCAGTACCACAACGACGCCCAGGTGATCTGTTCCTGCGGCAACACATTCACCACCGGCTCCACCAAGAAGGTACTCAAGGTGGAGTTGTGCAGTAAGTGCCACCCGTTTTTCACCGGCGAGCAGCGCATAGTCGATACCGCCGGCAGGGTGGAGCGCTTCAAGCGGCGCTACAAGATGAAGGACTGACCTGCAATATGGCAGTCGGTTTACCCCCAGGCTGTCCCTTCCCGCACTCCACTGCGCTGACAGCGCATTCTATTCCGCTTTTACCTTCTTTGAGTCTGGCTGAATACACTGTTGGCTAAGGCATGTGCAACTGCACCCTGATGGAAAGCTCTATGTCAGCTTCGAGACCGATATACTACGGTGGACAGGCGGTAATCGAGGGGGTGATGATGCGTGGCAGGGAGAAAATGGCAGTGGCAGTGCGCCGCCCCACTGGCGAGCTTTCCGTCACCAGCCAGTCCCTCCCCAGTCTGTACAAAGGCAGACTCAGAGAGCTACCTTTCCTCAGAGGTATTATTATTCTCATCGAGACGCTGGCGCTTGGCGTCCAGTCTCTCCTTCATTCAGCCCAGATAGCTGCGGCTGAAGAGGAGCAGAAAAGCCTTTCTCCAGCCGCACTCTGGGGCACAGTTGCCCTGGGCATCGGCTTCGGAATAGCCCTCTTCTTCGTGCTCCCGCTGTTAATCACCCGCTACCTCATTGACCCCTACATAACATCAGCCCTGCTGAGCAACATTATCGAGGGGGTACTGCGCATCGGCGTCTTCATCGCCTATCTGAAGATAATAGCGCTTATGCCGGACATAAAGAGGCTGTTCGCCTATCACGGTGCCGAACATAAAGTGGTCAACGCTTACGAAAGCGGCATGCCCCTGGAACTCGCCAGCGTTAAAGGCTACTCCACATCGCACGTCCGCTGTGGCACCAGCTTTCTGGTGGCAGTACTGGTCATCGCTATCTTCGTTTTTGCCCTGTTCGGTCGCCCTTCCCTGTGGCTCAGCATACTTTCCCGCATCGTCCTCATCCCGGTTATCGCCGCTCTGGGCTACGAATTCGTCCGCTTCAGCGCAGCACATTCCGATAGTCCCATAATGCGCCACCTCATCATCCCCGGTCTCTGGCTACAGTCGCTGACCACTAGGGAACCAGACGATGCCCAGTTAGAGGCAGCACTGGTAGCGCTGAGGGCGGTGGTCGAAGCTGATAGTTCAAGCCCGCAGCAACACTGCTAGTCAAGGTCGCTGGCATCAAAGCCCTGGAAAAAGCAGCTCTTGTTGCCGGTGTGGCACACCGGACCAGCGGGACGGGCTCGAATAAGTATAGCGTCACTATCGCAGTCCTTGGCAATAGAATGCACCGTCAGTGTGCTGCCGGAAGTTGCCCCCTTGTGCCATAGCTCCTGACGACTGCGGCTGTAAAACCAGACCTCGCCGCTTTCCAGCGTGCGCCGCAGTGCCTCCTTGTCGGCATAAGCCAGCATCAGCACTTCACCGGTATCACAGTCCTGGACTATGACTGGCACCAATCCCCGTTCGTCAAACTTTATCATCGTTCGTCCACCTTTAAGCCTGATAACACTTTACTTAGTCCTGCAAAGTCAGGGCTTGCTTTAAGTCTATATCGCCGGTGTAAAGGGCTTTACCTATGATAGCACCTTCCACCCCGAGCTTCTTCAGCTTCACCAGGTGCCCCAGCCTGGAGATGCCACCGGCAGCAATGATGGGCAGGTCTACGCCTTTCACCATCCGCTCGATAGCCCCGAAGTCAGGGCTGGTAAGCGTGCCATCCCGCTTTATGTCGGTGTAGATGAGCCTTTTTACACCGAGACCAGCCATCCTCTTTGCCAGCTCCAGAGCCGTGATGCCAGTATCTTGAAGCCAGCCGCGGGTAGCCACATAGCCGTCCCGGGCGTCGATCCCCACCACCACCGCCTCGCCGAACTTCCGGCACAACTCTGCCACCATCTCTGGACTCTCCACAGCCGCTGTGCCCAGAATTACACGCCTGACCCTTAAATCGAGCAGGCAGGATACAGTGGTCTCGTCCCTGATGCCGCCGCCGACCTGGACGAAAAGGTTGACCTTGCTCACTATCGCCTTGATGGTCGGCATATTTACCGGTCCACCTTTCGCCGCCCCGTCGAGGTCGACCAGATGCAGCCAGCGGGCACCCTGCCTCTGCCATTCCAGAGCGACTGCCACCGGGTCTTCGGAGAACACCGTCTCCTTAGAATAGTCGCCCTGGTGCAGCCGGACGCACCTACCGCCCCGGATATCTATAGCCGGTATTATTTCCACCTTTACTCCACCCTTTTCCCTATGGAGGGAGTAGTGCCAGAACTCGTCTTCTGAGAAACTGTACTCGGGTACCATATTTTACTTTTTATGCGTTTGCGATACAATATTAAGGCTTTGCCTTATTCTCAAATTCTTGACTAAGGAGGCGCTATGGACTTTGAACTTACAGAAGCACAGAAGATGTTCCAGGAGGCGATAAGGGAATTCGCCCAGAAAGAGGTGGCACCTCTTGTGGACCAGGCTGAAAAGACCTCGTCCTTCCCGTTGCAACTCTTCCCCAAGATGGGGGAACTGGGATACCTTTGTGCCAGGTACCCTGAGAAATATGGAGGCTCAGGTCTGGGGAAGATCGGCGATTGCATTTGTGTTGAGGAAATAGCTTATCACAGCGTCGGCGTAGCCGCCGGCATCATGGTGCAGAGTGGCATCGGCACCGGTGCTATCTATAACCGCGGCACCGAAGAGCAGAAGCAGAAATTCCTCGTCCCGGCGATCAAAGGACAAAAAATCGCCGCCTTCGGGCTCACCGAGCCCAATGCCGGCTCCGATGCTGCTTCCATCCAGACCACAGCGGTCAAGAAGAACGGGAAATGGGTGCTCAACGGCACCAAGATGTTCATCACCAACGGCACATTTTGCGATTATGTGGTCACCGCAGCAGTCACCGATAAGACCAAAGGCACCCGTGGCATCAGCCTGTTCATCGTGGAGAAAGACTCCCCAGGTTTCAGCCGCTCCAAAATTCACAAGTTCTGTGCCCGCTCTGGAGAGGTGGCTGAGCTGGTCTTCGAAGACTGCACCATCCCCGCCGAAAACATCATCGGCGAGGAGGGCAACGGCTTCCGCTATGTTATGGAGACACTCACCGGGGGCAGGATCTCCCACGCTGCACGCAGCCTGGGGCTTGCCCGTGCTGCCTTTGATGCTGCGTTAAAGTATTCTCAGGAGAGGGTGCAGTTCGGACAGCCCATCGCCAAGTTCCAGTTCAACTCCTTTAAGTTAGCCCAGATGGCGATGGAGATCGAAGCTGCCAGATGGCTCATCTTCTACGCTGCCTGGCTCTATGATGCGAACAAGCCGCATATCAAGGAGGCAGCGATGGCAAAATTGTTCGCCAGCCAGGTGGCAGAACGTGTCACCACCGAAGCCCTGCAAATACACGGTGGCTATGGTCTAACAGAAGAGTCCGTTGCCCAGCGCTACTTCCGCGACTCCCGTATGGGCACCATCACCGAGGGGACTTCGGAGATACAGCTACTGGTCATCTCCCGGGAAATCGGCATCCGCTAGCAGGCGACACCGCCAGTCCGATAGCTGCAGGATAAAGCCATAAGCTACTAGCCTTTAGCCTGAAGTAGCTCCACGGTAGACTGTTTCTGTATCTCCCTGAGCCTGGGGAGGTCAGCCTTGCTGGGGATGACTGTACGAACCAGTACGATTCCCTCTCTGGTGGGTGCTGTGACCAGGTGAGCCTTGCCGCTGGCATTGATATATTTCGCCCCTTTCGGCACCAGCACTACCTGGATGGGATTTGACTTTGCTTGGAGGTCATTGATAACAAAAAAGTTGTCCGTATTCATAGCATAGCCAGAGACCGACCAGTATTGACCTGGAGGAATAACGGCGGTAAGGCGCAACGGACAGCGGTTTATATCATAGTGCAGGACGGAGTAGTGGAGGTCGGGCGATGGTCTTACAATAGCCCTGTCTCTCGCCGTCGGCGGACGAGCGAACACCCATTGGTTGGCGGGATAGAGCTTGACCGTGCGCTTCATGATATTCATCGGTATCCGGGATACCCGGAGCAGGTTGACCACCACCGCCATCACCAGTGCCACCGCCATTGCAACCGCTATCAACGTGCTCATTCTAGCTCACCCTGATAATATGCGGCAGCTCCACCGCTCTCAGTGCAGCACGGTCATAATAAGCCGGACCCGGATTGTAAAGTCGCAGGCTGAGGCACAGCCTCTTTGCTCCGCCGGTGGGCAACCAGTTGCCCTCTTTTGGCGTTCTGGATAGGTGTATAGTGAAACGCCCATTTTCATTCAGTCCTATTTCAGTGGAGCCCCAGGAATAACGCCCCTGTTCATTGGGTATCAGGAAGTCGTCCTCGCCGTAAACTGTTATCGACCACCACCGCGCTTCCGGTGCCTCTCCCTCTATTTTATAGTCGCAATCGCCGCGGAGCGGCTCGCCATCATCGTCAACATAGGCTGAGAAATAAATGGTCTCCTCCTTTCTTAATGCCAGAAGCGCATGTCTCGCTATCCACGCCCGCAGATACGGGTTGGCAGAGGTACTGCCGGCGGCAAGACTGGTGCCCCAGGGACCGTTCCTCACCGTGCTCAGGCGGGTGACCAGATTGAGCAACGGGTTGACGGTAAAATAGCCGATGGTACCGCCTGCCACCGCAGCGATGATTACAGCTATTATCCACCAGACCAACGCCACCGAAAGGGACCTCCTTTTTCACTCGCTTGAAAACAGCCGCTTCGGGTTTTCCACCATCATCGTCCATACCCCCTCATCGCTAATGCCCTGTGCCTTGAGCGCAGGAATAACATTCCGGCATACATGGTCAACGCCCCGCACTGGCTCTGCTCTCCTGGCGGGACTGGCATTTCCGGCGGTCCTGCCCAGCCAGAAATTTACCACGTCGTGCGATAGCATAATCCGGTCAACGTAACCTTCCCTGACCAGCGTGGCGATATTCCTCACGTTGACCTCGTCGGGAGCACTGAACGGAGATACCAGTCCCAACCGGTCAAAGCAGATGCAGACGCCTCTCTTGAGTATCGCCCGGTGATAGTCTATCTCCTCAGAGTTGGTCACGTGCCCGATGAGCACTTTTCGGGGGTTGGCTCCCTGACTGAGCAAAAAATCAGCCTGCTCCAGACCGCTCAGTTCATCGGTATGAGTGATAATAGGCGCACCGGTGGCTTTCTGTGCCATCACCGCTGCCTTATGCACCTCCTTCTCATATTCTGTCAACGCTGCGCTTGATGCAACTTTTATTACACCCGCTTTCACCCCGGTGTTGCCGATGCCTTCCGTCAATTCGGTGATAAAGAGTTCACACATCATCCTGGCGATATCAGCGCCGTAAGCCATCTTGACCTTCCAGTAGGTAGGCGCACCCCTGCTTTCGGTATAAAGTCCTGTGGTGCAGATGATGTTTATCCCGCTTGTCGAAGCAAGTTCCTTAAAAAGCAGAGGCTCGCGACCGCCGGTGTCGTTGGGAGTAGCATCAATTATAGTCTGGATACCAGCAGACTTGAGCGTCTGGCACATCTCAAGCCCTGTCCGCAATAGAGCCTGGCAATCGTAGGGTGCCATCGAAGCGTCTGCCTGCCAGCCAGGATAGGCGAAATAGAAGTGCTCGTGCACCAGCATCCAGCCCAGCTTCTCAGGCGCAATAGGACCAGAGACTGTATTCACCATCTTCCTGGACTCCCGACTTGGGGTCGCCTAAATTTTAACACATAAGTCAAGGTGAAGGACCACTCTGTGTGTCCACTAGACTGGCGACACTTGCCCTCACCTAACCTCTCCCACGAGGGGAGAGGGATGAAAAGGTGGCTCTCTCCCGCAAGGGGAGGTATTTCTTTTATCCTCTCCCTTGACG
>Ga0129301_1000558_pt1 | contig 20375 bp, 17 predicted proteins | sample ConPoolayeHmetaG_FD_94489 | JGI IMG/M metagenome (GOLD analysis project Ga0129301, IMG submission 94489) | Hot spring microbial mat communities from California, USA to study Microbial Dark Matter (Phase II) - Cone Pool mat layer H metaG ...
CGAATCTGGTGGGAGAACCGGATGGTAAAGTCGGTTACCTATCCGCTAAACGAGTTCCCAAGAGTCCAATTTTGAAAAATTAGATAGCTGTAGACAGTCTAATTTTCAAAAATTCCTAACACCTCAACCGACCAAAATGTTACAGTATCCTAGTAACCTATTTCCCTTCCCCTGGTAAGGAAAAGGGGATGTATAGATGAGAGGGTGGCTTCGCCCCTCTCTAAACTCTCTTCCCCCTCTCCTTGCAAAGGAGAAAGGGGATAAAGGGTGAGGAGTTAATAACCAATCTCGGTCTGAAAGCCAAAATTGACAATAAGTGAGGGCAGGATTTATAATTTTCGTCGCTCCGATTTAAACATAAAGGGTGGTGAAGAGGCCATTGAATTGATAAGGGCAGCCGGCGGCGAAGCGACCTTCGTAAAATGCGACGTTTCAAAGGCGGTGGAGGTTGAGGCGATGGTTGCCAGAGCCAACGTAATATGCCCCGGTCTAACTGATTAAAGGAAAGAGGTGCTATAAGATGACAGCAAATGTAACCGGCGGATATGCGGGGAAGATTTTGCGTGTTGACCTTTCCCGCAGGAAGATAAGCGAAGAATATCCGGACAGTAAGACGCTCCGTATGTACCTGGGAGGCAACGGGCTGGGCTCCAAATACCTCTATGAAGAGGTGCCCAAGGGTGTGGCATGGTCTGATGCTGAAAACAGGTTGATGTTCCTTTCGGGGCCTCTTGGCGGCACCAGAGTCAGTGGCTCCGGGACTTTCTCGGCAGTCAGTAAAGGACCTATGACCAACATGGTTGCCTCCGCCCAGGCGAATGGATATTTCGGCGCGTTCCTCAAGTTTTCCGGCTTCGATGGCGTTATTGTCCAGGGTAAAGCCGATGAGTGGGTCTACCTTTATATCCACGACGGTACCGCTGAGCTCCGTGATGCCCGGCATCTTCTGGGTAAAGGCACCCGGGAAACAGAGGACGCCATCAAGAAGGGGATGAGCCGTCAGAGCAGTGTCTTTTGTATCGGTCCCGCCGGTGAAAATCTGGTGCGCTTTGCCGCCATTGTCGGTGACTATGGGCACGTAGCCGGTCATAACGGGCTTGGAGCGGTGATGGGGTCAAAGAAGCTGAAAGCTGTAGTCGCCGAGCGAGGACGAAAGGTGGTAAAAGTTGCCGAGCCGGAGCGCGTCTCCGAGCTGGCTAAAGCCCTTTTTGAGAATGCCAATAAGCTGGACCCAAATATGAGAAAATGGGGAACGGGATTCATCTTCCCCCGGATCTACCTGACGGGTGCCCTGCCGGTAAAGAATTATACTACCAATATCTTTGCCAACCCGGAAAAGATGGGCAGTGAGTATACTCGCACCCACTTCAAGGTGAAAACGAGCACTTGCTGGGCATGTCGCATGAAACACTGCCGGGAGATGGAGGTTACCGAAGGGCCGTACACCGGTTTTGCTGGCGAAGAACCCGAATATGAGGGCATGGCGGCAATGAGTTCTCTAATCGGTCAGACCGACCCGGGAGCCGCCGTGATGCTGGGCAACCACGTTGACTGGCTGGGTATGGAAATTAATGAATGCGGCTATCTCATCGGCTGGCTTATGGAATGCTACGAGAAGGGATATTTGAAGAAGGACGACCTTGACGGTATCGAGATGAAATGGGGTGATGCTGAGGCAACACTGAAGATGCTGAAAAAGATTGCCAACCGGGATGGCTGCGGTAATCTGTTCGCGGAGGGGGTCAAGAGGGCTTCCGAAAAAGTCGGCGGTAAGGCGGCGGACTGCGCAGTATACACCCTGAAAGGGGCAACGCCGCGCGGTCACGACCACCGTGGTCGCTGGTCAGAACTGATTGACACCTGTCTTTCGAATACGGGCACCGTTGAGTTGAGCGGCGGTTTCCCTCATCCTGAGCAACTGGGACTGAAGATGGTGACTGACCCGTTTGATGCCATAGCTGTTTCGACAATGAACGCCAAGATGAATGGGCGGCGGCAGTTCGAGGACTCGCTGGGTATCTGTTTCTTTGGAGTGCAGGATTTGCAGTTGACGGTGGATGTTCTGAACGCCGTTACCGGCTGGGACTTCGATATACCGGAGGCAATGGCGGTGGGACGCCGTACCGTTAATCTGTTTCGGGTCTTCAATTTCCGGCATGGACTGACCAAAGAAATGGAGGCGCCATCTGCCCGCTACGGTTCGACTCCGATAGACGGCCCGAATAAGGGCAAATCCATTATGCCTCACTGGGACGCTCTACGCCGGAACTATTACCAGCAGATGGGCTGGGACCCTGAGACCGGGAAGCCCCGGCGGGAAACTCTCGAGCAATTAGGCTTGGGGCATACTTTCAAGGACCTGGAGTAACAAAAAGGAGAAGCACAATGAGTAGTCTCGAAGGTAAAGTTGCTCTGGTTACTGGGGCAGGAAGCATCAGAGGGATTGGGCGTGCCGTCGCCCAGCGGCTGGCTAGAGAAGGGGCTGACGTAGTCGTGGTTGATAAGGAGATGGCGCCGAAGAGTATCTGGCCAGGAGAGGAGAACTGGCGCGGTCTGGAAGCCGTGGTCGAGGAGATTGAAGCGGCGGGCAGGAAAGGCTTGGCTATCGTAGCTGATGTCAGTAACAGTAAAGATGTTGATAATATTGTGGCAAAGACCCTGGCCAAATTTGGTAAGATAGATATTCTGGTACACTGCGCGGCGATTCGCGGTCCCGTAGGGTCAACAGTAGTAGAACTCGATGAAGAAATCTGGAGAAGGGTCATTGACGTAAATCTTACCGGCTCATTTCTTATCTCCAAAGCGGTAGCCAGGACGATGATAGCCAACCCTGAAGGCAAGAAGATTGTGATTATCGCCTCGGTGGCCGGGACTTTCGGCGCACCAGGGAGCAGCAGTTACTGTGCTTCAAAATACGGGGTCATCGGGCTGACGAAGACCCTAGCCCTTGAGCTGGCGCCATATAAGATAAATGTAAACGCCATCAACCCTGATACGATAAACACCAATCTGGTGGACGAACGTATCGCCGCTGCCGCCAAGGCACAGGGTATCAGCGTTGCCGAGTTTTTAAAGAAGCGAGCCGAGCAACCGCAGGCAGGCCCTCGAATCCCACTGGGCAGGCTCGGGGAACCTCGCGAGGTTGCCGACCTGGTCTACTTTCTGGTTTCCGACCAGTCCAGCTACATTACCGGGGAGACAATCAACATCGATGGCGGCGCTCATTAACCATTAATAATTTAAGGGAGAACTGCAGTGAATAGTCTGAAAGGTAAGGTCTGCCTGGTCACCGGGGCGGGGAGCATCAGGGGTATGGGGCATGCCATTTCCGTGCGATTTGCCCGAGAGGGAGCCAGCGTGGTGGTTGTCGATAAGGAGATGGCGCCGAAGAGTATCTGGCCAGGCGAGGAGAACTGGCGTGGTCTGGAAGCCGTGGTCGAGGAAATTAAGGCGGCCGGTGGAGAAGGTCTGGCTGTGGTAGGCGATATCAGCAATAGCCAAGATGTGGATAATATCGTAGCGAAAACCCTGGATAGGTTCGGAAAGATAGATATCTTCGTCCAGTGTGTTGGCATTCGTGGCCCGATGGCTACGCCAATTGTAGAGCTCGATGAAAAAGTCTGGAGAAGAGTCATTGACGTAAATCTTACCGGCTCATTTCTTATCGGTAAAGCGGTAGCCAGGACAATGATAGCCAACCCTGAAGGCAAAAAGATGGTGTTTATTTCTTCTCTGGCAGGGTCGAGAGGTTATGCCGGTAGTGCTGCCTATTGTGCTTCCAAACACGGCGTTATCGGACTTGCCAAGACACTGGCTCTCGAGCTGGCGCCGTATAAAATAAACGTCAATATCATCAGCCCCGGTGCCTTCGAGACCAACCTGAGAGATGAAGCTATCGCGGAGAGGGCAAAGGCTGAGGGTATCACCGTGGCTGAGCTCCTAAAGAAGCAAGCCGAGGGGCCGAGGACGGGTCCTCAGATACCCCTGGGCAGAATGGGCAGAACCGAGGACATCGCCAACCTGGTCATGTTTCTGGCTACTGACCAGTCCAGTTACATTACGGGAGAGGAAATCATAATCTCCGGCGGCGCCGAGTAGCAAGAACGGTGCAGATAGGGTTTCTATTCCTCCATCCTGTACCCCCGTTCAAACCACGAAGAGCCTCTTTCAAAACCGATAATCTCTTTGACCAGGCATGTTCTGGGGTCGGCACTGGCTCTGAGGATAAGACCGGTGGACATTCCGCCGATAGCCAGAGTAAGGTCACCCTCCTTGATAAGACCGCTTTTCACACAAAGCACCGTACATCCCACACAGACGCGAAATCCCTGACTTATTATGGTCAATATGGACAGGTCCCACCCGGCCTCGATATCCAGAGGGCGTAGATGCCTGGGAAAACCGAACTGAGCCAGTAGGTCTCTTCTGGTGGCATTTGTGTTGGTCAGGTTGAGAGGCTCCCCCAGGATGAGTTCGTCATTAAGATAACGGACTTTTATGCCTTCTTTCTCCAGTTCCGCACGGGTCTCGTCGGAGATAGTAACAGATATCTCCGTGATTCCCTGCTTGAGTTGCTCTTCTTTCCGCTTCCGGACCTCCGGGCTATCGGTGTCCCGGATGATAATGGGCATGGTCCCTTTCGCTGGAGAGTGGGGTGATGGATTTGTTACCGCGATGACATTAAGGCCTTTTTCACCTTTAATGACTTCCCGAAACTTCGTCATCGTGTAGCCGCTGGAGTAGACGATGACCGCATTACGTATCCCCAGCTCGTCCATTCTCTTCTTGGCGAATTTTACCATCTCGTCGGTATTTTCCCGCTCCGGTTTATCGAAGTACATTATCTCTTTAATAGTCCCCATTTTTTCTCCTTCTTAGTTATTTGGTTCGACCAGAATTGACCTTTGCTTTTCCCGCAAAAGAATAATTTTGGTCAACGTCGGCTATCTCCATCCCACCATGAGCGGTGAGTGCCGCTCGGGTGAGACGTAGATGGCATTTACCGGACAGTCAAGTTCACAGTAGTCACAACAGTTGCAGTCATCAGGATACCTGATAACGGCTTTGTTAGTTTTTTCATCTATCCTTATCACATCCGTGGCACAGCTATTGACACATATTCCGCATCCGTTGCATAACTCAGGGTCAATCCGTTCAATAGTCATCTCAGCCTCCTTTTCCGCTATTTTTATGACTAGACGCCCTTCGGCACAGCCCGTTCTAGGTCTGGAACTCAGGGGGCCACCATTCCTTCGGGATCGGGTGTTTCCAGAGCTTCATCTTGCCATTTTCCTGTTTGATTTTTATCCATGCCAGCCACTCAGGATTTTTCGTTTCGGGATAGTCTTCCCTGAAGTGTGCGCCTCTGGTCTCGGTCCTGAAGAGGCAGGCTCTAAGCGCCAGTTCGGCACCCAGGACCATATTTTTAGTCTCGTGGGCAAGACGTAACTCGTGGGGGTCGGTGGCATAAAGCTTGGGAACAAAGTGGTCTCTGAAGAACTCGACCATGGTCAGTGCCGCCTGCAAACGGTCGCCATGCTGAATGAGCAGAACATAGTAGGGCACCATCGTATTTACAAGTAGCTGTGTTACCCAGTTTGGGCTGAAGCCGCTCCTGCGCTCGATTGGTTCAAGCATTATTTTCTTTACCCTGGCTATTTCAGCCTCGTCTACTACTAGCCTGCCCACTCTAGATACATATTCCGCAGCGCCCATGGCGGCTCTCGTGCCCATAATGGTACCGGAGGGAAGACCTCCAAACGCCGCCGACCTGATACTCAAAGCATCGCCAGCGGCAAATAGACCTGGAACGGTAGTGGCACAGTTGGTATCGGCAGGCCATAGACCGGCACCTACCGCACAATCCTGACCTCCGGATATCCTATACTTACCACGCTTACGCGGGTCAAAACCTATCCGCGCACTTTCCATACCGTCCGAGTTCTGCTGCCTTTGCCACACCCTCTCTATCTCCTCGTCAGTAGCGGCATCAAGGTCGTGATATATCGGCCCCCTGCCTTCATGGAAAGCGAGGTCTACCGCAGGGCCGACTTCGTAGCCGTAAGGAATTACCCTGCCTTCTGCGTCCACGAAACGGCGGTAGATGGCGCGGGCAGCCCGACCCCCGCGCCATGAAGGGTAATCAGCCGAACCGTGATGTGAAGAATGCATATCGCCGCCGGTAAGCTCGGCACCGACTCGGTAAGCCATCGCCTGGCCGTCCCCTGTCATGTTATGAGTCTCGGCTCCTACCGGTCTCAACGACCAGCTTCCCGTACAAATGACAGTTGCCTTTGCCTTATATACGATTGACTCCACGTCGGTCAGCGGAAAGCCAACGGCCCCGACAACTCTCCCGTCCTGCATCAGCAGGTCGGTAACCGTAACTCTGTCCATTATCTTAACGCCGACTTTCTCCGCCTGTCTTCTCAGCGGGGGTGGGACTCCCCTTCTTTTAATGCGGGCGGAGGCAAACGGGCTGTCTACCTTATGCTTAGGAACGAATACCCCCTCTGCTTCATTTTCTACGGGAAATTCAACACCCCAGGAAGCAAGTGTTTCGTAGGCTGCCCATGATTCTTTTATGCAGATTTCAGTCCAGACGCGGTCATTGAGGTACCCGCTCCCTTCGGTAATCATCTTAAAAGTTTCGTCATAATCATCACCGAAGTCAGGGTTGAAGACCGAAAACCGCATACCAGCAGCAGCAGTAGTGCCTGATTTGCCGACATAAGCTTTATCGACAAGGGTCACATCCAGGCCCTGTTCTCTGGCTTTTATCGCCGTGGTACAGCCAGCGATGCCTCCACCGAGGACCAGTACATCAGTTTCAACAAAGGTTTCCTTCGACATTAGACTCTCTCCTTTCCCCTAATTTAGCTGTGTCGTCCTAAATCTTCTCCGTATTTTCCCCTTAACTCATTGAGATAGTTGGGGTCAAACCAGCCGGCCCCTTGTTTTTCAATGAGGTCGGTGCGGGTCGGCCTTCCCCTGGGGAAGACGGGGGGTCCGCCTATTATCTTATCTTCGGCAAGCTTCTCCATCTCCGCCTTCGACATTTTCAGCAAGGAACCGAATACGTACTCATCGTCCTCGGCGAAACGGGGGGCCCGTTTGGGAATGAAGCTTTCTGCCCCGCTGAACTTCGCCGGCATCTGGCTGGGTATCGGTCTTCTGCCGATTCCATCGCCGTGGTCAATAATCTGGAAAAACCCGCGCTGAATGAGGTGGGGGTTGAGGTTTATCTCTCTCATATTGAGGACAGCGCCGGCAGCAACACCGGCGGCTTGCAGGATTTGCATAACCTCAATATGGTCGTGCTGAATAGTCCATTCCTCGACCAGCCCATCAAGCTCGTCCTGGTTCTCCCAGCGGCTCTGAGTTGTGGCAAACCTTTCTTCTGCTGTCCAGGGAGGGCTGCCGATAGCCTTGCAGAAACGCTGCCATTGCTCGTCATCCTCCACGGCGATATTCACCCAGCTGTCTTCTCCCTGGCAGCGATAACAGCCGTGCGGGGCTGCGGAAGCGTGGCGGTTGCCCATCATTGAAGGGTTCTGCCTGTTCAGAGTATAGCCGGTAAGAACTTCCCCGATGTGACAGGCGACTGCCTCACGGCCGGAAACGTCTACGTATTGCCCTTTGCCACTCTGCATACGGTAGTACAGCGCTGTCAGCAGGATGGCGGCGGCAGTAGCTCCGGTCACCCAGTCCCCGTAGGCACAGCCTGAAAGTAACGGAGGTTCGCCAGGGAAACCGGTGATGTAGGTCAAGCCGCTCATTCCTTCCATACCCGGCACATACATATAGAAATCGCGCAAAGGACCGTAGTGCCCCAGTCCGCTTATGGAGACCATAATTATATCAGGTTTTATCTTTTTCAGTTCTTCATAACCCAGACCCCAGTTCTCCATTACCCGGGGGGAGTAGTTCTCCACTACGGCGTCACTTATCTTTATCAGGCGCTTGAATATTTCCCTGCCCTCCTCGCTGCCCAGGTTAAGTGAAATCCCCCTCTTCCCCGCATTCAGGGTATGGAATAAACAGCCCCGGTTCCAGGGGTCTTCTCCAGGCTCGTTTTCAGGATAGACATTTGCTCTGGTAAACACATCAGCACGCTGGATTGATTCAATCTTGATGACTTCAGCGCCCAGCTCAGCAAGTATTTTGGTAGCGACCGGTCCGGCAAAGACCATCGTCAGGTCAAGGATTCTTATTCCGTCAAGTAATTTGTATGCCATTCAATCCCTTCTTGGTTAAAGTATCCCTTTTTTCTTTAATTCAGTAAGGGATTCCTTCGTATAGCCGATTTCTCCGTATATTTCCTCATTGTGTTCCCCTAGCAAGGGGGCTCTGCCTGCTTGCCAAGGCGAGCCGCTTAGCTTCGCCGGGGCTCCCGGGTAAGTGACCTCACCCATAACCGGATGGTCGACTTTGGCAAAGAACTCCCTGGCTTTTATCTGTTCATCCTCCAGTAGCTCTTCCGGGCTCAGCACCGGAGTGAAGGCTAACCTCAACTCCTGGGCTTGTCTGGCTATCTCCCACTTGCTGCGCTCTTTAAGCCAGGGGATGATTAAGGCATCGAACCTTTCAGGGTTAGCCATTCGGGTGCGGGGGTCGGCAAGGAGCGGGTCATCCTGAAGCTCAGGCTGTCCTATCAAAAAGGCGATGTTAGGCGCCCCGCCTACTCCCGGAGTAAGGCTTATCCACCCATCTTTACAGGGAACGCTATAGCCTATCGGGTAGCCGTGAATGGCAAAGGGGCTCGTTCTCCGGCTCAGACCCAGATACGAGTACTCGGCAACGTGCCCCATTAAGGTGCTGGCAACACATTCCATGGCTGATATGTCGATAGACATACCCTTCTCGGAACTGCCCCGCTTTATGAGGGCGCTTACAGTAGCGATGTAGCTCAGGACTCCTGTGGCATACTCTGCCTGAAGTCCTCCTTCAATTACCGGCCTAGCCAAAGGTTTGGTGCCGGGTCGCTGGGTATACATTGCCCCGCCGGTAGCGTATACAGTAAAGTTAGTTGCTTTATAGTTCCGGTAGGGCCCCGTCTGACCATAAGCGGAAATAGAGGTTATCACCAATCGGGGGTTTATCTGTCTTAATTGTTCAGGAGCCAGACCGAGCTCTGCCATCTTGCCGGGTTCGAAACTCTCCACCAGCACGGAGGCCCTTTTTACCAACTCCTTGAAAATCCTGGTCCCCTCTCTGCTTTCAAGATTGAGGGTAACACTTTTCTTGTTGGTGTTGAGGTAAAAAAAGACCCCGCTCTTTTCAGGGTCGGGTTCGTTTTTCAGGAACGGCCCAACACTTCTTGTGCTATCTCCTCCCTTTGGGTTTTCAACCTTGATTACCTCGGCACCGAAATCAGCCAGTAGTTTTGTGCAGTAGGCTCCCGCAACCCCTTGAGTGCAGTCCAAAACTCTCAGTCCGGAGAAAGCCCGTTCATTCATGTTAGATGCCATTACGCTATAGTCCTGCCTATGGTGGGGATGTCAAATAAACTACCGCAAAGTCTCTTAATTGTCAAATAGTTATGTAATAGGTTCTGTCCTTGACGTAACCGTTACTCTGAAATAATATACTATATCTAAAACAGAATTCTGAAGAGAAGAAATACGAGTGAATTTTGAGCAGGTCTACGTAAAAGCCGAATCTGAGTGCCACTATTTGAATGACAGGGATTGCGTTAAGATTTATATTTCCTCAGCGGATGGTGCCGCCGGGTCAGGTATCTCCGAATCTTTTTCCACCGAGATTGACAGGCAAGGTATATCAGCTAAAGTTATCGCCACTGGCTCCTCCGGCTACTATGACCTTGAACCGATGGTGCGGATAGAGAAACCGGGGCGACCCGCGGTACTATTTAAAAATATAACCCCGGAAGCGGTTCCTACCCTGGTAAACGATTACTTGATTGGTGATAGTCTGGTGCCGGACATAGCTTTCGGTAGCATCGGCAGTGGTAGACTGGAAGGTATTCCGGATATCTCCAAGTTGCCTTTATTTACACTACAGAAGAGGATAGCTTTACGCAACTGTGGTCACATTGACCCAGGGAATATCAACCACTACATCCTGCGGGGACAGGGTTATAGCGGGCTGGCTAAAGCTTTGCAGATGAGCCCGGCTGGCGTGATTGCGGAGCTAAAAAAGTCGGGATTAAGGGGCAGGGGCGGAGCCGGTTATTTCACAGCGGACAAATGGCAGATTTGTCACGATGCTGAGGGAGAGGAAAAGTACGTCGTCTGCAATGCCGTGGATGCCGACCCGCATTCACGCGCCACCCGGTTGATCCTAGAAAGTGACCCTCACTCCGTTCTGGAAGGAATGCTTATTGCGGCATATGCCGTTGGTGCTGCCCGTGGTTGCATCTGCGTTAATGCCCGGTATGAACGGGCGATAAAAAGGCTTAGGAAAGCGCTGGAGCGGATGAGGGAGTACAGCCTCATCGGAAATAATATACTGGACTCAAATTTCAGTTCTGAAATCGAGATAAGAGAAGAAGCCGATTTATTGGTTTCGGGTGAAGAGACGGCGCTACTCCGTTCCATAGAGGGGAAACAGGCGATGCCTTACGTGCGCACAGTCTATCCGGCTACCAGCGGACTTTATGGTAAACCCACCCTGATTAATAACCTGGAGACTCTGTCCAATGTATCGGCTATTTTCCAAAACAGTCCCGAATGGTACTCCAGTTTTGGTACCGAACGGAGCCGGGGAACCAAGGTTATTACTCTAGCGGGCAGCGTAGCCCATAAATATACCGTTGAGGTACCGTTCGGGACAACTCTCCAGAGCGTAATTATGGGTATCGGAGGGGGAGTCCCGAATGGCAAGAATATCAAGGCAGCGCAGTTCGGTGGTCCGACAGGTGCCTACTTTGATGCTGGTTCTCTGAATACCGGCATTGCTTTTGAGACAATGGAAGAAGCCGGTTCCATCATCGGTTCCGGCGTGGTTGAGGTCTTTGATAGTGACTCGTGTGCCGTTGAAATGGCACGGGCAGTGAGCTATTACATTCAAACTCAGTCGTGCGGTAAGTGCGTCTTCTGCCGCGAAGGAAGTTATCAGATGTCTACTATCCTGAAAGACATCTCTGAATACCGGGGCAGACCTCAGGACCTGAACCTGCTGGCTGAGCTTGGTGAAGCAATGGCAACCGGCTGCATATGCGGTCTCGGCACTACCGCGCCCAATCCGGTTCTGAGCAGTATCAGGCTTTTCGGCAATGACTACGAAGCCCACATTAAAGATAAAAGGTGCCCGGTAAAAGGGACGGGGACAAATACTGCCCGGATGGATTCACCATGGAAACCGTTCGAATAAGCATAGACGGGCGGGATGTCAAGGCACAGCCCGGGAAGAGCGTGCTCGAAGCAGCGCTTGATGCTGGAATATATATCCCGCACCTTTGTCACCATCCAGACCTGCCGCCTATCGGCGCCTGCCGCTTGTGCATCGTGGAGATAGAGGGCATAGAGGGGTTTCCCCCATCCTGCATGACACCCGTCTCGGATGGTATGACGGTCAGGACAAAAACAGCGAAAATAGACCAGCGACGTCGGCTGGCTATGGAATTGATTCTCGCCGGACATCCTCAGGACTGCCAGTCATGCTATAAATATCTGAATTGTGAAGTGCAATCGCTCAAGCAGTACCTTATCAACGATGAGTTGAGAGTAAGGACGCGTACCAGACTGCTGCCGATAAACAAGAGTAACCCGCTTTTCCTTCTTGAGCCTGATAAATGCGTTGTCTGCGGCCGCTGTGTGAGGGCATGCCACGAACTCCGTGGGGTAGGGGTACTTTTCTACAGGAAGAGAGACAATGAGACTTATACCGGCACTGCTTCAGACCTGCCGCTTGCCGATGCCGGATGCAGGTTCTGCGGAGCCTGTGCCGAGGTCTGTCCTACCGGGGCAATACAGGACAGGGAGCCAGCCGGGACGGGGAAAAAACGGAGGGCAGCCCTTGTTCCCTGCAAATACAACTGTCCCGCTGAAATAGATGTACCGAGGTACATCCGCTTTATCCGGGAAAAGAGATATACTGAGGCCGCCGCCGTGATAAGAGAAAAAGTCCCCTTTCCCGGGGTGCTCGGCTATGTGTGCGACCGTCCCTGTGAAGACGTCTGCCGGAGGGGTGAAGTAAACGAGGCAGTTTCAATCAGGGCGCTGAAACGCTTTGCCGCCGGGCACGATAAGGCAAGGCTATGGGATAAGAATCCGATTAGGAAACCGCCTTCCGGTAAGAAAGTCGCGATAATTGGTTCCGGGCCTGCCGGTCTGACGGCTGCCTATTATCTTGCCAACCAGGGGCATGCTGTTACCGTGTTCGAGGCACTGCCTCTTGCCGGGGGAATGATGCGCTTCGGAATTCCCGAATATCGCCTGCCCAGGGATATACTCGATAGCGAGATAGAGGATATTAAGAAGAGAGGCGTCGGGATAAGAACCGGTGCCCACATCGAATCGATTGACGAGCTTTTTAGACAGGGCTATGATGCCGTTCTTGCCGCCATAGGGACTCACCGGGGACAGAAACTTCCCATTCCGAACGCCGATATTGAAGGAGTCTTCATCGGCATTGATTTCCTCAAGGATATAAATCTCGGTAAGAAAGTGGCTCTCGGTAATAGGGTCGTCGTGCTGGGGGGCGGTAATGTTGCCTTCGATTGTGCCCGTATTGCGCGGCGCCTCGGGGCAGAACGGGTGCAGATAGCCTGTCTCGAGCGACGGGCGGAAATGCCAGCTACCAAAGATGAAGTTGTTCAGGCAGAAGAAGAAGGTATACTTATCTACCCCTCTAAGACCTCCACACGCATCATAACTGACAACGGGAGAATCAAGGGGGTGGAATTCCTTGAGGTGGAATCGTTCAGCTTCGACGAGAACAAGAACGCTCAAATTGAAGTCCGGGAAAATTCATATTATGTTCTTGAAGCCGATAATGTAATCTTCGCCATCGGTCAGCGCCCGGAGATTCCCAAAGGCTTCGGGCTTGATACCACCGCCAACAGTTTCATCAAGCTGGACTCATTCACCCTCAGCACCAGCCGGGAAAGAGTTTTTGCCGCCGGTGATGCCGTATACGGCACCGCAACCGTGATTGAAGCTATAGCCTCGGGGAGAAGGAGCGCCATAGCCATTGATAAATTTCTCGGGGGAAACGGGAATATCGATGAGAAACTAGCGCCACCTTTAGAAACTGAACCCTGCTTTGGGCCGGCGGAAAACTTTGCTCACATGGCGCGCTATAACGAATCCCTCATTCCGCCAGAAGAGCGACTGAAGGATTTTGGTAAAATCATACAGGAAATGGATGAAAAAGCAGCGGACTACGAATCGAACCGCTGCCTACGGTGCGACCTGAGGCTTGAAATTACCCCCGTAGAATTCTGGAGTAGCTACTAAAAATAGCTTATGGGAGGCAAAAGATGAGTAAAATACCGACAGGGACTGATGTTGTTGTGATCGGGAGCGGCGTTTCAGGCCTGGTGGCAGCGCTAACCGCCGCTGAAATGGGGGTGGAGGTTGTTGTTTTTGAAAAGCTGCGCTCTCTCGGGGGCACATCTAACTTTATTAAAGGTACGTTCGCCGTGGAAAGCCGCTGGCAAAAGGCGAGATATATTACCTATGACCGGGATGAAGCCTTCAGGGAAATTATGGAATATAGTCACTGGCGGGCTAACCCGCGTCTGGTAAGGGCTATTGTCAATGAGTCTGCGGCAACTCTCGCTTGGCTTGAGGAGCAGGGCGTCGAGATTACCGAAGTCACCATCAATATGATAAATGCTCCCCAGACATACCATATTATCAAAGGAGAAGGAGCGGCCGTGGTGAAAACGCTGGCTACCAGAGCAAGGGAGAAAGGAGTAGAAATAATAGCCGGCACACCGGTAAAGCAAATCCTCAGGGAAGAAGACCGGATTACCGGTGTTATTGTGGAGGGAGAAGAAGAAAATGTGCGGGTGGCGGCGAAGGCTGTCGTTATTGCCAGCGGTGGGTATCTTAACAATAAAGAGTGGGTAAAGAAATACACGGGTTTCGACCTGGGTAAAAATTTAAAACCCGTTGGCAATGTTGAGAAGATGGGAGATGGAATCCGCATGGCGTGGGAGGTTGGAGCGGCTGAAGAAGGTATCGGTGTTGTTGAGCTGTTCCGCATCGGTCCGATGAGACAGGAAATCGGTACAGGAGGGCAACTCAGCTTTGTGGTTATGCAGCCCGACCTCTGGGTGAACCAGACTGGGGAACGGTTCTGCGATGAGGGCATCACTCACTACGATACCTCGGAGGGCAATGCCAACGCCAGACACAAAGAAGGCTATACCTATAACATATTCGATGATTCGGTCAAGGAGCGCATAATGAATGTGGGAGTCGACAAGGGTGTATCACCGGACGTCCTTCCGGGGCAGACACTTGACGATTTCGATAAAGACCTGCGGGCTGCTCTTGAGAGTGAGACTACAGAAGTATTCGAGGCAAATTCTATAGAGGAACTGGCGGTTAAAACAGGAATGGATCCGGCGGTACTGAAGGCTACCCTCGATGAGTACAACGGATTCTGCGAGAAGGGGCATGACGACCTGTTCGCCAAGAACCCCAAATACCTCCGTCCTCTAAGGGGGCCCAAGTTCTACGCCGTAAAGGCACACACCGTCTGTCTGGGGACTATGGGAGGCATCAAGATAAACCACAGAACAGAAGTGCTGGACAGGAATGATAAGGTTATCCCCGGTCTGTATGCTGTTGGGTTTGATGCTGGCGGAATGTATGGGAATGATTACTGTATGAAAGTAGCTTCCGGCCTATGCTCCGCCTTTGCTACCAATTCCGGTCGCCTTGCGGGTAAAAATGCCTCCTCTTACGTCCGACAGTACTCACCTAGTGCTCTATAGAATTAGAGAATTAGAAAGGAAGCTCAAAGACAGGGCTTTAACTACTACTACTAAAACACCGCCTGCTGAGCATAGAGAAATTGAACAGCTATTTAGAAAGAGAAGACAATAACCAGAGACCAGCTCTCGACTATATTTTTCATCCTAGAACAATCGCTATTGCCGGTGTCTCCAGCGAGCCTCGAGGGGCTGGTATCGCCAATAGTTTTATTACCCGCTTTCAGAAAGCCGGCTTTAAAGGTAATATCTACCCGCTCAATCCCTCCGGTGGCGAAGTATCGGGAATGAAGATTTATCGCAATGTCAAAGATGTACCCGGGCCAGTGGACTACGTAGTTTCGGCTATCCCGGCCAAGCATACGCCGCAACTGATTTCCGACTGCGCTGCCAAAGGGGTAAGGCTGGTCCACGTGTTCAGTGCCGGTTTCAGCGAACTGGGCAATAAAACCGGGCAACAACTGGAATCAGAGATAGCCGCAATCGCCCGGGCAACGGGCATCAGGCTTACCGGCCCAAATGGTATGGGCTTATATTGCCCCAGTACTGGTCTGTCCTTCGATGACGGCTTTACCAGAGAAAATGGCTCTGTAGGCTGGCTCGCGCAGAGCGGAAGAAACTGCACCTACGTAATACGGGAGGCTACCTCACGGGGCGTCTACTTCAGCAAGGCAATTAGCTACGGAAATGGTGTTGACCTTAACGAAAGCGATTTTATCGAATATTTCCGCGATGACCCTGAGACTCGGGTAATCGCTGCCTATATTGAAGGAGTAAAGGATGGACGGCGCTTTTTCCGAGTGCTGAAGGAAGCAGCCCGGATGAAACCCGTAATTATCATGAAAGCTGGGACCACCGAAGCCGGGGCTCGAGCGGCTGCATCACACACGGCAGCCATTGCCGGTTCGGGAACAGTATGGAGCGCCGCACTGAAACAGGCTGGTGCCATCCAGGTGCACAGCCTTGAAGAGATCGTTGATATGCTGGTGCTCTTCAGGTTTATGTCCAAGCCGAGAGGGCAAAACATTTCCATAGTTGGCTTCGGCGGCGGTGCCGGCATACAGGCTACGGACAGCTGTGTCAGCAACGGAATTAACGTACCCCCTGCCCCACCAGAACTCCAGGAGAGGTTGAAGGAAGTCTGCGGCGGCGAAGCCGGCAGCGCTTTCAAGAATCCCTTCGACCTGTGGCCGCAGGCAGGAGCAAAGGGTATTGAGGCAGCAATTGAATTAATTGCCGGCTGGGATAAGACTGACCTGCTGCTTGTCCACCTGCAATTCGACCTTAATCCCGCAAACAGGGAAAGACTTGCCAGGTCGTATCTAGGCACTCTAACGAAACTTGCCCAGGAGATACGCAACAGGACAGTGGTGGTACTCGATTTTATTATCACTGCCGAGGCTAAGAGACTGGCCCTCGAGGTTCAGTCAACCTTGGCAGAGGACGGGTTTTCCGTGTTCCCTTCGAGCAGCCGGGCGGCTACTGCCCTCGGCCGGTTTATTCAGTACCACCAAAGGTAAAAACTAACTGCGGTCTTGACCTTAAGGATAAAGACCTACCCTGTTTTAATTATTCTGTTACTGAACGTGCCTGACTATTTAATTACTTTACAGACTTCGCTAACCGGTTTTCTTTCCCTGGTGGGACTTTCTGCCGGATATCCGACGGGTATTAAAGCGATAATATCCATGTCCGGAGGAACCTCGAGAATTTTTTCTATGTCCCCCTTTGACGACGGTAGCGGACCGGTCATCCATACCGCCCCCAGCCCCATCTGGTGCAACACTAAAAGGAGATAGGCAATAGCTGCCGACACCGATTGAATACGCGAATCGATTGTCCTGTCCCACTGGAGCATCTGTGCGGCTTTCGCATCTACTTTCTCCCGGGCTAGCATAACTTTTACCAGCGGGTTTTCGCTCCTTCTGGTGCCGACGGCAATGAGAGCCGGGGCATCGCTGAGAGGGGCCCGTCGTGGTGCTGCGGGAGGTGTTCCCGGCGGTACCCTGCCCGGGGGAGCAAACCCCCTGAACTGCGCCATTTCAGGCCAGGAAGTCATATAACTCATGCCTGCCTGCGTCGCATCGGCAATGGCTTTAATAGTACCTTTATTAAGGATGACATAGAAGTACCAGTTTTGCTGGTTACCTCCATTTGGCGCCCAGGTAGCCAGCTCTATTGCCTGCAATAGCAGTTCCTCCGCCACCGGTTTGTCCTGCCAGACACGGATCGAACGCCGACTCTTGATAAGCTTAGTTAGTTCCGCTGTCTCCATTACCATTCCCTCCTCGACTTTTAATTTGTAAGTATTATGAATGAAACAAGCCAGTTTCGCAAATCCTGACTATAAAAGGTCGTCTATCAACCTCACCCCCTTCAAGCACCCAGAAAAATCTTTGATTTTTCTGGGAACCCGCTTTATCCCCTGTCGTTGAAAAGGAGAGGGGGAAGAGTTTATAAGAGGGACTTCGTCCCTCTTTGACGCCCTGTGGGTAAAGAGATTTCGCTTCTTTCTTGGGGAGTCTAAGAGGGGCGTTAGCCCTTCTTCAAATAAATCCTCCTTCCCTTATCAAGGGAAGGAGGCAAGGGGGATAGGTTACTAGACGCCTTCGGTATATCCCTTTCAATTCTCTACCAACTTGTAGTATTCTAAAGGTGAGTCAAAGAGAGGCGAAGCCTCTCTTATATAAATAATTCCTCTTCCCCTTGCTAAGGGGAAGAGGATAAAAGGGATAGGGTTACGAAGTAAAAAATCTAAGGGGGGTGAAGTTAATAAACAATCTCATGAGAGGGGGAAAGAAAACCGTAGTTCAATGTGATTTTGACGGGACTATTACTGAAGAAGATGTCAGCTTCATGATGCTGGATGCTTTTGGCAGTGGGGATTGGAGGCAGCTATTTAGAGACTATGAGGCGGGCAGGATAAGTGTCGGGCAGTTTAACACCAAGGCTTTTTCCACAGTCAGAGCTGACAGGGAGAGCTTACTGGGGGCAGTCAGAGGAAAGGTGACGGTGCGACCAGGCTTTCCCGAGCTGATAGCCTGTTGCCGTCGAAAGGGAACCCGGTTTGTCATCGTCAGTAATGGACTGGATTTCTATATAGATGAAATCCTGAGAGGTATGAAAATGGGAGACCTTGAGGTATTTGCCGCCCGAACAAGTTTCCACCCCGGGGGGCTCCAGGTGCAATACATAGGCCCTGACGGGAGTTATCTGGATAGCGACTTCAAGCTAGCCTATGTCAACCTATTTCTCAATGAAGGCTACCGGGTAATCTATATCGGGAATGGTGCTTCGGATATTGCCCCGGCAAGAAAAAGCCACTTTATCTTTGCTACCGGCACTCTGCTGGAGCACTGCCGGGAGACAAATCTTGACTGCGTGCCTTTCACCAACCTCAATGAGGTAGTTAAAGTGTTGGAGTCCTGGCTATGAAGGTAGCGTTGCATATATGCTGCGGGGTCTGCGCGGCTGGAGTTGTCGAAAGGCTAACTTCAGAAGGGCACAAAGTCTACGGCTTTTTCTACAATCCAAATATCCATCCGCAGGAAGAATATGAGAGGAGGCTGGAGGCGTCTCTTAAGGTAGCCAAAGAATTGTGCTTTCCTCTAGAAGTGGGTCCCTATACGCCAGAAGAATGGCTTGCCGAAACCAAATTGCTAGAAAGTGAGCCTGAGGGTGGCAAGAGGTGCGAGGTCTGTTTCCGGCATAGACTGAAAAAGACCTATCTCTATTTGCTGGACTGCGGACTGGATGCTTTCACCACCACTCTAACAATCAGCCCTCAAAAATCAGCGGCGGTGGTCAATCGGGTAGGGTGGGAAATTGGCGGTGATAGATTTCTGGTCAGGGATTTTAAGAAGAAGGCGGGCTTCCAGCGGGCCACCGAACTAGCCAGAAAGTGGACTTTATACCGTCAGAATTATTGTGGCTGTATCTATAGTATGAGGGCAAGATGAAGCTCATATCTCAATTGCCCCACCTAGGCCTGGTAGGACGACATTGATTTGGCTATCCCCCAGGAGTACCATATTGCCCCGGATTTCCTTGACACCGCCGTAGAAGGTCAATCGCGCCATAGGGTTACCTTACTACCTCAGCAAGTTCCGGCAACGGCACCGCGTCTTCCAGTTGGGGCAGGAAGGACATTTGCTTTTCCCAATCCAGCATACCCTTAAACCAGATATAGGGCGCCGCTCGCCTGACCACCACCCGCATCTTGCGCAGTTGTCCCATTGAATTGATACGGTGCTCTCGCCGGGCGTCCACTATCCTCCGGGCAGACACGGGGCCAATGCCCGGTACCCGCAGTAGCTCTTCGTAACTGGCTTTATTCACATCAACGGGGAAAAGCCAAGGCTGCTTCTGGGCAATGACTATTTTGGGGTCCCTTTTTAAGGAGAGATTACCCTCGTCATTTAGGGCTAACTCTACTTCCTGCAGTGAGAAGCCGTAGGAACGCAGTAGCCGGTCGGTCTGATAGAGCCGATGCTCGCGTGTGGGGGATGTCGGGAGGTGGTCTTCCAGAGGCGTACCGCTGACCGGTTTGAAGGCACTGAAGTAGACTCTTCTCAACCCGAGCTCGCGGTAGAGTGCCTCAGTCGTCTCCAGGAGGTGGCGGTCGGTTTCGTCAGCCGCCCCGACGACGAACTGGGTAGTCTGTCCGGCAGGCACCAGCATTTCATTGCTGGCTATTATTTTCTTCACCCAGCGCATCGGCTCAATGATACCCTGATAGATATTCTTCTTGGAGCTCAATCTGGCTAGGTGGTGTGCCGTAGGCGCTTCTATATTGACCGAGACCCGGCTGGCCAGCCGGCAACCGGCTTCCACGCAATCAAATGAGGCGCCCGGCAGAATCTTGAGGTGGATATACCCTTTGAACCCGTATCGCTGCCGCAGGATTTCTACGGTGGTTATCATCTTCTCCATAGTCCGGGAGGCGTTGCCGGCAATGCCCGAGCTCAAAAACAAGCCCTGCACCAGCCGTCTTTCGTAGAGTTGGATAAAAATTCTGGCTAGCTCTTCCGGCTGGAAAGTGGCCCGGGGACAGTCCCGACCGACCCGATTAGCGCAGTAGGCACAGTCATTGGTGCAGACATTGGTCAGCAGGACTTTAAACAGGGAGACACAGCCACCACCGGGTAAAACCGCTCTATAGATGAAGCGCAAGGGCGATTGTTCCGCCGGTGGAGAGCCGCTGTAGCCGCAAACGTCAAACCGCGCCGCAGCGCTCAACGTCTCCAGCTTATCCTCAATCTCCATCTCATGCAGCCTCTTATTAGAACATCTGTACTATATCACAAGAGAGGACGGGTGTCAAGCAGGGGGTGCCTATCACCCCGATACTGTAACATTTTGGTCGGTTGAGGTTGACAGTAAAGAGAGAGACCTCACAGAACCCGGAATGGCTTCAAGTAAGCTAATCTTTGGATTAAGGAGGTCTCTCAATGGAAAGCATAGAAGA
>Ga0129301_1000561_pt1 | contig 20315 bp, 11 predicted proteins | sample ConPoolayeHmetaG_FD_94489 | JGI IMG/M metagenome (GOLD analysis project Ga0129301, IMG submission 94489) | Hot spring microbial mat communities from California, USA to study Microbial Dark Matter (Phase II) - Cone Pool mat layer H metaG ...
CCTCCGAGTGCCGCCGCTGGATCTCCTGCAGCCCCGCCTGGAGCGTCTCGCCTGCCTGGGCCGCTCGCTCCGGCAGCCGCTCTCGCACTATGAGGTCGAGGTTCGCCAGCGCCGCGGCAACACAGATCGGGTTGCCCGTGTGCGTGCTCGTCATGCTGCCGGGCGGATACTGGTCCATCAGCTCCGCGCGGCCGATCACCGCGGACAGGGGCAGCCCGCCGGTGATCGCCTTGCCGCAGCAGACCAGATCGGGCACGATCCCATAGTGCTCGAAGCCCCACATCCTGCCGGTCCGGCCGAAGGCCGCCTGCACCTCGTCCATCACCAGCACGATGTCGTGCGCGCGGCACCAGGCCGCCAGCTCCTGCGCATACTCCCTCGGCAGGAAGGCCGCGCTCCCACCCTGATAGGTCTCCACAATCACGCCCGCGATCCGCTCTGGCCCGAAGCCCTTCTTCTCGAGCGTGCGCAGGAAGTGGCCGAAGCCTGTGTCGGCGCAGCGGAACCCGTCCGGGAACGGCGCCTGCACCATGTCCGGGTCAAGGTTGACTATCCATTCCTTGAGCGCCGGCGTCCCGCCGATCATCTGCGCGCCCAGCGTCCGGCCGTGGAAGGCGCCCTCGTAGCTGACAATGGCGATCTTGCGGTCACCGCCGACCGCGCGCCCTTGGGTGCGCGCAAGCTTGATCGCGCACTCAACGGCCTCCGAGCCGGTGGTGAGGAGGAACACCTTCTCGAGGGGCGCGGGCGCCAGCTCCGCCAGCCGCTCCACCAGCCTGGCCCTTAGCACGCTCGGGAAGCAGTAGTTGTGGTGCAGCCCGGCCCTGGCCTGCGCGCAGATCGCCTCCGTCACCTCCGCCCGGCCGTGGCCCGCGCTCGCCACGAGCACGCCGGAACTCCAGTCAATCCACGTGTTCCCCCACGCGTCGTGGACCTGGAAGCCCTCCGCGCGGTCCCACACGATCGGCGGCTGACCGCGCATCGAGCGCGGCTCCCAGCGCCGCAGCGCCTCCAGGATGAGGAGGCTCTCCGGCGGCGGGATGTCGGTCCGGATGCGGCGGAACCTCGTCTCCACCCTGGGCACGCGTCGGGGGACAACGCTCTCCTCGCTCACGATTCGGCTCCTTGCGGCGGCCCCGCCCGCCCCTCGGTTTCCACCGGGCGGGCCGGGTTCCTGTGCCGCGGGGGCAGGGACTCGCTCGCGGGGGGTGAACCCTAAGGCACGCCACCCGCGAGGCGCCGGATGCCGCCCGCCCTGATCCTGCACACCGCCGACCTGCACAACCGCCTCAGCCCTGCTGCCGCCCGCCAGTTGGCGGGCCTCAAGCGACAGCGGCCGGCCACCCTGCTGCTCGACGCCGGGGATGCGGTGGCCGCGGGCAACCTCACCCTTAGCCTCGCGGGAGAACCCATCCTCCGGCGCATGACTGAGATCGGCTACGACGCCATGGCGATGGGCAACCGCGAGTCCCACCCCAGCCGCCGCCTCCTCGCCCGCAAGCTGCGCGACGCGGGCTTCCCGGTGCTGGCCGCCAACCTGCGGGCGAGGGCCGGCGAGCCGCCGGCCTGCGTGCGGCCGCACATCGTCCTTGAGGGCCCAGGCGGCCTGCGGGTGGCGGTGATGGGCCTGGCTCCCCAGATGACCCGGCCGCGCTCCCTCTGGGCCCGCGCGGTGGACTACGTGTTCGACGACCCGGTCGAGACCACCGCGCGCCTCGCGCCCGAGCTGCGCCGGGAGGCCGACCTCCTGGTGTGCCTGTCGCACTGCGGCGATGAGGTGGACCGGCGGCTGGCCGCGCTGGCGGAGGTGGACCTCGTGCTGGGCGGCCACACCCACCGCGACCTCGTCGAGCACGAGCCTGGCCGCGCTGCCATCATCCACCCGGGCCACCACGGCAGCCACGTCGCCTGCACCGAGATCGCCGGCCGCGGCGAGGTGGTGTGCGCGCTGCGGCCCCTGGAGTCCGGGCTGTGAAGGCGCCGCGCCGGCCGCTCGATCGCTGGTGGGTGCGGGCGCTCGTCGCCGCCTGGATCATCGCGGTGGTGACGATCTACTTCCGCCTCCAGCTTCTGCGCCTGCTCGAGATCGCCGGCCGCTGAATCTGCACCCTTGTGCAGGGCGAGCGTCCCCACGCCCGCCGCCCCTCCCCAGCCCCCTACTTCCTCACATGCCGGGTGTCGGTCACCCGCAGCTCCCGCGCCACGCGCTTGGGCCGGGAGCGCCGGCGAAGCCGCTCCAGCAGCTCCTCGTACTCGCTGCGCTTGATGGGGATGCGGACCCGCTCCTCCTTGTGGCTGGACAGGATCATCGCATTCGCCAGCTCGACCGACCATAGCCCCTCTGCCCCTGGCGCCACCAGCTCCTCGCCGTAGAGGATCGCGCGGCAGAAGTTGCGCGTAATCGAGATGTGGCCCGTCTCCCGCTGCTCGAGGGACACTGGCACGAGCTTGCTGGGTGGCGCGGCCCACATCTCCGTGCTGGTGAAGGTGAACTCCCGGATCGGCGTCTCCAGTTCCCAGAAGCGCAGCCCCTGCTCGTCCAGCAGGATCTTGCCCCGATCTCCCACGATCTCGATGCGATCCACCTGCGGCGCCTCGATCGTCCCCGCGTAGATGTATCCGTGCGCCCCGTTCTCGAACTCCACCAAGGCGAACGCTTCGTCCTCCACCTCGATCTCGTGCAGGCGCGTCCGGGTGCGAGCCTGCACGAACCTGGGCAGCCCCGCCAGCCAGGTGAAGGCATCGAAGCCGTGGGGCGCCTGGTTCAGCAGCACGCCGCCGCCCTCGCCCCGCCAGGTGGCCCGCCACCCGCCCGAGTCGTAATATGCCTGCGTCCGGTACCAGGCCAGGATGGCGCTCGTTCGCACCAGCTCACCCACCCGGCCCTCCTTGATGAGGCGGCGGGCCGCCCGGAACTCCGGCTGAGTGCGCATCTGGTGCATCACCCCGAACACCTTCCCGCTGCGCTCGGCCGCCCGGATCATCTCGCTCGCGGCCTTCACGGTCACCGCAATGGGCTTCTCGCTGAGCACGTGCAGCCCCCGCCGAAAGGCGTCCATGGCGACCACCGGGTGGTCGTAGTGGGGTGTCGCGATCAACACCGCGTCCACCAGGCCCGAGTCGAGCAGCTCGGTGTGCTTGTGGAAGTGTGGAACGCCGTAGCGCTCGCCCACCTCCTTCGCCACCGCGGGCTCCGCGTCGCACACTGCGGCCAGCCGCGCGACATCGAGCTCGTGCATGTACGCGCAGTGCCCCTGCCCCATCCCGCCGACCCCGATGACGCCGATGCGAACCTTGTCCATCGCTGTGCCTCCGGCCCTCTGTTGGCCCACCATCTTCGCCGCCCCCCGCCGGCCTGCCTCGTCAGATCGCCACGCCCGCCGCCCGCAGCACCGTGACCAGGGCCACCCACAGCCCCTCGCTGGCGAAGTCGCCGATGATCAGCCCGATCGCCAGGGGCGCGGTCCTCCGGAACAGCCGCAGCCCTCCGTAACGGATCGCTAGCACCTTGAGCGCCCAGCCGATCAGGAAGGGCTGGAAGAACCAGTGCATCCCCCAACAGTTCGCGGCCAGGTATCCGATCGGGTGGAAGGGCCACCACCAGAACCGGAGCCGCAGCAAGCCCAGCACCACCGTCACCGCGGCGCCCGCGCCCATGGCGATGGTCCCCGAGGGGTTGAAGCTGGAGGGCGAGGTGAGGTGGGTGAAGATCATCGTGCCGTTCGCCCGCAGTTGCCCGCCCAGCCAGCCCCAGGTGGAGGCCCGGGTGTCGAAGAAACCGTAGTGGTACATGCCCCGCATCATCACATAAAGCCCGGCGACCAGCGCCACCAGGAAGCCACCCACCAGCGCGAGGAACAGCGGTCGGGAGGGGATGCGGGCCGAGTCGGCCACCTTGAGCGCCTCCAGGCTGTTGCCGGTGCACACCTCGAAGGACTCGCCGAAGCCCGGGAAGTAGCTCCACCGCGTGGCATACAGGGTCACGATCTCCTGGGGCCGGAACACCGCGCTGCCGAAGGGTACCACGATCATGCTATCCACGATCAGGGGGAAGGGGATGAACCCCAAGCCCGTCTCCGCCCGCAGCCGCGCCCAGACGACGTAGTTCGCCACGATCAGGCCCACGATCGCCATGCCGACGATCACCCGCGCCCCAGCCGCCCAGCAGAAGTACACCAGGAACCCGAAGGAGGCCAGGAAGCCGACCCAGGCCCAGCGGTAGGTGAGAGGCGCGTCCGGGTCCTGGGGATCGGGCTTGCCGGAGAGCGCGAGCCGCAGCGAGCGGCCCAGGTGGCGGCGCCCGATCCAGAGCGTCCATCCCAGCACGGCGAGCACCGCGCCGCCCCCCTGGAAGGTGGGGGCGGGGAAGGTGCTGCCCCACCACTCCTCGGGGCGCTGGGGGGTGGCGCCCGCGGCGATGGCGGCGACGGTGAGCCCCACGCGGACGAACCAGAAGAACCAGCAGGAGAAGGAGAGCTCCTTTGGGATGAGGTAGGCCACCGCGATCATCCACGGCACTAGCCACAGCTCCCACGCCCCCAGCCCCGCGATCGGCCCCGTGGGCTGCCACTGGATAACGGTGGCCCCGCTCAGGGGCAGGTCGGGGATCGCCGGGAAGATCGCCGCCAGCCGGCTCAGGCTGGTGAGCCCGAACGAGAACAGGAAACCCACCCAGAACACCAGCACCAGCGGTAGCCGCGCCCCACGCCCCTGCCCCCGCCCCTCCTGCACCACCTCCAGCGGCACCTGCGCGAGCGGAAACGACAGCCGCTCGTGTGCAATCCACTGCCGCCGCAGCAGCACCATCACAAACAGCGTCGAGAGGAAGAGCGCCACCATGAACGAGGACCACGCCGCCAGCGGGGTGAGCCAGTGCGACCAGGGCGCCGCCGCGGCGCCGAGGAAGAACCCCTCCACCACCTCCGGCTCGTTCGGAGAGAACCAGGTGGGCACGTGGTGCAGGAAGGTCGTCTCCCACTCCGGGATGGCGCGGGCGACGTAGTGCCAGGTCACCACCGTCGGCAGCATCCAGCCCAGGATGCCGTGGGTCACCAGCGGCGCCCCGACGACGACGATCCCGTACAGCGCCAGCAGCTCCCGCCGCGAGAGCGCGCGCCAACCGAGCCTCCCGATCACAGGGTTGAGAGCGGTCAGCGCGAACAGGATCACCAGGGGCGCTGTGCCCGGCACCCCCGAGGCGAACATGTACGTCGCCCCGTAGAGCAGCTCGCCGTAGAAGGCCGCCGGCGCGCACAGCACAAGCAGCGCCAGCGACAGGGCCACCACGCGGCCCGTCACCGCACCCTCGCTCCGGCCTCTGCCTCCCTTCGTCTCAGCCACGGCCCCCTCCCGAGGGCGGCCGGGGTATGCGCCCTTGCCGGCGGCATATCTGCCAGCCGCGGGCGGGGCCGGCTTCCCCGGCGAAGCCGGCCCCCAGTGGCCCGGTTCTTCACCCCGGCCCTGGGGCTCACCTTCCCGGCCGGCGCGCTTGACGCCGCGGCCCCTCTCGCGGACAATCGGGCCGCCGGCCAGGTCTGCCTGACCGCCAGGCCGGGCGAAGTCACGCCGCGCACGGAGGCGCATCATGCTCTGTCGCACCACGGCGGTCGTCCTCGTCACTCTCTGTGTGCTCGCCGCGGGCTCTGCCGGCGCCTGGCACCATCCCTTGTACCTGCCCGGCGATGGCTACTGGGCGGCGCGCCTCCGGGTGGAGATCACCAACGCTCATGATCGCGACGCCGCGGGGGCGCCCGTGGACCTCGCCGTAGGCCGGGGGCCCGGGAAGGCCGACTTGGTGGGCGCGGAGGCGGGCGCGGTCCGCGTCGTGAACGCCGAGGGCGCGGAACTGCTCTTCGCGCTGTACGACCCCGCGGGCGCGCCCGTGAGGCGGGGCCCCATTCCCGAGGGGGCGACCCTCGTCTTGCCGGCCGAGTGCCCGGCGGGAGGGGCGGTCTCATACTACGTGTACTTCGACAACCCCGGGGCGTGGGCCGTGCCCGACTTCCTGGAGACCTCCCTTACCGTGCGCAACGGCGGCCTGGAGCACGGCGAGGGCGACGCGCCCACAGGCTGGCGACACGACCCGCCCGACGCGCAGCGCGAGGCCTCTTGGACTACCGAGAACCCGCGCTCCGGCTCCCGCTGCCTGAAGACCACGGTCGCAGAGGGCGCGCAGTGGAGCTGGATCTCGACCCGCCAGAGCGGCATCCACATCATCGGCGGCGCCCGCTACGTCATGCGCGGCTGGGTCAGGGCGGAGGGCGTCGAGGGAGACGCCGGCTGGTACCTCCACGTGGGGAACGACGCGAACCCCATGGCCATCAACCACATCCTCAGCGGAGGCGGCGGGATCTATGACTGGAAAGAGGTCTCCTTCGAGTTCACCGCGCCCGCGGATGCCGATCAGGCGAGCCTCGGCACCGTGCTCTGGGGCACCGGCGTCGCCTGGTTCGACGACGTATCCCTCGAGTGCCTCGACCCGCCTCTGCTCACCGCCTCGGCGGCCCCGCCCGAGCGGCTCACCCTCACCGGAGTCGGCGCCGACGCGCCCTGGTACGATGATGACCCCGGCGATGACGTGCAGTGGGAGTTCCGTTGGCCGGCGACCCTGGTGAATGTGGCCGACGCCCCCTCCGGGCTCACCCAGGTGGATCTCGCGCGGGTGCTCGGCCGGCCGGGGATGGAGCTCAATGAGGACAGCCTCCGGGTGACCGAGGATGGCACTCCGCTGCCCGCCTACCGGGTGGGCGGTTCTCTGCTCGTGGCGGGTGAAGCCGCGCCCCAGAGCGTGACCACGTGGTACCTGTACCTCTCCCGCGACGAGCGCATACCGGCCGCTCCGGGGGCCGATTACGCGGGTCTGCTTGAGAGCCCCGTCAACCTGATACAGAACCCGAGCTTCGAACTCGGCGACCCGCTCCCCGAGGGCTGGCGTGCGTCGGACCCAACGGGGGCCATGCTGACCCTCGATGCGCCCGGCAAGTTCGGCGAACGCTGCGCGCGCATTGACTTCCCGGATGAGGGCGAGAAGTCGTGGCTCGGCTGGACGCAGGATGTCGCCGTCGAGCCGGGCGCCAGTTACCTCTACGCGGCATGGGTGAAGTGCCAGAACCTCCACGACGGCGATGTGCGCATCTACGCCCACTACCGCAACGCGGCCGGCGAGCTGTGCGAGACCCAGCAGTACGCGGACGCGGGCCCATCCATTAGCGGCGCCACCGACTGGACGCTGCTGTCCGGCGTGTTCCACATGCCGCCCGACTGCGTCAACTTCCAGATCCACCTCACCATGAACGCCCGCGGGACGGTGTGGCACGATGGCGCGGTCGTCGTGCCCGTCTCCCGCGCGAATGTCGGACGCCTGGAGTGCCGCGAGGAGCCCCCCGGCGTCTCCATCTGGCCGGTCAACGCCCTCGTCAAGGTCTTCGCCGACGACCCCCAGCCGGCCGCGCCCGCGCCGGCCCGCATCAGCGCAGCCCGCAATGAGAAGGAGCCGCTCCAGATCGCCTTCCGCAGCGCCGAGACCCTTCCGGGCGTGAGGGTCGAGGTTGACCCTCCCGCCGGCCCGGGCGGGTTCCGCCTCGAGGAGGTGGAGATCGCGGTGGTGGGCTATGTGCCCGTGGACCACCCGACGAACTACTACTGGAGCGCTTTGCCGGCCTGGCGCCGCAAGATCCCCGCCTCGGCGCCGGCCTGCGACGGCTGGGCGGGGCTGTGGCCCGACCCGCTGCTGCCCACCGACCGCTTCGACCTCGCGCCTGGCGTGACGCAGCCGGTGTGGATCACCCTGAGCGTGCCCCGGGGCGCGCCGGCGGGCGAGTACGAGGGCCGGGTCAGGCTGCTCCGCGGCGACGCCGTGCTGACGGAGCTTCCCTTCACCGTGCGCGTGTGGGACTTCGAGCTGCCAGATGAGCCCGCCCTGGCCGCCGTCTACGACGTGCGCTTCGGCGACTTCTGGGGCGAGCCGGGTAAGTCCCGAGCCGAGGTCCATGCCGAGATCGTGGAGCGCATGGCCGCCAACCGCCTGTGCCCGGACGCCGTCTGGCCCGAGCCGATCGTCAACTACCAGGACGGCGTGGTCAGCACCGACTTCTCGGCCCACGACGCGGCGGCCGCGCGCTACTTCGACGAGCTGCACCTGCCCCACGCTTACACCCCCTGGCAGTTCTACCTCTTCGGCTGGGGCCACCCGCCGTACGAGAAGTGGGGCGAGGCCCCTTACGAGGGCGCTTATCCCTACGACGACGCCGACCCCGGCCAGCTTCGCCCCGAGTTCAAGCAGGCCTATCAGGCCTGCCTGCGCGCTTACTGGGAGCATATGAAGGAGAGGGGCTGGGCTGACCGGGTCATCCTTTACATCTCGGATGAGCCCTGCTACTGGAATCCCCGCATCATCGAGCAGATGAAGGCCCTCTGCCAGATGATCCACGAGGTTGACCCCGACATCCCGATCTACGCCAGCACCTGGCACCACGTGCCCGAGTGGGATGGCTATCTGACCGTGTGGGGCATCGGGCACTACGGGATCGTTTCCCCGGAGAAGATGGAGGAGCTCCGCGCCCGGGGCGACCGCATCTACTTCACGACCGATGGGCAGATGTGCACCGACACGCCCTTCTTAGCGATCGAGCGCCTGCTGCCCCACTACTGCTTCCATTACGGGGCCGAGGCATACGAGTTCTGGGGAGTGCCCTGGTACACTTACAATCCCTATGAGTACGGCTGGCACGCCTACATCCGCCAGAGCGACCAGCCCGGGGTGACCGGGTGGGTGCGCTACCCGAACGGTGACGGCTTCCTGCTCTACCCCGGGGGCGTGATCGGCCACGACGGGCCGGTGAGCTCGCTCCGCTTCGAGCAGGCCAGGGAGGGGGTCGAGGATCACCTCTACCTCAGCGCGCTCTCTGAGCTGGTGGCGCTGGCGGCCCAGGAGGGCCGCCCCTATGCGGAGGGCGAGGCCGCGCTCGCGCTCGCTCGGGAGCTGGTGCCGGTGCCCAACCCCGGGGGCCGCTACTCAACACAGATCTTGCCCGACCCGGCGGCCCTCTTCCTGGCCAGAGAGGCGGTCGCCCTCGCCTTGGAGCGCGGCCGCCCTTTTGACGATGTCGCGGCAGGCCACTGGGCGTACCGGGAGATCCTGGCCTGCCGCGACGCCGGCATCGTCTCCGGATTTCCCGACGGCACCTACCGACCCAGCCTCCCCGTCTCCCGCGATCAGATGGCGGTGTTCATCTCCCGGGCGATGGCGGGCGGCGATGCGAGCATCCCCACCGGGCCGGCGACGGCGACCTTCGAGGACGTGCCCAGCGACCACTGGGCGTACAAGTACGTGGAGTATGCGGTGGCCCATGCCATCGTACAGGGCTACGACGCGGTGACCTATGCGCCGACGCTGGCGGTGGACCGGGCGCAGATGGCGGTGTTCGTGGCGCGGGGTATGGAGGGCGGAGATGAAGGCGTGGCCGATCCCCCGGCCGAGCCGCGCTTCCCCGACGTGCCGGCCGACCACTGGGCCTATCGCTGGATCGAGCACTGCGCGGCTGAGGGCGTGGTGGCGGGCTACCCGGACAGCACCTATCGGCCCGACGTGGCGGTCAGCCGCGACCAGATGGCGGTGTTCGTGCAGCGCGCCTTCCGGCTGCCGATGTAGGAGGGGCCTCTCCGGCGGGCGCGCGCCTCTGCCTGCACGCCCGAGGGGCCAGGCCGGCCGCTGGAGGACGGGCTGCAGCGGTGACGAACTGGAGGGGGTCGGGGCGGTCGTCCGGCCCCGCACGACCATGTCCCGCGACCAGCTCATCGCCAGGCTCACCGAGGCCTTCTCGGATCGCCAGCTCCACCTCGTCGGGGGCTGCCTGCGCGACGAGCTGCTCGGCCGGCCCAGCCGCGACCTCGACCTCGCCACCGACGCCCTCCCGGATGAAGTCCGCCGCCGCGTCGAGCCCTGGGCCGACGCGGTCTGGCTGGTGGGTGAGAAGTTCGGCACCGTGGGCCTCGAGTACGCCGGCGTGAAGGCCGAGATCACCACCTTCCGCACCGACACCTATGACGGCATCTCCCGCAAGCCCGAGGTCGCCTTCGGCTCCGACCTCGCCGCCGACCTGGCGCGGCGCGACTTCACCATCAACGCCATGGCCCGCGACCTCCACACCGGCAAGCTTGCGGACCCCCACGGCGGCCGCCGGGACCTGCGGGAGCGCAGCATCCGCTTCGTCGGCGAGCCCGCGGCCCGCATCGCCGAGGACCCGCTGCGCATGCTGCGCGCGGTCCGCTTCTGCGCCGCCCTCGGCTTCGAGCTCGACCCTGCCGCGGCCGCCGCCATCGCCGGCGCCGCCGATGAGCTGTGCCGCATCTCCCACGAGCGCATCCGCGACGAGCTCGACGGCGTCCTGCTCTCCCCCCATCCCGCCGAGGGCCTTCGCCTCATGCTGAGCCTCGGGCTCGCCCGTCACGCCCTGCCCGAGCTTCTCAACCTGCACCTGCCCGAGCCCACCCGCCACCACATGAAGGACCTTCTCGACCACACCCTCGACACCGTCGCCCACGTGCCGGCGCGGCTCGCCCTCCGCTATGCCGCGCTCCTGCATGACATCGCCAAGCCGGAGACCCTCTCCGAGGATGAGGGCGGCGTCCACTTCTACCGCCACGAAGTCATCGGCGCCGAACGCGCCCGCGAGGTCCTCAGGCGCCTCCGTCAGCCGGAGAGCCTCGTCGAGGAAACAGTCCTCCTCATCCGCCACCACCTGCGCATCCCCTACTACCGCCCCGAGTGGTCTCCCTCCGCGGTCCGCCGGCTCATGTACGACCTGGGGGACCGCCTCGAGGACGCCATCGCCCTGGCCGACGCGGACGTGCGGGCCAGCGAGCCCTCGGACTACCCCGACTTCGCCCGCCGCCTCGAGGAGCTCAGGCGCAGGGCCGCAGAGATCGGCGAGGCGGGCGACCTGGCGCGCATGAGGCCCCTGCTGAACGGCGAGGAGGTGATGGCCCTGCTGGGCATCGCACCCGGCCCGCGGGTGGGCGAGGCGCTGCGGTTCCTCCTCGAGGAGCAGATCGAGGGCCGGGTGAGCACTCCAGAGGAGGCGAGGGAGGCGCTCCGGCGGCGCTTCCGCCCGGGCGCCGCCGAGGGCTGAGGAGGGCCGCTTCGGCGGCCGAACGCCGTGTCGCCCGGAGGGCCCGCGCGGTGTGCCGGCGCCGGCCCAGTCCGCCGCGCGCTTGGTTGACAGCTCACCGGGGCCTGGCTATCATTGCCTGGCGGGCGCCCGCGCCTGCTGTGAGGCGGGGGTGCGCTCACCTGCAATACCCCCAGTTCGCAACCCAGCCAGAGACAAGCGATGACTGACAGCGCGACCACCGAAGACGCCCGCGAGGCCTCCCACAGAGACCGCATACCTCCTGCCGAGGCCCCCGCCGGCCCCGCCCGGCTGGGCATTGACATCGGCGCCGAGACCATCAAGGCCGTGGTCGTCCGCGGCCGGGAGGGCGCCGAGTTGGGCCGGCTGCCCGTGCAGGGCCGGCCCCTGGAGCGCGTCCGAGACTTCCTGGCGCGGGTGAGGGAGGCGGGCGAGACGCGTCCCCTGGTTGGGGTCACGGGCAGCGGCGCGCCCCAGGTGGCGGCGCTCCTGGGCCTGGCGCCCGTGGACGAGCCCAACGCCATCGCCGCCGCCTGCCACCTGCTGCACCCCGGCGCCCGCACCATCATCGAGATGGGCCGGGAGACCCAGAAGCTCCTGCGCTTCCAGCGGGACGAGGTCGCCGGGCGGCTGCTGCTCGACGACGCCGTGCTCAGCAGCAAGTGCGCCGCCGGCAGCGGCTCCTTCCTCAACCACATGGCCCGCCGGCTCAACTACCCCTCCGTCGAGGAGTTCGCCCGCGTCGCCCTGGAGACCGAGAACCCCGCCACCCTCTCCGGGCGCTGCGCGGTGTTCACTGAGTCAGACATCGTGCATCTCTACCAGAAGGGCACCCCGCGGGAGCGCATCGCCGCCGGCGTCCACCAGGCCATCTGCCGCAACTACCGGGCGGCGATCGCGCGGGGCCGGGAGCTCGAGGATGACATCCTGTTCATCGGCGGCGTCTCCCTCAATCCCGCGGTGCACAAGTACCTGGCGCAGGAACTCGGGGTCCCCGAGGACCGCATCATCGTCCCCCGCCAGAGCCTGCTGCTGGGGGCCGTGGGGGCCGCGCTCCGGGCGGAGGCGGAGCTCGACCTCGCGGCCGCGCTGGAGGCGCTCGAGGAGCAGATCGCGCGGCCCCTCGACTATCAGGGCGCCGAGCCGCTGCGGCTGGTCCGCTCCCAAATGCTCAGCGCCCGCGGGGCGCCCCGCGACGTGCCCAGGCTGGTGCCCGTCGCCGCCTTGGGCGTGGACATAGGCTCGGTCAGCACGAAGGCCGCCCTCATCACCGAGGTGGACGGGCAGGTCCGCATCCTCGCCAGCTACTACCGGCGCACCGACGGGGACCCGCTGTCGGCCGTACGCGATACGGTGGCCCGCATCCACCAGCAGGTCCTCGAGGCCGGCTACGAGATCGGAGAGATCTACGCCGCCACCACCGGGTCAGGCCGCTATCTGACCGGAGACTACGTGGGCGCCGACGTCGTCCGCAACGAGATCACCGCTCAGGCCCATGGGGCGCGGGCCTTCCTGCCGGAGGTGGAGTCCATCCTCGAGATCGGCGGCCAGGACTCCAAGTACATCCGGCTCGAGGGCGACGTGATCGTGGACTTCGAGATGAACAAGGCCTGCGCGGCCGGCACCGGCGCCTTCCTCGAAAAGCAGGCCGACCGCCTCGGGCTCGACATCGCGGAATTCGGCCCCACCGCCCTCCGGGCGAGCCGGCCGCCGGAGCTCGACTGGCAGTGCACCGTGTTCTCCGAGTCGGCGGCCGTCTACTACCAGCAGAACAACGTGCCCATCGAGGACCTGTGCGCGGGGATCTGCCTGGCCAGCGCTAAGAACTACCTCAACAAGAACGTGGCCAACCGCCGCATCGGCGACAAGGTCGCCTTCCAGGGCGCGGTCGCCTTCAACCAGGGCATGGTGGCGGCCTTCGAGACTATCCTGGGCCGGCCCATCGTCGTCCCGCCCCACCCGCACCTCACCGGCGCCATCGGCGCGGCCTGGATCGCCTACCGCGAGCGGCCCGAGAGCAGCAGCTTCCGCGGCTTCGAGCGGATCGCCGCCGGCGACTACCAGCTCTCCTCCTTCGAGTGCAAGGGCTGCCCCAACCGCTGCGACGTCAACGTCTTCCAGCTCGAGGGGGGGCCTAAGTACTACTACAACGACCGCTGCGAGCGCTACAGCGGCGCGCACAAGCGGGGGCTCGGCGAGGGCCTGCCCGACCTCTTCGCGGAGCGGGAGCAGATGCTCATGGCGGGCGCCGACGCCGAGGCCCCCGAAGGCGCGCCCACGGTGGGCATCCCGCGCGGGCTGATGTTCGCCGACTACTTCCCCCTCTTTCGCGCCTTCTTCCAGGCCCTCGGGCTGCGCGTCGTGCCCTCCGAGCCCACCAACAAGGCCATCATCGCCAAGGGCGTCAGCTCGGTCGCGGGCGAGCCTTGCTTCCCCCTCAAGGTCGCCCACGGTCACGTCGCCCACCTGCTCGAGCGCGACCTCGACTACCTGTTCCTGCCCGGCGTGTGCGACCGGGAGCAGCCGAACCCGCGCTTGCGCCAGAGCCACACCTGTCCCTATGTCATGTCCGCGCCGGAGCTCATCGCCGCCGCGCTCCGGCTGGAGGAGCGCGCGCGGCCCGTGCTGCTGCGGCCCCGGTTCTTCTTCCGGCGCGGCGAGCGCCACCTGCGGCGCGTCCTGGGCGAGCTTGGCGCCCAGCTCGGCAAGGACAAAGGAGAGGTCGCGGCCGCCATAGACGCCGGGCTGCAGGCCCTCAGCAAGTTCCGCGCTCAGGTGCAGGCGCGGGGGCGCGAGGTCCTCGCGCAGCTCGGGGAGGACCAGCGGGTCTTCGTCGTCCTCGGACGCCCCTACACCGCCTACGATCGCGCCGTGAACATGGACATCGGGCGCAAAATCCAGGACCTCGGAATCCTCGCCCTGCCCCTCGACTTCCTTCCCCTCGAGGGCGAGGACATCTCCGACGCCTGGCCCAACGCCTACTCGACCCAGCTCCAGAAGATGCTCGCCGCCGCGCGCCTCATCCGGAGGGATCCGCGGCTGCGCGCGGTCGTGTTGACCTACTTCGCCTGCGGCCCCGACACCTTCGCCACCCCCTTCTTCCGGGACGAGATCGGCGAGCCGTGCTACGTCATGCAGATTGACGAGCACACCGCGGACGCGGGGGTCATCACCCGCATGGAGGCCTTCGCGGACACCGCCGTGCACCGGCAGGCGCGCGCCCCGCAGCCGGTCATCCGGACCGCAGACACGCCGCTGCTGTCCCTGGACGGCCGCCGGCTGTGGATCCCACACGCCTGCGACGCGGCCCAGGTGATGGCCGCCGCGCTCCGCGCCTGGGGCATCGAGGCCGCGCCGCTGCCGCGCTCGGAGGACCCGGGGCTGAACCTCGCGCGGCGGGCGATCTCCGAGGACGTGTGCCTGCCGATGCTCGTCACCACCCAAGACATGCTCGAGCGCGCGGGCGCGCCCGACTTCGACCCGGCGCGGGACGCCTTCTTCCAGGGGCAGTCTGAGGGGCCGTGCCGCTTCGGCATGTACTACATGATGCAGAAGCGCATCTTCGACAAGCTGGGGCTGGGCGATGTCCCTATCGTCACCCTCGGCAACCGCAGCGCCGACGGCGGCCTCGGCGCCGCCTTCCTCCTCGTCGCCTGGGCGGCCATGATCGGCCACGACATGCTCGACAAGATGCGCCTCCACACCCGCCCCTACGAGGCCGAACCGGGCCGCAGCGACGAGATCTTCGCGCGCTTCCTGAGGGAACTGTGCGAGCACGCGATCCCCGCCCAGCGGGACGCGCTGCGCACCGCTCGGGGCCGGCTGCGCTTCGCCCTCGGCCGCCACACCGATCCCATCGCCGATCTCCTTCGCCGCGCCCAGCGCGAGTTCGCCGCCGTGCCCCGCAAGGACGGGGAGGCCCGGCCGCTGGTCGGGCTGGTCGGCGAGTGGTTCGTGCGCATCCACGACGGCGCCAACCAGCACATCATCCGCAAGCTCGAGTCCGCCGGCGCGGAGGTGTGGCTCGCGCCGCCCAGCGAGTTCTTCAGCTACTCGCTGCGGATCGGGGGGCTGCTCGCCGCCGACCGCTGGCGGGATACGCGCGCCTGGCCCGATCTCCAGTTGGCCCTCTCCCGGGCCCTGCTCACCCGCGTCGCCATGCGCGACGAGCACCGCCTCTACGACGCCACCCTGCCCTACCTGGAGGGGCTCGACGACATCGGCCCCGATGAGATCATCGAGAAGGGCGCCCGCTACGTCCACCCCTCCTTCGGCGGGGAGGCCATCTGCAGCATGGGCAAGGCGCGCGACTTCGCCGCCCGCGGGCTGGACGGCATCGTCAACGTCATCCCGTTCAACTGCATGCCGGGCATGGCGGTTGCCATGCTATCCCAGGCCTTCCGGCGCGATGAGGACAACCTGCCCTTCCTCAACCTGGACTACGATGGGTTCGTGGACGCCGGCCGCGACGCCAAGATCGTCTCCTTCATGTCCCAGGTCAAGGAGCGCAGGGCAGCGCGCGCCTCGGCCGCCAGGGCCACGGCACACCGCGAGGGATAGCGCGATCGGGCGAGGGGGAGCGGCGGCCCCGGCCGCCCGGCTGGAGCACCGGCGCGCTGCCCGCCTCAGCTTACGTTCGCCCCTGCATCGGAGGCTTCCTGCGCGGCGTACAGCCTCGCGTAGACGCCGCCCCGCGCCAGCAGCTCCTGGTGCCGGCCGGACTCGACGATCCGGCCCCCCTCCAGCACCACGATCCGGTCCGCCCTGCGGATGGTTGAGAGCCGGTGCGCGATCACCAGCGTCGTCCTCCCCTCCATCAGCCGCTCCAGCGCCTCCTGCACCAGCGCCTCCGACTCGGCATCCAGCGAGCTCGTCGCCTCGTCTAGGATGAGGATGCGGGGGTCCTTGAGCAGCGCCCGCGCGATGGCGATCCGCTGCCGCTGCCCCCCCGACAGCTTCACCCCTCGCTCGCCCACCTCCGCCTCGTAGCCCCCCGGCAGGGCGGCGATGAACTCGTGCGCGTTCGCGGCCCGCGCGGCGGCCTCCACCTCCCCATCGCTCGCCTCCGGGCGCCCATACAGGATGTTCTCCTTCACCGTCCCCCCGAAGAGCACCGTCTCCTGCGGCACCAGCCCGATCTGGGCCCGCAGTGACGCCAGCGTCACCTCCCGCACATCAATGCCGTCCACCTCCACCACGCCCTCCGTGGGGTCATAGAAGCGCATGATCAGGTTCACCAGGCTCGTCTTGCCGGCCCCCGAAGGACCCGCCAGGGCCACCACCTCGCCCGGCGCGATGTCGAGGTCAACGTGCTGCAGCACCTCCTCCCCCGTCGGATACCGGAAGCTCACGTCGCGCAGCGCCACTCGCCCCCGGACCCGCGGCAGCGGCCGCGCGTCCGGGGCCTCCCGGATGTCCGGCTCCCTCCCGATGACCTCCAGCACCCGTGCCAGGGCGCCCAGCGACTGGCTTACCCGCAGGTGCAGGGTGCCGAACTTCACGAAGTGCACCCCCACGCGCTGGGTCATCGCGAAGTAGAGCACCATGCCCGGCAGGCTGAGCCGTTCGCCGATGATCAGCCACCCCGCGTAGGCGAGCACGATGACGAAGGGCAGGCTGGAGAGAAACTGCAGCACCTGCGGCGCCAGGGCCGCCAACCGCGCCACCCGGATGAGCGCCCCGAACGCGTTCTCGTTCAGCCGCCGGAACTGGCCGATCTCGTACTCCTCGCGGGCGAAGGACTGGATCACCCGGATGGCGGCCAGCCGCTCGTGCAGCCGCGCGTTCAGGTCCGCGATCCGCTCCTGCTGGCCCCGCGTCAGGCGGCTCATGCGCCGGCCCATGCGCGCCACCGCATAAGCCGTCAGCGGCGCGAAGGCGATCACCAGCAGCGTCACCTGCCAGTTGACCGCGAACATGACCCCCAGGCCCGCCAGCACGATGGGCGGCGCCGAGAGATAGCCCGTCATGTCCGCGGTGACGAGCTGCTGGACCAGCGCCACGTCGGAGGTCAGCCGCGACATCAGGTCCCCCACCCGCTGTGACTCGTAGAACGACAGCGACAGCCCCTGCAGCCGCTCGAACAACCGCAGCCGCAGGTCTACTAGGACCCGCCCCCCGATGTACTGCCCCAGGTAGTCGCGCCCGAACAGCACCAGCGCCCGCACCAGCGCCAGCGCGACCGCCGCCCCCGCCAGCGCCAGCAGCGCGCTCTGCCGCCCCTGCGGGGTGGTGGGGATGAAGCGGTGGATCCAGTTGCTGGTCTGCTGCAGGACCGGCTCGAGCTGCCCGGCGGCGGGAGACAGTATCTGGAACAGCGCGCCGAGCAGCAGGGGCAGCGCCATCTCCATGAGCGTCGCCGCCCCCACCAGGCCGATGAGGGCCGCCACGCGCCCCCGCTGCGGCCGCAGCACCTGGAGCAGGAGCCCTATCAGCGCCATGGGCAGCTCGCGCCGGGTGCGCCCCGGCCGTCGGCAGCGAGCATAGAGGAACACCCTTGGGGTGTCAAGGCTGCGCCGCCGCCAGCGCCGCCGCGTAGCGCCGCGTCGCCGCCAGCACCGACTCGGCCTCCCGGCCGGTGACGATGCTGCCGATCATCAGCGCGCTCACCCCGGCCGCGCCCACGAGCAGCAGCGCCTCCTCGGGCGTGACCGCCCGCTCCGTGGGCACGATGATCGGCAGCCGCGTCGCCTCCCGCAGCCGCCGGTAGGTCGCCACATCCGCCGCCCGCAGCGGCTGCCCGTATCCCTCCGGCGGCACCACCGCCGCCTCGATCGCCTCTGCCCCCACCGCCTCGAGCGCGGACAGCGCCTCCGCGCCGACCTGCGCATCTACCGCCACCACCCGGGTAAGGTCGGTCAGGGAGAGCATCCACGCGGGCATGTCGCGTGCGAACATGTCGAAGAAGTCGAACCCCATCGCCCCCAGCGTCGCCATCTCCTCCGGCGCGGGCAGGCGGTCGCCTGCCCCGGGGACGATGCCCGTTGGCAGCCCCACGGCCAGGACCTCCTCCAGCCGCGGCCGCTCGGCGGTGAGGTCGCCGAAATGCGTCCCGGAGGCCAGGTGGCGAACCCGCAGATGCACCTTGAGCGCGTCCGCGCCTCCCTCCGCGGCTGCCCGGGCCAGCTCCGGCGTGTTCGCAGGCAGGCTGACGATCAGCCCCGGGCGTTCGCGCAGCAGGGAGAGGAGGCGTCCCGCCACTGGGCTCAGAGGTCCCCCGTCCGCCGCAGTTGCTCGTAGTACAACGCCACCAGCACCGGGTTCAGGTCGAGCACCGCGCCGAGCCGCTCCATCGCCCTCGCCAGCGACCGCTCGTGCGCGTCCTCGTCCGCCTCCGAGCTGTACCGGAGCTCCTCGTGGGTGGCCGCCACCCAGCCCAGGGCCTCCCGGAGAAAGCGCGCCTTCGCCTGCGGGTACTGGCGCTTCGGGAGCTGCTGGTAGCTCCGGTGGATCCTCTGGATCACCTCGTCCCACGGCCCCTCGCCCGGCTTGGCCGTCCCCGGCGCGGCCGCCGGGGCCTGCTGCTCCGCCTGGTGGCGCTTCGCCTCCGCCGCCTTGAGAGACTGCCAGTCCTCCGCCGTGCTGCCGTCAATGACGCGGTAGTTCAGCCGCCTCCCCGCCACCAGCTCGAGCGCATTCAGGATCGCGTTGCGGTTGGCGGCGGTCTCCAGGTGCCCGGCGAGATGGCGCTCGCTCCCCGGCATGGTGAGCACCAGCAGGTCGCCGTCCAAGGTGATGGGCGCCGCCGCCTGCATCGCCTGGTTCAGCGGCCCGAAGCGGTCGGAGCGGATCAGCACCACGTCGGTGGCCTCCCGCCAGATCTTCTGCGGAGTGGGGTGGCGCAGCGGGTAGCTCTTCTTGGGCAGCGTCCGGTCGTACTGGCGCCGCCGCTGCGGGTCATTCAGCACCCGGTAGGCCTCGTTGATGAGCGCGAACCTCCCCGCCGCCTCCGGCTCCTGGGAGCCCGCGTCGGGGTGATACTCGCGGGCCAGCCGGTGGTAGGCCGCCTTGATCTCCTCGGCCGTCGCGTCTCGGTCCAGGTCGAGCACGTCGTAGTAGGTCACGGGCCGGTGCCCGCCGCCGCCCTGCTCCTCAGCCATCTCACACTCCCTCCGGGGCCCGCTCGCCCACGCCGCACAGCGCGGGCAGCAGCTCCATCATGGTGATCAGGTCGAGCCGGTTGTGATGGAAGATCGGCGCGACCAGGCGGGGATCGCGTCGGCGCACCCAGTCGTGGTAGCGCTGCGGGATCTCCGCGCCCGCGATATCGCCGCTCCGCCACCGCCGGCAGAGATAGCGCTCCAGCGTCTGCAGCCGGCAGTCCGGCAGCCGCGCCCGCCACCTCCGCCGCGACAGGTGCAGCAGGTCCACGTGCGAGAACGAGGCCGAGCACCTCAGCCGGTGGTACACCATCCGGTCCCGCACGAAAGGCCAGTCGAACGCTTTGCCATTGAATGACACCAGCAGCCCCACCTCACCCAACAGCTCACCCAGCGCCGCCAGCACGGCCGGCTCCTCCGCGTAATCCCGCGCGAAGTACTGCGTGACCACCATGTCCCCCCCGCGCAGGCGCGCCGCCCCAACCAGGAACAGCGGCCGGCCGTGCAGCCCCGTGGTCTCGGTGTCTATCAGCGCTGTCCTCTCCGCCGAGGCGGCGCGCAGGGGCTCCAGGTCCGACGGCAGCGCCTCCCGCGCCGCCAGCTCCCGCGCCCGCGCGAAGGCCGCGAGATAGCGGGCGACCATCCGCTCGGCCTCGCCGTGCAACTCCCGCAGCCCCACCTCGCAGACCAAGAGCTCCCCCCGCTCGGTCTCCCTCACTGAGCCGTCGGGGAGAAGGTCGGACAGCGCATGCAGCCCTGAGGCGTCGGCGGCCGCGCAGAGCGGCGCAGACGGCGCCTGTCCGCGCCGCAGCGCCGAGAGTCGAAGCTTGAGTTCCCTGGACACCATCCATCCGGCCCCGAGCGGCCCAGTTTATACGACCCCCGGGGCCTCGTCAAGGCGAACCGCCGGCCGCCGGCTCTCCCGGTGGGGCGGACACCCTGTCTGCCCGGGACCGGACAGGCTGGGAGCCTGCCCTACCAGGCCGGCGCGGTTAGCGGTTCTGGGGCCTGAAGGCCCGAAACACTGGAATGCCGCCCCTACAGGCCCACCCGACCTCCGCGGCCGGCCCTAACGCGCCGCGCGACC
>Ga0129301_1000562_pt1 | contig 20287 bp, 21 predicted proteins | sample ConPoolayeHmetaG_FD_94489 | JGI IMG/M metagenome (GOLD analysis project Ga0129301, IMG submission 94489) | Hot spring microbial mat communities from California, USA to study Microbial Dark Matter (Phase II) - Cone Pool mat layer H metaG ...
AAAGGTGTGCCGTATACGGGCGGGGTGGGATTTGCACTACAGAATTGATGGCGAAAACTCCTGCAAAATCCCTTTTTTTCTTTTAGAAAAAGTGAGTTTGTAAAAATTTTGTTTTATTGGTTGTTTAGTTTTCTTTTGTAGAGTATTACCGCAAGTATTGTCGCTATCATAAATGTTGTTAGGATTAGAGTTTGTTGGAACTCTGGTATTACAATCATTTGTATCTTCACTTGTTCTGTGTTGGTGCTTACAACGCCCAAATTGTCCATGACTGTCACTGTTACATTATACGTGCCTTCTTCAGCATATTGATGCGTTATTGTTGGAGAATTTGTCCAGCTGCTGTTTGTTCCATCACCGAAATCAAAGAAGTAATATTCAACATATCCGTCGTCTGTTGAGCCAGAGGCAGAAAAGGTTACGGTTTCATTTATGTCGACTGTTGATTTGTCCGAGAACAGTGTGGCTGTTGGGCGTTGGTTTAGGAGGGTTTGGTTTGTTGTGAGGAATGGAATAAAGTCTAAGTCTACGCCGTTGCCGTTGACTGGGTTGCCGCCTCCTTCAGGCCAGACCGACGGGTGATAAGGGCCATTTGGATGACCCCAATAATTGTTTTCAGCGTTCACAGTTGCCCCCATGGTTACATTCATTCCATAAGTATTGTTGTATATGTCATTGTAGTGTGCAATGTTGCCTTGAGTGGTTCTCGAATACATTATTCCAATCTGATTGTAAGCTACAGAATTTCCAGTGATATTTGAAATTACGCCATCTTCATCCCAGCCTCCCACAAAGATTCCCTCCGCCATGTTTCCTGAAACAACATTGCCGGTTATAGAAACGTCATATTGCGTTAGGCTGTAATTTTGTGGAGCTCTTGCAAGGATTCCGACGTAGTTAGCTTTAGCAATGTTTTCGCTTATGTAAACATTATATAAGTAGCCATTATTGTAGCCTACGTAAGCATCAACGTCTATTCCAACAGCCCCGTTTAGCGTTGCTATGTTGGAGGTTACGTAAGTGTTATATATTGAGCAGTTATGAGCAGTGCTTTCAACGCTGATTCCGTCATAGCTATTTAACGTAAGCACGTTGGAGTTAAGTTGAACATCGTATATGTGCGCATTGTCATCATGCAGTGTTGAGGATGTCGCACTACAATCAAGCGTAATCCCACTATAGTTTCTCGTCAAGTTGTTTCTGGTGAATGATATATCATGTATGTCTGAGTTGGCTATTTGCTGGTTGCCATAGGCACGCGCTCTCAGGTATATGCCTCCACCAACATTTGACACTGCGGTGTTGTTGAAAAATTCTAAATCATATATGTGAGCGTTAGCCGCGGATGTTGTACTGCTTGGACTGCAGCTGATATAGATTCCTGTTCCATTGTTGGAGGTTAGTATGTTTGAGTCAAAAGTTAAATCGTAAATTGATGCATTTGCCTTAGATGTTGCACCGATGTATATTCCTGACCCGCCGAATCGGCCTTGAAGCCCGTTTAATGATATTCTGTTGTCATAGAATCCTATGTAGCATATGTGAACATTAGTGGCTGAAGTATATGCTCCACCACTCATTAATAGAATCCCCTCTTCATCGTTTTGTTGAATTGTGTTGTCCCTAACTACAACGCCTGCATGCACTGGCTCATAGTCTGTTGTTATACCTCTTTTGTTATATTCGATGATATTGTTTTCTAATATTACGCTGCTTGCAATTAGAATGCTACGGCCACCTATTAGGAGACCGCTTTCAGAGCAATTCAAAATGTGACTATTTCTAACTACAGCTGGCTTCAGGCTTTTGATGGTAACTCCGTGGATGGCATATTCAATTTTCACGTGTTCCAGCGTGAGTTTCTCATCTGTAGTGGCGTTAAATGTTATGGTATTCCAAGCTCCCCGATAGGCAGTAGAGCCAACTATTCTGCTTGAAGTGAACGTTATTGGATTCGATTCATCTCCCGTAGCATTCAAAGTTCCAGTGACCACTAACGATGTGCCATCTGTAAACTGTATTTGTGTTCCGGGTTCGATAAGAAGGGTTACACCAGGGTCTATGATAACGTCTCCTATTACGCGATAAGTGTTATTGGATGTCCACGTAGTGTTTGACGTAATGTGTCCTCCCACGAATATAAGGTCAGCTTTCACTGTCGGCAACTGATAACTCGTTAGGGCAAAGATCGCTACAAAGACTAAAAATAGGGCAAAATATTTTTTTATTTCCATGTTCAATCCCTTTTTTGCTTAAACCATTTCTACAAATATATTTAAAGTTTAAGCCTTCTTGAAGTAATCAATTTAAGTTCTTCGCATTTAGAGTCCTGATCTTTTTGAACATTTTTACATAAATTTCTTTTGGGTTATGTTAGTAATTTTTAACAGATTTTTTTTGGAGAACTTGAGCTTAATTTGGGTTGTTCTTTTTCTAAGTTTAGAATAGGAGGCTGTCACGAAAATTCTTTGTTCCTTGAGCACGCTTAAGGGTCTCTGTCCTGAATTAGGGGGCGGTGAGAGAGAGGTGAAGGGCGCTTGTTGTTGCTAAGGGCGTCTATAGCAGTCGTGAGAATGTTGCGAAGAAGCTTTTTTCGCGTTTATCGAGTTGGGTGAAGCTGCGGATGCTTGGAAGAAAGGCTTAAGCGAAGAAGTGGTTGCTGAGGAGTTGGTTGACGTGATTTTCTATGTGTTAGATGCGAGTAGGCTTGCGTGTCCGTCGGTGAATATGGATGAAATGTTTAGGAAAAAAGAGAAGAATAGGAAGAGGCCGTATCAATACGGAGAAGGACACAGAAATAGAGAAACAGAATAGCCGATACCGCAGAAAAGCTCAGCAAAAGATTCCACAAAGCGTTCGGGGTTCGGCGTATACGGGCGGGGTGGGATTTGCACTCCAGAACTGATGGCGAAAACTCCCGCAAATTCCCCCCTTTTTTAGTTTCCTAAGCTTAGGGCTGTTAATCTGCGTGTGGGGGTGATATCTTTGGACGAGAAGCCGGCTAAGTGTCCCCTGTGTAGTTGCCAGCGCGTGTATAAGGATGGCGTCAGATATATTCGCCATGGAGAGGTTCAACGATATCAGTGTCAGAATTGTGGATATCGGTTTTCGCATTGGTAGCTTTGCTTATCCTACAACTTTCCTCTTTTTTTACAGCTGTTCTGAGTAGGCTTAACACTTTATTTTTATTTATCGACGTCTTAGTGATTTCTAAGAAAATTGCTAAGGAAAACGGAAAAAAATATAATGGAGATTTCGCTATTACTGAATGAGGCGATGTGAAGGATGGAGCGCAGTCTGGAAGCGTATGTTTCGAGAGAGATCCTTAGAGTTTTCGGTGGACATGCGCTGGTAGCAACGAATGAAACTCTTCCTGGGCAGATCAAGGTTGACTTTCACCTGAGAGATAAGAATAATACCGATGTGTTTGTGGAAGTGTCGACGCGCAAGATAGATCGTTCCATGCTTAGCAGGATACTCAATTTGTACTCTTCCTTAGCTAATTTGGAGCCACCTTTAAAGAGATTTGAGTTAATCGTCGTTGGCTCTGAAGTTGCTGAATCGGTAAGAAAGGAGCTTGAGGGTCTTCCTATTCGGTTGATTACTCTGGAAGAGCTGGGGATAACTCGAAGGAAGTTAAAGGAAATCGAGGAAGAGCAGAGACAGCTCAAAATTCGCAGGTTGTCGCCTGAGGAAGCAAGATTAGTTGCCAAATGGGAAGCTGAAAAGAAAACTATTATACGAGCAATGGATGTTCAGAATGCTTTGCATTGCTCACTTGATTATGCTTACTTTCTGGTTCATAAGCTTGAGCGTAAGAAGTGGCTTGAAAGGGTAGCCACTGGAGTCTATCAGTTTGTACCGGCTGCATATGGTTATCCTGAGAAGATTCCGCCTGCTAACGCGTTTGTCGTTGGTGCAGCTCTTGTTGAACCACACTATTTCAGCTACTACACATCGAATAGTCATTACGGTTTTACTACTCAGATGCCGTTCACTTTGTTCATTGCGACTACAAAGAAGAAGGCAGTTGTTGAATGGCAGGGCACCACTTTTAAGTTTGTGACGTTGTCGAAACGCAAGTTCTTTGGATATCGACTTGAGAGAGTTTTTGATGTTGAGGTTTACATGGCTGAGCCTGAGAAGTCTTTGGTTGACTCGTTCGACAAGCCGCATTATGCAGGTGGAATTGAGCAGCTTGCAAGAATCGTGTGGCGAGGTTTGGCAAGGGTTAACGAGGATATGTTAGTAGATTATGCTTTGAGAATGAAGTCGCATGCGTTGGTTCAAAGACTTGGATTTGTTATAGACTTTCTCGCAAGAGAGAGGCTTGTTAAGCCGTTGCCGTCAGGTCTTAGAAATTTGTTACAAGATGGTGTTGGAAGGACCCCAATATACCTTGATCCACGGAAGCCGAAGACTGGTTCTTTCTATAAGGAATGGAGAGTTATTTGTAACTTATCCCGAGATCAGTTGCTGAGCGAGATTGAGGTAAGGTGAGACGGGATGTTGAGTAAGAAGCATGTGACCTTCTATGCCAGATCGAGCAGAGTGCCTTTGGATGTTGCGGAGAGAGATGTGGTTTTGACCTATGTTTTGCGGGTCTTGTCAGAGAGCGTTTTGCCGAAGTTGGCTTTCAAAGGCGGCACTTGTTTGAAGAAGGTATATTTTGGGAATGTTGGACGGTTTTCAATGGATCTCGACTTCACGAGTTCGGGCATCCCGTTTGAGGAACTGAAGCAGGAGCTTAGACAATCGCTGGACAAACGCAGTTATTATGACATAGAGTTCAAAATAGCTGAGGAAAATGTTAGAGCAGGGGTTGGTGCAGGCAGTGAGTCTTACTTAGCCGTTGTCCATTATGCTCATAGTTGGAATGTCGGCGAGTTTACGCTTGAAGTTAGCTATAGAGAGGAGCCGCTTCTGCCTCTTCAAGAGGTGCCTCTTTATGATGAAATGTATTTCAAGTTCTGCGAGTTTCAGAGGTTCGCTGTTAGATGTTTGCAGAAAGAGGAGTTGCTGGCAGAGAAGTTGCGAGCTGCTTTTCAGAGGATGCGAGCTCGGGATTTGTATGATCTTTACTTGTTTGCGGGGAGGCCATTTGATAAAAACTTGGTAAGGAAGCTTGTCGTTGTTAAGTGTTGGAATGTTCGAGAGCCTTTCAATCCTGATGTGCTTTTGGGTAGCATATCTGGGGGCAAGTATGATTGGGATGATCTTCAACGATTGGTGAGGAGAGGCGATTTGCCTTCTCAAGAAATTGTGATCAGAAAGGTGACTGGTGCGTATGGCTTTCTTAAAGACTTGGACAGTAATCTGCTTAGACTTGTCAAGGATTCTAAGGCTCACAAAGAGAAAAAGCTGGTTGAAGGGATTCTGGGAATAAAGAAGGTGTCTAATTAGGCATTTGCCGATATATCGGTAACGCTGGAGGTTTAAATGGCTTACCGATATATTTGCATCGTTATTTTGTTAGCCGCTTCTTTTTACTTAGTCTATGGCTATAGGCTCGGAGCCTACCCCTCTATAGTTTTTTTATGGGTGTGGGTTTATTATTTTGCGTTTTGATTGTTTGTTGTGGAGGTTTGTGTTGGGATGGATTTGGAAGGGATGAAGCGGGAGATCGAGGCGCTTGTTGTGGCTAAGGGCTTCTCTAACAGTCGTGAGGATGTTCCGAAGAAGCTTCTTTTCGCGTTTATCGAGTTGGGCGAGGCTGCGGATGCATGGAAGAAAGGGTTAAGCGAAGAGACGGTTGCTGAAGAGTTGGTTGACGTGATTTTCTATGTTTTGGATGCAAGTAGGCTTGCATGCCCGTCGGTGAATATGGATGAAATGTTTAAGAAAAAGCTGGAGAAGAACAAGAAGAGACCGTATCAATACGGAGAAGGACACAGACAAACAGAAAAGTGATTACTACGCTTTTATGTAGCCTTTTCCTTTTTGGAGTTTTAGTGTGAATTTGTGTTTTCCGTTTTGGGTGTATTCTCTGTATTGTGTTTTGCAGTTGTTGCATGTGTAGGCTTGGACTGTGAATTGTCCGTATTTCCATGTTTTGGCTGGTTTTGGGTTTTCTTTTTTGCAGTTTGGACACTTAGCCATAACAATCACAATTGTGTTTTTGTTCGTGTTGGTTTAAAACGTTTTATTGTTTTAATTGTTTTATTGCTTTCTTTTGTGTTGGTTTTGGTAGTCGTTTACGCCGAAAGTCTTATATTCCTATTAGGATTAATAAGTTATTATGCCAAAGAAAATTATAAGCTTCGCTCTCTCTGAAGAAAGCGTTGAGAAAATAGATAAGACTTCGAAAGCCCTTGGAATGAGCCGTAGTGAATTGATAGAGTTCTTGGTTAGCAAAGGTTTTCAGTTTCCCGAAGAGGTTGTATCAAACCTGAATGAAATTTCAAAGTTGCAGCAGGAAACAAAGGAGAGAATCGTGAAAAAGAGGTTGTGATATGCTGCGTGGATTTTGGAATGTGATCAAAAGTTTCAAGAAACGGTTCGCATTGTATTATCTTGTTGTTTTGGCGATGACTCTTTTTGGCACTTTCCCACTTATGAGTATCAAGCTGGGTGCGTTTTTGGTGTTTATTGTGGCATGTGCTTTTTTCCTGCCTGTTGCTGCGTCTCATTTTATTTCGACTTTCAGACAGTTTGCCTTGCATAGAAGTAGGGTGAAGCTTCCGGTTTCTGCTGAGATTTCGGATTTGTCAAAGAGGGCAGGTGTTGAGGTTAAGGAGCTTGGAATAGTGAAGGCTGACACTGCTTATGTTATGGGAAAGTCGCTGGTGCTTGGAACGGATTTGTTAAAGAAGCTGAGTTTTGATGAGCGTCAAGCGGTAGTTGCTCATGAATTGGGGCATATAAAGAGAAAGCATGTCGTTGTCAGAAGTGTTTGGGTTGTCCTTCTTTTTACTGTTTTGATGTTGAGTTGGTCTAAGCTTTATTCGCCGATTTTCTTTTCTGAGTCGGTAACGCAAATTATCTTAACGGTTATGTTGAATATTTCTGTGTTGGCTTTTGTGTTTTTGGTTATGATTCCTGTAAACTGGTATATTGAACTGGACGCTGATAGGTTTGCTGCTAAACTTGTTGGGAAAGAGCACATTAGGTCAGCCTTGTTGAAATTTGCGAATGAAAGGAACTTTGAAGAACCGTCTGAGACTCACCCGTCAATAGCTGAAAGGGTTAAGCGTATTGAGAAGCTAACTGATTAGTTGGAGGCGTGTGCCTTATGGAGAGTGAGGCAGAGACTCGTAAACGGCGTGTCGAAAAAGCTTTGGGGTCTACTGGTTGGTTGCCAATTTTTGATTATGTTAGAGGGCAGTCCTACGAGTTTGGTGCTGTTCGCGAATATGAGACGGATAGTGGTCCGGCTGACTATGTTTTGTTTATGGATGGGGTTGCTGTTGCGGTTGTTGAGTCTAAGCGTTTGGAGTTGGGTCCTCAGAATGTTTTGGTTCAGGCTCAGCGTTATGCGAGGAGTTTGAGGGATAGTCCTTTTAATTTTGGTGGTTTTCGTGTGCCTTTTGTTTATTCGACTAATGGCGAGGTTTTTTGGTTTCAGGATTTGCGTGATGTGCGTAGTAGATCTCGCCAGGTTGCTGGTTTTCATACGCCTTCTGCGTTACGAGAGTTTCTTGGGCATGATTTGGCGCGGGCTGAGGAGTGGTTGAGGAGTAATTCTGTTGATAATCCTTATTTGAGGCCTTATCAGAAGGAGGCGATTGAGAGTATAGAGCGTGCGTTGCTTTCGCGTAAGCGTAGGATGCTTGTTGCGATGGCGACTGGTACTGGAAAGACGCGTGTTGCAACGCATTTGATTTATAGGCTTTTAAAGTCGGGTTATGCTAAACGTATTCTGTTTCTTGTTGATCGTAGGGCTTTAGCTGCGCAGGCTGTTAAGGAGTTTTCGACTTTTGAGCCTGAGCCTGGTTTGAAGTTTGACCGGATTTATGAGGTTTATAGTCAGCGTTTTCGTCGTGAGGATTTGGATGAGGAGGTTAGGTTTGATCCGAATGTGATGCCTAATGATTATTTGACTGATCCGCAGCCTCATCATGTGTTTGTTTATGTTTGTACTATTCAGCGTATGCGAATTAACTTGTTTGGTCGTGAGGGTATGTTTGCGCCGGAGAGGGGTGATGTTGACGTAGAAGAGGAGGCGGAGAAGTTGGATATTCCGATTCATGCTTTTGACTGTGTTATTGCGGATGAGTGTCATAGGGGTTATACTTCTGCTGAGGAGAGTAAGTGGCGTGAGGTTTTGGATCATTTTGACGCGGTTAAGATTGGTTTGACGGCTACGCCTGCTGCGCATACTAAGGCGTATTTTACGGATATTGTGTATAGGTATGATTATGAGCGTGCTGTTCGTGAGGGTTATTTGGTTGATTATGATGTTGTGAAGGTTCATTCTGATATTACTATGAATGGTTTGTTTTTGAAGCCTGGTGAGGAGGTTGGTTTGAAGGATACGGTGACTGGGCGTTTGACTTTTGAGGTTTTGGAGGATGAGCGGGAGTTTGATACGACTGATCTTGAGGCTAAGGTGACGGCTCCTGATCGTAATAGGAAGCTTGTTAAGGAGTTTGCGAAGTATGCACTTGAGCAGGAGAAGGAGTTAGGACATTTTCCGAAGACTTTGTTTTTTGCTGTGAATGATTTGCGTCATGTTAGTCATGCGGATCAGTTGGTTGATATGTTGCGGGATGAGTTTGGGCGTGGTGATGCTTTTGTTCAAAAGATTACGGGTAGTCCTACGGTGGATAGGCCTTTGCAGCGGATTAGGGAGTTTCGTAATAGGCCTGAGCCCGCGATTGCGGTTACGGTTGATATGTTGACTACGGGTGTTGATGTTCCGCGTATTGAGAATTTGGTGTTTTTGAGACCTGTGAAGTCGCGTATTTTGTTTGAGCAGATGTTGGGTCGTGGTACGCGTAAGTGTGAGGAGATTCATAAGACGCATTTTACGGTTTTTGATTGTTTTGATGGCACGTTGTTGGAGTATTTTAGGAATGCGAGTGATTTTTTGGTTGAGCCTCCTGAGAAGCCTACGAGGTCTATTCGTGATGTTGTTGAGTCGATTTATGGGAATAGGGATAGGGAGTATAATGTTCGGGTTTTGGTGAAGCGGTTGCAGCGGATTGATAAGAATGTTTCTGCTGAGGGTCGTGAGTTGTTTGCTGCGTTTGTTCCTGATGTGAGTATTGGTAATTTTGCGGCTTCTTTGCCTGAGCGTTTGGAGAGGGATTGGAATGGTACTATGAGGATTTTGCGTAATGATGGGTTTTTGAGGCTTTGTGAGACTTATCCGAGGGCGGAGCGGGTTTTTGTTGTTGCTACTGGTGCGGAGGATTGGGTTTCTTCTGAGGTTTTGTTTAGGACTGCTGATGGGCGGGATTTGAAGCCTGAGGATTATTTGATTGCTTTTGAGCGTTTTGTTAAGGAGAATCCTGAGCGGGTTGAGGCGATTAACATTCTTTTGAATAGACCCAGAGATTTTCGCACTGCGGAGTTGAGGGAGCTTAGATTGAAGCTTGCTTCTCGTCCTGAACGGTTTACTGAGCAGAATTTGCGTCGGGCTTATCATCGTGAGTTAGCGGATATTATTAGTATGGTGCGTCATGCGGCTTTGAATGAGCCTTTGTTGGATGCGCCTGAGCGTGTGGATAAAGCGTTAATGCTTATCCGTGAGGGGAAGAAGTTTACGCCTGAGCAGGAGAGGTGGTTGGAGCTTATTCGGGATCATTTGGTTGAGAATTTGGTTGTTGAGGAGGCTGATTTTAGGTTGATTCCGTTTAGTCGGCATGGTGGTTGGAATAAGGCAAATAAGGTTTTTGATGGAAAATTGAAAGAGGTGCTGGAAGAGATTAATGTGAGGATGACTTCATGAGTGATGTTGTCGGGAAGCTTTGGGGTTTCTGCAATACCCTTCGGCATGATGGGATTAATTATGGCGACTATATCGAGCAGTTGACGTATCTTTTGTTTTTGAAATTGGCTGATGAGAAGGGTGTTCCTGTTCCGAGCGGTTGCAGTTGGTCTGAGTTGAGGGCGAAGTCTGGGACTGAGCTTCTTGATTATTACATTGAGGTTTTGCGGACTTTGTCGAGGGAGAAGGGGATTTTGGGGGATATTTTTGCTGGTTCTTTGAGTAAGTTTCGTGAGCCTGTGAATTTGAAGAAGCTTATAGGGCTTATTGATGAGACTGAGTGGACGGTTTTGGATGTTGATTTGAAGGCTAATGCGTATGAGGGTTTGTTGCAGAAGTATGCTGCTGAGCAGAAGGGTGCTGGGCAGTATTTTACGCCGCGTGAGGCGATTAGGTGTGTTGTTCGTTGTATGAAACCTGATATTCGTGAGAGTGCTGATTTTAGTATTCATGATCCTGCTTGTGGGACGGCTGGGTTTTTGATTGGGGCTTATGAGTGGATGATGAAGCAAACGCATGAAGGTGCGGATTTGAGGCGTGAGGATAGGGAGCGTTTGCAGAAGCGGACGTTTTCTGGTGTGGAGATTGTTTTGGAGACTCGGCGTTTGGCTTTGATGAATTTGTATTTGCATGAGATTGAGGCGGATATCTATTATGGTGATGCTTTGGCTGAGGGTCCGCATTTGAGTAGGCGGTATGATTGTGTGATGACTAATCCGCCTTTTGGGACGAAGGGTGCGGGTGAGGCGCCGTTGCGTGAGGATTTTACGGTTAAGACTTCTAATAAGCAGTTGAATTTTCTGCAGCATTTGATGACGATTTTGAAGCCGGGTGGTAGGGCGGCGATTGTTTTGCCTGATAATGTTTTGTTTGAGGAGCATGCTGGGCGTGAGGTGCGTAAGCTTTTGTTGAGTGATTGTGATTTGCATACGATTTTGCGGTTGCCTATTGGTACTTTTACTCCGTATTCGCCGGGTGTGAAGGCGAATATCTTGTTCTTTAGAAAGGGGTTGCCTACTGAAGAGGTCTGGGTTTATGATCTTAGAACAAACGTGGAGAAAGTTACTAAAGGGCATCCGTTGACTGACGATTATTTCAGAGATTTTGAAGCTTGTTACAATGCGAAGCCAAGAGCAGAGACTGAGCGTTTCAAGCAGTTTACTAAGAAGGATATTGAAGATAGAGATTATAATCTGGACATTTTTTGGCTTAAAGACGAATCACTTGAGGATTCCGAAAGTATTCCTGATCCACAGGATTTGATAAGTGACGCCTTAACGAGCCTTCAAACAGCGTTGGATTCTCTAAATGAACTTGCGTCTAAACTGGGAAATAATTCTGAAAGGGTGGCTTCAGCTGTTGAATGAGGAGCTGTATGAGCTTCCTGCTGGTTGGGCATGGGTGAAACTGGGTGAGGTGGGAACGATTGTTGGTGGTGGCACTCCAAGAAGAGATAATCCAGACTTCTATGAGAATGGCACGATACCTTGGGCTACACCCACTGATATCGATCAAAAAGAGATTCTGACTATTTTCGCGACTGCAGAAAAAATAACTAAAGAGGCTGTCAAAGAAAGCTCAGCGAAAGTTCTGCCCGCTGGCACTGTTCTGTTTTCATCGCGTGCCAGTATTGGAAAAATAGCTATTGCAGGAACTGAGCTTGCCACCAATCAAGGCTTTGCAAATATTATACCAAGCCCGGCTCTCGACTCGAAGTATCTGGCTTATGGGCTTCGTCGTTTCACGAAGGATATTGAACGTCTGGGAAGTGGAACGACATATGTAGAGGTTGCGAAATCTTCTTTGAAGGAATTTTACTTTCCTCTGGCTCCTTTGAATGAGCAGAGGCGTATTGTTGCTAAGGTTGAGGCTTTGCTTGCTGAAAGCAAAACTGCAAGGGAGGCTCTTGACAAGGTTCCTGTTTTGCTTCGAAGGTTCCGCCAGTCAGTTTTGGCTAAAGCGTTCAGGGGAGAACTAACCCAACGCGACCCCAACGACGAACCTGCACAAAAACTACTCGAAAGAATAAGACAAGAACGAAAGAAGGGAAAACAAACCACTTTAACTGAAAACCAAAAAGAACCCCCAGCAGACCTACCAAAACTCCCAGAAACATGGACATGGACGACAATCGGAGAGCTCGAAACATTCATTGGAAGCGGCATAACCCCAAGAGGTGGGAAAAAAGTTTACGTTGATTCAGGAATCCTATTTATTCGCAGCCAAAACGTTCATCCCGATGGGCTACATCTGGAAAACATCGCTCACATAACGCCCAAAATACATGAAAAAATGGAACGAACAAAAGTCCATCCCAACGATGTGCTACTAAATATAACAGGCGCCTCAATAGGCAGATCAACATACATCCCAGAAAAATTCGGCGAAGCAAACGTCAATCAGCACGTTTGCATCATCAGAACTGGCTGGTGGATTGTCCCCGCCTATCTCAGCCACTTTCTAAACTCAACATACGGACAAGACCAAATATTCGCAACAGAATCTGGAGTGACAAGGGAAGGACTAAACTACGCACAAGTACGCAGCCTATGGATTCCACTTACTCCAGTTGCAGAACAAAAACGAGTCGTAGCAAAAATTGAAGAAATGTTTTCAATAGCCAAACAAATCGAAGATGCAGTCAAAAAGGCAAGAGAACGAGCAGAAAGAATCGATCAGGCTATTTTGGCTAAAGCCTTCAGAGGCGAACTCGTTCCTCAAGACCCAAACGATGAACCAGCCTCCGTTCTTTTACAACGCCTAAAAACTAAAACCAAACAACAAACTACTATTCAAACGGAACTGACAAACTAAAACCAGAACTCGTCAATAAAATCTTTACACCAAGTCAAACCATCCGAACATAAAAAGGGGAAGACTATGGCAAAATGCCCCAGATGCAGAAAAGAAATTCCAAACAGCTCAAAAGAATGGAACTACGCCGCTTTCCACGTCAAACTCTACGAATGCCCAAAATGCAACAAAACATTTAAGGCATACTACCGCCAAGACAAACTAAGCCACACAATACCAAAAACAAAATAGAAGATAAGAAAACTGAGTAAAGCTTAGGCTCGAACTGGAGCAATATCCGCCATTTCGCTTTTCATGTCAAGCATTCGAGAAAACAGCCGCTCATCTGCAAAGTAGTATTTGTCCTCATGTTTTAGCGCGCCTACCTCAACAAGCTCACCAATGATATATCTAAGCCTCAACGGTGACTTCCTACCATAAAGCTCACTATAATAGTCAATTATCGAATCCTGCGTCCAATAAAGTATCCTCTCCGCCTCAAGAGCAGGCGTATAGTAGCAACTATCCACATGCACAAAAGGCTCAAGCTGTGATATGCCAAACAACTCTTTCAGCGCAGAATACCGCTCCCTAATCAAAAGAGAAAGAACAGCAACCTTGAACTCTTGAAGATTCTTAGTGCGAGACCTTAACTCCACAAACAAGTTACCATAAGCATACCCGTCCTCAACATGCTGCACAAGATCAAGACCCTCAAGCAACTTCAGGTATCTCCTAATCTTCTCGCTTTCCCTATCAGGACGCGACTCCAACTCACTTTCCAAAATTACTTGCTTCTGCGACAAATTCGAAATAATCATACCAACTTTAGCCAAAACCCACTGCGCCTCATTAATACGAGCCAAATTATCCGAAGAAGCCCTCACTATAATCCTTTCAGCACGCTCTTGCCACATGTTCAAAAAAGAAGACAAATTCTTAACACACTCATCTCTGGAAGTAGCCTCAACAGCAAGATTCTCACCCAGACGAACAGTACCCAGTCTTCTCAGCGAAAGAAACCTTAACATCTTCTCACTTGGAGAACGATCATCACGAATTATTCTCGGATAGTCAGATTGAAGCTCAGCTACCCATGTCTTCGTTTTTTCATCGAACCGTGCTTCCCCAACGGAGATTAGGTTTCCGTAATTCTGAAACACGTACTTGCGGATTTCTTGTGCAACATTCATTGTCAATTTGGTTCCTCTCCCGATTTAGCTTTCCTTCGCCTCTTCCTCAAAGAATTCATCCAACATTCTTCTCTTACCTATTTTAACCTTTATCAGAATCCTGTCAAGCTTTTCCCATCTTGACATAAACGACCCAATTTCCTCTTCTTTCTCACCAAAAATTGGGTCATTATAGTATATTAAGTGTTTGTCTCTATCCAAACCTGACACTACAACAGCATGAGCACACTTATGAACACCATTCGACAACTCAACCCACGCAATCACAGGTCTCTTTTCATCAATCTCTTTCTCAATTTCAACTAAACTATGCGGTTTCAAATCAACATCAAATTCTATCGACGGCACTGCTTTTAGAACATGCTTACCATCATTCAGATTTCTTACCTTCTCAGGGAGAGTACCATCAGCCTTAGTCTCCACTATCTCCGCAATGTCCGAAACATCAAGATTAGGCACTCTGCCCTCAAAATTAGCCCCAACATAATCAAAAATCATCTTAATACATCTGGGAACACATGAATAGCCATCTGTCTGCAAAGGAAGAACTAAGGGTACATTCAATTTGCCCGTTGCAGTACTCTCCAGTTGATCCTGCACATTTCTATGACTGGATGCCGTATATCAGCCTAACGCATTTAACTCTATGCCAATGTCTCACACTTTCCTAAATCATATGAGAACAATTCGACGAGAAATAATCGCAACCTAAGACAATTGAATTAATCCTTTAACAGCAACATTGTTGAGCAAAAACCACCCATACCCCTCTATCGTTCTGTAGACCCCCTACGTTTTTTGCGACACACCACATGGTGACTTTAGGAGCAAGTCTTTATTTTTGAAACGCAATTTATTAATTAGGCATCCGAATCCGTGAACTCACAATGAAGAAGTGCATCGTGAGAGTCGTACTAAGCCCACAGCACAAAGAGATATTGGATAATATCTGCAGAAAGCTGGGGCAGAGCGAGAGCGAAACCCTACGCATGGCATTTCTGCAGTACGCTGAAAAACTGAGTCTGATAACGGAAAGGGTTCATAAGTAAAAATTGTTATGGCGAAAACTTTTGATTCATTTTTGCTGCGAATGCAGCTTCTGTAATGTCCAAATCGAAATAGATGAAGACCTAAGAAAGAGACTTAGCCAACTGAAAACACCTATGGCGTCGCGTGAAAGACAAAGCAGAGGAGTGCGCAAGAAAAGGGCTTGGTGTAGCTTTTGGCACTTAGCGGTTGACCCCCTTGAGAAAGCATGCTATCGATGGCAAGAAAACGCAAACAAACCGTCTCGGAACGGTAAAATATAGATGCTCCACAGAACCCACAGAATACTTTATATATTTAAACGGAAATAGTCTCGGGTGGTAGAGAAACAAGGAATGGAGAGTAACTCCATGGGAAAGAATGTGACGATATACCTTCCAGACGACGTTGCAGAGAAAATGGAAAGCTTCCCAGAAGTCAACTGGTCTGAAATCTGCAGAAGAGCGGTACTGGAATACATTCAAATCCGCTCACAGGTAGATTTAGGACCAATAATCGAGAGGCTCAAAAAAGAACGAAACGTAGACTTCAAAGAAGGACAAATAACGATGTATAAAGAAATCATTCCAAAACTTTCTTGGAAAGATTTCGAACTGTGGCGCACAAGAGTTGACAAAAACCTCATTGAACAACAGCATGGTCCCTTCGGCGAAGAACCTATTGGTCCATTAGCAGCCGAACGAGCAGCAACTGACGGCATGCGCAGGTGGATTCGACACTTTGCAAAAGAAAACAAGATTCAAATTCAAGAAGACCTGTCAGACGCTTTCTGCGAGGGCGCCATAGACGCATTAATGGATATTTACAACCGCACTAAAAGGAAGTAGGAAGCATGACAAGTGTAGCTGAGAAAAAACGGAAGGCTCTATTCATCAAGGGGTTCCACGACGCAGAGAAGCTAATAAGAATCGCAAAAAGCGAAGCCTCAAAAATGGGGTTAAGAGGAAAGATTATAGTCTTAGAGCTTGGACACTACAATCCCACTCTAAACGGTCAAGCTGTCATTGTTGAAGAAGCCGGTTGCGAATATAACGCTCCAAGTGGCGGGAGCATAGACTTAGAGGATAAATGGAAGTCGAAAAACTTCGTGTAGGAAAAGGTCGAACCAGAAAACCCAGCGATGCAGAGGAATGGATTAAAGAATACTACGAGTTAGAAGCTACCATCAAGGACTCAAGCGAACTTGAAATTGCTAAGGCAAACTTAACAGGGCTAATTGACGGCTGGCTGAGCGTCCCCAACAAACCGTCAGCCAAAGTCGCACCGAAAGATGCCAATAAAACACAAACAGAAACACCCTCTTGGAACCCAAGCAAAATCAGATGGGAACAAGTCGAAGGTGCAAAAGGACCATACGAAAAAAGCGAAGATGTCAACAGCTTGGATTTCAAGGCGTTGCTCAAAGACCTTCAGAATCACAATGGCAAGTTAACCAGAGACGGATACTTCTTCTGGGTTTTCCAATATGGCACAATCGTTGGACGCAAAAAACGAAACCAAACACCCGCAACCAAAACCCAATAACCCAAACGCATTACCAGCGGTCTCCCAATGAGCAGCCTCTTCAACCTCAAAGAACTCAAAAACCAAGGCGGATTCAAAGCCGGAGACCTGCTCGCCGTAGACCCCAAACTATACAGCAAATTCTTAAGACACCTAAGCCGAACCGTACGCCGAGACATCATCACCAAAAACATGGTTTTCCTAACAGCACTAAGTGCATACACACCTGAACCCATAAACCTCTTCTTACGCGGAGAAAGCAGCATAGGCAAAAGCTACAACGTAGTCCAAGCCCTAAAATACTTCCCAAAAGACGACGTCTGGCTCCTCGGCGGACTAAGCCCAACAGCCCTAATCCACCAGCATGGCATCCTCATCGACAAAAACGGCGACTTAATACTGCCATCCAGCAAACCCGACAAAGACGCATCGCCAGAAGAGAAAGAAGCATGGATACAAAAAATGAAGGATTCACGCTACTTGGTCGCGCTTAACGGAAAAATCCTCGTCTTCTTGGAGGCGCCACACTTCGAAACCTTCAACATGCTCAGGCCTATTCTAAGCCACGATGCACATCAGATTAGCTACCGTTTCACAGACAAGTCAGGCAAGGGACAACTTCAAGCCCAACACGTCATAATTCAAGGCTGGCCAGCCACAATATTCTGCAGCACACAGGAAAAATACGTTCAAGACCTCGCCACGAGAGGCTTCACCATAACGCCTGAAATGACACAGAAGAAATACGAAGCCGCTAACATCCTAACAGGCAAAAAATCCGCTTATCCATGGATGTTCCAGCACGACTTCGACTACATGCTTTTGGAAGGCTACATCAGCTTCCTCAAAAACCACCTAAGCGAAATCAAAGCAGTAGACCCATACGCAATAAAATTCGCACATGCTTTTCCAAGCAGATCACCACGTTCAATGCGAGACTTCAAACACCTCACAAACCTCATCAAAGTCTCAGCACTATTCCACTTCGCCCAAAGACCCCTCGTAATAAGAAAAATCAAACCCGAAGCAGTCAAAGACGACCCAACAGTCAACGGAGACAAGGAAATCGAAGAACGATACATAATGGTGACAAAACACGACTACGACTTCATAATGGCATTATGGAACAACATACAAGAAACAACAGAAACCTCAGCACCAGGACACATCATAAAATTCTATCACGAGGCGGTTGAAGAAGAAGCCAGAGAAAAACAAGAATTCACAATAGACGACTTAACCGAGAAATGGAACAGCAAATCTGAAGACAAAAAATCCAGCGACGCCATAAGGCGATGGACAAGCTTCCTCTGCAACATAGGCTACTTAACAAGCAAACCAGACCAAGCAGACAAGCGTCGCCAACTATACAAAACCATACAAGGCAACCAAAAATCCCGCAAATACACGAATTCGCAGTTTTCGTCTATTTTCACGCTTGAAACATTAAAAGCTTGGCTGAAAGAGGCAGAAAAAATATTTGCACACAACAGCCTTTTACTCAAAGAAAACATAATAACCGAACGAGAAACATCCATAGAAGAGCCTCACAACCGCCACTTTCTAAGCGAAACCACCCCACGTGCAAATATCTCTCTAAGCACAAGCGAGGCTTCTTTAACCCGAACCGCCTCAAAAGTAGACGAAAACGGCAAAATCAACCATTTGCGGAATTTTAAGGCTGTCTACTGGAGCGACGGCTTCTATGGCTGGCACCCATGCGCTGCTTGCAATCAAACAAAGCTGACGAGCTGGCAAGCCGAAACCTTCCAAGACGAAAAAGTGTGGTTGTGCGAAGACTGCAAAGAAGCATGGGAAAAACAGCAAGCAGGAGACGCCTAACCTGTGGCTTCAGAGCCTAAACCTCCAGCTTGCCCTGAATGTGGCAGCCAAAGACTATACAGGGACGGCTTACGCTACCTAACAGACGGTACAACAATTCAAAGATGGCTATGTCGCCATTGCGGATTTCGTTTTAGTGAGCACAGACCTTTACAAAATGTTTTGCGCGGGTCAATAAATAGCTCAAATGGCATATTTTCTAAGCGTCAAGTATGCGACTGCTTGACAGAAGCGTCGAAAAACTTGACCGAAGTAACCCGACAAGAACAGGCCCAGCGGGAGGGCACAGCGCCAAACATAATGGAGCAGAAAGGCAGAATGGCAGAACTCGCCTGGTCACTAAAGAAAGCCAACTACGCCGACGAAACCATAAGGATGGTAAATTCCGCACTAAGAACGCTTACAGCAAGAGGAGCAGACCTATCAAATCCAGAAACCGTCAAAGACGTCATAGCACGTCAAAACTGGTCAGAAAACCGCAGACGCAACGTAGCCAACGCCTACCAGCTCTACGCCAACAAATACGGAATAAAATGGGAAAAACCCAAAACCAGATTCGCACGCAAAATCCCATTCATACCAAAAGAAGACGAACTCGACAGCCTAATAGCAGGTTCGCACAGAAAACTCGCAGCCTTCCTACTGCTACTAAAAGAAACAGCCATGCGCTCAGGAGAAGCCACCAAACTAAAATGGACAGACTTAGACGAAGAAAGAAGACTAATCACCCTAAACAATCCAGAGAAAGGCAGCAACCCAAGAATATGGAAAATCAGCACAAGACTAACAGGAATGCTCGGCGCACTGCCAAAACGAAATATCTACATCTTCGGAAACCCAAACACCCGCGCCATAAGAGCATCATACTGCTACACAAGAAAAAGCCTAAGCCAAAAACTACAAAATCCACGACTACTCCGCATAAGCCTACACACCTTCAGACACTGGAAAGCAACAACCCTCTATCACCAGACCAAAAACATACTCTTAGTAAAGGAGTACCTCGGACACGCAAGCCTCGAAAATACGCTACTCTACATACAAGTCGAACAAGCCATATTCGGACTGAGCAACGACGACGAATACAACGTAACAGCCACAAACAACAAAGAAGAAATCAAACAGCTACTCTCAGTAGGCTTCGAGTACGTCTGCCAAAAAGACGATATGCTATTCTTCCGAAAACGCAAATAAGAAAGAAAACACACAAAAACTACGGGGTCAAGAAAAACCAGGCAAAAACAACGAGAAAACCTCACAAAAACCCTGCGAGGTTGATGAAAAACAGGGCGGGGTTGCCCTAGCCTGGTAGGGGGCAGGCCTGCTAAGCCTGTGGTCCGTTTGGGCCGCGCGGGTTCAAATCCCGCACCCCGCGCCATAAAATCTGATAAGAAAAACACTTAGAATCTGAACCCTTTTTGACAAAGGACTTATCAAACGTAGCTACAACATTTTATCAAAAATGCAGTAAGCAAAATTCCGTTCCTAACCTCAACAGAGGGCAGGATAGATTAGACTTACGTTTAAATCTTACAGGTCAATGTGGTGCAGCTTCAAATTAGGTAATGCACAGGCGACATATTTTTACCAGTAACAGCAGTGCTGAAATCCTCCTGTACATAAGCAACTGTTTTAAGTGATAACACGTTTTGTACGATTATGAAAATCTTAGGGATATGCGCTTCTCACAGGAAAAGTGGAGGTACATATCGTTTGCTTGAAGAGGCAATGAAAGGAGTGAAAGAAGAAGACCAAACTATGGATACAAGAATTATCGAGTTAGCGGGGTTGAAGATTGGTCCATGCATAGCCACTTGCGGCTATGATGACGCGGTTGGTTGCGCAAAGTATCCCTTTGAGTGCAACGTGAAGGATGATCTTCAGCTGGTTTTCGAGGAGATGAAACAAGCAAATGGCATCCTGCTGGCCTCTCCTCGCTATTTCATTGTTCCTTCAAAGCTACAGGCGTTAATTGAGA
>Ga0129301_1000563_pt1 | contig 20285 bp, 16 predicted proteins | sample ConPoolayeHmetaG_FD_94489 | JGI IMG/M metagenome (GOLD analysis project Ga0129301, IMG submission 94489) | Hot spring microbial mat communities from California, USA to study Microbial Dark Matter (Phase II) - Cone Pool mat layer H metaG ...
AGCCTCCTTGGCTACGCGCAAGATATCCATCCGCGCCGGAACATTCCCATCCCGAAACTCCTCAGCCACGATCAAATCCTGCTCGGCCCAATAAGCGGTCATCGGCTGATAACCCTTCTCTCCTAGATAAGTGAAAAAGGCCTCCTCCTTCTGGGAGGCAATGATCACCGCATCCAGATCAATTGTGGCCTTCCAAGGACCCTCCTTGCGAGTCGCCTTCCGAATCAAATCCTTTTGGACTTCTCTAAGCCCCTGCAACTCCAGTGTCTCCTGCACCTCCTGGGTGAATAGCCGGTTGTTACATCCAACTACTTTTCCCGTAGTATCTATGCTGATCCTCGGAGGTATTCTTGTTTTTTCGAGAGATTTGATTACGGATTATGGCCCTTACTTGGGCGGTGCAAAAAATTTATTGCAAGTGATCAGGACGCTACCTATAACGAGTATGGGGCGAGTCCACCAGGTGAGATTTCCTACCATCAAAAGATAGCCATCCATTCCTGTGGCCAGAAGAACTATTCGCAGAACACAAAAAACAAAGTGATAAAGAGGTATGGGGCTAATGAATGGGGAGGTAATTATAGTACAACCACGCGTTAATCTATTAAAGAGATTCTGGAGCTCAAAATAGATTGCAGTAAATTAGTTTTAAGGGATTCAAAACTTCTTACCGGAAAATTTGTAAAAATTTGTGTTCAGCCTCATAGGTTCCGATGAGAAGCAATTCAGTACCTTCTTTGATAGGCAGGTTTGGATCGGGATTAATGGATAAATTGCCATCATTTTTAAGGGCAATAACTGTACACCCTGTTTCACTGCGAATTTTGGATTGAGCCAGAGTCAGCCCGACCAACCGCTTTGGTACCTGGAGCTGGAAAATATCTAATCCTTCTACTAATAGGAGAATATCTTTTTTCATAAGAAAGTGAAAGATCGCATTTGCTCCTAACGAAGGATAAGAGACGACGAAATCAGCTCCCGCCCGATGTAAGGTGGAAACATTCCGTTCTTGGTTTGCCCGGCTAATGATCTGCATTTCAGGGCGAAGGCTTCTGCAATATTTTGTTAAGTAGATATTGACCGCATCATCATGGGAAGTAATAAGAGTCGCAGGGGCTTTTTCAATCCAAGCTTTTTTCAAAATGTCAAAATTTGCCGCGTCTCCTACTACATAATGTTTTTCATCGGTCACTCTTCTCGGATTCTTTTCCACAATGATATGGGCGATCTCCCTTTCCTTGAGCCTTTCAGAAGTAGCTCTTCCCACTCGACCCCCCCCAATGATGATTACAGGGTCTCCCGCGTGTTTGAACATTTGATATATTGAATAGACCTCGTTATAAGTTGCAATTTGATTTTCTGTTCCAGCTAAAATAAGTACAGTATTTCGGTTAATTATCCTATCTGGTTTCGGAATTTCAAGTTTTCCCCTTTCCCAGACTCCTAACACGCTAACTCCAATGCGTTCTCGAAGTTTAATTTCTGAAAGACTCTTTCCTACTAAGGGAGTATGGATTACAGGAGCTTCCGCAATAATTAATTCGTCAAAGCGGCACACCGTATTAACCCCGCCATCACCACCTATCACCCATCCTGCGAATGTTCGTCCCATGATATCCGTTAGTTGCAAAACCTTTGAGCTTCCGGCCATGTAGAGGATATCGACCGAATGGGGAGAATCAGCGGTAGTGAGAATAGGAATTTTTTCGTTCAACTCGCGAACTGTGAAAGTGACGTTTGTATTAATCTCGTCGCTATTCGTGGCCACAACCAGTGCGGCTTGATCAATGCGCATTTTCCGATAAGTTTCCGGATCATCGATATGCCCAATGGCCACCTGGATGTCTTTTTTATAAAGGTCAATGGCGTGATTAATATCCTCCACGACCACTACATATTTCTTTTTGTATATTTTTAACTTCTCAATTAAGGCGGCAATTACCGCATCATAAGAGGTAATGATGACATGGTCTTGTGTTTCCGCTGGCAGTTTGTCGGGAGTGTGTCGACGGGTTTCAGTTTCCATCCAAGGAGCCATAAAGAATTTGATAAATATGAAAGGGAAAAGGATAAGCAAAAAAACAACACCGGAAATTAGCACTATGATGGAGAAAGCCTTCCCCAGGTCTCCAGTAAATGTAATATCGCCAAAACCGAGCGTAGTCATTGTGACTAGTGTCCAATAAAAACCCGTAATCCATGAGTATTCTCTCCCCTCGGCGGCCATTATGTAATGGAAAATGACGCTATAAATGACTACCATACTTACTACCACTATTAGAAACCGAAGAAGCAGGAGAATATTTTGCTTATTGCTTTTACTTTCGAGAAACGAACTTACAATAGAAGAATAAATAAATTTCATTTTTCTTTTGCTAAAAGCTACCAAAGAGGCTAATTTATTTGAGTTCCTTGCTATTGATTATTACCAACTAGTCCATTTGGGTAAGTCTCTTGCCCTTAATAAATTTTTTATATATTAATATTGTGTTTAAAAATCGCCAAGAGTATTTCAGTTTCTAATTTTAACTTTCTTTTTCCCTTGTTGGGATTAGAAAAATTTGTCTTTATTTTAAGGGTTTTAAAGAAAAATATCAATAATGGAGTCGGATCAGGTAATGTATCATTTCTTGTCTCAGGAGGGGGAATGGGATACGCTATCTGAATTATTAATGGGAGCATAAAATAAGCGACATCTTAAGGCGTGGTTCGGCAAGCCCCAAGGGCTTGCCCTACGAGGAATTAAAAAATCTTAAATGAAGAGCAAGGGCTTGACCCTTGCCGCATTTGGTTTTATTCCTTGTGGGTAATTACGACACAATTTCATTGAGCAAAGTCGATAAAGCCAGACCACGGAGTAAGATAAGAGTGATAACTGTAAATATTTAATTGCTCCGAGTAATAATTTATCCAGAAGGGTCTTGGGTAGCGATTATCACCCCCTTCGATAAGAATGGGCAATTGGATCTGGAAGGAATGAAGGAACTGGTCAACTTCCAGGCCAATAACGGCACAAGCGCTCTGCTAATCATGGGATCTACAGGCGAGCCCATGACCCTCTCCCTTGAGGAAAGAAAGCGCATTATTAAAGAGATGGTTCCCTACTGTAAAAATAAGATCCCTACTTTCTTCGGGGTAACAATGGGATCCACTCGGGAATCGTAGGTAGAAAGGTAACCCCTACAGCTTGAAAGACTTTGCTGCAGACGCCCAGACCTTCGCTGCGAATGGCCAGAAGCTTGCCATTCTCTTCAATAAGGTGGCAAAAAGACAAAAGAATATAATAACCCCTTTTTGTTAAGGTGAGGTGCGCTGCCCTTAAAGATAGAATTGTGGTTCTTTATCCATACATAAGATTTATTTGAGCAATCTTTTTCTCACCCCGGGATTAAGGCGGATTTAAGGGGGGTAGGATAAAGAGGAGTAATTAAAAGAGGATATGCAATAAGATCATCATAAACTTCTGCCAAGGAGATTTTAAGAGCAAAAGTCTTTCAGCGCAGGATAGTAAGTGAAAAAACTGTTGACTTCAATAACGTATTCTTTAGAATAGGCGGAAAGGGATGTTTTTTTAAAATAGAGATAGAAATATGGAATATTATAATTCGTCGATAAATTATATTGGGTTGTTTAGTAATTTTTGACGACAAAAATTTTTGGAAATGGGGTAATCCTATGCATGCAAATCTGACTCATCGAGAAAGAGTATTAAGGGCAATTAATCATAAGCAGCCTGATAGAGTTCCATTGGATCTTGGATCGACAGTAAATTCTAGTATTCATATTGAAGGCTATATTCCTTTGGCAAAACATTTCGGGATTCAACCCAAGAAAGAAATTATTCACCGGATGATGCAGACAGCAAATGTTCAAGAAGAGGTTCTACAGGCGCTCGATATAGATTTTAGGGGTATCTTTTTGGGTGCCCCAGAAAAAAGTGTGGCAGAAGAAATAAGCCCGAATGAATATCGAGACCACTGGGGTTGTGTGAGAGTAAAACCACCAAGCAGCTATTATTATGATATGATCAAATTTCCTTTGCAAGGAGATATAACTATCTCCGATATTTTAAATTATCCTTGGCCTAATCCTGATGATCCTGGATGGACAAAGCATTTGCGGGATCGTTTAAAATTTATTCGCGAACAAACTGACTGTGCGGCAGTTTTGAATGTTCCTACTGCTTTTGTCCATGTCAGTCAGTATTTGCGGGGTTTTCAGGATTGGTATATGGACTTTATTAGGAATCCCTATCTCTTAGAGACCCTTTTTGATGTTGTGCTGGAAATCAATTCCCAGATATGCAAAAACATTCTTAAAGAAATAGGTCAAGAAGTTGATATAATAGCTACGGCTGATGATTTGGGTACCCAAAATGGACTACAAGTTAGCTATAACCATTATAAAAAATATATTCACCCTCGGCTGGAAAAATATTTCAAACTAATTCATGATATGAGCCCAGCTAAAATCCTTTTTCATTCTTGTGGTTCCATATGCGCAATTATAGAAGACTTGATTCAGATTGGGGTGGATATTTTAAATCCGGTACAGGTCAGTGCGGTTGGAATGAATCCCCAAGATTTAAAGAATAAATACGGCGGCCGGTTAGTTTTCTGGGGAGCGATTGATACACAGCGTGTTCTGCCTTTTGGCAGCACGGAAGAAGTTAAAAGAGAAGTGGAATTGCGTATAGAACAATTAGGTCGGGATGGTGGATATGTATTAGGGGCTGTTCATGATATTCAGCCGGATGTTCCAATAAACAATATCTTGACTATGTATCGTCATGCCCGAGAATATGAACCCTCTTTCTCTAAATGAATAGGCCCAGTAAAATCATGCTTAATTTCCAGAACTCATTAGTTGCGGATGGATAGCAAGGGGAATTTTTTATCGAAAAAAAATTTAAGCCCTGAACGGGGGGCGGAAATCATCTGGAGGAATTATGGCGGTTATAGATATATATCAGGCCGTGATGAATTTTAATGAAGCAAATTTATTGAATCTTATGCAAAAGGAATTAGATGAGGGAAATGATGTAATGACCCTTCTCAACGATGGACTCATTGCTCCCTTGAATGAAGTAGGCCAAAAATTTAGTCAAGGAGAAATGTTCCTTCCCGAAATGATGATGGCGGCTCAATGTGTCAAGAAGGCATTGAATATTCTTAGGCCCCGACTAATAGCGGCGGGCGCTAAGCCAAAAGCAACTATAGTTCTGGGAACAGTAAAAGGAGATCTTCATGATATAGGCAAAAATCTTGTGGGGATGATGTTGGAGGGGGCTGGTTTCCAAGTAATTGATTTGGGTGTTGATGTAGATCCGCAAACATTTATTACCACGGCCAAGAACATCCGTCCGGACATAATCGGCTTAAGCGCTCTTCTAACAACAACTATGGTGGCTATGGAAAAGACTGTTTCTCTTATTAAAGGGCAAGGCCTCACAGTCAAGATAATTATTGGAGGAGCACCTATAACCCAAGATTTTGCTGAAAAAATCGGTGCCGATGGTTATGGTAAAGATGCTCCCGGTGCAGTCAAATTAGTTCAAAGTTTGATAAGCATTTAATAAAAATTGCTACAAATGTCCCGAAATACTTTTCTTCTATTAAATTTCTCGATGTTCCTCGGCAAAAATTAGAAATTAATTAAAAGGCTTAAAATATTTGTAGAAATCTCTCAAATTAACTCCATTCTTTCTAAAATTTTTCTTAATACAGTTTCTTCTTCTTTTGTTAGCGGCAAGCGAGGGTTACGGCAAGGACCTCCTGCATGACCCAACATTTCTGCTCCTCTTTTGGCTATCTGAACAATTTTTCCCATGGGCCCTTCAATTAAATTTAATAGGGGGAGCATTTTAAAATAAAGTGACTTCGCTTTATCATATTCTTTCTTTACTACGGCCAATTCATAAAGATCGGCACACATTCTTGGACAAATATTAGCCGCAACGATGACTCCCCCTTGTGCCCCCATAAAATAGGATTCTAAAAGTAAATCGTCAAATCCAGCGAAGGGAATAATCTTACCCTCACCCAAGAGGACCAACATAGAAATCCGCCGAATATCTCCCGAACTTTCCTTTATATATTTTACATTTGAAATCTCGCTTAAACGTAAAACATTTTCAACTGAAATATCAACTTTGGTAGTAAATGGGTTATTGTATAACATAATAGGTATTTCTACGGCATCAGAAATCTTTTGGTAATGATGGTAAATTTCTTCGGCATTAGGACGGCAATAATATGATGGAGCAATCATAACGGCATCCGCTCCTACTTCTTTAGCGAATTTGGTATACATGATGGCATCCTGAGTTGTTTCTGCTCCAGCTCCTACACAAAAAGGAACTCGTCCCCCAATTTCTTCTGCCGCAATCTCTGTAATCTTTTTTCTTTCGTATTCTGTTAAGGAAACATATTCTCCCGTACTTCCCGTGGTAATTATTCCATGAATTCCTTCCCCAATAACCCAGTTAATATTTTCTCTTAGGCCTTTTTCGTCGATGCTTTGGTCGGGCTTCATGGGGGTAGCTAATACCACAAAGGCGCCCTTTAGTGATTTATTCATTTTCCCTCCTTATAGAGTTTTTTAAATTTCAGCCTTTATGTGGAGGCTGAAATTTTTTATTTTGTCATATTATTTTAAGATAGGTTTTGCCTTGTAACACTTTTTCTCCTCGTTGATTAGTTGCCAAAGCTTCCATTATTACTTCTTTTTTTTCTGTATTTATTTCAATGACCTCCAATTGAGTTTTAATCGTATCTCCAAATTTTACCGGTGCTTTAAAGGTAACATCATAACGATAAGATACTCCACCTGGGGGAGGAATTTTACTATTAATTTTAGCCATTACCGTAGATATGAAACCTACTAGAAGAGCCCCATGAGCGATTCTCGTGCCGTAACGAGTTTTTTTGGCAAATTCTTCATCTACATGAATTCCATAAAAATCACCAGTGATGCCAGCAAAAGCGTAAACGTCTGCTTCAGTAATTGTCTTGCTGAAACTCTCTACCATACCAATTTCTAAGTTGGTAATTCCCTTATTCTCCGGCATTTTTTACCTCCATTGATCAAAGTTTTTTATTCCCATAGGTTCAGGCTTGAATAGGATCGGCTCCATTTCTTTCAAATCAGGTGATATTTTTAGCTTAAAGCCAATATGCGGTTCAAGATGCTTTCCAATCTCCATGCCGGGAGCAATTTCTGTAAGAACAATCCCTTCTTTTTTTAAATTAAATACAGCCCTTTCCGTGATATAGATGATATCCGCCATCTCTCTTTTATCCAGTCCATTGAAGGTAATTTGTTGAACTTTTTCTACAAATTTGCGGTATCTTCCTTCTTGGACAATATCTATTTTCCCATTGGATATATCGATTTTTAAGCCCCCCGCAGTGAGGGTACCGCAAAAAACTATTTTTTTAGCATTCTGAATGAGATCAATAAAACCTCCTGCACCAGCAAGGACATGGGGAAAATCTTTTAGTTTAGTTACATTTACATTCCCATTTTGGTCAACTTCTGCAAAAGCCAGGCATACAGCATCTGGTCCTCCCCCATCTATAAAATCAAATTGACTTACGGAATCTAAAAGAGCCGAGGGATTAATAGCCCCGCCAAATTGAATTCCACTATACGGGAATCCCCCATAGCATCCATGCTCCGTGGTAAAGGTTAATTTATCAAATACGCCCTCTTCCCATGCTACATAAGGTATTTGAGAAGGTAATCCAAAGCCCAAGTTGATGACAAAATCTTTTTTAAATTCTAAAAGAGCTCTGCGAACTATTATTTTTTCAATTTGATTCAAAGGGGTGAGCTTTATGCTTCCCCAGGGGATCCTTATCTCGCCACTTGCTGAAGGATCATAATCAATCCCAGTAGTTTGTTTTTGTTGTTCATCAACGACGATAGCGTCAACCATTATTCCAGGAACTTTTACCATCTGAGGGTGCAATGTGCCTTTTGAAACTACCCTTTTCACTTGAGCGATTACTTTACCGCCACTATTATGGGCGGCCATAGCTAACGCTAACACCGAGGACAGGGAATACTCATGCTCCATAGTGATATTGCCATCCTCATCTGCCGTAGTTCCCCGAATAATAGCGCAATTTATGGGGAAAGATGGGAAAAAAAGATACTTCTTTCCGGAGATTTCAATAATTTTCACTAAATCAATTTTAGTAGCTTCATTCATTTTTCCGCCCTCCATCCGTGGATCAATAAAAGTCCCTATTCCTACCTCCGTTATAAGTCCAGGACGTTTGGCGGCGATTTCCCGATGAAGATGCATCAATACCCCTATTGGAAAATTGTAAGCTTCAACTTTATTATTAACAATCATCTCATATATTTTGGGCGGTGGCTCTGAAGACCTAGCCACAGTATAAGAACCGCCAATCAATCTTTTTATCATTCCCTCCTGGGCAAGATGATCCAGACCTTTAATTTCATAGCCATCGCCAACGGCTACGGGAAATACTAGAGTTAGATTTTTTGGCGTACCGGTCTCAGAAAAACGCTTCCCCAGTGCGGCTAATACTTTTTCAGGAGTCAGCCCTCCAGAAATTCCACAGATGGAAATTGTATCACCGTTTTGCACCAATTTAACGGCTTCTTCAGCTTTTGTTAATTTAGCCACCATCTGAATTTCTCCTTTTTAAACAATTTTAAAGATGCCAGGATTGGTTCCGAATGCCCTTTTTTATGACGGGCATCTTTGGCCTATGTTTTCCTTTAATTTCTATTACTACCTTTGATCCTTGCAAATTACCCTCTAAAGCAGCTCCACTGACGGCCCTTCCTCCGCCGATTACTAAGACATCAGTTTCTATTATGGTGGGCATCTATTATTTTCTTTTTTATTTACCAAGTAAATGGCGCGCTATCACCATCCGCTGAATCTGACTGGTCCCTTCCCAAATTTGATAAACTTTGGCGTCTCGGTAGATCCTTTCAATGGGATATTCTTTTGTATACCCATAGGCTCCATGGATTTGTAAAGCATCCGTTGCCACTCTTACCACTAAGTCAGATGCAAAAAGTTTAGCTTCAGCAGCTTCGCGGGAGTATGGAGTTCCCTGGTCAGCTAAAAATGCCGCTTTGCGTAACATAAGCCTAGCGGCTTCAATTTGCATGGACATTTCGGCAATCATAAATTGAATTGCTTGAAAATTCGCTATAGGCTGACCAAAAGCTACCCTTTGCTTGGCATATTTTATTGCTTCTTCCATGGCCGCCTGGGCCAAACCAAGAGCTTGGGACCCAATCCCAATTCTGCCCATGTCCAAAGAACCAAGGGCAATTTTCAATCCTTGACCTTCTTCTCCCAAAAGATTTTCCCGAGGAACTCGGCAATCTTCAAAAATTAGCTCGGAAGTCTCCAATCCTCTTACGCCCATAAGATTTTCCTTTTTCCCGCGGAGAAAACCAGGTGTGCCCATTTCCACAATAATCGCACTCATTCCTTTGCTTCCTTTACTTTTATCAGTGTAAGTCAAAGCAATTATTAAATCCACGATGGCTCCACAGGTCATAAAGCGTTTGGTTCCGTTTATAATGTAATAGTCTCCATCTTTTCGCGCATAAGTTTTAATAGATTTCAAATCTGAGCCGGCATCAGGTTCAGTCATGCCAGTAGCGCAGATTATCTCTCCGCTACCCAGAGCTTTTAAATATTTATTTTTTTGTTCTTCTGTACCATGTCGCAGAATCATATCTGACATTAGTTTAGTTAATAATTGAGAATCTGCCACCGCAGCCGAGGCCTTGGCCAGTTCTTCTTGCACAATAGACCAGCTGATAGTGTCAGCATCTGAGCCACCATATTGCTTCGGAAGAGTCATGGCTAAAATACCAATTTCAGCTAGGCGTTTATAAAGTTTCCAGGGAAATTCATCTTTTTGATCAATTTCCGCAGCTATTGGCTTTACTTCATTTTGGGCGAAATTTCTTACCATTTCCTGGATCATTTTTTGTTCGTCAGAGAGATAAAAATTCATTTATTAATCCTCCTTGAAATAAATTTTGAAATAAACTTTCCATCTAACCATCCTCGACTCAATCTTGTTTAACAAGATCAAAGAATACTGGATATTTTGTATTTTGAAGTTCAAAGGAACTATTTTGAAAAATTTGGTTTGCAATTGTTGAAAAGTTTTAAAAAAGAAGATCCTCAGAGTATTGGTTGCCTGTTCAAATTAAATAAAATAAGGATTCTTGCCTTTAATAGGCCAAAATTATTATTAATCTTTCTGCCGTATTAATTTAGAGAATCCTTATATAAGTGTCAATAGATAAATTTATAAAAATACCTTACCTCACGGCCCAATAGCTGAAGGCCTTATAATCCCGGTTCACTTGTGCCTGTAAAGGATGACAAAGTAACGGAGGGCGCCCGGCAAGTCAATGCGGGCTTTCCTCGGGATGACTCGGGAGGAATTCCGCTTATTACAATCTATTTCTATCGCCAATTTATAATTTTATGGATGTTCCCTTTTTATCTAAGTCCAGAATTTGGATTACTATTAATATTTCGCTTAGAGATAAAATTTAATTATTTAGAAATCTTCTAATTGGGGTTGCTTGCTCAGCGCAGATAAAAAGCAAATTTCTTTTGACTCCTCCAGGTAACTTCGTTCTCCATGCTATATTAACTCTTCCCTGCGATGTTGACCAAAATAGCTATCTTGCTAATTATGGCACACTCTCTAAAAATATGATCCTATACCTCTCAATCGTACCTCCGCTTTTTCCATAGAATGTGGATTATGATAGGTATAGTTACTAAAAGAGCTCCTATTAAATCGGTCTTCCATTCGGGAAAAGTAATAAGGATACCCCCAGTAACCAGGAGCGGACGGGCCCACCAGGAGAGGATGCCAATTTTTAAAAGATAACCCTCCATTCCTGCAGCAAGAAAGACCACGCCCATAAAAGCAATAGGAAAATGATAAAGAGTTTCTAAAATAGAACTCTGCATTACCATGGCGGGGTTGAAGACAAAGAAAAAAGGAATAAAATAAATCACCACACCAAGGCGCATGGCTTGGAAGGAGGTCTTCATGGGGTTAGCCCCAGCAATGGTTGCCCCTAAAAAAGCGGCCGCCGCCACTGGAGGGGTGATTCCGGCGAGCATGGAATAATATATAATGAAAAGATGGACGGCAAGGACGTTTAGCTGCCCAATTTTTATCACCTCGGGGGCCAAGGTTATGGCTAAAAATATGTAGGCCACAATTGATAAGCCAATCATACCCATCAAATAACAGGCAATTACTCCTAAAATGAGGGTGATATATACATTGCCTCCACCCATGTAAACTAACCCTGCCGAAAATGATCCCGAGACGCCAGTAATGGTTAGACCAGCTACCACGAAACCGATCGGTAAAATAATGGCCGCAGTTTGAGAAATCAAAGTGCCTACCGGGATAAGAATCTGGATTAGCCGTTGGGGAGTAATCATGGTATCTTTTCTGAAAAAAGAAAGAATTAGCATGACCACCACGGCATAAAAGGGGGCTTTCTCTTCCCACCGCATGTAAATGAGCCCCCAAACTAAGAAAAGAAAAACAGTTATAAAATGCCAGCCTTCTTTAAAGGTTTTTTGTAAAGAAGGCAAATCCTTCTTGGGCAGGCCTTTTAGGCCTACTTTGGCAGCATACGCGTCAACTTGCATGAGCAATCCTAAGTAATAAAGGATGGCCGGAATCAAGGCAGCAACGATCACTGTGGCATAAGAAATTGACAATAACTGGCACATTACAAAAGCGACAGCACCCATCACCGGAGGCATGAGCACCCCGCCAGTGGAGGCACAGGCCTCTATAGCGCCTGCATAATGAGATGGATATCCCAGACGTTTCATGGCCGGGATGGTCACCGAGCCGGTGGCGACAATGTTCGCAAAGATGCTCCCGCTTAGACTGCCGAAGAGACCGCTCGATATAACCGCTACCTTAGCCGGCCCGCCCCGGTAACCTCCGCATAGAGCAAGGGCAAGATTTAGGAAGAACCTGCCAGCTCCAGATGCCATCAAAACCCCGGCGAAAAAGAGAAACCCGATGAGAATTTCTCCCAAAACTTTCGAGGGGAGGCCCATCAATCCTGATTCGGTGAAGACCATTGAACCGACGTTGGCGATAAAAGGCAAGCCGTGACCCCAGAAGACTCCTGGCATGTAGGGAGCAATAAGAGGATATAACCCCAAAAGGAAGCAGACAAAAAAGTAGGCAATACCACCGATTCTCCTTCCTCCCTCTAAAATTAAACCCCAAAGAATAAAGGCAAGAACGAAATTAGGTTTTGTGGGATTAGTCCAACCAACCCTAGCCATATCTTCTGTGTGAAAGAAGAAATAAATACAAATTACAAAGGTCAACATGGCTAAAATCAGGTCATACCAGGGAATTCCTTTGGTTCCTTTATGGGCAGGCAGAATAAGGAAAGCGCAGGGCGAATATATGGCTATAATCAGAAAATAGTAGCTATAATCGAGTAAGGCTTTTCCTTTGAAAGTGAAAGCGAAGATATAAAATACTGCCAGACATAAACCCGCTATTGATAAGGAAATAAAAATTGCCTTTATTGGCAAAGGCAAGAACTTATAGCGAGAAAATTCAATTTCTGTCCGTTCTAAGCCTTCGGTCAAAAATACCTTCCCTTTTTAGCTGGATGTTATTATAAGATTGAAATTTTTTAAATAATTATTGAAATAATTGTGCTCCGGAAGGGTTTCACCAATTTTCGAATTATTCCGCATTAAAAATAGCGATTTTTTTCTGCGTAGAATAATTCTTACAACCTGACCTTAAATCTTGGCAGATCTTTAGTATACTTAATCCAGAGGGCCTCCCATTCTTTATTATCATCAGCAATCTTTATTTTCTTTTCGCTGGCCTCAGCACTTGCCTTATTCCATGCTTCAATGTACCGGGCCATTAATTTAACCGCCTCTTGGTTCCAGACATCGTCTTTTGCCGTCCATTTGCCGATTTCCTTAAGGTATTTAATTGTCCCTTCATGGATCGGCGCGCCAGTATAATTTAGGAATTCGCGGAATAAGTCAATACTCATTCGCCCACAGAGGGCATGAGCATTTTTGTAAGCGTCAAAGTTTTGATGGAGCCATTTGGCGATCTGGTAGACCAATTCAGGGTCAGTCTTGGCCATCCCCCAATATAAAAAGTTGGACACCCAAGATTCTCGGCCAATTGCCGATTTAACTCCTATGCCCACTTTACTGGGAATAGTCAGAGGACGCAGTCTTACTACCTCAGCCCAACCCTTTTTATCCGCCACCGGTTTATCCAACCATCGAAGACCTTTGGGATGAGCTTCAATCTCATAAGTTACTGGACTGATTGTGGCTACCATGGCAACATCAGCTTTCCCTTCAGCGATGCTCTTAACATTCGCTGGGTAGGTACCCAAAGGAACCTTAATATAATTTTTCATAAGCTCCTTGTTATCCAATATCCCCAAAAAGGCAGGCAGAACTTCCTCTGCCCAAATGATCATGGAGGCTGAGGAAGTATTTACAGCTACTCTTACTTTTTTCCCCGCTTCCAAAAGCTTCTTTATGTCGTAAATGCTTTTTATTTCTGAGTCGCCCCTAACTGCCCATCCCCAGGGAGTGTCATTGTGATGCCAGACCACTCTCATATCTCCTTTAGGCAGCGTTATGAACCCCTCCGATCCCTCGGTATAAGTCAGTGGTTCGGTTTGAGAAGCGGAGTTGAGTAACACTTCTCCAGAAATAAGTCTTTGGATCCTCGATCCCTCTGCGTTGTCCGGGAGCACCCTTACTTTCACCCCGGTCATTCTTTCCATAATAGCGGCCCAAGCAGATGTAGAAGCATGGCTGCCTGTTCCAACCGCAGGCGTGGTGATTAGCAACTCGCGCGGCCAATTAAAGGTGGTTTGCGCCATAGAGTTTGAAGAGAGAATAAACAGGTAGAAAAAAATTAAAGATAAAAATGAACTGAATATAATTTTTTTCTTACGCATGTTTCACCTCCATAAAGGAAGTATGTAGTCTTTAGCTCATTTTGGCTAAAGTAAAGTTTTCCAAAGTAGGGAAGGGGAAAAAGAGATACAGGCATGAGGGATAAAATTTTGGGAATTAATATATAGATAAATTAAAATTGTGTCAAGTAAAAATCCAGCGGGGATAATGTATCATTTCTTGGGTCAGGGAGGGGAAACGGGAGCGGGCTCAGGATATTCCAGATCAGCGCTATGGATTTTATTTTCTTGCCACTCTAGCGCTTAAAATTAAAAAGTAAAAAAATTTGCGCATAGATGTTTATCCGGAAAATTTTTCTTTCATTCCATGCTGCTTTATTTTTCCTGGCGGGCTACTTCTACCAACTTTTTCATTGTCTAAAAGACGCCGCCCAAAACGCTCCCAACCAGAATTCATTTGGATCTCGTCGAAGCACCAAGTCACTGTTTCCTTGCCCCGGAAAGCAGGAAATCTTCGGTAATATTCTTCAATCAGGAGCCCCAAATTTTTTCCACCTCGTAGGTGGAACAGGCCATCAACCATTTATTTTCCACCTACGAAGTGGAACGGGATAAAGTGATGGGTCATATCGGGAGCAAAAAAAAATTTAAATAATAAGATTTAACTTAACTTTCATGTAGGAAAAAGTATGATTTATGCAATTATTTTCAGTTAAGAGAAAAATCCGCAACGGACTGCTGCAAAAAATTAGAGGATTAGGAATTTTAGCTAATCCCTTGAAATCATTGGTCGGGGCGAGAGGATTTGAACCTCCGACACCCTGGTCCCGAACCAGGTGCGCTACCAGGCTGCGCTACGCCCCGACTTTCTTTAATACTATGAAGGAGGAGCGAGAAAGTCAAGAAGAATGGTGGTAAGAAGGGAATAAGCAATTCCCTGCCGATTTTAATTTCGCCCCTCTCCCTCTGCCTGTCTCATGTTGGGGCGAAATGTTAAAAACTGAACGACGGTCAGGCGGAAAAGCGCTTGACTGGTCGGCAGGTTCTTTTATAATGGAAAAAGAGCGCTTGCCTATTTTTATCTGCCGAGGGAAATAAAAATGCCACCGCTGGCTATAATTATCCTGGCAGCTGGTAAAGGGACACGGATGAAGTCAGATTTAGTAAAAGTGCTCCATCCCTTAGCCGGCTTTCCGATGTTGGGATTGGTTTTAAATGTGGCTCGTCGTCTGCAGCCAGAAAAATTATTAGTCGTTATCGGTTTTCAGAAAGAGCTTATCCGCCAAAAATTTACCGCCCCTGATATTATTTTTGTAGATCAAGACGAACAACTGGGTACAGGTCATGCCGTTTTGATGACTACCCCTAATTTAGAAGGATTTCGCGGTATCATCCTGATTCTCAGCGGAGATGTGCCACTCCTTAAAGAAGAAACATTGAGGAACTTAATCAAATTTCACGAAGAAAATCAGCATACTCTTTCTGTGTTGACTACGCACTTAGAAAATCCCAAAGGATACGGAAGGATCTTGAGGAATAAGGAAGGGCAAATTCAGTGCATCATAGAAGAGAAAGACCTGCCGCCGGGGCAAGAATTAGGGGACGAAGTAAATACAGGAATTTACTGCGCGGACGCTGAGTTTCTCTTTTCGGCGCTTCCCAGTTTAAGCGATCAAAATGCGCAAAAGGAATATTATCTCACTGATATAGTCGAAAAGGCCGCAAAACAGAATAAGAAAGTGGGGGCTTTCCTCGTGGCGGAGAATTCGGAAGTTATGGGTATTAATACGCGGCAAGATTTAGCCCGGGCAAACCAAATCCTGAGGGACAGGATTGCCGAGCAGCATATGTTAAGTGGCGTAACCCTTATCGATCCGCAAAATACTTATATTGATTATGAAGTGCAAATCGGCAGAGATACGGTGATCTATCCCAACTGCTATCTTATGGGGAAAACTTCGTTGGGACAGAATTGTGTAGTCGAGCCAGGGTGCAAAATTATGGATACCAAAGTAGGAAATTTTGTGACCATAAAAGCCTCTTCCGTAATTAGTGAGAGTATTTTAGAAGATCGGGTAGAAGTGGGACCTTTGGCGCATCTTCGTCCGCAGACGATTCTGAAAGAAGGATCACGGATTGGAAATTTTGTGGAAGTCAAGAAATCAGTTATCGGGAAAGGAACCAAAGCCAATCATTTGAGTTACATAGGTGACGCTACTTTGGGAGAGCGGGTTAATGTAGGAGCGGGAACGATTACCTGCAACTATGATGGTCAAAAGAAAAATCCTACCTTCATTGAAGATGAAGTTTTCATCGGCAGTAATACAGCATTGGTAGCGCCTATCCGCATCGGCCAAAAAGCCCTAATTGGTGCGGGCTCGACGATTACTAAAGAAGTGCCACCCGAAACCATGGCGGTAGCGCGCGCCAAACAGGTGCACTACCCCAGGAGGAAAAAATAAAGATTCGAAGATGTGTGGCATTATTGGTTATATAGGACCGCGGGAAATAAAGGAAGTTCTTCTGGAAGGCTTACGGCGCCTTGAATATCGGGGATATGATTCTGCAGGCGTGGCTATTTTCCATGAAGGAAAAGTAGTCATCCGCAGGGCGCTGGGCAAACTTAAAGAACTGGAACGGAAAACCGCCGGAGAGAATTTTAACGGGCGGATAGGTATAGGTCATACCCGCTGGGCGACTCATGGGAAACCGTCGGAGATGAATGCCCATCCGCATAAAGCAGGAGGGGTGGCGGTAGTCCATAACGGTATTATCGAGAATTATCTAGCCCTTAAAGAAAAGCTGCTTCGCCAAGGGCACACATTTAAATCGGAAACAGACACCGAAATTCTGGGCCATTTGATCCAAAGTTACCTCTTCCAAGGAGCCAGTTTTGCGGAAGCTGTGCGCTACGCTCTGCAGCAAGTAGAAGGTTCTTATGCTATTGCGGTGCTTTATGAAGGCGAAAAAGATAAGCTAATCGCTGCTAAAAAGGAGAGTCCGCTCATCCTGGGCTTAGGCGAAGGGGAGATTTTTGTGGCTTCCGATATACCGGCCATTCTCCCTTACACCCGGAAGATGATTTTTTTAGAAGATGGAGAGATGGTGGTAGCTCAAGAGAAGAACTTTCAGCTTACTTCGTTGAGCGGGGAAGCCAAACACCGCCCGGCCAAGCAAATTCTATGGGATCCGGTTACGGCCGAAAAGGGCGGATACAAGCATTTCATGCTTAAGGAAATTTTTGAGCAACCGCGGGCGATTACCGATACCATTCGGGGACGCCTTTCCTTGGCCGAAGGAAAAGTTATTTTAAAAGAAGCCAATTTGGATAGTTCCCATTTAAAAGATGTCAAAAGAATATGTATTATCGCCTGCGGTACTTCTTACCATGCCGCGCTGGTGGGCAAGTTCATGATCGAAGAATTAGCCCGGGTGCCCGTAGAAGTAGACTTGGGGTCAGAATTTCGCTACCGGAATCCTATTATAGGTAACCATGATCTGCTGGTGGCCATTTCTCAATCCGGGGAAACTACAGATACTTTGGCCGCCTTCCGCGAAGGAAAAAGAAAAGGTGCCCGCACTTTGGCTATTTGCAACGTGGTCGATAGCAGCTTGGCCCGGGAGGCCGAAGGCAATTTTTATACCCATGCCGGCCCGGAAATCGGCGTAGCTTCCACCAAGACTTTTTCCTGTCAACTGGCGGCTCTCTTTTTGTTAGCCTTAGCTTTAGGGGAAACCAAAAATATTCTCTCTGCCCCAGAGGTCAGATCTCTTCTGACTGAGTTATTGAAGATTCCTCATCTTGTGCAAGAAGTTTTAGATTTAAATCCGCAGATCGAGATTATATCCAAAAAATATATGAATGCACGCGATTTCCTTTTTTTGGGGCGGGGCATAAATTATCCCATAGCTTTAGAGGGGGCCTTAAAATTAAAAGAAATTTCTTACATCCATGCTGAAGGATATGCTGCTGGAGAAATGAAACATGGTCCTATTGCCTTAATTGATGAAGATCTTCCGGTGGTCGTCTTGGCCCCCAAGGGGAAGACTTATGAAAAGATTTTAAATAATATTGAGGAAGTGCGCGCCCGGGGCGGAAAAGTAATTGCCTTAGCCAACCCGGAAAATTCAGAAGTGACGGCCAAAGCAAACGATATCCTCTTTATTCCGGAAACTCACCATTTGCTGACACCAATTCTTTTGAACGTTCCTTTGCAGCTTTTGGCCTATAATATTGCGGTGCTCAAAGGAACGGACGTAGACCAGCCCAGAAATCTGGCTAAAAGCGTCACCGTGGAATAGTTTCTTAGCTAAAGTTAAACGGAGTTTGTTCATGGATAAATATTTAAAAGCTATGCGGCGGGATGCCCAAAAGATTTTTGCGCATGCTGTGGCCGCCGTCCATCCCCGGCAGATAATCACCAATCAAGTTTCTCTCCAAGGGCATACTTTAAGAGTGGGGGAGCATCGTTTTTCGCTTTTGAGATTTAAACGCATATTTGTGGCCGGCTGTGGAAAGGCTTCTGCCGCCATGGCCGCCGGCATAGAGAAAATTTTAGGGCCCCGCATAACCGCTGGGTTAATAAATGTAAAGTATGGACATGGACAGAAATTAAAATATATTCGTCTGCAGGAAGCTGGCCACCCGCTGCCGGATGAAAATGGACTCCAAGGCACTTGGGCGATGACCAAGATGTTAAGCAACCTGCAGGAAAATGATTTAGTAATTTTCCTTATATCAGGTGGAGGTTCGGCTTTACTTCCCGCCCCCATACCGGGGATTTCTCTGCAGGAAAAACAAAAGGTAACCGATTTACTTCTATCTTGCGGGGCTACTATTCAAGAGATTAATACTTTGAGGAAACATCTGTCTTTTCTTAAAGGTGGAGGCTTGGCTAAACTTACTTATCCGGCAACCCTCATTTCTTTAATTCTCTCTGATGTGGTAGGTGATCCCTTAGATGCCATTGCCTCGGGACCCACTGTACCCGATCCAACAACCTATGCTGATTGCCAAGAGATCCTGGACCGTTACAATTTGTGGTCCAAAATTCCTCCTGGGGTGGCCAAACACATCCGGGAAGGCTTAAAGGGGAAAAGGGAAGAAACTCTCAAAGAGGGGGCCGAGGCGTTTAAAAAAGTTACCAATGTAATTGTGGGAAATAATCTCCTGGCCATGAAAGCAGCTCAACAAAAAGCTGAAGCTTTGGGATACCATACTTTACTCCTTTCTTCGCGTATAATTGGCGAGACGAAGGAAGTGGCTAAAGTACATACGGCCATTACTAAAGAAGTGCTGTTAAATGGGATTCCTGTGGCCCCACCAGCTTGTATTCTTTCGGGAGGAGAAACTACGGTCACTTTGCAAGGCTCAGGAAAAGGAGGAAGAAATCAGGAGTTCGCCCTCGCCGCTGCCTTAGATATTGCAGGCTTAAAAGGAGTAGTTATTTTGAGTGCCGGAACTGATGGCACAGATGGACCGACCGATGCTGCGGGAGCCTTTGCCGATGGAAACACTGTGGCGCGGGCTAAAACTTTAGGTATGGAAGCGCAGAATTATTTAGCTCAAAATAACTCTTACCCCTTTTTTAAAAAACTTGGCGACCTTTTTATTACCGGTCCCACAGGAACCAATGTAATGGACCTGCGTTTAATTTTAATTAAGCAACCGGGTAAAAATTAAAAGCCCTAAAGAGCAAATGCGAGTTAAGGTAGGTTGTTGCGGATTTCCCAAGGCCCGCACCCAGTATTATAAATTTTTTAATCTGGTGGAGATTCAGCAGACTTTTTACCAGCCGCCCCAAATTAGAACAGCTGAACGCTGGCGCCAAGAAGCCCCTGGAGAATTTGAGTTTACCATAAAAGCCTGGCAACTAATTACTCATGAGGCCCAAAGTCCCACTTACCGGAGACTTAAGCTTTCCTGGACCCCCCAAAAATTATCAGCCTGCGGATCTTTTAAACCAACGAAAGAAGTGCATTTTGCTTGGCAAAAGACTAAAGAAATTGCGGCTGTTTTAGGGGCTAAGGTGATAGTTTTTCAAACTCCAGCCAGTTTTTTTCCATCGCCAGCGAACTTAGCAAATTTGCGTAATTTTTTTCGGGAAATTTCCCGGGATGATTTTATTTTTGTTTGGGAGCCAAGGGGTAAGTGGAAAAAAGAAGATGTGCAAAGACTCTGTCAGGAGCTAAATTTGATCCATGGTGTAGATCCCTTCAAGGCGGAAGCTCAATATGGAGAAATCTTCTACTATCGACTGCATGGGATTACCGGCTATCGTTATCGTTTTACTGAAGAT
>Ga0129301_1000564_pt1 | contig 20263 bp, 20 predicted proteins | sample ConPoolayeHmetaG_FD_94489 | JGI IMG/M metagenome (GOLD analysis project Ga0129301, IMG submission 94489) | Hot spring microbial mat communities from California, USA to study Microbial Dark Matter (Phase II) - Cone Pool mat layer H metaG ...
CCCAGCGGTCGTGGGTTCGAATCCCATCACTCACCCCAAGCGCCCGTAGCTCAGTTGGATAGAGCGTCGGACTTCGAATCCGCAGGTCGCCCGTTCGAGTCGGGCCGGGCGCGCCAGTAATTTTCAGGGTTTACACCAAGTATTAACTCTTCTGCTTACCTGAATGGAATAAATTGGTAATACCTTTCCCTTTTATCCTGCCCAATACTTTCCCATCCTGAACGTAGATGTAGATCGAAAAATAGAACTGATCCCGGATCGTCATTTAAAATTGCCCCCTGGGCAGAAACAATCTCCTGCAAAAAAGGAGAAAAGAGGGGATGGAAATTTATTTTGATGATTTATCTTTGGAAGCGCAAATGAAGTTACTGAAAGCATTTCAAACAACTCCCGAGGAAGAAAATTGGGACATTTTCCCGATTGCAGTTATGAAAGGCAAATTAGTGACTAAAAGGGGCTTGGTCCGAAATTTTAATCATTCCTTCATCAAGCTAGGTAAGTAAAGCATGATGTTAGGAAATATCATACAAAGTGCTATGCCGACGAACTGAAGAATGATAAAGGGAATGACGGACCGGTAGATATCTCCCATGGTGACTCCCTCAGGGGCTACCCCTTTAAGATAAAAGAGTGTGTAGCCGAAAGGCGGAGAAATATAAGCGGTTTGCGCGTTAACCAAAAATAGCAGGCCAAACCAGATCGGATCAAATCCCAGCCGCTGGATAATCGGCATAAAAATGGGCACACACAAAAGAATGATTCCAATCTCATCTAAAAAGCAGCCAAGGGCCGTCAAAAGGACCAAAATCAAAATCAAAATAACCCAACGGTTCAGCTCCATTCCGGTCATAAAATGAGTGACGAGGTCTCCTCCTCCAATTGCCGTAAATACAGATATGAAACAGCGGGCTCCAATAGTAATCCATAAAATCATGCAGGTTACGGCAGCAGTGCTATAGGTCGATTGGATCAGCAAATTTCTCGTCAGTCGCCGGTACACAATGGCCGAGAATAGAGCTCCCAAAGACCCAACGGCTGCCGCTTCTGTGGGTGTGGCAATTCCAAAATAGATGGTCCCTAAGACCATAAAAACGAGCAGCGTGGGTAGGGCTGTACTCCGCAGGACTTTTATCCGATCCCCCCAAGTAATTCTGGCCCTCTCTTCTTGGGGTGGCGCAGGACCTAAATTCGGGTCAATCCAGCAACGGATCGTTATGTAGAGGATGTAGAGTCCTGAAAGCAAAAGGCCTGGTCCGATGGCTCCAATGAATAATTTTCCAATAGAAAGGCTGGCAGTCACGGCATACACGACAGTGACAACGCTGGGTGGGATTAGGATTCCTAGGGTTCCTCCCGCGCAGATCGTCCCTAAAGCAAGTTTTTTATCATATTTGCGATTCAGCATCTCCGGAAGGGCTAGAATCCCCATTGAGGCAACCGCGGCACCAACTATACCCGTCATGGCGGCCATAATTGTGCAAATTACTATGACACCGATGGCTAGCCCGCCCCGCACTGGTCCGAACCAGACTTGCATTGCATTAAAAAGGTCCTCGATGACTCCGGAACGCTGCAAAATATTAGCCATAAAAATATAAAGAGGTATGGCGACAAAATAATAATTGGTCATGGTGTCCCAAGTTTGGATCACGACCAAGAGCAAGGAATCGGATCCCCAGAAGAAAAAAGAGAAGCAGATGGCCACCCCCCCCAATACGAAGGATAAGGGGAGGCCGGTGAACAAAAAAAAGGCAAAAGTGGCTAAAAGGACGAAGACGCCTACCTCAGTATTCATGGCTCTCTCTTCTTTCCTGTTGCAAGAATATGCAAGTCACGAATAAGTTTAGCTAGGCCCTGAAGAAGAAGAAGGAAGGCTGAGATAGGAATAATGGTTTTAAATGGATAAACGGGAGGTGCCCAAGCAGAAGATAAGGTTTCTCTAAATTGCCAGGCATCCCAGGCGAAGCCAAAACCTTTATAGAACATGACGATGACGAAGAAGAAAAAAGCGGGAAAGGTGACCAAATCGGCAATTGCTTTTCCTCGCGGAGAAAGGCGCCCATAAAAAATGTCTACACTTACATGGCCTTTGCAAGCATACGTATAAGCCCCAATGAGCATGAAGTACACACCAAACACCAAATAATTCAACTCAAAAGACCAAGTGGTAGGTTTCTTAAAAGCGTACCTCATGACCACTTCATAGGAAGTGGCCAGGATTATGATCCATATCAACCAACTAGTTATCTTGGCCGTCCATGCATTGATTTTATCGATGCCGGAAATGATCTGCTGCCACTTTTCCATTCAAGAATCTTCGCAGTTAAAAAGAATGGGGTGGCGAAACCTACTTATCAATTCGACACCCCGTAAAGTCGTTCAATATCTTAAAAAGAGAGAGATTCCTCTCTAAGGGATCATTCAAGTAGACCCAGCTGCTTCATCCACTCAATCTGGGATTTATATATCTGCATGGCCTTGGGACTCTTCTTGGCATATTCTTCCCAGACTTCCATGGCCACTTTACGGATTTTCTTGATTTCCGCATCTGGCCAGTAGATGACCTGGCAACCTTTTTTCTTAAAATTGGCCAGCGCTTCGTAATCTGCCACTAAATTCTGGGAAAACATCTCCGCCGAATATTCCCTGGCGGCACACTCTAAAATAGCTTGGATATCTTTAGGTAGACGATTCCAAGCCTTCATGTTGATTACATAGCAGGTAGCTGTGGTAGGTTGGTGAAAACCTGGAAGAATGATGTATTTAGCCACTTCATACAACCCAACATCATAGTTGGCGGCCAGTCCACCTCGGTCAGCAAAATCAATGATTCCTTTTTCTAAAGCGGGGTAGACTTCCGCTGTAGGCAGGGGGGTCACTGAGGCTCCCAATTTTGTTAAGACGGGTCCAGCAATCCCCACGAACCGGCCTTTTTTCCCTTTAAGGTCGGCAACGCCTTTGAGAGGGATCTTGGAATGGATCGGCTCTTCTCCATAAATGGTTGGCGCCAGATAATATAAACCTAATTTGTTGTAGGAATCCCTCAACATCTCGACTCCACCCTTTTTCCAAAACCAGGTCTCAAACTGCCAGGCATCGGTAAATCCCAAGGGAAGAGATGAGGTGAATGCTACCTCGGGCATCTTCCCTATATAATATCCTTCGTAGGTTTTCATCATCTCAAACATACCCGCTTGGACTGACTCCAGCATTTGCATAGTAGGCACCAAGGAACCTGGAGGGAAGACCTTAATTTCTAACCTCCCTCCGGTCAGTTCCTTAACTCGCTTAGCGAACTCTTCCTCAATTTTGTAAGGTAATGTCCCTGGATCCCATAACACTTGCATCCGCCATTGGGTGACCTGTTGGGCTTCCGCCCACTTTGCCGGATTTAAGAGTAAAAGAACGAAAACAGCTATGAGCGTAATGAAAGTAATCAGACTCTTTCTTTGCATGTTAGCCCCTCCTTTTTTAGCTTAAATTATTGAATCACGATTTTTTTATTAGGCTTCTTTCCTATTTCCAAATAAAATTTTGAAGACCTTATCTTGAGCTGCTTCGAATTTTGCAGAAAACAAATAAGCATAACTTATTCGATTGAGCTGAATATATATAGACGAATTTTTTGTGTCAAGGCTTTTTTGATCTGATCGTCGATCAGTTTTTAAATTCCAGCTTAATTCAGGCGGGAGGGAGAGAGGCTCATTAAAATGAGGCACTTATTCTTCCATAGGTCATTTCCCAGCCGATTTTAATTTCGCCTCTCCCCCTCCCGTCTGTTTCCTGCTGCCGAGAAATATTAAAACTGTTAGACGGTCAGTTTTTTGATTTGAGATGATTATTAATTTAAAAAATTGCTTAATTTTTTCCTTAAAAAGTTGTCCAATTTTTTTGCAGATGGTAAGATATAAAAAATTTTTAAGGGAAAAATGATTCCTACACCTAAACAATGCTTAGCCATTTTAAAAGCCCACCGAGTGCCTGAACATATCATCCGCCATAGCCAAATCGTCTACCAAATTGCAATCTACCTGGGACAGGAACTTAACAAAAAAGGAGAAGAATTAAATTTACCCCAAATTGCCGCGGCAGCTTTGCTCCATGATATTGCGAAAATAGGAGAAGACGATCATGCGCGCGCCGGGGCCGAACTTTTAACTCGTTTAGGCTATCCAGAAATAGCAGAGATTGTCCGCCAACATGTAATCTTGGATCAACAAAAGATAGATAAGATAGGCGAAGCCGAGGTTGTCCATTACGCTGATAAGAGGGTAAAACATACCACCATAGTTTCTTTAGCGGAAAGGTTTAATGACTTAAGGGCAAGGTATGGAAAAACTCCCGCAGCTTTGGCCTGGCTAAACCAATTACAGGAAACCACGGCTGCCTTAGAAAAAAGGATCTTCCAAAGAATAGGCGGAGATCCTCAAGCAATCTCCTGGCTCGAGCAAAATCTTCCAATCTTTAACGATAACGATTCTGGCTATGGAGAGAATCCGCGATAAGTGCACTTGCCATAGATATTCCCCAAAAAGGGGAGATCTTTGACCATGCCGGAGACGGGCGTGAGTCCTTTATCAAACCAGATTTCTATCTCCACTTTTTTCTTACCCCACATTTCCCGATTTAGAATAATATGGACCAAAAAGTCCTTCCTTTCTTTGTTTTTTTCTTCTGCCCTTTTTACTTCCGTCTCCTCTGCGGTAGCCACCCGAATTAAAATTACTTCTTCTCCCTTTTCCGGAATGGTCCGTAAAATGAATTCCTTGCCCTGCTCGACTCTTCCATAAACTCCATAGCGGAAATTATAGAAGGCCGTAACTGGATCATCATAAAAAAATCCCCAGGGAATTTCTTTTTCTTGCACGCTTTTGTTTTTGCCCGTCTCGCGGATGATAATTATTTTTCTCTGGCTATAGTCGTAAATAGTTTTTTTAGTTTTAACTCTTCCCCAACTAATAATCTCTTCCTCAAATATTAGGGGTATTAGGCGCCGCCCTGCATTAGTAGTCGTCATCAAGGATTTATAAATTTCCAGACGGTCTCCCGTAAGCCAGCCCACAAGGCCAAGCGTTTTACCTTCATGCCAGACTTGGTATTTTCCCAAACCAGCTTCTTGAAAACTTACCTTTCCTTGGGCCACGGGGAATAAAAACCAAAAACCGATTTCGTATTGTAATACTTCTCCGCTAAATACTTCTCCGATTTGCGCTCTGGCCTCTTTCCCAGCACAAATATTACCGGCCAAAAATTCCCCAAGAATTATTAGGCTAAAAACGCATAACCATTTATACAGTATATTCATCTTAAATTTTCGGATAAAGGAAAAGTGCCTACTACTTCGCGGCATATTTCATCCATGGCCCGCATCATATTGATTGGCCGTAAAGCAAAACCAACTTGAAATAAGCCTACTAAAAGTCCCAAAGGATCAAAGACAACTCGTACCGTATGATCTCGCCTGGCATCTTTCACCCGCCAAAGAATTTCGCCACTTTCAGCGGCGACCATTTCCATGGATAAGCCGACGGCTAACTGGGCATAAAGAAAACCATAGTAATAGTCAAAATGAGTAACCTGTGCAAATATAAAGGCATCTGCCCCCAAGATTTTCCCCAAATGACGGGGCGGGGTCGCCCGAATTATCTCCCAAGAATCCAATCCTTCTTTTTTAAGTAAACTGTCAACCTCCGATAATCGGAGGAGATCAAATTCTAATTGGGCAAATTGCCCCAAAAAAGCGCGCCGCATTTTCTCGGCAATGGACGAATTTGAAGGAGCTTTTTCTTTTCCCGTTAAAAGATTATATAAAAAGCGGCTCCCTTCAATCCTTCCTTCGCCAACTAAACTCTGGAAGGGAAGAATAGCAATTTTTTTGGGCATCTTTTCGCGCAACTCAGGGGAAACATAAATCTTCCCCTTAGGGTCAAGTTCATAAACTCGATCTAAGAAAGTCTTGGTTTTAACAGGCTGGCAACCCAATGCAGAAAGAAGAAATCCAGTGATAAAAAAGGATAAGAATTGCTTTAATAAAATTTTCTTCTTGACCATTGCCTAATTAAAATAATGATAATGGATTTTTCTGAAATTTTTTATTATCATAGGAAAGTTTTTATGTCAAAGAGATGGAAACTAACCGCCACATTTTTTGCTAAATAGATTAATATGCCTCAGACATAGGCAAATGCGGTAGAATTATCAATGGGAGCATAAAACAAAGGGCATCCTAATGCGTGGTTCGGCAAGCTACGAGAAATAAAAAAATCTCAAACGTAGGGCGAGGGCTTGTCCCTTGCCGCATTTGCTTTTATTTCTTATGTGGAATTACGACAAAATTTCATTTGGAAAACTCGATAAAGCCAGACCACAGAGTAAGATAAGAGTGATAGCTGTAAATATTTAACTGCTCCGATTAATAAAATCGGTTGGGAGTTAAGGTGAACGGAAGGAACTCCCCTTTCAAATTTAAAACTTAGCGACGGTCAAAGGAGAAATTTTATGCCGCATTACTTAATTATCGGTAACGGAGCTGCGGGAAATTCAGCTGCCGAAAGCATTCGTCGTTTTGATGCTCAAGGTGATATATTAATGTTCTCAAAAGAGAAGCATTTCTTCTATTACACCCCTGCCCTTCCCGAATACCTAAGTGGGCAAAAACAAATAAAAGATATTATCATTCATGATGAAAAATGGTACATGAAAAATAAGATTGATTTACATTTAGATGAAGAAATTGTGGAAATTGACCCGCCTAAAAAAACCGCCATCTCGGCTAAAGGAGTAAGCTATGTTTACGACAAGCTTCTCCTCGCTTGCGGGAGCAATAGCTTTCTTCCTCCTATTCCAGGGTCATCAACTGCTGGCGTATTCACTTTGCGTCGCCTCGATGATGCCGAAGGTATTCGCCAAGCAGCCAAAGAAGCCCAGCAAGCGGTAATTATCGGGGGCGGGCTTTTGGGGTTAGAGGCCGGAAATGCGCTGAGGAAAAGGGGATTAAAAATTGCGGTAGTAGAATTCTTCCCGCGTTTACTTCCGCGGCAAATGGATATAACTGGCGCCCAGATCCTCTATGAAAAAATGGCCGAAATGGGGTTTCAGTTTTACCTGGGAGCTAAAACGCAAGCCATTGAAAATTCTACCTCCGGCCTTTGGGTTGTCCTGGAAAGCGGGGAAAAAATCTTGGCACAGATGGTTATTATTTCCGCAGGAGTGCGCTCAGAAATTTCCTTGGGGGAAAAATTAAATTTAGCCCTTAACAAAGGAATTATCGTTAACGAAAAACTAAATTCAAGCTTGCCTGATATTTATGCCGCTGGGGATATAGCTGAATACAACGGACAAGTATATGGGATTTGGCCTGCGGCCATGGAGCAAGGGAAAATTGCTGGTCTTAATATGGCGGGCCAAAGTGCAATATATCAAGGTACCATTCCGGCTAACACCCTTAAAGTTGCTGGAATTGATTTGCTGAGTGCGGGTGAAATTGATGCCACGGAAAATATGGAATCCATAATTTATAAAAATGAACAAGCTAAGGTTTATCGGAAATTAGTTGTTAAAGATGACATCCTCATAGGAGCAATATTACTTGGAGATATCCGGGGAGGAAAAGAAATTCAAAAAGCAATCGAATTAAAGCGCAATATTTCTGCATTTAAAAATAAACTAAATGATCTAAATTTTAACTTTGCTGCTCTCATATAAATTTTTATTAATGAAATCATCAAATCCTTTACTTTTTAACCGAAATAGTTGTTTTAGTGAAGCTGAAGGGCGTAGCCAACCGAGGCAGACCCGGCGAACGAAGCCTGGTCAAATCGTTATTAATTTGGTTCTCTCATTTCCCGCGAATCAAGGCTTCATCGCCATTACTTATAAAACAGAGGATCAAACAAATTCTTTTTTTAATAATTACTATTGGCGAAGTGATAATTTCTGTTAGGAGCATAGCATAAATAATATCTTGATGCGGGTTCAGCTTGTCGCTTGTGGAATAAAATTCGTAGCGTAAGGGTTTAACGCCCCCCAACCCCCTCTTAAGGTAAGAGGGGGAGAGGGGGAGTTATGAAATTATGAGATGGACAACAGACCAGATTTGGAGGGCAAGGGCTTGACCCTTGCCACATTTAGTTTCATTTCTTATGTGGAATTACGACAAAGTGTCGTGCGGGAAAGTCGATAAGACCAGACTATGGAGGAAGGTAAAAGTGATACCTAAAAATATTTAATTGCGCCGATTAATAAAAGGAAGGAGGATGAATATATGAAAGTAGTGGCTTTTAACGGAAGTCCGCGACCGGAAGGCAACACGTACCTCTTGCTTAATATGGTCTTAGAGGAAATACAAAAAGAAGGCATTGAAACAGAATTAATCAATTTGGCGCCCAAACAAATTCAGGGGTGTGTAGCCTGTTATAAATGCTTCCAAAATAAAGATTTTAAATGTGCGGTGCATACCGATGCCTTAAACGAATGCCTAAGCAAAATGCGGGAAGCTGAGGGTATCCTGATCGGTTCGCCTACCTATTTCTCTGATGTGACGGCGAAAGTTAAAGCTTTAATCGAAAGGAGCGGGCTTGTAGCTCGGGCCAATGATTATATGCTTAAGCGGAAAGTTGGTGCCGGAGTTATTGCTGTTCGCCGCGCCGGCTCTATACCGGCTTTCAATTCCATCAATCTCTGGCTACTTTACAATCAAATGATCATTCCTGGATCAAGTTACTGGAACATAGCCATAGGCAGGAATCCTGGTGAAGTAAAGAACGATAATGAAGGAGTCCAAACTATGAAAACCTTAGGGCAAAACATGGCCTGGCTCCTTAAAAAGATCTGACCGTCGATTAGCTTTTGAATTCCAGCTTAATTCAGGCGGGAGGGAGAGAGGCTCATTAAAATGAGGCACATATTCTTTCATGGGTACGGGCGGGGAGATAGGCATCTATTTTAAAAAAGAAAGCTATTATTTATGTTAATCTGGCATAGACAAGTATGTCCCCGCCGTTCTTTGCGGAGAGAAGGTGGGGAAGAGAAAAACGGTCTTTTCCCAGCCGATTTTAATTTCGCCTCTCCCCCTCCCGCCTGTTTTCTGCTGCAAAAAATATAAAAACTGTTAGAAGGTCAGTAAAAAGATTCGTTGACACTTAATTAGCGTTGGTTTAAAATCAAACCGACTCTGTGCCCACAGGGAGTTTTGGTAAGGAATTTAGCCTAATTAACCTAAATTACCTTAATCATTAACGCCAGGGTTTCCTTGGCCAACTAACATGAAAGGAGGTAGGCTTATGTGGATTTTACGTTTAAACATGAATGATCTTAGTTATCGATTAGAAGATGTGCCCGCGGCTTATAAGAATTTAGGTGGCCGCGGAATGACCTCCACCATTGTGCGTGACGAAGTCTCTCCTCTATGTCACCCCCTTGGCCCTAATAACAAAATTGTTTTTGCTCCCGGAATTGTCACCGGCACTCCCGCATCAACCTCCGCCCGTGTTTCTGTGGGAGCAAAGTCTTGGCTAACAGGGGGGATAAAAGAATCCAATGCCGGCTCTTCTTGGGCGCCATTTTTAGCCAATATGCGCGTGAAAGCGCTCATTGTGGAAGGCCAACCCAAAGAAAAGAATAAGTATTACTTAGCCTATTTAAGTTGGGATGAAAAACAGGGGAAACCGCAAGTAGAATTTATGCCGGCCGATGAATATGTAGGAAAGGATCTATATGAAGTATTCCCCAAAGTGTATGAAAAATTTGGCACGGGCGTGGCTGTGGCGGGCTGTGGAGTAGCTGGAGAATACGGCTACGGAAACTCGGGTGTTGTCTTCAATGACCTCGGCCGCCGTCCCTCGCGGTATTCTGGGCGTGGGGGGTTGGGAGCAGTTTTAGCCAGCAAAAGATTAAAATTTATCGTAATTAATAGCAAAGGAGCTCCCGGAGTCCCCATTGAGAACAAAACATTATTTGATCAGGGAGCGAAAAAACTAACGGAGGCTCTCCGGGAACATGCTATTACTAAACCCAAAGGTGGTCTAAATACTTATGGCACAGCCGTTCTAATTAACATTATGAACGAGGCCGGCGGACTTCCTACCCGGAACTTCTCCAGTGGCCGCTTTGAAGGAGCAGCCAAGATTGCTGGAGAAGCTATCTTTGAAGGCAATAAAAACAGACTGGGCAGGGAACTTTATAACCACGCTTGCAGTCCTGGCTGTATTATTCAATGCTCCAATACCTGGTATAAGCCGGATGGCACTGAACATACCTCCTGTGTAGAGTATGAATCTGATTGGGCTTTGGGCGCTAATTGCGGTATCGACAATCTTGATGATATAGCTGAATTAGTCCGTCTCTGCAATGCTTATGGCCTGGATACGATTGAAACAGGCACTACTATTGCAGTGGCAATGGAAGCTGGAGTAATTCCTTTTGGTGATGGCAAAAAAGCGATCGGCCTGGTGCAGGAAATGGGCAAAGGAACGCCTCTGGGCAAGATCTTAGGCAGTGGCACTGAATATGCAGGACGCACATTTGGCTTGACTCGCGTACCTACAGTAAAACGTCAGAGCATGCCGGCTTATGAACCAAGAGCTGTCAAAGGAATTGGTATTACTTATGCCACCAGTACTATGGGAGCTGATCATACCGCGGGCTATACCATTGCGCCCGAAATTCTAAGCGTGGGTGGCAAAGCTGATCCTCTGACGCCCGAAGGTAAAGCGGCTCTCAGCCGCGCTTTCCAGGCGACCACTGCTTTTATTGATAGCACTGGCCATTGCTTATTTATTGCTTTTGCCATTTTAGACATCGCCAGTGGCTTCGAAGGATTAATGGAAGAATGCAATGGCGTATTGGGGACTAATTGGAAGTCGGAAGATGCGGCTAAAATCGGTGCAGAAATTTTGCGCAAAGAACGGGCCTTTAACGAGGCTGCTGGTCTTTCCAAAGCTGATGATCGTGTGCCTGAGTTCATGAAATATGAACCCCTTCCGCCCCACAACCAAGTCTTTGATGTCCCTGATCAAGCCCTGGATTCAGTTTATGGGGAACTTTAATAAGCAGCTTTCTTAATTAATTTTAGGCCGGGCGGTCCCCAAGATTTCCCGGCCTAATTTATCTTATTTGTCTTCTTTTCTCGATTAGCAAATCATAGTTACTTCTTCCCATTCTTTGAAAATTGTTTCTCCCACCATTGTAATGAAAAGAGAGGGCTATGGGGAGTAATTTTAATTATTGAATAACCCAGAAAGAAAATATATCATTTTATAAATGATCAAAATAAAGATTGACCAACAAGGCCGGTTGATTTTTCCGGAATTAAACCGTGACTATTTTGATTTTTCTTCTCTGCCTGAATTTTGGTTGGAGGAAAAAGAAGACGCTTATATTCTTCACCAATGTTTGCCCAATGTCCGCAAGATTTATTTAGAACCCACCACAGGATGTAATCTTAAATGCCGCACCTGTATGCGGCAAGTTTGGGAAGATGCGGAAGCGCAAATGTCCAATTCTACTTTCCAAAAATTTCTTAATTGCCTGGCCGAATTGCCGCAGTTAGAACGCATTATCTTTACTGGCTTTGGAGAACCTCTTGCGCATCCCGGAATAATCGATATGATTGCGGCCGTTCGCTCCCATGGCTTAGCTGTGACCATCGGTTCCAATGGGCATTTATTGGATAAAAAGATCTGCCAGGAGCTCATCAAGCTTAAGGTTGATCGTTTAGTTATTTCTGTAGATGGGGTAAACCCAGCCACATATGCCGCCACACGCGGGGGATCACTTACATATTTGTTAAATAATATCCGAGTATTAAACGAAACAAAGGCGCAAATGAATTCTTTGATTCCCGCTTTGGGTATTGAATTTGTGGCCTTGCGGAGTAATGTGGCCGAGCTGGCGGATTTAGTAAAATTGGCTTCCAAATTAGGTTCGGCACGTGTCCTAATTACCAACGTTTTGCCTTATACAGAAGAAATGAAAGCAGAAATTTTATATGGCTATGAACCACAGGAACCCCTTAGCGGGGGCAGTTGGCCAGTTAAAGCCGATGCCTGGGTTATGTGGGGAATTTTGGACTTTCCTCGGATGTACTGGGGGGCGGAAAGAAAGTGTCGTTTCATAAAGGATCGCGCCACGGTGGTGGGCTGGGATGGAGGAGTTTCTCCTTGTTATGCTTTGGCGCATAATTATACTTATTTCACGGTCGATGGTCGAAAGAAACAGGTAAAGCGTTACCTGTTAGGAAATATAAATGTGCAACCTCTCGCCGAAATTTGGATGGGTGCCGAGTATGTGCATTTTCGCAGCGAAGTGCGTGCTTTTAATTTTCCCTCTTGCCCTAACTGTGATTTGCGGGAAACCTGCGACTTTCGGGAAAGGAATGAAGGATGTTGGGGATGGAATCCTTCATGTGCTGACTGTCTCTGGGCTCAGGATATCATCCGTTGCCCTTAAAGGAAATTAAGATGCATATTCGGGTAAAACTCTTTGCCACATTGACTCGCCATGCCGCGGATGCTCGCTCTGGGACTCCTCTGGAGATCGACGTTCCTGAAGGTGCTACCATTACTGATTTGATAAAAAAATTACGCCTTCCTGCTGAAGAAATTAAAGTCGTCTTTGTTAATGGACGAGCTCGTCCGTTTGATTGGCAATTGAACCCAGGGGACGAAGTAGGAATTTTCCCCCCCATTGGAGGTGGCTAACTTGAAAAACATTACTCTCGAGGTATGGCTTTATGGACCCTTAGCCAGATATGGAAAGGAAGCAGATCAGGGAAGCTTTGCCCACCTGGCAGTTACTCTTCCTCCAGGAAGCCATATGGCCGATCTGTTAAATTATTTAGGACTCCCCAATGAAGAAAGGGGAATCACCTTCATTAATGGGCAATTAAGCGCTATGCCCGGATTAAAACCCGATCTCAAGCATATTCTTCAAGATGGAGACCGCGTAGGTATCTTTCATACCAAAAGTATGTGGCCTTTTCAATATCGTCACGGAGTTAAAGCTACACCGGAAATGGAATCGGCTATGACCAAAGAGCAAACTTCTTTCCTCCATCATACTTATGAGTAAAGCAGATCTACTCTATTCCCCGGTTGCTCCCTCATGATTAAATGGGAATGGTCAAACCACTCCTCTTCTAATCTCCCTCTTCTTCCTTTTCAAATATTATATTTCCCCTCTTTTAAGACTCTTTCAAGACTGTGTCGCCATGGCGAGAAAGAGCGTGAGACAGGGCAGAGGCGGGATGCGGGCAGGCGTACATTTGGAATTTAAAGGTAATGTTTTATCATTGGAACAAAGCGGATTTATATTTAAATAAATTCTTCATATGCCGTAGGGTCTTTTGTTGAAAGCACGAAAACCGCAAACGTAGGGCAAGGGCTTGGCCCTTGCCATATGCGACAGCCCCCCATAAATCAGTAGAGAGCTTAATTTTCTTCCTCAACCCCTATCCTTTAATTACCATCCAGTCTCTAAAAGAAAGGTTGGCGGCGATTATCAGCTCTTTTCTAAAGAGGGGTAAGGGGAGATTATCTTTTTTTCCTAAAGGGAAAGGCCAAAGGAAAGGTATTAAAAAAATCTTCTCTGAGATCTCAAAAAAAGTCTCTCCAGATGCAATTCCGTCATTCCTGTAAAGGCAGGAATCCAGTATTTTCGAGGCATTTCTGGACTCCCGCTTTTGCGAGAGTAACAAAAAAGTCAGTTTTTCAGAGATCTCTATCTTTAAATTTGACAATTTCAACCATCTAATCATAGAATTTAAAAATTGCTTACTAAAAATAAAAATGGCCAAAATATTTTGCACAGAAAGGTAAGAGAATAAAAATGGATGAAGCTCAGGATTCTTTCCGATTTCGAAAATTATTGCTCGGCTTGACTATCTTGGTCATGATGATCATCAGCATATATCAATACTCCTGGTCGCTCTTTGCTTTTGCCATTTCTAAAGATTTAAAATGGGATTTAGCTACGGTGGGATTGGCTTTTACTGTTTTTGCCTATGCAGCCACTTTTATCCAACCCTTATCTGGCTATATTGCCGATTCTTTTGGGCCCCGCAAAGTTTCTATTATTGCCGCCATTTTGGTGGGATTGGGATTTATCCTTTCGTCTTTTTCCCAATCTCCTTGGCAATTGTATGTATTTTACGGTTTAGGGAGCTTGGGGGTAGGCATTCTTTATGGCCTCTCCACGGCCAGCGCCATTAAATGGTTTCCCGATAAAAGAGGTTTAGCCACGGGGGCAGTAGTCTTTGGTTTTGGTGCCGGAACAGCGCTTTTTAATTGGTTAATTCAAAATTCCCTCGATCTTTATGGCTTCCGCCCTACCTTTAAGTTTACTGGATTTCTTATGCTCTTATTTTTGCTTCCCGCGGCTTTTTTTTATAAATACCCACCAGACCAATGGTCAGCTTCTCCTGCTGGATCCAAGAATAAAAAAACTAATCAAGCAGATGATTTTCGCCCACTGGAAATGCTGCGCACTTACCAGTGGTATCTAATTTATTTTTGTTTTGCTTTTACTGTCTCCATAGTGCTCATTTTCGGCGCTCAAATGAAAATGTTAGCCAAAGAGTATAACTTGCCCAAGAACTATTTTAATTGGCTTATGGTCATTTTCCCTCTGGGAAATGGTTTGAGCCGGATTGTCTCCGGTGCTATTTCTGATAAAATAGGAAGAGAAAAAACCATGGTTATCTTTTATGCGCTCTTAGGGCTGTCTATTCTGGCCCTTCTAAAATTTGGCAATTTTCCCTTAGCTTTTCTAATCTTAGTATTTGTAGCGGCCCTCTTGGGAGGAGCGCCTTTCGCCTTATATCCGGCCACTGTAGGAGATTATTATGGAGCTCGTTACTCAACGGTTAATTACGGGATTACCTATACGGCCAAGGCTTGGGCGGGTTTGGTTTCGGGTTGGCTGAGTGGTTATTTTGTGACTCAATCGGGTTCTTATCAAACTCCTTTAACTTTGGTGGCCATTTGCAGCTTGGTGGCTGCCTTTTTTTCTAACCCGAAATTAATGAAGAAACCTTTAAAGGAGCAAAAATAAATATCGATCTGGAAAATGAACAATTTCCTTTTTCATTTTTTTATAAATTGAGCCATAACTAATAATGATAATCTCTAACTGATCTTGATAATTTGCATATCGTTAAGGCAGTTAAAAATTTGTAGGGCCAGCCCTTGTGGCTTGCCTAAAACGGCAATGGACAAGCCCTTGCCCTACGTAATATATTCCTCAATCAATAGAAAAACAAAAACCTTATGATTAAAAATGAATGATGGCCTTTGGCTTGCTCGATGTTCCCTAATTAATTATGATCATTTGCCGATGGGGGCAGTTTCTGGAGGAGGAAAAAATTTTGCTTAAATAGGAGAATAAACCATGATCAAAATATCTTCGATGGTGGGCACGCCTGATTTAGAGAAACCAACGCTCGCGCCATATCAGGGTGATTTGGCCTCCGCTTTTGCTAAACTGGCCGCTTTAGGCTATGATGGAGTAGAATTAATGATCAAAAACCCTGCTCGTCTCAGCGGTCTGGAAATCCAGCGTAAGTTAAAAGAAAATAACTTAGAGCTCGCGCAAATATGCACCGGCCACGTTTATGGCGAAGATAAACTCGGATTAGTGTCGGAAGAGGCAACGATCAGTTCCGAAGGAATGAAAAGACTCAAAGATTTGGTTGATTTTGCTGCCACTTTTTTTGCCCCCGGTCTACCTATTAATATTGGTCGCTCTCGTGGCCCGGGAGATCCAGCTCAGCCAGAAAAAAGCCTTAAAGTTTTTGAAGAGGCCTTCCGGGAATTGGCTGATTATGCCTGGCCCAAGAGGGTGCGTTTAACTTTGGAACCGATAACGGCCACTATAGCCAATTTCATTCATACGACGCAAGATGGGCTGGAAATGTGCCGCCGCGTAAATCGTCCCAATTTTGGCCTCATGCTTGATGTCTACCATATGAATATAGAAGATGTGGATATTTATCAAAGCTTTCGCGAAGCAAAGGATTACTGCTGGCTCATTCATTTTTGCGATAATAATCGCAAGTGGCCAGGAAGTGCTCACCTCGACTTTGCTAAGATTATAAACACTTTGCAAGAAATTGGCTATAATGGATTCGTCTCGCTAGAAATGCTCCCCTGGCCAGATCCAGATACGGCAGCGCGATCAGCTATTGAATTCTTAAGACGTTTTATTTCTCGAATCTAAAACAATCGTTCGGCGAGGCTTGTATTTAATCTTTAACTGCTCCGGCCATTAAACCTGATATGTAATAGTCCATTAGAAAGGCATAAATGATGACGGGTGGAGCCGCGGCGAGAATTGCCCCAGCCATGAGTCCCCCCCAATGCATCACGTCCCCGCGTATTAGGGTTGTTACAGTACCAACGGTCAAAACAAGTTCCTCATTGCTATAGATAAAAGCAAGGGGGTAAAGAAAACCTGCCCAGGAAACAGTAAAAGCAAATATGGTTGCCGCGATAATGCCTGGCATGGCCACCGGAATAAAGACTCGATAAAGCATTTGATACCAATTAGCCCCATCCATAAGGGCCGCTTCATCAAGCTCTTTGGGAATGGAGGAAAAATAACCAATCATGATCCAAGTACAAAATGGCACGGCTAGAGTAGGAAATACTAATACCAAAGACCATTTAGAATTCAAGAGTCCAAAATTTCCCACCATTTTAAACAAAGGTATGAATAACAAAGTTTCTGGGACCAAATATGTTAAGAAAACCCCTGTGGCAAGTAACCACGATCCCCAAAAGCGCAAACGCGATAAAGAATAAGCGGCCAGAATGCTAATTATCATTGAAACGGCTACCGTGATAATAGTAACAATTACCGTGTTTTTAAAGTAAATAGGAAAAAGCGTATTAGTAAGCAGATTTTTATAATGATACAGCGTTGGGCGCTGGTTAAAGATGAAGGGAATTCCTTTTAAACTTGATATTTCTTCATTGGTTTTGAATGAGGTCATGATCATATAAAAAGGAGGGAAAAGAAAGAAAATCACGAAGATTGCTAAAAAAAAGTAAGCAGCAATTAGAGCCCATTTCCTATTTTTCTTAATGTCGCTGAATGAAATAAACTTAAGCAGATTCATACCTCTCTAACCCTTTGCCGCACATTTCTGAGAATAAAAAAGGCGAGAACAGCTAAAATTGGAAACATAAACAAAGAAACTGCTGCCCCTAAAGGAACATCGCCAGACTGAATTCCCAGCAAAAATGAATAAGTACCGAACAAATGGGTGGTATAGCGTGGTCCTCCTTGGGTCAATACGCGGACAATATCAAAATTGGCAAAAGTAACTATTGTCGAAAATAAAATAGTAATGGCTATTATATTGCGCATCATAGGAATGGTAATATAAAAAAGCTTTTGCCAAGCGTTAGCCCCATCAATGGAAGCTGCTTCATAAAGTTCAGGGGAAACGGATTTTAACCCAGCCAAGTACATAATCATGAAAAAGGGAGAGCCGAACCAAATATTCACCAGAATAACACAAAAACGTGCCCAGAAAGTGTCGCTAAGCCAAGGTATGGATATAGCAAATAGCTTTTGAAGCAACCAGTTTAAAGCACTATAACTGGGCTCAAATAGCCACCACCACCCCAAAGTACTGAGGGCTGGGGGCATTACCCAAGGGATCAAAAATAGTCCGCGCCATAGGCGTTGCCTTTTGTTGGGAAGAACATCGATCAAGTGGGCTAAAATAAAGCCAATTAGTGCCTTAAAAAATACAGCTGTCAAAGTAAACAAAAAGGATTGGCGGACTACCATCCAAAAGGTATCTCTTTTAAAAAGGAAGAAAAAGTTAGCGAAGCCAACGAAATCTGTTTCTCTCTTATTTAACATACTTAAAAAAATAGAATAAAAGAAAGGATAGATGATTAAACCGAAAATAAGGGCCAAAAGGGGTAAGCAAAGCATGAATGCCAAAGTGGATTTTCTTCTGAGGACCATGCGTATATTTACATAAAGCGCATACACTTTTTCTGCTACTTCAAACCTATGGGCTTGATCACGAGAGGCTGGTACGCTCATGTTAACACCTCATGGAGTGAATAAGGGTTGGCTTATCATTAAAAACAAACTTTTTATCTTCAGCCGTAAAGGTAATTATTCCTTTCCGAAGAACAACAAAGTATACTTTTAGAAATTATAATTTCTTATGATACTTTTAAAAGGCAGTAGAAAGTTCATCAACTTCCTCCGTATTTCCTTCTACTGCCTTCACCCAATCTTTGGGAAAAATAAATTCCCTAACCACGGAGATACGTTTCTAATTGCCCTACCGCCCACTTAATGGCCTCATTTATTGATTTTCCTTCTTGCGTTACTTTAGCAACAGTTATGGGAACGAGACCTTGGCTATAAATTTGGGCAGCTACATTAATAGGTGCTGGATATCCACCAATCATCTGAAATTCATCTCCGCGCACGGGATAATTGTATTGTGTACCTTTTGGAGGTTCAGCCTCTACCCAGACTGGATGGTCTTTGAATGCCTTTATTAGAGGAATATCAAACCCTTTGCTCGCGGCGATGAGTTGGTACTGTTGTTCTTTCTGGAGTAAATGAAGTAAGAGAGCTTTGGCCGCACTTTTGTTCTTACTGAAATTCCATATTCCTATCATTCGCGGAAGCGAACCACGGAAACGTCCTTTTGGTCCTGCCGGAACGTCATGGTGCCAAAGCTGGGCGGCAACTTGGGGTTGATCACGTACAGCCACAGCCCAGGCGCTTGGCGGATTCTGAATACAAGAACCTTTGCCCGAAATAATCCACCGGTTATTAGAAGCATCATCCCAAGCATAAACATCTGGGGGCATATAAGGTGTTAGTTTTTTCATGTATTCTAGGGCAGCCCGCGTTCCATCAGAATCAAAGGTAATATTGCCCTTTTCATCCATGGGCATGGAGCCGAAGGACATAAAAAGTGGGCATAGCCAATCTTGAGAATCGCTACATTGAGTAATTGGATTGCCAAAGGGGAAACCTGCCGCATGCAACTTTTGACAGTAGATCAAGAAATTATCATAATTCCACTGTTTAACCAGAGCAGGATCACGATTGGGACCGGCTGGAAATACCTTTTGCAAATCTATTCCGCAATATTTTTTAAATAAATCCAGCCGGGAAACCATCGGATAGGTGTGGGTTCCAGTTGGGCCCGGCACGGAATACCAAGTACCTTTTATCTTACCAAGATAGACGGCATCCGGAGAAAGTTCCCCATACTTTGCTGTTATCTCCTTAATTATGTCATCAACTGGCTCCAGGGTGTTCATGTACTTAGCTGTCTCTACCGTGGGCAGGTCCACAATGTCATGTCCTGCTTTGGCCCGGGCTTCCGCAGCGAGAGTTAGCAACCCTTTGTCCCCAATGGAAGTAATGTAATCAATAGTGACTTCTACTTTTTCCTTTTTCGCCCAATCCTGAATGATTTTACGAGAAACATCATTGGCTCCAGGCACCCAATGATCCCATAGGAAAACGCTCAGCTTCCCGGCAGAGTGAGAAGTCCTGACATAAGGGCCCACAGTTAGGGCCGCAGCAGTAATGGCCGCTGTTTTCAGAACTTGCCGTCTGGTAAAATGCTTTTCAGCTTTCATATTACCCTTCCCTCCTTTCTCAATAAAATGCGGTGTTTTTTCAACAAATATCATTGCTACGTTAGGATTTACCAATAAAAAGGGATAAAAACAGGATGCCTGCTCCCAGCTTCTTAAATTTATTCCCTAAAGTTTTCTTCGCTTCACCTCCTTTCTTTTGTGCTTTTGCTTTGCCCATATTTCTCCCGCTAACAAGCCTATAGTCTTCCCCTTTGCGTCGCGCCTCATGGCGATTAACGCGCTCTAAAAATCTTATTCTTCAAATTATTTTGAGCTTCCGGCTTTGAGAAAGGAAAATTACTAATTAAGAACTTAACTTGCTTTTTATTTTTATTATGAATGATAAAATACTTCTCTGTGAAAAAGTTGTCAAGGATTTTTTCAGCTGACCGTCGATCACTTTTGAAATTCGTACCTATTTCAGGCGGGAGGGAGAGAGGCTCATTAAAATGAGGCACTGGTTCTTTCATGGGCATGGGCGGGGAATAAAAAAAATCTCCACTTTAAATTAGGGAGAATTATTCGCGTTTTTATTTTCAAGATAAGTTTATTCCCGCCGTTTATGGCGGATAAAGGGTGGGTAAGAAGGAAATAAGCAATTCCCAGCCGATTTTAATTTCGCCTCTCCCCTCCCG
>Ga0129301_1000565_pt1 | contig 20254 bp, 26 predicted proteins | sample ConPoolayeHmetaG_FD_94489 | JGI IMG/M metagenome (GOLD analysis project Ga0129301, IMG submission 94489) | Hot spring microbial mat communities from California, USA to study Microbial Dark Matter (Phase II) - Cone Pool mat layer H metaG ...
ATCTCACCGCGATCATATCCAGTTTAAGGTCTTTCCCAATGTAGTTGTAGTAAAAGTTCTCAGCCTTTCTTACTCTTTCTATGAGCCCTTCCTCTCCGGAATAAACTGCTCGAAGCGGCATTTCGTCGTTAACGTCGACTGCTATTGGAGTTGGATTATGATAAGTGAACTCATGACGGTATAAGACTAGTTTACCGCCTACCTTGACGGCGTGGTTGCCGACACCAATCACTATCTCTTTCACAGCTGGCGCCAAGAGATCTATAAGATTCTTGTGTTTTTCCTCATATTCCTTCTTGAGAAGTGGAGTGCATAAGTCAATTGAAACTTCTCTATTGACAAGTCTGACCGCGAAAGCCATGCAGTTTTCTTCTCCGCATTCCTTACAGTTTGTCTTTGGAAGAAGCGCGTATACCTCGATGGGGCTAATCTCCATCACGCTCTTCTTTCTCTTCTTCTCTGTCATCTCAGGCTACCTCCTAAATATTGGCGCTAACCCAGTTAGCGATCTTCTCCGGTTTGGCTCCACCAATGTTGGATAATTCTCGGATAACTTTTTTCACTGTACTGACCGCTCGTGGATGCATCATCATAAAGATGTCAACCCCGGCGAGGAGAAGACAGAGAGCTGTCACGGTTTCCCATAAAGGACCCCTCAGCTCCCTTGGCTCCCATTCAGGACCAATGTTCAACCATGCCTCCCTAGCGGCCCAAGCATTAGTTGTTCCAGACAATGTTGGATGTTGAAGCTCCGCATCGCCCATTAACGCAGCCAGCCTTGCTCTTTCATGAATAGTGAATGAGTATTCAAGACCATACCCTAAAGCCGCAGTCGTCAGATCCATTAGGATTAAGTCTTCAGGCAGGTATTGGTATAATTTACGGTTCAACTCCTTCGCCCGGTTTAAGTCAAGAGCTGTGAATGCAAGAACTAATTGGTCGTGCTCTGCCGCTGCTTTCGCAACTCGGCTGAGGACGCCAGCTTCATCCATGTCTAAGGTGACAGAACTCAATAGAAGCCTCTCTCCATGAAACCTTTCAGCAACCTCAATGAAAACTTCTGCATCCTTCTTCGGGTCTCCGCAGCCACCGACTATTATTGGGACATCCACGGTTTGGAGCACATTCTCAATGGTCTTTGCAGCAATTTTTGGGGGTGCATCTTTAATGAGGGGGTCGGTACTCAGTAGATGTATCGTAACTAGGTCTGCCCCGAATCTCTCAACAGCCAGATTTGCCCAAGCCGCAGGGTCATTGAGAACATCGCCAAGATGAACCTTTATCGCTTTTGGTAAGGGCGGTGGCACATCAAAAACGTCTAAGGCGATCGCAGGTGGATTTGGAGGAGGCTTCTCAAAAAGATAGTAAGCGGGAGATTTTTCGCCACCGACTTTAAGAACCTTTCCTCGCGAACCGCCCGTCCTCTTTCCGGCACCTAGGGTTATCTCTCTGATTTGCCCTGGATACTCTTGGACATAGGGGGTGAAGGCGGCTTCAAGGATTGCTTCAGGTTTTTTAGCTTTCTGAATTATCTTTTCAGGCGGAGCAACGATAGCCCCGAGTGTAGACGGTAACTGTATTTCAAGTTCATTGATGTTTATCTCTACATCTTCAAGCTCTATTTCGCCAGCTTTTTCCAAAAGGTCCAAAATTTTCGGTCCAATCTTCATGACTACATCTTTTTTCCTTTCTTCTTCTCCCAAAGTTTACTCCTCTCTTTTAATTATTACCTTCTTAGCGATTATCTTGGCGTCTTTCAGAATTATTTTGAAACCGCCTACAGAGGTCGCAATTGTAGGAAGCGGGGTTGATATCACCTCTTCCACCTTAGCCATTTTTGGCGCTTCAATCTTGGCTTCCACGGGAACCTGAACGGTTAAGGCCTCCCATCTTTCAACAACTGGATGATCCTTCTCTTTGAGAAAAGACGCTAAGGCTTCGATATTCGATGCATCTTCTTCCGTGGCAATCTTATCTGCTACATCCTTTGGAATGAAATCCTTGACCCTTTCTTTCGCATCCTTAGGCATCCAGACTATGCGGCGCCATCCTCCATCGGCTTGAAGAAACTTGGGCGACCTCATATATTCGAAAGATATGCCATGGAAACCGTCCACTTGCCTACCTCCCGCGGTTGAATCCGCTATAGCGGAGAATGTCAGACCGTTAACGGCGGTTTCCTTAAACCCGCGGTGGACAATTCCTAACCCATCAACTTCGGGAATGAAAAAGGCTGCAGCTTCGAAACAACCGCAAGATGTGTGAGGGTAGCCGAAGGCTGTATATAGTTGGACACGTGTGACCGCGCCCATCGTATTCTTCTTAACATACACGTTAGCGCCTTCATACTCTCCCTTAATTGGGTCTATGCATTGACCTTTAGGTATCTTGACAATCGACCCTTTCGGGTCAACTCTCGCAGCAGCCCGCCCATCAAACCAACTGATCGCCCCGCAATTCGCATATCTCTGAGGCGTTATGATGCATGTATGAGTCGGCGCGAAGGATTGACAGAGGTTACAAGCGTAGAATTCTTCCACATCCTCATCCCTTAACCCTCTCGCTCTAGCGTCACGTTCTTCGTAAACCTTCATAGCTACCTCATACATCTCATCAACCTTTTCCTTATCAGTAATGAAGGTTATTTGGATCTTTTCGATGATTGGAAGTTCGGTCTTGTATAGCCTGTAAAGAACTTTTCCAATGTACTCGAAGGAGTTTAACCCTTTCTTGTAGGATTTTTCGCTCAAGCGCAACCAAATGTCATAACGTTGGTTCAGATGCATAAAACCTTCAATGTAATTGCAATATTCATGTATGCGGCGTTCAATCACCCCTTCAAGTTCCTTCTCAACCTCTTTCCCAGCAACCTCAATATAAATCCCTATGGGGTAGCTTTCATGCTTCATATCTTTTATGTCTGGACCAATTATTCTGATCTCACCGTCTTTAACTTCGTCGAGAGGTTTAGCCCTAACCAGCTCAAACTTCCGTTGAACCCTTGGTCCGCCTAGCTCCATATGGGCGTCAGCCCATCGGATCCGTTCCCCTTCATAAATTACACTAACATCAACCGGAATGTCCGCAAACATTGCCATCTGTTTTCACCCATTTCTAAATTCTTTTTCGATTGCATTTAGATTATTTATCCATTCTTCAGTCGAGATATTCGGGAAAGACCATGACGCGTTAGGCTGATAGAACTTGTCCAGGCTAACGGTTTTAAGATCTGGAGAGAAGTTCTTTAAACCAGAGAGGATCAACCACTCCATATAATATGGGAAACCCAAGAAAATTGCCAGATCATACTGTCTATTACCGTCAAACCCTTTCCAAGAAGGGTCTCGGAGCCTATCTGTTATTTCTATGGCTGAGATCGAAACTGCAGGTTGAAAACCCTTTTCTACAAATTCTTTTACTATATGTGATGTAGCCGCGACAGTGACGCCAGAAAGCCTAGCAAGCCTAATTACATAGTCAATCATTTCTTCCTTTCCAAGGTTACATCCCAATATCCCATGACCAACAATCATGATAGGATGTTTCGCCCTCTTCAAGAGAGCGGCGACTATCTCAGGTTTCGTTATGACTAAGGCTTTCTCTGGCCCCGGAGTCTCAGCGGTCTGCCAAGGTTCAGGTCTGTTCACTCTAACTTTGCCTCCTCCCTTCTTTTCACCATTCTTAACAAAAGCGTCGGGTCCGGTATTATATTTTCCTTCCATCCTTTCTCGTCTAGAATCTTAACTACATCATCCCTCATCGTTATGGGGACATCGGCCAATGTTCTGACAAAGAGATGAATATCATCCGGCATGATTCCATAAAGACGCTTGTAAAGGTCTATGTAATGCGTCAGTTTTATCGCCCGTCCTTTAGCCGTATCATTTGGACGCATACAGAGCTTAGCAATCATGACCATGGTCTCCTCTTTGGTCTCAGCAGCACAGAATAAATGTTCAGGAGCAGGTCCTCCGTAGACAAGTTCTCCAGTACGTGCATCATATACTTTCCAATCTTCCTCACAATCCTTTCTCCCAAGAAGCATTCGCCGATACTTCAAACCATGTGGGCCCACGATGACTGGAATCCCCAATCTCCAAAAACCACTTGCAATAGCTGCAGCCTTCTGCGACATAGCTCCCCAAGCAACTCCAACTGCGCCCACTCGATTGTGAATGTAATCTGCTATCTCTTCATAGTTGCCTGCAAGTCTGCGTTTCGCAAATATACTTGCAATCTTTATCGCTGCACCAGCTATGTGAGAATTTGCGACGCATGAACCGACGTTGACTATTCCGCCTGCATTGAATTCTCCCGAAAAAATTTCATATGGGCTCTTTCCCTCTTCATCTTTGTACATGGCGACTGACATGGCAGCGCAACCTGAAGTGAGAACAATATAGCGCCTCTTAGCAAACTCAATCGCCATCTCTGCAACATCTCTTCCGCTTTCTGGATAATTAGCGCATCCAACGAACGCAACTACGCCTGGTATTTCACCAAGCACTATTGGTCCGCCAACATTCCTTATCTCAACATCTTGTATAGCTCCTCTTCCAGCCCGAACCTTGAACCTCTCCCCTTTCATCTTCTTTTCAGCGGCTTTAACTATGAAGCTATGAAGTGGAAATCGTTGTGGGCATGCACTTTCACAACGTGCACATCCTACACATTTGTCGTAGAGATCTGAGAGTTTTGACAAATCTCCTTTTGCAGCTTCAGCTAAAGCCTCGACTAGGGGTAATGTATTTGGGCAAGCTCTTACGCATTCATAACATCTTTTGCATTTCGTCGCATCTTCAACAATTCTTTTTATGCTTGGCATTATTTTGAATTTTTTCCTTTTCGGAGCCACCTTAATAGCTGTCTTTACAGCTATTTCTCCTACTTTCTCATGGTTCAGAATCAAGACGCCTGGGCTTTTTCCGCTAACAAGGTCCGAGACAATATCGTCGACATTGTCCATTGTTCTGTCCGGTAAACCCAAACAGTTTTTGGAACTTGAGGCAATCAGCGGCGCCTTAATCTTCTTTGCTTCGTTTAGGGAGTCTGCTCGAATGCATTGTTCATCTACCACGATGACATCAGGCACCCCGCTTCTTATGTAACGTAGCTGCCAAGATATGGGTCCAACAATCTTAGCCCTAGGATTATATCTTGACATATCTTGTGCAGTGCAACATAACCCTGTGACCTCGACAGAATCTTGTAATCCATTATCTTGGAGGTAGTCAACTATACTTATCGCGGAAGGGACGTTATGTCCTACAACCATTATTACTGGTTTAGTTGCGTCAACTACACCTACACCAATATCGATGAGAGGAGCTTCCGGATCGGCTTTAGGAAACCCATAGCTTGATATTTGGGCGATATCTGTAACTTCCATTGCGACTTGGTCAATCATTCCGGCATGGAAAACTTTCGATTCGAAGTCAAGATTGTTTCCTTCTTGTCCAGTATGCGTCGCGGAGAGCAGTTGGGTAACCTCCCTCTCACAATAATCTAAGGCCTCCTCCAGATCTTCGAGTTTTTGAGGTATTATCCCGCAGACGAGGCAAGTGACAGGCGCCTCAAGCTCGACGTTTAAGCCTCCAACATCAATCTTATGGTCTCCTCCAAAATTTTCTATTAGATGATCGACAAGGTGCCTAGCGTGGGCAAGATGTGTCGCTGCGCCTATACAACATGCAAGCAAGACTATACGAGATTGCTGCGCCGACATATCTAGCCCGCATGCTCCCCTCTTACCTTGGGAGAGGTCGCATTTGCCAAAGGTGCAAAGGCAACAGAGGTCGCAGAAGGGCAGATACAAAGGCTTATACTTTTTTAGGAGCTTAAAGTCCCATTCTCTCAAGTCCGTTACTGAGGGAAACGGTGTGGGCCCCATCTCTTCAACCAAAGCTTTTTCAACAATTCTGCCAGCAGAGAACTCTATGCCTTTTAATAGCAAGTTTTTGCTTTTCAATTCGTCAATCTTCACATAGAATCTTTTCTTTAGCAAATATATGCACGGTCCTTTTAACTAGTATTTACTAGTAAAGTTGATAAAGGAATTAAACTTATTTATTTTTTAATCTTTGTTTTTTATCTGGCTGTTGCCTAACTCCTTCTCAGTCTTTTCCATGTAAATCTTATAAACAGACAATATGATGCATGAGGTAACGGCCAAGGCTGAAATCGCCTCTGGAACGGCAACGCCAGCTCTATAGATTCCACACCAATAAAATACCCAGGAACCTAAACCAACCAAAAAGGCAAGAGTAGCAGCGAGAGACTTCTTCTCTAGGGCATAGACAAGTGTAAACATAATCGCTGAAACAAAGAAAAGCATGGAGACAAACACATGTAGAAATCCGTAAATCTCGTCAAAGACTGCTACTAGCTGAAGTGAAAAAGCCGCAGCCGCCAAAAAATAGCTAGTAATCTTTGCATGTTCCTTAAGGGTAGTAAATGCGTAGATAGCAATGAGAAAGCCGGTAAGCGCTAATCCAAAGTTATAGTAAGGCGCGGATATGCTTCTTTGGGCATGTCCGAGGTCGCTAAGCGCATTTTTTGACCAGTTGAACCAAGGGGACAACCAGATCGAGATTCCAATAAATATGTAAGCCGCCAAGGGTCCAATCACGCCTAAAATGGTTAAGGCCTTCATTCTCATCTTATATTCACCTCCAAAGAAAGTGAACAAAACTTCATGACGCGTTTACAATGCAGTTAACTATTCTCTCTGGGACAAAGGGCTCAAGATCCTCATATTTCTGTCCGGTTCCCACATATAGGATAGGTTTCTTAGTAACGTAAGCTAAGGAGATCGTCGCGCCACCCTTAGCGTCCGCATCCAATTTAGCTAAGATTGAGCCGTCAATTCTGATGAATCTGCTAAATTCTTCGGCTTGAAAAACAGCATCGTTACCTGCTAAAGCATCACCAACGAATATTACCAAGTCCGGCTTAACTACACGTATGATTTTCTCCATCTCCATGAGGAGGTTTCTGTTCGTCTGCATGCGACCTGCTGTGTCGATCAGTACAACATTTATACCCCGAGCCTTTGCGTATTGCACAGCATCAAAGGCTACGGCGGCCGCATCTGCACCGTATCCATGTTTAATCATGGGAATTCCCAGACGTCTGGAATGGGTTTCGAGCTGCTCTATTGAACCAGCTCTGAAAGTGTCGCTGCACGCTGAAACTACAGAATAACCTTTCTTAAGCAGAAAATAGGCCATCTTTGCTATCGTCGTGGTCTTTCCAGTCCCATTGATTCCGACAAAGACCATGGTGCAAGGCTCACGCGCAGCCATTTTCCTATCAATTATCTCGGTGAGGTCTATTTTTTCTGGTGTTTCTAATGTTTCGATGAGGATAGAACGCATGGCTTTTTTAACAATGTTCTTCCTATCCTCTAATATACTCACTTTCTGCCCGATTAGTCTCTTCTTAATCTCTTCGCATATGTGCTCAGCAACAACAACCGCAACATCATTCTCTATTAAAGTCAGTTTAAACTCCGATAGTGCTGAGCGTAAGTCTTCACTTTTTAGCTCAGTCATGGAGACTTTGTTTATCAAGCTCTGAATATTTTCACGTAGCTTTTCGAACATTTTTCAATTATCTCTCACGGCTTCTGAGACTGGCCGATAATTCTCGAAGTCTATTCTGGTCCTCCTGAATCTTATTCAGAACCTCTGCCAATTGCTGTTCTAAGGTTTGCCTCGTCCTTTCAATCTGGGCTAAACGGTTAGCTATGCCTTCTTTGGCTTCCTTTAATGTCTTCTCGATTGCTACTCCAGCGCCTACGCCGTAAACTACTCTGTCGACATCGGTGAGACTCGCCTTTATGTATGATCCCCCGCCTATCGGCACTAGGATAGGTGCATCGACTTTCTCCTTCTCGATCCCTTCCAAGGTTTTGCTTGTGAGGCTTAGTTCAGCGAATGCATCATTCAAAAAGTTTATTCTTGACTGAAGAGTTTCAGCAGTTCCTTCAAGGAGTCTAAGTTCTACAATCAGCCTTCTAACCTCTTCTTCTGGGCTTTCAACGGTCGTTTTGGAGGTTCTTCCTTGAGGTTCAGACGATGTTCTGCTCATTCTCGATCAACTCGACCTTCTCGATCTTTATATGGAAACGTTTGACTTTATGCTTGCTTCCCAAAGTCTTGTAAACCTTTTCTATCGCGTCCTCCGAATTTAGAGCTCTAACCTTCTTTCGAAAGGTCGTAAGAAAGTTAGGTTTCCTTATTATGCCTTTTATTAGGTAAACTTTAACCTCACTCACTTCATTCATACACCCCTAAAGCTTGTTCTATCATGAAAAGCTCCGGTCCTGTTGTCAGGGACCCAGCTATTACAACTTTACTATTCCCTATGAGTCCAGTCGCTATATAAGGTATTCCACAATTAACAGTTCCCACCTCTACTGGAACCTTTAAAACATCCTTCAACAGTTCCTTTTCTTCGGGCCTAATCATTGGATGAACCATTGAGCCCTTGTTAGTTGCGGTTGTCAAAGAGCCTACATAGGGCAGACCTGCAACCTCTCCTCGAACCGCCTCGACACCTAAAGAGTCGGAGATTAACTTTTCATCCTTTCTAGACAGTCTTGGATCAACAATTGCGCCATAATCATTGGCTACAACCATGTTTCCATAAGCTGTCCTTTTCGTGTTAGCTATAGTTATGTTGATATCTGAAAGCGACTTGAAATTTGCTAATTCTTCATCCCATACATAGTGAGGGAGGATTATTCCTTTAGAGTTAGCGCAGACTAAAGAGCCTACGAGGATTGACCCACCTATGTTAGTCCTAATTACTTCAATATTAAACCAATCCCGAATTTTTCTTACCTTGCTATCAGGAAGTTGACTTGGAACAATAACAAATCTTTCAGTCACCTTGATGAAGACACCTATGCTTGCACTGCCAAAAACTTCCAGCAAGAAGATTGGCAAAGGGCTAATTCCCCTCTGCAAGGTGAACAGTTATGATGCCTTCTGAGTCTTTGGTTGCCCTCACCCTAATTTTACGCGGAGGCTTCTTAATGCCTCTAGCCCATATCTTCTCATTGACTTCATTACTAATCTTTATGGAATCCATATCAGCTTTCATATGCCTCCTTATGAAATCTCTAAGTACGCGTACAGCTTTTGCGCCGCGCTTACTACGTGGAACGATCCAAGCTCTTTGGAGAGGAACAGTGTAAATGCGTTCTTCAACAATATCCTCCTCCTTTTCTTTTCTCTCTTCTTTAGAAGGTTTCTCCTTCACTTCACCAACTTCTTCCATAGTCTCTTTAGGTTCGGTTTCACTATCAGACACACTTTTTTCAATCGCTGGCTTCTCTTCACTTAACGCCTCTTCTGCAATCAAGGTTCAAGACCTCCTTCACGGTTTTATCTTTGTTCTACGCCAATGTCTTCTTTTAGGACTAACCCTTACCTTACCATGAGTTTTAACCATGACCCATGCTGGCACAGCTCTGCTTTGCCTGCCAGCCCTTATTAACCTCCGTTTCTTCGCGGCTGGTTTGTGCCTTGCCATGTTAAGCTCTCCTAATCTTTATTTCCCTCTTATCAGTCTGTAGCCTAATTAGAATCTCCTTCAATCTCTCATCATCAATTGGAAGGTCTATTCTTCCCTGCTGAGCGATTTGAATCAGCTGGAGCTCAAGTTGAGAGGCAAATTCAGGCTTAATCATCTTTAGATTTGTAAGTCTTTGCCTCGCTTCAGGCGTGAGGATCCTACGTAGCAAAGCTTGCTTCTGTATTTCGAGTTGCCTCTCTGCCTCCGCTTGCTGCTGTTCTTGGAGGATCTTCTGTTGCAATTCAAGTAGTCTCCTTTTTCGTAATGACTCGAGCTCCTCGTCTTCGCTCATCGCCAGTCACCTAACTAATATTTTTTCAGTTCAGGTATGCTCTTTTCTAATTCTTTTTTGATGTCGGTTGAGATAAAGTCGAGTAGTCTTCTCCCCTCGGATGTGACTACGCGTCCTCTTTGCTTCATGGTCTTAACAAGTCCAGCCTCTTCAAGTTGCTTAAGAGCTTTGGATATGATCGCCCCGCTGCCTTTTCTAGTATGCTCTGGCTTCGTTCCTCTATCCTTCCTCCCACCATACATGGAACGAAGATGACTGATGCCTACTGGACCTTTAAGGTAGATCTTTCGAAGTAACGATGCACAGCGAATGTACCACCAATCCGTGTTTTCAGGTACCCTCTCTGCGAAAGTTCCAGTCTTCACAAATGGTGCCCATTGGGGAGGCCTGATGCTCTCTACATTATTCTTTAAGTGCTGGGCAAGCCTCTCAATCAGTTTAGCAGCGGGAACATCATACGGAGTTGGCAATACTTTTTTCCTTCCATATATCTAAACATCGTTTTGACTTATTCTGCAGAGGGTCTTATAAATACTTTTTAGTTTTCTTATCCTTGTATAGAGTCAAGCGTGACCCCGCAACTGCTCTACTTTGGATCTTTCTACTCAGCCATTGCATGAACTATTATCTTTCGCCCATTTTTGAGTGTAAAACTTCACTTTCCATGCACTTCCTTCCTTTATGTTTACGTTCTTTTTCTCCTTCTTAAAGGCATCCTCACTTTTCCATTACAGTATATGCATGAAAAGACTATATGTGGCTCCCTTCGAGATTGGAGACGCACACGTAAACCAGTCCCAGGCATTATGAACCTTCCGCAATGTTTACAGATATACCTCTGATATTCGCGAGGAAGATGAATCTGTGTTCGCATAGCAATTCTTCTAGCAATCTCCACATATCTATTTGCGAGTTCTGGTTTATCCGGGGCTACTTTTTTGGCAAGATTAAAGAGAATTTGTATTCTCTCCATAGATATGCGTTTTGAATTTGTGGTCATATTTTCATCCTTGCAATTAAATAAAGTGCAATTTAATCTTTTAAAGAGTCTGCTAGTATTGGTTAAATACCAACCCTGCGCATCCATCCAAGATATTTTTCTTTAATTCGGATATGCGAATTAAGTGAAAGATTGATAAATCTTTCACTCATTAAACCTGAAGAACCTTAACAATCATTCGAAGTTATACAAGACCCTTTGTCCTTTTCATTTGGCATAGTATTCAAAACATTACAAGTATCATAGAGGAGTTGTATCCAACTTAAGAAAGAGTTTATAGATGCTCTCAGTGCAGAAGTGTCGTTCGATTTAAAGATTAACGTAAGCGTTACCCCTTCTCTTTTGATCTGAACTCTCGAACGTTTAGACCTTAAGCTTTCAGCCTCAGGTTTCAGAGAACTCTCGATTACTGTTGCTTGCTTCAGGGAAGGAAGACGTATACGAACAACTGCAGAAGACTTCTCAGTCAAATATTCCACGCAACCTTCAAGATTGTTAGGCGAGGGCCGATCTCACTGCCGTCAGGTATTGAGTAGAAGGAAAATTTAACTAAGTTGGAAAGCTGAATTGAAAGACGTATAAATGCATCGTACTTCTTAAATGTTTCTTTCAAGTCCTCCATAGGCAGATTGAAGAAGTCTGACAAGAATTCTTTTAGCCTCTCCGTATCAGAGCCTAAGTCACCTTTTCTATCTATACAGACTCGCCGAACAGTCCTTGCCGGTTTTTTAAACTCTCTTCGAAGTTTAAACCCTTTGATGTGCATGGACAGTATTGCTTTTGCTCTCTTATCTTCTATTTTAAGGAACCTGAGCTTTCCGCACCCATCTTGACCACGATCCACGATCAAAACCTTTTTAGCGTCAAGCTCAACTGCTTTTTCAATAAGACCGGTAAAGCTCATCTTTCCCCTGTTCACCCTCTTCACGCCTGGTATCGAGTCGCTGAGGTCTCGGCAAAGTGTCCTTAATCTCGGAGTCGGTCGGCGTGACGTAGTTAGAAAAATCATGGCTAAAAACAAGTAGGATTTTTTCTGTTAGGCTAATAATTTCTTATTTGCTCTTTGCCGTTCGATCGGCGGTGACGCCGAGCTTTGTGACTGGGACATAGGCTCCGCCAGCAAACTTGAAACCGCACTTAGCGCAAACCCATATTCCCACGCTTTCTCTTTTGACTTTTTCAGAACTACATTGCGGACAAATGCTTTTATCCTTTATTTTGCTGATGACTTCGATGTATCTCTTCCTTGGTGTCGCGCCGTATCTTACGCCTAATCCACCTGCAGGTCCCATCTTCTTCAATCTTTTCTTTCGTCCCATTCAACTCTTCACCACCAATTTTCTTAGCTCTTCTGCTTTTTCCCTTCCTATGATCGAAGCTTCGATAACCTGTTGTGGGGTAAGCATTCCAGAACCTCCTTTCTGAATTGCACATAGCCTCCCATCCCTGTCGAAACTCATCGTTAACCGAGCATTCAGAACCTCCTCTTCGTCAAGCCAAGGGTCTACAACAAGCTTACCACTTATGTCAGCGAATGTTACTGCAATAGGATAATTCCTAATTGGTAAAGGCTCAAAACCTGGTTTTTTTACAACCTCCCCGTCATCTTTCAGTTCAAACTTGGGAACCTTAGAATTCATAAGGGCTACAAGTGAAGCTATTGCTGAAGCATCGATGAGATTGCCGTCATGGTTAAGAACATAAATGTCAATGAAGATTACGAAGACTTTCTTTCCGGGTATAAGGCATAGTTTTTCAAGTTCTATCGCCTTGGACTCGCGGATTCCGCGATCAACAATTCTGGCAAGTTCGACAGATTCTTCACTGGGTGGTCCAGCTTCAAACTCTGGAGAAGCCAAGGGCACAAACTCTGAGTTGACGGTGAGAACCCCTTCGTTTGGTCTGTCCGGGAACGGCTCACCAAACCCGATCTTCACCCCAACCATGACCTCTGTCTTGCCTAATCGAACTCTTGCAGATCCTTCAGCCTTCTCAATTATGCCAGATTCTATCTGAATTGGGCGATAATCTGTTAATCCTCTTCCATCAAGTCTTTTTCCACTTGCGATTAATTGGGCGATCTGCTTCTGTCTTAGGCGTGAGATCATTATCGATGTCACTCTTCCTCAATCTCCGCTGCTTCCTCTTTAATCGCTATGTATTTGGCTTTTAAAGCTTCCTTCTGGAGACTATATATCTGTCTACATCCCTGTAATGCAAGCTCTATCGCTTCTTGAAATTCCTCAATCGTTAGCAGACCATCCATTTGAAGCAGGGCAACTGCGTTAAAGTTCGGCATGTACGCAACTGGTACATCCGCCTCTCCATCCTTGTCTTCAGCATCATTCAAATCCACCACTAAATGCCCGTCTACCTTTCCAGCTGCACATGCAGCGACAAGGTCACGCATTGGTATGCCAGCATCAGCTAACGCTAGTGATGCGGCTGTAATCCCTGCGCATCTTGTTCCTCCATCCGCCTGCAAAACTTCAATAAACAGGTCAATAGAAGTTCTAGGAAACTTTTCCAAAAATATTGCCGGTTCAAGGGCTTCTCGAATCGCTTTTGAGAGTTCAACCTCACGTCTAGATGGGGCGGGGGACTTTCTTTCCTCAACGGAGAATGGTGCCATGTGATATCTGCATCTCAACAATGCTTGGTCAGACAAGGCAAGATGTCGTGGATGAACTTCCCTTGGACCGTAGACTGCAGCGAGAATTTTGTTCTTGCCCTGCTCAATATAGGCAGACCCATCAGCGTTACTCAACACTCCAACCTCCAATTTTATAGGCCTTAATTCATTTACCTTTCTTCCATCTATTCTTATTCCATTCTCATCGATTAATTTGGCGGTTTCACCCATTTTTTACCTCTCACCCCTTTCTTTCCTAATCATCTCAGTTACGCGGTCTGTAAGCCCGGAAGTATGGGCTTCCTGTTCAATCTTCTTGATTGCTGATATAGCTATTCTTTCATCTTCACGGTTTTTGCCTGAGATTAATATTAGACCGTTCTGGCCGACTGTGATGTTGCAATTTGTCTCCTTCTTCAACATTGTGATCATCGATCCCTTTCGCCCAATAATTCTCGGAATCTTTGCAGGGGAAACTTTGACAATTTGACCGTATGATATTTTACCTAGTTCCGGTTCACGAATGGTTAAGCTCGGGTCACGCGCCCTATCGAAAGCTATAACCTTTGCAAGAATTAGATCATTTATATCTAGGAATTCAGAGAGTTCATCCTTTTGTGGTCTAAACTGTTTGTTAAATGCTTCTGAAGCCTTCAAAATCGCGGAGTACGGGGAGTTAATGTCCACGGTCCATCCATGAAGGTTAACCTCGACGATTTTTCCGATCACTAAATCTCCGATGGACGGGACATAAAAATTGTTTAAAGCCACAACTTGTACATTTTTTCCTTTATATTCGACGAGACCAAGCCTACTTGCGTAAATCTTAGAATCATGCTTATACGTGTTGTTTCCCGCAACATAATCTCCTTCAGCCAATAAATCGCCAGGCGTCACAATTTGCCTATTCTCATAAAATAATGGCAACTCTTAAACCCACCTTCGGTCACTTTAAGATTTTAACTTCAAGAGTGCCTCGGGTAATCTCTCCTATTTTTTCCAAGAAGGGACCGTAAAATCCTGCAGCGATCTCAACAGTTGCTGTCCATGATCCGTCGCTGAGCCAAGACTCTCCTTTCACTGTTCCAAAGGACTTAACAGCTCCGTAGGCTTTACTAGCGTACTGTGAGGGAATGTGTACCGAGACGGAAATCTTTTCAATGCTTATAGGTAAGATTGAACGTATAAGCTTGATTGCTTCGTTAGCTTGTTCCTCAACATTTTTGAAAGGATCTACTGAGAAACGAACCTGTTCTAGTGCTTGCTCTATTCGTGCCGGAGGATGCGGGAGTTTAGTCTTAGGGTCAACAGCATTCCGCGAGATAAAAGCGACTATTTGCTTACGCATATCCTCAATCATGCGACGTCTCTGTTCAGCTGTTAGCTGCAACGTGCCCTTTCTGAGTATTGTTTGCGCTATTTTTTGTATGTCTAGGGTTTTAAATGCTTGCTCAAGTTCTTTGTCAGAGACCCTAAGACCCTTATTAGCGTCACTAAAGACTGTCTCTGTAACCAGAATATCCGAGAGTGGTATAGATTTGCCTTCACGGTATAACAAGGCTGGTTCAGGCTTAACAAGAAGCTCAAAGGTCTTTCCATCTATGTTTATCCTCGCCACCGTGTAGCCTTTACTCATCATACTCCACTGCCCATAACTTCCTTTAAGTATCTTTGCACTTCTTCATCGGGGGTCATCTTGAACTTTTTCGTTTCCATAGGAATAGTCGCGATCTTTATTCTTGTCTGCTCTTCTCTTGCCTGAATGGACTTTGCTAAGCATTTAACCACCAATTTTATTGCTTCTTCTAATGTGAGGTCTTCACAGTACTCCTCCCTAAGAATGCTTTCACACGTTTCTCTTCCGATTCCTATCGCAACAGCCTTGTAAGCCCTATAGGAACCGCTGGGATCTGTTGTGAATAATCTTGCTCCAGTCTTATCGACACCTCCAAATATTATGGAGACACCGAATGGTCTAACTCCCGCATGTTGAGTGTAAAGTTGCATTAGGTCCCCTATCCTTTTAGTAACCATTTCCACGTCGACCGCTTCGTCATAGAGCAGTCGATTGCTTTGAGAGTAGACTCTCGACTCATCAATTAAAATCCTTGCATCCGAACTTATACCAACAACAGCCGCTCCGAGATGCTCATCGACCTCATATATCTTCTGGCTGAAATTTGGATCCTGCAGTTTTGATTCAATCTTTTCTTCAGCCCCTATCACAATACCTTCTCGACAGGTTATACCTATGATTGTGGGGCCTCTATACACAGTCTCAAGCGCATACTCTACCTGAAACAGGCGCCCATCCGGGGAGAAGACTGTTATCGCACGGTCATAAGCGCCCGGAACAGCGAATACAGACACATCTATCACCCCATCACAATTATTTTTTCAACTATTTCCTTTTCTCTTGAAAGTAAAGAATCGAAACTAAAAAACATTACCCTTCATTAACTACGTGGACGCAATCTCAGTTCAAAATTATTTTTCATAAGTTCGTTATTTATCGCCAGTTAAAAGCCCTCTTATTAACTGCATATTAATACTGCTTAAAAAGGCTAGGTGAAAAACACCTTGAAGAAAAAAGAAGGAAGTGTCAATGTATCTCGGCGAAGCCCATTTTGTGCCTCTGTCTTTGCTAGGATTGCTCTTCGACGGGACTTCTGTAGCCTCCTCGAAACCTATCTCAGGCATTTCGGTAATAGTTCCAGTAAGAAATGGCGGAGATACAATAGAGAGATGCATCCGAAGCATTGAGAAGCAGACTCATCCAGTTTATGAGGTAATAGTTATAGACGATGCAAGCACTGATGAAACCCCTACTATATTAGGTAGGCTATGGGGAGAATACGGTAATATCAGAATCTTTAGGAATTTTGAGAATCTTGGGAAAGCAGCCTCAATCAGCAAAGTTTTGCCAATTCTTCAGACTCCTCTTACTGCAATTGTGGACGCTGACACTTTCTTAGACAAAGACTATTTTCTAGAAGTCTCAAAAGTGTTCCATCGAAAAGATATAATTGCTGCCTCTGGAACAGTGTTACCAACTGAGACTGAAGGCGTCATTGAAAGATCCAGACTCATCGAATATCTCCACAGCCAATCAACCTACAAAAAATTACAAGAGAAGGTGGGTGCAATATTTGTGACACCTGGATGTTGCAGTATCTGGAGAACTGAATGGCTTAAGAAGAATGGAATTCCAACAGATACTGTGGTGGAAGACATGGATCTGACATGGGGGGCTCAGGTAGAAGGGGGAAAGATTGCTTTTATTCCTAACGGTGTGGCCTATACAAATGAGCCGAAATCTCTTGTCAGCTTTACGAGACAAACTTACAGATGGTTCTCGTGGAGGCCAGTATTGAAGAAATACTGGAAAAAATTGAATTTGAAGATGAAGATATTGATTATTTGGATGTTAATTGAAAATATTGCTTATATTGCTTGGTTCGGCATAATCACCTACCTATTATTGTTAGGAGACGTAATTTCCGCTTTTCTCCTACTGCTGATTGACGTTTCCGTGGTAACGGCAATCGCTCTTTGGCAAGGTTGCAAGTTTAAGACACCCCTAAGAAAAGTTTTCTCGTCTATACCGAGATATTACTCTTTAAAAGTCCCTACGGCTTTCCTTTTTTGGAAGGCTTTCATAAAGCCTAAGAGAGCAGGCTGGTGAAGCCTTGAAAAGTTAGTTTATTCAAGCTGCAGTTTCTCCATCTTTCTCATCTTCTTGACGGCTGACAGAGATTTTTCAGCAGCTGAAACACAACTTAAAAAGTCATTAATCGTAGAGAGAAAAGTCATAATATTTTCTCCTTCATAAATTATCGATGTCGATACTCGGTTATTTTTTCTAATGGTTTTCACTAAAAGGTTTTTAGGCGTCTTGATGTTGTCAGGAGAAACAGCATCTAATATGGCTTTTGCATATTTTTGGCTTCTGTAAGAAAGCGTTATTCTAGCTTCCATCCTTTTTCAGCCTCTGTAAATTAATCTTCACAAGTTCATCAACATATTTGATGAAGGAGTCCTTTCGGTCTATCGGAACATGGGCGCCTGCAGCGATGTTATGTCCTCCACCGTTTCCAGAGAACTTCTCAGCGGCGATGCGCATTATTTCTCCTAGATTGAATCCTCTGCTTGTTAATGCTTCGACTGTTCGAGCTGAAAACTTAGCGAGATTTTCTTCCGGAACAAGAGAGTAAGCGATTAATGGTTTTTCAATCTTCGGCATGTTTGTAGATAGAATCGTTGAGATTGCGCTTATTACTTTCTCGTCAATTGTCTGTCCGCCATGCACCACATAGATATTTTCCATCTCTTCAATCCGATCTGGATTTGCATTCAACCATTTAAGACAAAATGTAATAATCTGCCTATACTCTTCCAAGGCTGCACTCGCTTCTTCGAGACATTTGCCACGGTCTCCCATGCAAATAGCTACGCCTAGACCGGCCTTCCCAGTTCTTCCAGTTGCGTTCAGCAACAAGGCGTATTCCCTAGCATCGCGAAGAGGAGTCCAAGCTTCCTCACGTGTAAGGACGTATACTGCACCTAAGAGGCTCATTGCAACTTCGCTTTTGTACCCCATTGAGGCGAGATATTCAGACAGTGATGAAAAAATTTTCTGTTTTTCTTCAAACGAGAGGTCTCTTAATGCGCGCCATTTCTCATCCTTTTTGAGCGTTATGCCATGTTGGGTAAGGAATGCTAAGCATTTGTCTTCTTCTCCGCTTAATCCAGGGATGAAGGGGGTGGAAGTGTATGCTAATGCCTTATGGATGGGTCTCGTCTCTCTCCCAAATAGGAGGATGTCAGTCTCTACCTCAAGATAGCCCGCTTTTACAGCGTCTTCTACGATTAAGCTGTTTACGCCCCCCAGCTTCCGACCCTCATATTTGTCTTGAAGGTCACCTAAAGCTCCAACTACCGCAAGATGAGCCAAGTCAACGTTCCTTTCCGAAATTGCCTTAGCCGTGAGATAGGCTGTTCCTGCCCCGCTTATGTCCAGCGCACTATCTATACCTACCAGTGAAGGATTCACATGTACAATCGATTCATCGTGCACGCTTGCAGTCTGGTGATGGTCAAGAATAGCCAAGGTTTTGCCTTTGATCTTTTCTTTTATGATGTCTAGACTTCCGCCGCCCATATCACTCATGATTATGAAAAAATCTTTTTCAGATGCAATCTCATCTGCAACTTTTTCGTCCATCCACCTCTCAATTCGAATCCTAAAGGACGCGTCAACTCTTAATAATGCAGTTCCTAAAATTCCAGCTGCAGATAACCCATCTGCATCTCTATGAGAAATGATAAGGAAACTTCCCCTATCTTCGGCGTGCTCTAAAATTCTCTTGGCAGCCTTCTCACATTCATCCAGTAAGGCTTTGACCTTTTCATTTACGGCTGCCATGAAAAGAAACCCCAATCTACGTTATGGAGAGAGCTAGGGGCGTATACTTCCAGTCTTGAGGCAGTATACCTTTCCGCTTATAATACTCTGACAAACGATGAATTTTGGACTCAACGAGGAGAATAGCTCTTTTGTTATATTTATCTGCCTTGTGTTTCTCAACATGGATGCGGAGACGAGCAGCTTTTCTTAGCAAAACTTCGAGGTCCTCCGGTAGAGATGGCGCCAAATTGTTCTTCTTCAGTATTTCATTGATATTTTTTCCCGTGGCAACTTTGACTAAAGGAATCCCATACTGGTCACGTAGAATTATGCCGATCTTGCTAGGCGGGTTACCTTCTTTTGCAAGTCTAACAACTAATGCTTCGACCTCTTCAGGCGCATATCTAAACCATCTCGGAGCTCTCTTGCTTAATGGACGAGTAGAATGCGATTTTCCTTTTTCTTTCTTAGGCACTATTTATCCTCCGTCAGAGTCTTTCTAAACAAGAAATCCAATATTTAAAAGCTTTGTCGAGGTCTTTGCCAAAACCTTACGGAGCATATCTTTAGAAGGTCAATAAACTTCGATGGTGAAGTATTTGACACTTTTTATTAGGGTGTTGAACGAAATAATTACAAAATAAAAAAGGTAATGATTAGATGCGAGATTCAAATTCCGACTTATACCACCTCGCGAAACTTCTCAATGCCTGGGCACGATGAGAAAATCTATTTTTTTCTTTTATAGACATCTCACCAAACGTCTTGCCGACGCATTCAAATGGCTCGAAAATCGGGTCAAAACCAAAACCTGAACTACCCATAGGTTTCTTTGTAATTCTACCCTCAGCCACGCCGTGGAAACACTTTAGGTTTCCCTTGTGATCACAGAAGGCAACCACAGATCTGAAACGGGCTTTCCTCTCTTCATTCCCTTCCAAAAGTTTGAGAATGCCGTCTATACCTATGGTTCTATAAACGTAACTGGAGTACGGACCAGGAAAATTATTTAATGCGTCTATGAAGAGACCAGCATCCTCGACAATTAAGGGTAAGCAACATTTCTTAAATGCTTCTGAAGCGCTTTCCATGGCAACAACCTCAATGTCATCGGCTTGAACCTCTAATGTTTTAATTTTCAACATCGCCGCAGAGATTCCGTACTCTCGCAGAACTTCATTTGCTTCTTTGAATTTGTGAGTATTTGTGGTTGCGAAGAAAATTAGTTTGCCCCATGGAAAACTCTTCCTCCTTAGCATCTATAGAAACCCTCCAGCATTACCTTTCAGAAACGTATCTCCCTCTCCTTTCTATCTCCATAATTTTGTTCATAACTTCAGA
>Ga0129301_1000566_pt1 | contig 20230 bp, 22 predicted proteins | sample ConPoolayeHmetaG_FD_94489 | JGI IMG/M metagenome (GOLD analysis project Ga0129301, IMG submission 94489) | Hot spring microbial mat communities from California, USA to study Microbial Dark Matter (Phase II) - Cone Pool mat layer H metaG ...
CCCAGTCCAGGTTGCGCAGGCTGTCGAGGATGGCTCCCTTGACGCGCAGTTCGGCATAGGTCTTGAACTTGACGCCGCGCGACGGATCGAACTTCTCGACCGCATCGAGCAGGCCGATCACGCCGGCGCTCACCAGGTCGTTCATCTCCACGTGAGCGGGAAGCTTCGTCGAGATCCGATGCGCGATGTACTTGATCTGCGGCAGGTGTTCCAGGATCAGCTGTTCGCGGCCTTCATCCTGTTGGATCGCCTCTTCGTATGCCTTGGCGTATCGGGAAGCATCGTGCATGGCCAATCCTCTCGCGGTGCGGGCTGCGGTGGCCTGCACGCCTGCCGCGCCCGCGGGCTATTCGATCGAGCGCGCCCCGCCGCCGAGCGGCCGCAGCGCCCGGTGATTCTCAATTGATCCAATCGTTGAGCAACCTCTCCCAGACCAGGCCGCCGGCGGCGCCCATGCCGGCGTTCTCGCGCACCATCGCATGGGCCAGGCGGCGGAAGCAGCGGCCCGCAGGCGCCTCGGGGAAGCACTGGGCCACGAGAACCTGGCTGCGCACCGCCTGGGCCACATGGGGATCGCGTTCCACATGCCCCAGATAGAAGACCTCGCGATTGAGGAAGCGCTTGACCACCGAGTTGATCTGGCGGAAGACCTCGCGCGCCTCCTCTTCGTTTCTCACCGAGTTGACGAGCAGGCGGATGTTTTTCTCCGGATCTTCCGACAGGAGGATCTTGACGACGGCATAGGCGTCGACGATCGCGGTCGGTTCGGGCGCACTCACCACGATCACCTCCTGGGCGGCCAGCAGGAAGTGGACGACGTTGTTCGAGATTCCCGCGGCGGTATCGATGAGGAAATAGTCCGTGTCGCCGTCCAGGTCGGCGAAGCTCCTCACCAGGTAGTTCTTCTGCGCCGTGGTCAGCTCCGACAGCTTCTGCAGCCCCGAGCTCGCCGGGATGATGCGGATGCCCCTGGGCCCCTGCACCATGATGTCCGCGAGGCTCTTGTTGCCGAACAGCACGTGGCCCAGGTGGAAGCGCGGCGCCAGGCCGAGCAGGACATCGATGTTGGCCAGCCCGAAGTCGGCATCGAGCACGACCACCTTCAATCCGATCTCGGAGAGGCAGAAGGCGAGGTTGGCGACCACGTTGGTCTTGCCCACACCGCCTTTGCCGCTGGTCACGGCCACCACGCGCGGTCCCCGGGTTGCCGCCGAGTTCGAGACCGCCGCGCCGGCCTGTGCGCCTTCGGGCGCCATGCCTGACCGGTTCCTGTCGCGCCGGCCGGCCGGGTTCATCCTGCGAGTAGAGTTCAAGATCGACTCCGCATCAATGAGTGTTGAGAAGGATATCCACGAGCTGGTCGGCCCGCGGGACATGGAGATCTTCGGGAACGCGCTGGCCGTCGCTGAGATAGGAAAGCGGCTTCTGGGTGCGCACCAGCTCGTTGAAAACCGGCCCCAGGGTCGAGGTCTCGTCGATCTTGGTGAACAGCAGCCTGTCGGGACGGCAAACGGCGAAGCGGTCGACGATCTCGTGCATGTCCACCGACTTGGTGGTGGCGCTCAGAACCAGGTGCCGCTCGATATCCGGCGTGCGCCGCAGGAATTCGGTCAACTCCGCCGCGGATTCCAGATCGCGCTGCCCCCGGCCGGGGGTATCGATCAGCACGTAATCGCGCTGGCCGCTTTCCTCGAGTGCCCTGGGCATGTCGGCAATGCGCTGCACGAAGCGGAAGGGCAGACCCATCAATCCCGCGTAGGTGCGCAGCTGCTCGACGGCGCCGATGCGGAAAGTGTCGGTGGTCAGAAGCAGGACGCTCTTCTTGTGCAGCAGCGCCAGGCGCGCGCCCAACTTGGCCAGCGCCGTGGTCTTGCCCACTCCGGTCGGGCCGACAAAAGCCACCATGCGCTTGCCGGGAAGGCCGTCGGCGCCGCAGCCCGCCGGCAGCAGCCGGCGCGCGACTTGGGCCACCGAGCGGCGCAGCGCACCCTGCTCGCGCGCCCCTTCGGGCGGGAGTGCGAGCCGCGCCTCGTCGAGCATCTTGAAGGCCAGCCATTCGCTCACCTCGTTGGCGACCAAATCCTGGTAGAGCTCGTAGGAGGCGGCATCGGGAAAGGAAGCCGCCGACAGCGCCGGAGGCCGGTTGAGGGAATGCAGGATGCGCCGCATCTCGTTGTACTCCCGGTCCATGCGCACGCCGCTCTGCAGCGACTCCCGGCTTTTCACCAGCCACGAGGGCGAGTAGGTGCACGGTTCCTGCCGGCTTTCGGCGGCCTCGGCGACGGGCGCACTCCCGGGCAGCCTCGACTCTTCCCAGCCTGCGGCGTTCTCCACGTCGACGGCCGCCACCACCTCGACGGCGGCCTTCGGCCGGAATCCGGGCGCGGCGCCGCTGTTCTTCTCGCGGGTGGCGATGATCAGGGCGTCGCGCCCGAACTCGCTCTTGACTTTGCGGAGAGCTTCCGCCATGGACGGAGCATAGAAGGTCTTGATCCTCATCCTAGCTCACCATTCCCAGAGCCGTCACCTGCAGGTTGGGCGGGATCTCGCTATGGGAGAGAACCGCCGCCATAGGCAGATACCTTTCCAGCAACTGACGCAGGTACATGCGGACATGCGCCGAGCACAGGAGCACGGGACTCTTGGTGCCCGCCCCTTCGAGCGTGCGCCGGATGCGCAGCAGGATGTCCTTGGCCGTGTTGGGATCCAGGCCCAGGTAGGACCCCTGCTCCGTGTGCACGATGGCGTCGGCGATGGTTTTCTCGATTTCCGGGTGCACGGTAAAGACCAGGAGTTCGTTCTTTTCGTTCTGGTACTGCTTGCAGATCGAGCGGCCCAGCGCCTGGCGGCAATACTCCGTCAGGATCCCCGGATTCTTGATGGTCGTGCCGTAGTCCGCCAGGGTTTCGAGGATGGTGACCGTGTCGCGGATCGAAACCCGCTCCTTGAGCAGGTTCTGCAGCACCTTCTGCACCTCCCCGACCGACAGCACCTTGGGGACCAGCTCCTCGACCACCTTGGGGTGCGTTTCGGCAACGGTGTCGAGCAGCGCCTTGGTCTCCTGGCGGCCCAGCAGCTCGTGGGAGTGCGTCTTGATGATCTCGGAAAGGTGCGTGGCCAGAACGGTCGTCGGATCGACCACCGTATAGCCGGCCAGCTGCGCCCTTTCGCGGTCGGCCGCCTGGATCCAGCGCGCCTCCAGGCCGAAGGCGGGCTCGCGCGTGGGCCGGCCGCCGATATCCTCCTGCGCGGTGCCGGGATTGATCGCCAGGTAGTGCTCCGGCAGCAGCTCGCCGCGCGCGACCTCGACCCCTTTGAGCAGTATGGAATAGGCCCGCGGCTCGAGCTGGAGGTTGTCCGTGATATGGATCGGCGGCACCACGACCCCGAGCTCGAGCGCGATCTGCCGGCGGATCGACTTGATGCGCGCGAGGAAGTCGCCCCCCTGACTGGCATCCACATAACGGATCAGCCCGTAGCCCACCTCGACGCCCAGAGGATCCACCTTCAGCAGGCGCTCGACTCTTTCCTTCGGTTTCTCGGCCTCGGCCTTCTCGGCTTTCTCCTTTTCGATCAGGAGCTGCTCGCCGGCGCGGATCTTTTTCGTATGCAGCGCCAGCATCCCCGTCAGCGCCGCCAGCAGGAAGAACGGCAGCGTGGGCAGCCCCGGGACCAGCCCGAAGAAGAAAAGGAAGCCGCAGCTGATCGCGACCGGGATCGGGTTGCGGAAGAGCTGGGAGGCGACATCGTCGCCCAGGTTCGACTCCGAAGCGGCGCGCGTCGTGATGATGCCGCCGGCGACGGAGATCAGCAGCGACGGAATGGCGGTGACCAGGCCGTCACCCACCGTGAGCAGGGTGAACCGGCGCGCGGCCTCTGCGATCTCCATGCCGTGCTGCAGGATCCCGATGGCGAGTCCGCCGACGATATTGATGCCCAGAATCAGGGCCGAGGCTATGGCATCGCGGCTCGTGAAACGGATGGCGCCGTCCATCGCCCCGTAGAACTCCGCCTCGCGCGAGATCTCGGCACGGCGCGCGCGCGCCTCATCCTCCGTGATCAGGCCGGCGTTCAGGTCGGCGTCGATGCTCATCTGCTTGCCCGGCATGGCATCGAGAGTGAAACGCGCGGTCACTTCCGAGATGCGCACCGAGCCGTGGTTGATCACGATGAACTGGATGCCGATCAGGACGAGAAACACCACGATGCCGACGAAATAGTTGCCGCCGACGACGAACTGCCCGAACGAGCGGATCACGCGCCCCGCCGCCTCCTCGCTGGTCGCGCCGTTGAGCAGGATCAGGCGCGTCGAAGCGACATTGAGCGCGAGGCGGAACAGGGTGATGATCAGCAGCAGCGATGGAAATACCGAGAAGTTCACCGGCTGCAGGATGTACATCGAAACCAGCAGGATAATGATCGACAGCGTGATGTTGAGGCTGATCAGAACGTCCAGAAGCAGCGGCGGCATGGGGAGCGTCATCACCAGCAGAAGCCCCATGACGGCCACCGGGACGATCAGGTGCGTCTTGCTGCCGATGCGCGAAAAACCCGCCGGTACGTTCCGTTCTGCGACGCTCATTGCCGTGGTCGATCCTGTCGACTACCGATCATGGATCTGCATCCCGATTGAGCAATTTCCATGCCACGCAGGCGCGCGGCCGAACGGCACTGCGAGGCGGCGCTTCTAACCGGACCGCGGCCGCATGCCCGCGGGCCACCGATTCCGGATCTTGTAGATATAGGCGAGGATCTCGGCCACCGCCTGGTACAGGTGCACCGGGATCGAGGCGCCGACCTCGACCGTCTTGTAAAGGGTGCGCGCGAGCACCGGGTTCTCCACCAGCGGAACGCCGTGCGCGAGTGCCAACTCTCGTATCTTGATTGCCAAAAATCCGACACCCTTGGCCACCACCTTCGGCGCATCCATGGATTCCATCTTGTAGGAAAGGGCCACGGCGTAGTGCGTCGGGTTGGTGATCACCACGTCGGCCTTCGGCACCTCGGCCATCATGCGCTTGCGCGCCGTTTCCCTCTGGATCCTGCGTATGCGCGCGCGCGTCAGCGGGTCGCCTTCGAGTTCCTTGAACTCGTCCTTGACCTCCTGCTTGGTCATTTTCAACTGCTCGAGGAAGCGGTATTTCTGGAACGCATAGTCGGCGGCCGCCACCAGGAGCATCATGGCCGCCACGCGGATGCCGATGCGGTAGCTGACGCTCGCCGTCCAATAAAGAAGCTGCCCGGCATCCCCCATCACCAGACGCGGGTAGATCCCCAGGCTCTGCGACACCTCGCGATAGCTGACGACCGCGATGACGGCCAGCAGGACGAGGCTCTTGAGAACTTCGACGATCCCCTGCTTGGAGAAAATCTTGGAAAGCCCGCTCTTCGGATTGAGCTTTTCGAAGCGCAGCCCCAGCTGGTGCCAGGAGAATGTCCATCCGCCCTGGATCAGATTCGCGCCGACGCCGAGCGCCACAGCGACCATAAGCAGGGGGCCGGTCAGCAGCATCATTTGGCTCACGACCGCGTATGCCAGGCGCTCGACATAGGAAAATGTGAAGTCCGCGGGGACCTTCATGCGCAGGAACGACTGCAGCTGCCCCTCGAGGCCTTGCAGGAGCCGCTGGCCGGCAAACGCCAGGAAAAGCAATCCGCCGGTAAGGACCAGCGCGCTCGGAACCTCCTTGCTGCGCGCGATCTGCCCCTTTTCCCTGGCCTTCTGCAGGCGGCGCTGTGTCGGTCGTTCCGTCCTGCTCTCTTTGTTCTCCGCCATGGCGCAGCCTCAACGCAGGGCCGGCAGAAGGCCCGCCAGCATCTGGCCGAGTTCGAGAAAGGATCGGCCCAGGAACTGCGGGAAGAAGTAGAAGGCGATGCTCATGCAGCCGAGCCCCACCAGGGTTTTCAGGGGCAGGCCCACGACCAGGATGTTGATCTGGGGTGCCACGCGGCCGATGATGCCCATGAGGACGTCCGCGGTCGCCGTGGCGGCGATCACGGGGCCCGCGATCTGCACCCCCGCCGAGAAGATTCCCGAAGACAGCCGGACCATCTCGTCGACCAGCGGGCCGTTCAGGCGGGCGCCGCCGGCGGGCAGGTAGGCGAAACTGCCGCTCACCGCCAGGAAGAACCAGTGATGCCCGTCGATCATCAGGAAGAACACGAGTCCGAGAAAGTTGTAGAGGATGGAGATCACCGAGGTCTGCACGTCCGACTGAGGATCGATGACATTGATGATCGAGTAGCCGAGCTGAAACCCCACGACCTGGCCCGCGAGCTGCAGTGCGGCGAAGACAAAGGACGCCGCCAGTCCCAGGACCATGCCGATCAGGGCTTCGCCGAGAACCGAAAACAGGAGTGCCGGCAGGCCGCCGCCGGCCGGAACCGCCGCCGCGGGGACGAGAGGCGCCAGCATCAGGGCCGCCACCAGCGAGACTCCGGCCTTCACGGGCGCGGGAATCGCGCCGCTGTTGAAAAAGGGCGCGAAGACCATGATGCCGGCGACCCGGAAGAGCACGACGGCGAACGCCGCCATCTGCTGGGGCGAAACGCTGAAGCTGATCATGCCGGCCTCATCTGTTTCTTCGGGATCCGGCCCGCCGCCGGCTCCGGGAGCGGGCGGCTCAGAGCGCGAACCGCTCGAGGTGACCGAAGAGCTGCGTGCAGAACGCCGTCAGAAGCTTCATCAGCCAGGGCAGCAGCAGGAGGAAGGCCAGCATGACCGCCAGGATCCTGGGGACGAAGGAAAGCGTCATGTCGTGTATGGAAGTCACCACCTGGGCGATGCTGACCAGGATGCCGACGACCAGCGATACCAGCAGCAGCGGGCCGCCCAGCAGCAGCGTCATCTGCATCGTGTCCCTGGCAAGCTTGAGAATGACCTCCTGACTCATCTTCGCGCGTCCCTTTCAGAAAAAGCTGCGCACCACGGAACCGACGACGAGGTTCCATCCATCCACCATGACGAACAGCAGGATCTTGAGAGGCGTCGAGATCACCACCGGCGGCAACTGCATCATCCCCATCGAGAGCACCACGGAAGCCACCACCATGTCGATGATCAGAAAGGGAATGAAAATGACGAAGCCGATCTGGAAGGCCGTTTTGAGCTCCGAGATCATGAAGCTGGGGATGACCACGCTCATGGGCAGGTCGCTGCCGCGCGCCGGCCGCGGCATCTTGGCGATGTTGAGGAACAGCAGCAGGTCCTTTTCGCGCGTGTAGCGCAGCATGAAGTCGCGCAGGGGAACGCTGGCGCGATCGAGCGCCTGCATTTCCGTCACCTTGCCTTCGAGCATGGGCTGGATCGCCTCGTCGTTGATGCGGCGTCCGACGGGCTGCATGATGAAAAAGGTCAGGAACAAGCTGAGGCCGATGAGCACCTGGTTGGGCGGCATCGTCTGCGTGCCCAGCGCCTGCCGCAGGAAATGCGTCACGATGATGATGCGCGTGAAGGAGGTGACCGACAGCAGCAGGGCGGGAATGAGCGACAGCAGCGTGAGGAGAACGAGAATCTGCAGCGGAAGCGTCAGGCCGCCGCGATCAGTGGCGCCGATGCGCAGCTCGATCCCCGCCGGTACCCGGTCTGCCGGCCGTTGTGCCGCCCCGGCGCCAGGGACCTGGACGAGAAGCAGCAGGGCGAGCAGAACGGCTGCCGTAACCCTCATGGTCGCCCCCGCGCCGACACTCAGCCCTCGAGCGCCGCGCGCAGCTCGCGCATCTTGCCGCGCAGGTCGGGAGGCAGCGTCCCGGCCTTGGCGGATTCGGGCGAAGCTGCGCTCTTCTGCGACATGAGCAGATTGACGAATCGGCCGCGCCGGCTTCCGGAAGCCGCACGAGCGGGTGCGGTTTCCTCGGTCGGCCGGAAAAGCTCGTCGCCCAGGGACGCCAGCAGCGTTATCTGTTGGGGCGTGTTGCCGACCAGCAGCACCTTGCCGGCAACTTCGATCACGGCGATGCTTCTCTTCTCGCCCATCGAAAGACTCTCCACCAGGCGAAGCGATTTCTGCGCCGGCCGGCGCGCGAAATACCGGGGCGCACACTTGCGCAGCAGCAGAAAGCCGACCAGAAACAACGACAACAGCAATCCCGCGGCACCGAACACCTTGATGGCCGAAAAAAGGCCCGCCGGCGCATCCCGATCCGGGGTTTCGGCCGCCGCAGCGGCCGCGGAAGCTTGAGACGCCGGCCGTTGGGGCGACAGGGCGCTCTCGGATGCGGCCTGCGGCGCGGGCGTCGCGGCTGCCGCGGAGTCACCCCGGTCGGCAGCCGCCGGCGCCACCGCCGGCGGGCCCGCATCGGGCGCGCCGCTCTGGGCTGCGGCGGGAAGCGCCGCCAGCAACATAAAAGCAAGACCGGCCGCGGCCGGAATCCAATTGAAGTTCCTGTCGCTCGCCATCATGGTTTCGGCTCCCCGTCAATCAGGTTCATAGATGTCCGTGATGCGCACGCCTGCCTTCCCTTCCATCTCCACCACCTCGCCGTAGCCGATCAGCGTGCCGTTGACGAGGATCTCGACGTTCTCGCCTGCGGATTTGGGAAGCGCCAGAATGGACTCGGACCGCAGCCGGAGCAGGTCGCGGACCTTGAGGCTGCGCCGCCCGACCTCGACGCGGATCGTGAGGGGAACATTGAAGAACGGTGCGAACTCGTCCGTTTGGCCGGTATCGGGCCCGACCGCATGGGCCGGGGTGGGCGCTTGCGCCATGCTTTCACTCCGTCAGAGCTGGACGACAAAGTCCATGATGAAAACCTCGACGATTTTCCCGCGGGGCAGCACCGGATTGACCGCATCGCGCACCTCGGCGCGGAGCTTGTCCTTGCCTTCCGGCGTGAGGATCTGATCGGAGGTCTTCGTGGTGAGGATCGAGATGATTTTATCGCGCGCGGCAGCCACGACTACGGGATTCCGGTCGAGTTCCTCGCCCAGTCCGGACTCGTCCAGGCCGAGCCGCAGCGTCAGCTTCACGAATCGGGTCGCATCCGTATCGGCCAGGTTCACGATGAAAGGATCCAGGTTCATCGTGGACTTGACCTTGGATCCGATCCCCTCCTTGTCTTTCCCGGCAGCACCGCCGGTATCGTCCGACGCCACTACCTGCGGCGGCCGGAGATAGTCCCGGAGCAGCAGGCCGCCGACTCCGGCCGCGACCAGGAACGCCACGCCGGCGATAATCCACACAAGCGTGCGCTTCTTTTTCTTGGGTACTTCCGCCTCTTCGCCTTCGGCCATCTCCAGCGATCTCCCGTTTTGCAAGTGTCCTTCAATCCCGTGAAGAGAAAAGCAAGGCCCATGCCAACGCCCGGATGCCGCCGCTACGGCGCGAGAGAGAAGGAGCGCGGGCGTGCCTGACCCGCCTGCGGCTTGGCCCTCAATCACTTAGGGCATGGGAAAGAGAAGAGCGGGCTGCTGCCGACCGGCCCGGAAGCGGCGAGGCGCCTTTGCCGTGTCCAAGCGCGTGGCGCCGATTGCCAAAATCTTGACCCCCCAAAAAAGAACCGCCGGCCTGAAATTTCGGGCCGGCGGCTCATCCTTTTATCATGCGGCCCTGCGGGCCGCGCCGACGTTACTAGCGCACCAAGTTGATGGCCTCCTGGTAGAGCTGATCGGTCGCGACAATGACGCGCGAGTTCGCCTGATATCCGCGCTGCGCGACGATCAGGCTGGTGAATTCCTCGGCGATGTCGACGTTGGACAGTTCGAGCGAACTGCCGCTGATCGTGCCGCGGCCGCCCGTTCCCGGCGTGCCGATCGAAGGCTCACCGCTTGTCGGCGAGGTGACGAAGGTGGAGCCGGTGAACTTCAGCAGGCCCTCCACGTTGCTGAAGTTGGCCATGGCCAGCTGCGCGAGCGGCTTGACCTGGCCGTTGTCGAAGATGCCGCGGATGATGCCCTGGCTGTCGATGTTGATGTCGCGCAGCACGGCGGCCCGGTAGCCGTCCTGGGTGATGGCGGCCACGCTCGAGGGCGCGGCATATCCGGTGAAGCGCGCATTGCCGTTGGCATCGATGATGTCGAAGGTGATGTCCATGTCGGCGGCCCCGTTCGCCAGTCCGCTGATCGAAAGGGTCTCGTCGGCGGCGGGATCGGTCAGTACGCCGTTGCTGTCGAATGTGAAGGTTCCGCTGCCGATCTCGGTCGGCGGATCCGTGGGATCGCCGCCGGTGTCGACGGCCGGTATGGTGGCGCTCCAGCTCCACTCCGTGGCTCCGGTCTTCGTGAAGGTGAAGGTGACGGTGTGCGCCGCTCCCAGCGAATCGATGGTCTGCACCGCCGTAGTGAAAGTGGAATCGACCTCGGCCTGGCTGTCCAGGTTGGCGGTGATGCTCAGGCTCGTCGTCTGCGTGGGAGGAAGGCTGGCCCCCAGCGCTATCTGGATGGGGGCGGGGGGCATGTTGGCATTGATGACGCCATCGACTGCCCGGTAGCCCAGAACCCGGAAGCCGTCGGAGTTGACGAGCTCGCCCACGCTGTTGAAGCCGAAGTTGCCGGCGCGCGTGTAGGCGGTTCCGTCACCGGGAGACACCAGGAAGAAACCGTTGCCGTTGATGCCTACATCGGTCGAGCGGCCGGTATACTGGATCGATCCCTGACGGAAGACCGGCGACACGCCCGGGCTGGTGACGCCCAGGCCCACCTGCACCGGGTTGCCGTCGCCTGCGGTCACATTTCCCAGCCCTCCGATCAACTCCGCAAACGAAGGCTTGCTTCCCTTGAATGCCGTGGTATTGACGTTCGCCAGGTTGTTGCCGATCACGTTGATGGCCAGCGCATTCATGTTCAGCCCGGTAAGGGCCGTGTAAAAAGAAGTCAACATCTCGGTTCTCCTCCCTTATGTCATGCTGCCGATGCCGGCTCGGCTGCCGGTTCGTTTTCGAAAATCGGACTTGCCGCCAGTTTCTCGATGCTCGTCCTGATGGCGATCAACTGTTCGAGCGAGCTGAAGGTCGCCAGCTGCGATATGTACTCCTGACTTTCCACCGGATTCAGCGGATCCTGATGCTGGAGCTGGGTTACCAGCAGGCGCAGAAAGTCGTCCTTGCCCAGTATGCGCGCGGATCCGGTCTCGCCGGCTGCAGCGGCGGCCGCAGCGGCCGGATCGACCGGGTACGTGCTCCAGGATGCGGGTGAAGCCATGCTGCCCATCACGCTCTCCTGCTCACCACGATACCGGGCGCAAGAGGAAAGTCGTAGGGGATCCCGGCTTGCGACTGGACCTGCCTCTTGGCGATCGCCGCCTGGATGAAGGCCTTCAGGTCCCAATCCTCGAGCATCTCGGGATGACCGCCCGGGAAGTACCGTTTGAACATCTCGTCGAGGGTGCTGCGGGACATGCCGCTCAGAAACCCGGGCAGATCGCTCAGGCTCATGGCGGTCACCTCGGAGAGGTCGATATACTCCGCGGCGCCGGCGCGCGGCGCAGTCACGGCACTCTCTCGGGCAGGATCGGACACGGTGCCGGCCGCCGCGCGCGTCGAAGCGGCTGCGCCGGTGACGGCACGCATGTCGCCTCCGACAATGCCGAACGGCGTCGCGATGCCTCGCGGGCCGGCCTCGAAGCCCGCCGAGCCCGCGCGCGATCCTTCGATCGGTGCGCTGCCGGCGGACGACCCGTCGCGGGCGGCCTCCGTCCGGGATGGAAGCACTGGGGCGGCAAGTTGCCGTCCGCTGCCCGGCCTCGCGGACGTCAGCATCCGGCAGTCGGCAGCAACGCCCGCCGCGGCCGCCCTCTCCTCGCCCGGCTGCAGGTCCAAGCTTTCGGAAAATGCTCGCGTCCGTGCCGGCACGCTGCGCGCAATGCCGCTGTAAGCGACTTCGAGCCACCAAGCGGCATCGTAGCCGGCAACGTCATCCACTCTCATCCGTCCCTCCTTTTCTCGAGGCGCGCGATCGCGGCCTGCACTCCGGACCTAGCATGATTCGTGCCAGCAGGCCGGCAGCGGCGGGATTCGGCGCCGCCGCCGCTATCTCGCTGGGAATCACAGTGTTCGTGCCCTGCGCTCTCCGAGTGCAGGCCGCCGGTCCTTCCTGCGGAGACATGACGACAGGTGCAGGAATTGCCGGGTGGGAAAACTATGCTACTGCGTGGAATGTGCTGTAGAGGCCGCGCAGGATGTATGTCGACGATGCGAGGCCGGCGGGATTCTCGGCAGGGTCTCCTTCCAGTTCGGTCCAGGAGCGGGGATAGAGATCGCGCCCGCGCTCATCCTGCGGCCGCGAACCGTGGTCGCCCTGCTGGGCTGAAGGGTGGCGCGCCCATGCGTCATCGTGAACCACAAGCCGGTCGACCTTGAGCCCGAGGTCTTGGAGGTTCTGGTAGAGCGCGGCAAGATTCTGCTCGACATAGCTTCTCACCCAGGACGATTCGGTCAGGATCGCCGCGCTCATGGAGGACCCGCTGCATTCGGCGTGGATTTCCATCCTGCCCAGACCGGCGGGCCGCAACTGAATGCGGATCGCGTTGCTTCCCTCGCGCACGCGCAGGTGTATCTGTTCGGCGAGGCGCGGCAGGAAGTCGATTTCGGAAAATGCGATCTCCGCCTGAGCCTGCAGCGGCGACCGGACGGCGCCGGAAAGTGCGGTCGCAGCGGCCGCCGCAGCGCTTTCCCCCGCGAATCCGGGCGCAAAGACGGCGGCCTCCACCCGGCTCGCAGGCAACGCCGCTGCGGGTGCCGGATCCGAGGCGGGATGGGGCGGCAAACCCCGGATCCAGTCGCCCTCTGCGATCCTGGCGGCGTGTTGCATTGTCTCCTCTGCGGGACGCTGCGAGCCCGCCTTCCCGGGGCGGGCTTCGAACAAGGTTTCGGGTGAAGCCTCGGGCGGAGGCGAATCGACCGGCAACCGGGTTTCCCCTGATTCCCGGCGGAAGATCGCGATCTCCGGGCCTGCCGGGTGCTCGAACAAGGGCAGCGCCTTTCCCGCCGCGATCCTGAAAACCGTGCCGCCTTCCTGCCCGTGCATGCCGTCAGGGGCGGCCGGCGCATCCAGTGAATCTCGGCTGAACGAGGGCTTCGGGATCGGTACCACGGCAAGCCCACCGGCGGGCTGCACGGGAGCAGTCGGGACGGGAGACAGGACGGGCAACACGACCGCCTCCCGGGCGATCGCGACGCGCTCACCGATCTCTCCCCACGGAACGTCCTCGCAGCCTGAGTCCGCCGGGGGGAGTGCAGCGCAATCGCCCCGTTCCTCCGGTGCGCAGGGAGCGACGGGCGGCAAGGGCGGGCAAGGGAAAATCGCGGCAGGAGCGGCGGATTCCGGCTGCGCTTGCGCCCTATCGTCCTCCGCCGCCGGGCCGGCGCCTGCAGGCTCGTCGGCCGCCCCGGCCGGTTGCGGCGCATCGACGATCGGGGCGCACGCGGCGGCCGCAGCCTGATCGAGCAGAGCGGCGAAGAGTTCGCCCGGCTGAGCCGCCGGGCCCGCACCCGCGGTCGGGGCTGCCGCCCCGGCGGGCGCGCCGTCCATGATCGCTGCAGCTTCAATCTTCATGAACCTTCTCCGTCGCCCGATGCACGGTCACTTCTTGTCGCCGGCAAACCTGGTCACCACGATTTCGTCGACCGCCTTCTGTTCCAGCTTGTCCGCGGCGGCGAAATGTTCGCGCTCCTTCTTGCCGCGCAGTTTTTCCAGGACCTTTTTGTCCTTCGAACGCTCCACCCAGAGCGCCGTCTGTTTCTCGAGCTCGGCGCGCAGGGTCCGGATCCGGGCCGAAACCTGCTCGATCTCGCGCTCCAGGCGGTCGAGAAAGGAGCAGTACCGGCCGACCTCCTCCGTGTCGTAGTGCGGCAGTGTCTCCTGTGCCATTTCCCTGCGCGTGTCGGCGTGCCTGGCCTGGAGTTCGGCGAGCCGCTGTTTTTCCGTCTCGAGCCGGTAATGGATCCAGGCCAGTTTTTCGCGCTCGCGCTCCTCCAGGTGACGGCGATGGCGCAGCAGGGTTTCGAGGTTGAAGACGAATCGGCGCATGTCAGCAGTCCCGGGTGATCTCGCGCACGCGCTCCATGGCGCTCCCGGCGTCGGTCCGTTCATCGTAACGCTGCCGCAGGAAGCCGAGGATGGCATCGATCTTGCGCAGCGCGAGGTCGATCTTGGGGTTGCTCCCCTTGCTGTAGGCGCCGATGTTGATCATGTCCTCGGCCTTCTGGTAAGTCGAAAGCAGCTCGCGGATCTTGCCGGCGCGCTCCATGTAGTCGGCCGCCACCAGGTCGGGCATGAGGCGGCTGACGCTGGCCAGAATGTCGATGCAGGGATAATGGTTGCGCCAGGCCAGCTCGCGACTGAGCACGATGTGGCCGTCGAGCAGCGAGCGGACGGAATCGGCCACCGGGTCGGCGAGATCGTCCCCTTCTACGAGCACGGTATAGAAGCCGGTGATGCTGCCGCCGGACATAAAATTGCCGGCGCGCTCGACCAGGCGTGGAAGAAGGGCGAACACCGACGGCGGGTATCCTTTGGAAGAGGGCGGTTCCCCGGCGGCCAGTCCCACTTCCCTCTGGGCCATGGCGAAGCGCGTGATGGAATCCATCATGAGGAGCACGTGCTTTCCCTGATCGCGGAAGTACTCTGCGAGCGTCGTGGCCACCAGCGCGGCGCGGATGCGCAGCAGCGGCGGCTGATCGGAGGTCGAGGCGACCACCACCGAGCGCCGCAGCCCCTGCTCGCCGAGGTCCTTTTCGATGAAGGCGCGCACTTCCCTGCCGCGCTCGCCCACGAGGCCGATGATGTTGACGTCGGCCGAGGTATAGCGCGCCATCATGCCCAGGAGCGTGCTCTTGCCGATGCCGCTGCCGCCGAAGATGCCGATGCGCTGGCCCTTGCCGCAGGTCAGCAGGGCATCGATGGCGCGCACGCCGGTGCCGAGCACTTCGTCGATATTGCGCCGCGCCAGGGGATTGGTGCCCGGAGGCTGCAGCGGGTAGTAATCCTCCACCGGGATGGGACCGGCGTCGTCGATCGGATTCCCGAGCCCGTCGATGATGCGCCCCAGGAGGCCGGCGGATACGGGAACGGTCGCCTGCTTCTTGCGGCACACCACCTTGTCGCCGAGCCGCACGCCGTGGGCCTTGAACAGCGGCATGGAAAGAACGAAGTGGTCGCGGAAACCGATCACTTCGGCCGGGATGACGCGGCCGTTTTCCTCCCCGATGATTTCGCACAGCTCTCCGATCGAAACCGGGGGACCCTGGGATTCCACCACCAGGCCCACGGCCCGCTTGACCGAGCCCACGGTCTTGATGGGATTCACGTGCCGCAGCCGGGTGCGATAGGCGCTGAGATCGAGCTTCTCGGCGTTCACGTCCTTACGACTCCCCGTTTTCGAAAAAGGCTCTTTCCACCTCGCGGAACTCTTCCTCGATGCGCGCGTCCACGTCCCCGGCCTCCGTCTGGATCAGACAGCCCCCCCTTTCGATGGAGGCATCGGCCTGCAGCACGATCTCGCGCTCCTCGCCGCCGTCCTGGGCCAGGCGGGCGCGCTGCGCGACTAGGTAATCGTAATCGTCGGGGTGCAGCCGTATCGTGACGGGCGACTTGACGGCCACGTGCCCGAGCGCGACCCTGACCAGCGTCTGGATGATCTCGCGATCGGCGCGGATCTCGCGGTGCACGATCTTCCTGGCGACCTCGAGCGCGAGCTGCACCACCTCCTTTTCCGCGCGCGCGTAAAGGACGGATCGCAGGCGCGCGAGTTCCGCTATGGATTGGGCATAGCGCGCCATCATCGCCTCGACCTTCTTCTCGGCCAGCTCCATTCCCGCCTTCTCGCCCTGGCGCAGGCCGCTCTCGTAGGCGAGCTTTTCGACGAGCGCGGGATCCGCGGGCCGGGCGCCGCCCTGGCTGCGCTCGGGACCCGGGGCCTGCCGCCCGGCCTGCATCCAGGGAGGATCCGCCGCGCCTGAGGCCTCGACGTCGGGCGGGTCCTCGGAAAAGGAGACCGCTTTGGCCTGCGCCGCGTTCCGGTCGTGCTTCTTGATCAGTTTCAAACCCATCGTTCATCCTCCGGCTGCCGGACGCCTGCGGCCGCCGTCTCGGCTCCTCCCGGCACGCCCGGCGCCTGCGACCGGCGTGCCGGGAGCATCGCATCAGGTGACATATTCCTCGCTGGCGCTCCCCTTGATGCTGAGCACCCCATCCTCGTCGAGCTTGCGGATGACCATGACGATCTCCTGCTGGGCGGCCTCGACGTCCTTGATCTTCACCGGCCCCAGGACCTCCATGTCTTCACGCAGCATGGCGACGGCCCTCTGGGACATGTTGCGGAAGAACTGGTTCTTGAGCTCCTCGCTGGTGCCCTTGAGAGCCATCGTGAGGGTCTTCTTGTCGATCCGCTGGACGATCTCTCTCATTCCCATGTCGTCGATCAGCAGGATGTCGTCGAAGACGAACATGAGATTGCGGATGCCCAGGGCCAGGTCGGGGTTCTCGCTCTCCACCTTTTCCAGGATGGCGGCGGAAGCCTTGGTGTCCAGGCGGTTGATCAGCTCGGCCACGGCGCGCACGCCCCCGCGCGACTCGCGGCTGATTTCGCCCAGGGACTGCAGCTTCTGCGCGAGTATGCCGCTGATCTTGCCGATGATTTCCGGGGAGATCTGCTCGAGCTTGGCGATGCGCATCACCACGTCGGCCTGCAGCTCGGCGGGCAGGGTGGACAGCAGCGCGGCGGCCTTCTCGGAATCCATGTGGGCCAGCACCAGGGCGATGGTCTGCGGGTGTTCGTTCTGGATGAAGCGGGAAACCTGCTGCGGGTCGGCCTTCTGCAGGTAGTCGAATCCGGCGAGCGAGCTCTGCAGCGAAGCGGAAACCCGTTCGAGCAGCTTCCTGGAAGTGTCGGCCCCGAAGGCCTTCAAGAGCAGTTTCTTGGCGAACTCCACGCCGCCGCGCGCCAGGTAGGTGCGCGCCAGGGTCATCTTGTAGTAATCGTCCAGCACAAGGTCGGCCGACTCGGGTTCGATCTTCCCCAGGCGCGAGATCTCCTTGCTGATCTCCTGCACCTCCTCTTCGGACAGGTAGCGGAAAAGGTTGGCGGCGGCCTCATCGCCCAGAAGAACGAGGAAGATCGCGGCTTTACGAATTCCAGGCATCGGTTCCGGCATAGGTGCTCGACCCGCTAGCTCTCATGAATCCAGGTTTTGATCAGTTGCGACAACTGCTCGGGTTCCCGGTTGGCATGTTCGAGCGCCCGGCTTTTCAGGACCTCGAATCTGCGCATGCCCGGGGCGGCAAGCTCCGCCTCGCGCATGAACTCCCGCTCGATCTCCTCCTCGGAAGAGCCTGCCGTGAGCGCGCCGGCAGGCGCCGGTCCCCGGGCGGCAGCTTCCGCCGGCGCCGCGGGCAGGGCGCCGGATGCGGTCGCGGCGCCGGCCAGGGCCTTCTGCCGCGCCTCCGGCAAGGCCTTGGACTCTTCAGCCTGGCCCATGATCTGCGGGATGGCGGCGATGCTCTGGTAGACCCTCTTGCGCAGCGGGCGGAAGACGAGGAGGTAGACCACCACGAACAGCAGGATGAACGCCCCGTATTTCATGGCCGGCATCAGGTACGGCAGCCACATGACATACCAGGCCGGCTGCGCCTGTTCTTCCCCCTCCTCCGCCGGCGCGGAAAAAAAGGGGACGTTTTCCAGCGTGACCGTATCGCCGCGTTCCGCGTTGTACCCGACGGCGGCCAGAACCAGCTGGCGATAGGACTCGAGTTCCTCTTTGCTGCGCGGTGCGTACGACGTCGTGACCTTGCCCTGGGCGTCCTTGCCGTAAACGACCTTGTGATCGAGAATCACCGCCACGGAAATTCTGCGGATGCTTCCCTTGGGCTGCAGGGTGTGGCGGATCGTCTTGTTGACTTCGTAATTGGTGCTTTCGTTGGAGCGCACGCGCTCGGGCACGGCCATCACCACCTGGCCCTGGACGCCCTCGACGTTCGAGCGCGTGCCCGGTATGCCGGCGGCGCCGCTGCCGGCGCCGATCCTCTCCTCGCTCTTCTGCTGGCTGAGGATAACGGGCGGGTTGGGCGAATAGGTCTCCTCGGTCTGCTCCGAGGTGTTGAAGTCCAGCTCGATCGAAGCGTTGGCATGCACCTTCCCTTTTCCGACCACGGGCTCGAGAATCGAGAGGACCTTGGAGGCCATCTCCTTCTCGAGCTGCGCGCGCACGCTGGCGCCCAGTTCCGTCTGCATCGCATCCCCGCCCGGCACCAGGCGCGAGAGCACTCTCCCCTGCTCGTCGACGACCGAGACGTTATAGGTCTGCAGCCCCTGGACCGCGCCCGCCACCAGATTGACGATGCCCGCAATGCTGCTCTGCGCCAGCTCTTTCCCCCGCTTCAGCCTCACGAATACGCTCGCCTTGGCTTCTTCTTTTCTGTCTTCGAAGAGGGAGTCCTTGGGAAGGACCAGATGCACGCGCGCCTGCGCCACCTCGGCCAGGCTGGATATCGTGCGGCTCAGCTCGCCTTCGAGGGCGCGCTTGTAGTTCACCTGTTCGGTGAAGTCGGTCATGCCGAACTGGCTGCGGTCGAAGATCTCGTAGCCGACCCGGCCGCTGCGCGCCAGCCCGGAACCTGCGATTTCCAGGCGCAGTTTGTCGACCTCGGTCTTCGGGGCCGCGACCTGTATGGAGGTGCCGTCGGCCGAAACCAGGAAGTCGACCTTGTCCTCTTTCAGCTTGGCCGCGATGGCCTGCGCGTCTTCGGGGCTGAGGTCGCGGTACAGAAGCTGATAATCGACGCGGTTCATGAGGAAGATCAGCAGGCCGAGGCCGCCCAGGACGGCCAGCGCAAAGGTCACCAGCGTCGCGCGCTGGGACCACTGGAGGCGCGACCAGATGGCCGCGAGCTGTCGGAGCGGGTTCGGTTGCGGACTTGCCACGGTCGGTCCTCCTGTGAGTGCCGGCGACATGCGGGCTTCCGCCCTGCACCCGGTCGCCGGCGCCGCGCTACACCGGCATCCTCATGATTTCGTTGTAGGCCTGCAGGAGTTTGTTGCGCACCTGCATCATCATGTGAAACGTGAGATCGGCCTTCTGCACGGCGAGCAGGGTCTCGTGCAGATCCTGGCTCTCGCCCGCCATCAGCTTCTGCACCTGCAGATCGGACTCCTTCTGCATCTGGTTGACGGCCGAGATCGCGTCCTTGAGGACCTCGCCGAAACCGGGCCCGGAGGTCTGCGGCCGGAGCTTCTGCGGCGCCCGTATTTCCGGGACCTGCAGATTGGGGCTTATCTGCCCGACGAACTGATCTTTCATCGGCCCTCCTTCAGCGGATGATCTCCAGCGTCTTGACCGCCATTTCCTTGGCCGTGTTGGCCGCCTGCAGGTTGGCCTCGTAGGAGCGCGCCGCCGACAACATGTTCACCATCTCTTCCATGGGATTGATGTTGGGATAGGCCACGTAGCCGTCCTTGTCGGCATGGGGGTGGCCGGGCTCGTAGCGCCGCAGCGGCTCGGAATTGTCCGTCACCACGCCGGCGATCGCGACGCCCTGCACGTTGAGCACGGCATCGTCGAGTGCGGCGCCGAAACGGGGTTCGGGCGACGCGGAGGCGAAGACGACGTCCCTGCGGCGGTAAGGCTCCGTGCCGGCTGCACGCGTGGTATTGGCGTTGACCAGGTTGCCCACCAGCACTTCGAGCCTCTTGCGCTGTGCCGACAGGCCCGAGGCGCTGAGTTCGATCGCGGTCATCAGGCTCATCCGCCGACCCTCCCTTCGTTGATGCTGCTGGCGATGATTCTCAATTTGGTCCGCAACAGCTGGACGATCGTGGCGTACGAGAACGATGTCTCGCCGAGCTTGAGCATTTCCCGGTCGAGATCGACATTGTTCCGGTCGGGGCGGGACGTGAGCCCCTCCACTTCGAACACCATGGGCTCGCGGGCGCCGAAAATTCGCGTATCGCCAGCCCGATGCTCGGGCCTTGTAACCCTGAGAGGCGGGCTTTCCGCAAGGAGTTCCTGCATGGTGGCGTGGAAGGAAATGTCCTTGGCCCGGTAGCCGGGGGTGTCGATGTTGGCCAGGTTGGCAGCGATGACCTGCTGGCGCTTCGACAGGCGCCCCAGGAAGCTGCCCATCGCTTCGATCGTGTCGTCGGAAATCATACCGACTTTCATAGACTCGACTCCCTGCGCCCCGGCGCGCGCCGGGGCCGAAACGGCTCAAGCAATAGGCTTGCCAGAAAGCCTGAAAAGAAACCTGTTCATTCTATTGGGTTTCCGCGCCCGGCATCGCCGGGCGGTCCAGCTGCAGCGG
>Ga0129301_1000567_pt1 | contig 20229 bp, 13 predicted proteins | sample ConPoolayeHmetaG_FD_94489 | JGI IMG/M metagenome (GOLD analysis project Ga0129301, IMG submission 94489) | Hot spring microbial mat communities from California, USA to study Microbial Dark Matter (Phase II) - Cone Pool mat layer H metaG ...
CCGGTGCTTTTCTCTCTGCCCCTCGATCCCTTCACCCCTCGATCCCTTTGCCCCCTTTCCCCTGCATCAGCGAGCGCGGAGCGCCGAGTTCCATGCCTGTGCCACCCTCTCAGGGCGCGCGGCGCGGCGGTTGCGGTCTCTTCATTTGTTTAGCGGGAGGCTTCGTGATAAACATGTCGCATGGACCTGTATGCGCCGCGCAAGGTTTATACCGTCGGCGAGATCACGGCCGAGGTCAAACGTTCCGTCGAGGCGCTGGGGATCGTCTGGATCCGGGGAGAGATCTCCAATTTCAAGCATCACTCTTCCGGGCACATGTACTTCAGCCTCAAGGACGAGCGCGCGCAACTGCGGGCGGCCTTCTTCCGCAACAGCAACATGTACGTCAAGTTCCGCCCCGAGGACGGACTGGAAGTGATGGTGCGCGGGAGGCTGACGGTTTACGAACCGCGCGGCGACTATCAGGTCATCGTCGAATATATGGAGCCGGTCGGACTGGGCTCTCTGCAGCTGGCTTTCGAACAGCTGAAGGAGAGGCTGCGCAAGGAGGGCCTGTTCGACGAGGCGCGCAAGAAAAAACTGCCGCTGCTCCCGGCCAAGATCGGGATCGTAACCTCGCCGACGGGGGCCGCCCTGCGGGACATGCTGCGCATCCTCGAGCGCCGCAACGCCTCGCTGCACGTGCTCGTCTACCCGGCCAGGGTGCAGGGCCAGGGGGCGGCCGAGGAGATCGTCGCGGGCGTGCGCTATTTCAACACGCGCGACGACATCGACGTCATCATCGTCGGGCGCGGGGGCGGCTCGATCGAAGACCTGTGGGCATTCAACGAGGAGGCGGTCGCCCGTGCCGTTTACGCCTCGCGCATACCGATCATCTCGGCCGTCGGCCATGAGGTCGATTTCACCATCTGCGACTTTGTCGCCGATCTGCGGGCGCCCACGCCGTCGGCGGCCGCCGAGATGGTCTCGGGCGCGCGCGACGACCTGAAAGCCACGGTGGGTTCGCTCGCGCGGCGCGCGCTGCAGGCGATGCGCCTGGATCTCGAAAGGCGGCGCTCGAAGCTCCAGCGCCTCGCCGCCAGCCGCGCCTTCCAGGCGGCTCCCGGCAGGATCCGCGAATTGCAGCAGCGCTTCGACGAGGCCGCCCTGCGGCTGGGGGAGTGCGTGCGCCGCTACCTCGCGGCGCAGCGGCATCGCGCGCAGATGCTCCATGTGCGCCTGGCCAAGGTGGATCTGTCGCGGATCGTCGCCCTCTCCGCCCGCGCGCTGACGGGATGCCGCAGCCGGCTCGAGGCGGCGCTGCTGCTGCGATTGGAGAAAGAGCGCTCACGCCTGGGCCAGGCCGCGGGCCGGCTGCGCGCCCTGAGCCCGCTGGCCGTGCTGGAGCGAGGCTATGCCATCTGCCGGGATGCCCGGGGTAACATCATGACCGACGCCGCCCGCGCCGCCCCGGGCGACATGGTGGCGGTCCGGCTGGCGCGCGGTGCGCTCGACTGCCGGGTGCAATCGATCAGGGAGGATTCCGATGGATCTCAAGATCAAGGACTTTGAGTCGGCCCTCCAGTCGCTGGAGGACATCGTCCAGCAGCTCGAGAGCGGGGGCTTGACCCTCGACCGCGCCCTGGAGCTTTTCGAAGAAGGTACCAGACTGAGCCGTTTCTGCTCCGCCAAGCTCGAGGAGGCCGAGCGCAGGGTCGAACTGCTGGTCAAGGACGCCGAGGGCGCCTGGAAGGAAACGCCGTTCACTCCGGGGCCGGAAGGCGCGCAGGACCGATGAGAGTGCCGCCATGGACATGAGGGCGTATATGGCCGAGGTCAGGGAGGAGGTCGAGCGCTGCCTCGACCGACTGCTGCCGGCCGAGGATGAAGAGCCTGCCACGATCCACAAGGCGATGCGCTACTCAGTGTTCGCGGGCGGCAAGCGCCTGCGGCCGATTCTGGTATTCGCGGCGGGCGAGAGTGTCGGCGGCGCGCGCGCTACGCTGATCCATCTCGGCGCCTGCTTCGAGATGATGCACACCTACTCGCTCATCCACGACGACCTGCCGGCGCTGGACAACGACGATTTGCGGCGCGGCATGCCCACCTGCCACAAGGTTTTCGGGGAGGCGATGGCGATCCTGGCCGGCGACGCCCTCATGACCCGCTGCTACCAGCTGCTGGCCGAGCTGCCCGAGGTGGACGACACGGTGCGCCTGGCCGTGATCCGCGAGATCGCCCGCGCAACGGGTACGCAGGAGGCGATGATCGGCGGGCAGGTGGTCGATCTGGAGTCCGAAGGCCGGGCGATCTCCGAGGCCACCCTCGAGTATATTCACCGCTCCAAGACCGGGGCCCTGCTGACCGCCTGCGCCCGCTGCGGCGCCCTGGCGGCGGGAGCCGATGATTTCCAGCTCGATGCGCTGACCCGATACGGCCGGGACATAGGCCTGGCGTTCCAGATCGTCGACGACATTCTCGACGTCACCTCCACGAGCGCGGCCCTGGGCAAGACCGCCGGCAAGGACGAGAAGGTCAAAAAGGCGACCTATCCCGCCCTGTACGGCCTGGAATCGTCGCGCGCCAAGACCCGCGCCTTGTGCGCGTCGGCCATCGCGGACGTCGAGGTGCTGGGCGCGCGCGCCGAGCCGTTGCGGGGGCTGGCGCATTTTATCTGCGAGCGCTCGGCCTGACCTCGCGGAAGGTTTTCCTTGAAACGGCGGATCGATCAGGTGCTCGTGGAGCGCGGGTTCGCGGAGAGCCGGCACCAGGCCCAGGCCCTGCTGCTCGCCGGCCTGGTCTTCGTGAACGGACAGAAGGTGGAAAAGCCCGGGCAGCGCATCGACCCGCATGCGTCCGTCCTGGTGGCCGGCAGGATGCCGTTCGTGAGCCGCGGCGGCCTCAAGCTGCAGGCCGCCCTGGATCGTTTCGCCGTGCGCGTGGCCGGTCGCGTATGCGCGGATCTGGGGTCTTCGACGGGCGGCTTCACCGATTGCCTCCTGCAATACGGCGCGCGCGAGGTCCATGCCTATGACGTCGGCAGGGGGCAGATCGCGTGGAAGCTGCGCACGGATCCAAGGGTCGTGCTGCACGAAGGTTGCAACGTCCGCTATCTGACGGCCGGCGATCTGCCGTCCGGAGTCACGCTGGTCACCGTCGATCTGTCCTTCATATCCCTGACGAAGGTGCTCGAGCCGCTCCGGGCGGCGCTGTGCGGGAAGGCAGGCGCCGCGCCCGTCGAGCTGATATTGCTGGTCAAGCCGCAGTTCGAGCTGGGCAAGGGACGGGTGGGCAAGGGAGGGATCGTCCGCGATCCCGAATCGCGGCTGGCCGCGGTGCGGGCGGTGGCCGATCATGCCTGTGCCGCAGGCTATGTCCTGGGAGACGTGATCCCGTGCCCGATTCCCGGAGCCGAAGGAAACCAGGAGTTTTTTATGTATCTCATGCTCGCGCCTGATCTATCATCCGTATCATCATGAACGCCGCCATCCGCAAGGTAGGCCTGATCTTCAAGCGCCACGATCCGCACGTGCGCAGCATCGTGACCGAGGTCGTACCCTGGCTGCAGGCGCGCGGGATCGAGGTCTTCCTCGAGCAGCCGCTCACGGACCAGTATCCGGTCAAGGCCACGGTGGCTTCGCCGGAAATCATGGTCGAGCGCGTCGATCTGGTCGCCGTCTTCGGCGGCGACGGCACTCTTCTGTATGCGGCCCGCCTGGTGGCGGGAAGCGAAAGGCCGATCATGGGGGTCAACCTGGGCGCTCTCGGTTTCTTGACCGAGGTGAGGCTGGAGGAGATGTGGTCGGCATTGGAGGCCGTTCTTTCGGGGAATTATCTGCTCGAAGCCAGGATGCTGCTCGACGTCGAGGTCCTGCGCCGCGGCAAACCGTCGGTTCGCTACCTGGCGTTGAACGACGGAGTCATCAACCGCGGCACTCTGGCCCGGATTATCGACCTCGAGATTTCCGTAGACTCGGAGAAGGTTACCCGCACGCGCGCCGACGGATTGATCGTCGCCACCCCGACGGGTTCCACGGCCTATTCGCTGGCTGCGGGAGGCCCCATCCTCCACCCCGGCATGAACGCCCTGATCATCACGCCGATCTGCCCGCATACGCTCACCAACCGGCCGGTCGTGATCCCGGCGGGCGCCACGGTCGGCGTGAGCCTGCGTCACGGGACCGAGGTGATGCTCACCATCGACGGGCAGGTGGGCACGGCCCTGGAGCAGGACGACACGGTGGTTTTCCGCAAGGCGGCGAACTCCCTCCGCCTGGTGCAGGTGGCCGGGAGCAGTTTTTTCCGGCTGTTGCGCGAGAAACTGAAGTGGAGCTGACGGGGTGCTCCTTGCCTGCTTGAGGTCGGGGAGAGACCGGCAGCCTGAGCGCGACGGCCGCTCTTTGAACGGGGAGGCGGGCGGCCTGCTTTCAGGGAAGCAGGCGGATGCCCAGCCTGCGGCAGAGATTCAAGAAGGTCACTACGGGAAAGCCCACCACGTTGTAGTAGCAGCCTTCCAGGCGGTCGACCAGCCATGCGCCGTGGCCCTGGATCGCATAGGCGCCGGCCTTGTCGCGGTACTCGCCGGTCGCCAGATACCAGTCGATCTCGGCGCCGGTGAGCCTGCGGATGTGGACGCGCGAACGGCTGCATGCCGAGCGGGTCTTGCCGGATGCGGCGTCGATCAGGCAGATCCCGGTGATCACCTCGTGCCAGCGCCCGCCCAGGCAGCGCAGCATCGAGCGCGCCTCGCGCCCGGAGCGCGGCTTGCCCAATATCTGCCGGCCGCAGACAACGATGGTATCGGCGCCGATGATGATTCCGGAACTGTGCCGGTCGCGGACGTCGCGCGCCTTGAGACGCGCCAGGCGCAAGGCGTGCATCGCCGGCGTATCGCCCGGCACGGGTTCAGGTTCGCCGGCGGAACTCGGGTCGACGAGGAAGCGCACCCCGAGCCGGCGCAGGATTTCGCGGCGGCGCGGTGACGCGGATGCCAGGATGAATCGGTGATCCGTTCGCGTGGGTTGTAGCATATGGGTGCCGGATATTCTACACTGGTGCCGGGCCCGGCACCGAAACGGCGGTTCTCGACACGGCCGGTTCCCGGAGTCATGGAACATATTTCCACCGTGATGTTTTCCCTTTTCCGCGGCACGCCCGGCCACGGCGAGTGGGTCGTCCACTGCCTGCAGGAGGCCTGGCCTGCGATCGTGGGGCAGGGAATAGCCCGCGCATGCCGTCCCGGCGCTTTCGAAGGCTCCAGACTCACGATCGCCGTCGAAGATGCCGCATGGGAAAGCGCGCTCGCCTCGATGAAGGACGAGCTTGTGGATAGGATCCGGCAGGCGACCGGCGGCGAGGTGCGCGAGATTTCCTTTTCCCTCCTTCAGTAGAACCGGAGCCTCTGCCGGATGGACCATGCCGGGCACGCCCCACCGTGAGACGCCCGCTCAGCGGGCGTTCGCGCGCCTACCTTCGTACTCCCGGGCGAGCGTTCGCACCTGCGGAATGCGCTGCAGACTCCCTCGCCAGGGTCTCCTCGGGGTACGGTATGGGCGGGACGGCGGCGATGAAGTGGAAGCTCCTGTCATTCAACAGCGCGAAGCTGTGCACCGGCTGATCCGAAGCCACGCGGATATTCCCCACAAGCTGCGGTGCAAGGCCGGGGAAATAGTCCTGCAGGTAGAGCGCCGTCCGCGAGCGCGGGGCCAGCGTCCGGGAAACGCGCCGGGCCACGGACCCGTCGGGCTTCCACAGCTCCATGGTGATCGCGGCCGGCCGGTCGCCGGCATTGAGAAGCGCAATGCCCGTCTGGTACATGCCGTCTTCCGCCGCGATCGGGAACAGGAACCGGGTCAGGGGCGTGCCCGAGAGTGCCAGACTGGTCAGGAACACTCCATCGCTGTTGGTGAAGCTCACGGTTCCGAGGACGCGGTCGACCGAGCTCTGCACCTCGAGCCATCCCGTCGTGTTCTGGATCGCGGGATCCTGTTCGAAGATGCTGTTGAGGTCGTCCTTGAGCTGGGCGCCGCGCGGCAGGGACAGGGTGCGCGGCGTGCCGAGCACCTCGCCGCCGGGGCCGTGCAATGTCAGAACCACCTCGGCATCCTCATCCGCGTTCGCATTGATCAGGTTGAGCACGGTGATGAAAGCGGGCGTGATGGCGAACTGGGGCGCATATAGGCGCGTGACGCCGCGGTATTGTTCGACGTCGATGCCGTTCAGCATGCTGCCGTCCTTGCCCCGCCGGAAAAACTCGGTGAAGTGCAGGCCGGACCTGGAGCTGCTGCGGACGTACCCTCCGATGCTCGGCTCCAGGAACGTCGCGGTGTGCCCGCTGCGCGCGTTCGCCGGCGAGCCGGCCGACTGGAATTCCTGCGTCGCCGGGTCGTAGGTTTCGGCGCTCTTGAGCGGCCCGTTGCTGTCGTTCCCGCCGGCCAGCAGCACCTTTCCGTCCGACAGCAGCGTCGCCGTATGCGCGCTGCGTGCCGCCGTCATGCTGTTCGCGACTGGCAAGAAGCTCTCGGTGACCGGGTCGTAGATCTCCGCCGAACTGAGCGGCCCGCTGCCGTCGGATCCGCCGGCGATCAGCACCTTGCCGCTCGTAAGCAGGGTGGCCGTGTGAGCGCTGCGCGCGGAGTTCATCGTCCCGGCCGCAGGCCGGAAGCTCCCCGTCGCCGGGTCGTAGATTTCGGCGCCGGCGAGGTGGCTGCCGTTGAATCCCCCGGCGATCAGCACCGTTCCGTTGGCGAGCCGTGTGGCCGTGTGGAAAACGCGTGCCGTGACCATGCTGCCCGTGGCGCTGAACTTGCCCGTGGCCGGATCGTACAGCTCGGCGCGCGCCGTGACCGTGTCGCCGCCGATGCCCCCCGCGATGAGAACCTTGCCGTTGGCCAGCAGGGTGGCCGTATGGCCGTCTCGGGGGATGGTCATGGCGCCGGCGGTGGGCGAGAAGGTGTCGGTGGCCGGATCGTAGATCTCGGCGGTGTCGGTGACCGATATCGAGTTCTGGCCCCCGGCGAGCAACACCTTGCCGTTCGGCAGCAGAGTCGCCGTGTGGCGCTGCCGCTCGACGGACATCGAGTCCGCCGTTGCGGTGAAGGTTCCCCCGGCAATGTCGTAAGTTTCGGCCGAAGCCAGGATCGTGTTGCCGCTTCTCCCTCCTGCGATCAGCACCTTCCCGTTCACCAGAACCGTTGCCGTGTGCCCGGCACGCGAAGTCGTCATCGAGCCGGTGGCAGAGAACGCGCGTATGGATGAATCATACGTCTCTGCGCTGTTGCTGGTGTCGGCCGTCGAGGTGGAAGCCTGCCCGCCGGCGACCAGCACCTTGCCTTTGCCCGCGGACGTAAACAGCTCGCCCGCCGACTGCTCGAGCCGGTTCTGGGCGCCCGAGGAAACGCCGCTCCTTTCCTCCGACAGGGTGCCGTCCGAAGAGTAATGCTTCAGGTCGTAGGCGGCCGAAGAATAGGCGGGGTTCACGAAATTGAGCTGTGCGCTTTCGCTGCTGTCCGTGGGGATCTCCGGCACGATCCAGTCGTGCAGCGGCTTGCGGAACATCGGGGCGCCATCCAGGCGGTTCAAGTAGAAGCCGAGCCAGGTGGGGGTGATCTGGCCTATGGAGAAGTAACCCACCATTTCCGGATGATCCGTCCAGACCGTGATCCTGCCGGTGTTTTCGCTGTCGAGGTCCAGGCTGAAGATCTGCGACACATTCACGGAGACCTGGGCGTTGGGGCCCAGGTTCAGCTCGACCGGATTCTCGAGCCCGTCCGCGGTTATGACCCTGCCGATGTTGTCGAGAGCGTATACCGTGCATTTGGTCTGCCGGTCGGAGAGGTTGATCAGGCTCAGGCCGGTGAACTGGTTGCCGGATGCGATGAACTTGGATGTGCTGATGACGGAGACATCCATGAGCAGGTCGATGCTGTTGCTGATGAAGTTGAGGACCCCGATAGTCTTGCCGTCGGGCGTGATCGCGATGCTGCTCGGTTGGTCCAGGCCCTTGTTGGGGTAATCCCCCACGAGCACCTGTCCGACGACGGCCGTCGTTTCCAGGTCGTGCTGGAAAACCAGGTCATTTGCCGAGGATGCGTAAAACGCATAGCGCGAATCGGGGGAAAAGACAACGTTGGCCGAGCCCAGGGGCTCTCCTCGGACGGTGGAGATGTCCTCGGAAGAATCCGGGTTTGCCGTAGGGATTATCGTGAAGCTGAACTCGTTGAGGATCACCCACTTGCTTCCGTCGGGCGTGATCCCCGTGAATCCGGGCAGCGAGCCGATCTCCTCCGTGGCCAGGACCTCGCCGTTCGAGGTCTTGAATATGAACGCCTTGCCCGACACGAGGCTCCCACCGGTATCGCGCACGGCGATGATTCCGGTCTGCTCGTCGGGAGCCAGCACTGCCCTGTTGAAAATGGACAGGTCCGAATTGGCCATCTTGTCGCGGGTCTTGAGCGAATATTTTTTGGTCAAGGTTCCCGCGTCGGCGAAGACCACCTCTTCCGTCGATGTGTCGACGACCAGCAGCAGGCTGCCGTCGCGCGTAATGGTGATCTGGGCCGGCCAGACCAGACCTTTGAGCCGACCCGACTCCTTGCCGTCGGACAGTTGGAACTTGATCACCTCGCCGGTCCCGGTGGAAGAGATATAGCCGTAACGGCCGTCCGGCGAAAGCGTCAGGAAGCTGCCGAAGCCGAATTGTGCGTCGGTGAAGGTATAGGTCGCCCTTAGGGTCATGGCTTCCATGTCGACGATGAAGATCCGGTCTTCCAGGGCCGATACGACGGCCAGCGTCTTGCCGTCCGGCAGTGGCGTGGCGAGCGCCGGATTGCCGCCGGTCTCGATGCGTTTCAGTACGTCGCCCGTCTCGGCAGAAAAGGCGACGATTATGCCCGATCCCGTGTAGGGGACGAAACCGATTCGGGAATCGGCCGAAAAAACCAGGCTGGGCGAGACGTTATCGCTTACGTTGCTGTTGACGTCGAAGGTCAGGAGAGCCTGGTTCTGCCCTCCCGCGATCAGGATCCTGCCGTCGCCGAGGGCGGTGGCGGTATGGCGCTGGCGCGGAGCCGACATGGGGGCCGCCGTCGCCGTGAAGGTCCCCCCGGCGGGATCGAAGATCTCGGCCGAGGCGAGATAACTGGTTCCGTCGTAGCCGCCGGCGACCAGCACCTTGCCGCCTCCCAGGAGCACGGCCGTGTGCCCTGCGCGCGCTGCGGTCATGGAGCCGGAAACCGTGGTGAAGCGCCCGCTCGAAGGGTCGTAGATTTCTGCGGACTTCAGATGGTTGCCGTCGAAGCCTCCGGCGATCAATACCTTGCCGTCCGAAAGCAGCGTGGCCGTGTGGCTGTCGCGCCCCGTGTCCAACTTCGATCCTGCCAGGGTGAATTCACCGGTGGAAGGATCGTAGATTTCCGCGGATTCGAGGTACTTGCTGCCGTCGAAGCCGCCCACGATCAGGACCTTGCCGTCGGAAAGGAGCGTGGCCGTGTGGCCTGCGCGCGCCGCCGTCATGGCGCCGGTGGTCGAAAAGGTCTTGTTGGCAGGGTCGTAAAGTTCCGCCGAACTCAGATAGCTGCCGTTGAATCCCCCGGCGATCAGCACCTTGCCGTTGGACAGCAAGGTGGCCGTGTGGTTCCAGCGTTCTGCATTCATGTACCCGGTCGTGGTGGTGAAGGTATCCGCATCGGGATCGTATATTTCCGCCGAGCCGAGGTACTTTCCGTTGAAGCCCCCGGCAATCAGCACCCTGCCGCTCTGGAGCAGCGAAACCGTATGGCCGGCGCGTGCCACGGACATCGTGCTGGCGAGGACCATGAAGGTACCCGTGCCGGGATCGTAGATCTCCGCCGAGGCCAGGTAGCCGTTGCCGTCGAATCCGCCGGCGATGAAAACCTTTCCATCACGCAGCAACAGCGCCGTGTGAATCTGGCGGGCGGCGTTCATGGCGCCCGAAGACAGCGTGAAAGCCCCCGAAGCGGGATCGAACAATTCGGCCGAGGTATTCACGGCATCTCCGTTGGGTTCGACTCGGGCGAAGACCCGTTTTTCAGCAAAGGAATCGGGAGGCGATCCGGCAAATGCCAGGCAGAAAACGACAGCCGGCAGGACCAGTCGTGGGCAGAATCTGGAAGACATTTTCATCCTTTCCGAACAATGACCGCTCCCGGCGGCGCCCGGCGGGAGCATTCCGACAGCTTCGGGCACCGGCTCGCGCCGCGGAAGCGACATCGGTCGCGGCCATGAATCGCATGCACGCGCACCAGTACTGCAGCCGAAATTATACGTGAGGGGCCGTTCTTCGTTGCAAAAAAAGCGCCGGCGCCCGGTTCCGAATGCGCCCCCGGCCGGCTGGTGCCGCTGGAACAAAGTACCCGCCCCCTCGTATACTATGCTGGTTATCGGTCTGGTCCCGTAGCGTTATGGAAGGCGGAGGTGGACGGTGAATCGTTCTCGAGCGACCGTAGTGGTGATCATGTCGGCCTGTTGTCTCTTCCTGGGCGCGGCCGTGCCGGCCCAGATACCGGCGACCCGCCTGGAAGGCAGCGTTCAGAACGTCACGGGCGCTCCCATATCCGGAGCCGCGGTGACGGCGGTCGACGACAGAACCGGCAGGCGCATGCAGACGATGACGGATTCCGAAGGCCGGTATGTTTTCCCGGCGCTGCCGCCCGGCATCTACACTCTCTGGGCCGAGGCCAAGGACTTTCAGACACTTGTGCATCCCAACATAGTGCTGGGCGTTTCCGCCTGCGTCATCGAGTCGTTCGTGCTCGAGCCCTTCAGCTCCACGGAGCCGGTAAGGGAGGAATCCCCGAGAGAGCGCGTGCTGAATTCGGAGACGCAGTTTTCCGGTGCGTTTGCCGGGCACGACATCAGGGTCCTGCCGCTCGCGGATCGCATCCCTGGCGTGCTTGCCGCCTTCCAGCCGGGAGTCCCATTGCGGGCGGGGGATGAGGGCAGCTCGCAGGTCAACGGGACCCGGCGCTCGAGCAACAACGTCAACCTGGACGGCATGGACGTCAACGATCCGGTCGACCCGCGCCTGGGCCTGTCGCTCGCGGCAACCAATCCCGATTCGATCGGGCATATTCTGGTGATCACTGCAGGCGCGCCCGCCGAATACGGGCGCAATGCGGGCGGGCAGGTGATGCTGACCACAAGGCCGGGAACCGCCCGGTGGTCGGGCAGCGCTTTCGAGTATTTCCGGGACCGGTCGCTCGACGCCAACGGCTTTTTCAACAATGCCGCCGGCATCACCCGGCCGCGATTCACGCAGAATCTCTTCGGCGGCTCGCTCGGCGGACCCGTGACCAAGGGCGGGACCTTGCTCTTCGCCAACTACCAGGGCCGGCGCACGACCCGCGAAATCGTGCGCAACCGCACGGTGCCGACGCCTGAGGCCAAATCCGGACTGTTCCGTTGGACGCCGCCTTCGAGTTCGACCACGAGTTCCTTCGACATCGTGGCAAACGACCCGCGCCGCCTGGGAATCGATCCCAAGGTGGCCGCGGCGCTGGCCTTGCTGCCCGATCCGAACAACACCGACACAGGCGACGGGCTCAATACGGGCGGGTATAGATTCAAGAATCCGGACAACAGCGACGAACACCAGTTCACCATCCGGGTGGATCGCGACCTTTCGCGCGCCAACCGCATGTTTGCCCGCTTCAGCTGGAATCGCGCCACCGCGGTCGATTCGGCGGGCGACGCCGATGCGCGCTATCCCGGGCAGCCCCAGGGAAAGATCGACGCGCGCAACTGGGGATTTTCCGCCGGTTCGGACTGGAGCGTCAGCGCCCTGACGGTCAACCAGGTGCGGGCGGGCTATCAAAGCGCGCAGTCCGACCGCAGGCGGCCCGCGAGGCTGGCGGGACCCATGATGATCGCGAATTCGTGGACCGACCCGCTGGATCCTTCCTTTCCGCGCAGCCAGTCTTCGCAGGTCGCCCAGGTTGCGGATCACCTGGCCTGGATTCGAGGCAAACATGCCTTCAAGGCGGGCTTCACATTCCGCTATGTCAGGCAGGGCGGGCGCGACGAGGCCGGCATCTACCCCGATGTGACCTTCGGCACGGCTTACGGCAATGCCCCGCCGATCTCCATCGGCCCATCGGGAAGCAGCATCAGCAAGGCCGACAGGCTGCGCTTCGAGAAGCTGTACAACGACCTCCTCGGCCGCATGGAGCAGGCAAGCCAGACCTTTTACGGGAACCTGGAGAGGTTTCTGCCGGCCGGCACCGCCCGGGAGCGGCATTTCGTTTTCCGCGAGTACGGAGCCTTCGCGCAGGACGATTGGAAGCTGCGGTCCAATCTGACCCTGAATCTGGGAGTGCGTTTCGAATATGCGGGTGCGCCGCGGGAGAAAAGCGGCATCTTTGCGGCCCTCGACAGAGCGGGCGATATTACCTCGTCGGCCGGCATTGCCGACCTGAGGCTCGTGCCCGGGGCGGCCTGGTACAAAAAGGACCTGAACAACTTCGGGCCTCGGCTTGGGTTTGCCTGGTCGCCGTGGGGAAGCACCAGGATGGTCCTGCGCGGCGGCTACGGCATCTTCTTCGACCGCCTGGCGGGAACGGCGACGAATTTCGCCGACAGCAACACACCCGGATCCTCGCATGTTGTGGCAGTTTTTCCGAATCTGGCGGGGACCGACCTGCGACTGCGCGACGGCGTCCCCTCGCTGCCGCAGCCGGCGGCGCCGGAGCTGAGGCTGCCCGCCACCCGGTCCACCCCGGCGGCCGTTTTCAGGCCGGACCTGCGTACTCCCTACGTGCAGCATTTCGCCTTGCTTTTGCAGCGCGAGGTATTTGCCAACACGATCGCAGAGGCCGGCTACGTCGGAGAGAGAGGCGTCGATCTGTTCATGAACCTGAATCTCAACCAGCTGAAGATAGGGGGGGATTTCCTGCAGGCTTTCCAGGAGCTTCAGAGTTTCCGATCGAGCGGGACCCCCGTGCCTTCGACGAATACGCTGGCCAGGATTTTCGGATCGGTCAACGCGGCCGTGAGCGCGATCGGCGGGTCGGTGCTGGACCTCGGGCTGGCGGGTGCCGCAGCCGATACCGTGGATCGCAACCACTTCCGCCTCTATCCCGCTGCCGGCGTTTCCGACTTCTATCTGCGAAACTTCCCGCAATTCAGCCAGTTGATCGTGGGAACCAATGAAGGGCGCTCTTACTATGACTCCCTGCAGTTCCGGCTGCGGCGCGATTCGGGTCCCCTGAAGGTTCACGCAAGCTACACGTGGAGCAAGTCTCAGGACAACCTTTCAACGGGCGCCGGCCCGGTTCCCCTGGAGAGCTTCCGGCCGGCAGCGAACAAGGCGCTGTCGGACGCCGATCGCCCGCATGCATTCAGCACCTGGCTGGTTTACAGCCTTCCGCCGCTCGATCCCGAGGAGGCGTCCGGTGACATCGGCTGGCTGACGCGCTTTGCCAGCGGCTGGGACATCGGGGTTCTGGGTGTCTGGGAGAGCGGCGCCCGCTTTTCCGTAAGCTCGGGTCGCAGGATGGCGAGGGCCGATGTCGACAGCCTGGCCGATTATACGGGCGATCGCCGGGTCAGGGACGTCAAGCGCAAGAGCGAAGGAGTCTTCTGGTTCTCTGAAAGCCAGATCAAAGCCTTCTCCGTACCGGCTGCAGGCGCGATCGGCAATTCGGGCTTGAACTCCTTCCTCGGCCCCAAGTATCTCAACATCGATCTGTCTCTGATGAGGAGCTTTCGGGTGCGCGGGGAAAACAGGCTTCATTTCCGCGCCGAAATCTATAACATATTCAACCGCACCAATTTCGGTCTGCCGGGTGCGACACTGAGCGACTCCTCCAACTTCGGCAGGATCAGCTCGCTGCAGGGTTATCCACGCCGGATCCAGGCGGCCTTGCGATACGAATTCTGACGAAGGGTCGGATGGGGCATGGACTGTCGGGCGCCTCGCCGCCGGTCCGCGCGCACGCGGCGTTAATCCTTCAGGCCGGGTAAGACGATGAATTATAAGGATTAGCGACGTACGTCCGGAGTTATAATATCGTCGGCGGTTCGCCCCGGTCAAAGCGGCGCTTCAGCAAGGCATCGGCAGGGATTGCATGTACGAACGATTCTACGGGTTGAAAGAAAGGCCCTTCAGCCTCACGCCCGACCCCGATTTTCTCTTCATGAGCACGAGCTTCCGCGAGGCGCTTGAGGGCGTCATGCAGGGGATCGACTGCCGCGAAGGCTTCACGGTAGTCATGGGCGAAGCGGGAACCGGCAAGACCATGCTTTGCTGGACATTGCTCGGCAGGCTGGGCGGATCGGTCCGCACTGCCGTCATCCTGAACCCGCTGCTCGACGAGGACGAGATACTGCGAGCGATCCTGCAGGATTTCGGCATCCGCCCCGCAGGGCGGACGGCGCAGGGAGGGCCCGAGCCGGACCGTCCGGCAGCGCCTGCGAGCACCGAGTGGATGCAGGGACTCACGCGCAAGGATCTCATCGACGAGCTGAACAGATTTCTCGTCGATGGGTCCGAACAAGGTTTCGCCAACGTGCTTTTGGTCGACGAGGCGCAAAATCTCTCGCTGGGTGTTCTCGAACAGCTGCGCATTCTTTCGAACCTGGAGACGCCGAAGCGGAAGCTCCTGCAGATCATATTCCTGGGGCAGCCGGAACTGGACGACAAACTCAGGCTGCCCGAGCTGAGGCAGCTTCATCAGCGGGTGACCGCGCGCTATGAGTTGCAGCCGCTGTCGAAACACGATACGGCGCGCTACGTCCGCCACCGCCTCGAGGTGGCGGGCGGTTCGTCCGGCGTTTCGTTCACCGAAGAAGCGCTGAAGGTGGTCCACAGGCTTTCGCGCGGGTACCCCCGTCTGGTCAATGCGCTGTGCGACCGCGCTCTGCTGGCCGGCTACCGCCTGCGTTCGAGAACCATTACGGGCAGGATGGTGCGCCATGCCGCCCGCGTGCTTTCAGGCCGGCAGCCGCCGGTTCTGCACATCCGGCTGATCGGGCCGGCCCGCTGGGCCTTGCCCGCACTGGCCGCCGCCGTAATTGTCCTTGCGGCGCTGATTCTGCTGTGGAACCTTTCGGGACAGCGGTGGAGCTTCTTCAGCCTCCTGAGCGGCTGTGCGGCGCCGTAAGCACGGGCCTGCGCGCGGGCGCGGCCGGCAGCGGGGTTTTTTGATTTGAATCGACCGCCGCGGCATGCTAGCTTTTATTGTTTCAAAGTGCTTGCGGGAGGTAGGCCTTGCCACTGGAAAGAGCCAGGAAGAGTGAGATCGTGGACGCATACAGGCGGCATCCGAGCGACACCGGTTCGCCTGAGGTGCAGATCGCGCTTTTGAGCGAGAGAATCAATTATTTGACCGACCATTTCAAGGTGCACGCCAAGGATCATCACTCTCGCAGGGGATTGCTCAAGCTGGTCGGGCAGAGGCGCCGCCTGCTGGATTACCTGAAATCGAAGGATGTAGAACGTTATCGTGCCGTCATCGAGAAGCTGGGCATGCGCAAATAGCGGAGCCGGCGGCGACTCCGGGCGGCCGAACAACCGCACAAGGCCGCCGGGACCATCCGAAACCCCGCCAGAAAGCGGCGATGCGGAAGCATGATGCCGGCCTCGTACACTTCAGTTGCGTTTCCCGTGATGAATTCGTGACGATCGCACAACCGCTTTCCATTCCATCGGGAAAATGTCCGCTGCTGCCGATGCGGGGGCCGGGCGGGCTCATGGCCGATTGAAAGGACTTGACGGGATTGTGGTTATGAGTTGTGAGTCAACGGCTATTCCCCGATGGGGACATCCCCGAATAGCCCTTCACTCAGGACTCATAATCATCATCCCCGTCTGCTCCGCCCATCTCGGACCGGCTTCCCGGTGGACAAGATAAAATTGGAGGATCGAAAAATGGTACACCGAGTTTCCACCGAGATAGGTGGTCTGGAGTTTTCCATCGAAATGGGCAGGCTGGCCAAGCAGGCCGACGGTGCCGCCTATGTCTGCTACGGGGATACTGCCATTCTGGCCACGGCGTGCGCGGCCAAGGAGCCCGTCGAGCAGCAGGATTTTTTCCCGCTGACGGTCGACTACCGTGAAAACACGTATGCCGCGGGCAAGATACCGGGAGGCTTCTTCAAGCGCGAGGGTCGTCCCACGGAGAAGGAAATCCTGACCTCGAGGCTGATCGACCGGCCCCTGCGCCCGCTCTTCCCCGAGGGCTATCGCAATGAGACACAGGTGATCGCTCTCGTGCTTTCCGCCGACAAGGAGAACGATCCCGACCTGATGAGTATTACGGGGGCCTCGGCCGCCCTCTACTGCTCGCCGATTCCTTTTTGCACGCCCGTGGCCGCCGTGCGCGTGGGATTGGTCGACGGCAACTTCGTCATCAATCCGTCGATCAGCAAGCTCAAGGATAGCCGCCTGAATCTTACGGTGGCGGGCACCGAAGAGGCGATCGTGATGGTGGAGGCGGGCGCCAAGGAAGTGCCTGAAGACGTGATGGTTCAGGCGCTCGATTTCGGCCATCAGGCGATTCGCAGCCTGGTCGCCCTGCAAAAGGAGCTGTACGCCAGGATCAATCCCACGAAGATCGAGGTCGTCAAACCGTCCATGGATGAGGCCGAGTACCGGAGGATCGAGGAGGCATACTCGCGCCAGATAGCGGAGGCGCTGCACATTCCGGGCAAGCTGGCCAGCTACGGCCGCCTGGACGAGATCGTCGCGGAAATAGTCGGCTCCTACCCGGAAGAGGATGTGGAAAAGCGCCTGCAGGCGGGACGCATCTTTCAGGACATCATGCAGAAGATATTCCGCAAGGAAATCCTGGAGGACGGGGTACGTCCGGACGGGCGGCGGTTCGACGAGATCCGGCCGATCGACATCGAAGTCTCGCTGTTGAAGCGCACCCATGGATCGGCTCTCTTTACGCGCGGCGAGACCCAGGCGCTGGTTACGGTAACGCTGGGTACGGCAGACGACGAGCAGCGGCTGGACACCCTCGAAGGCGAATCCTTCAAGCGGTTCATGCTGCACTATAATTTCCCCCCGTTCAGCGTGGGCGAGGTCAAGGCCCTGCGCGGGCCGGGGCGCCGCGAGATCGGCCACGGGGCGCTCGCCGAGCGCAGCATTCTGCCGGTGATGCCCGGCGAGGAGGCCTTTCCGTACACGGTGCGGGTGGTCTCGGACATTCTGGAGAGCAACGGCTCCTCGTCGATGGCCACGGTGTGCGGCGGCATCCTGGCTCTCATGGATGCGGGAGTTCCCATCAAGGCTCCGGTGGCCGGCGTCGCCATGGGGCTGGTCAAGGAGGGCGACCGCTACGCCATCCTGACGGACATCGCGGGCGCGGAAGATCATTACGGGGACATGGACTTCAAGGTCGCCGGAACCGAGAAGGGAATCACCGGCCTGCAGATGGACATCAAGATCGCCGGCATCACCCGCGAAATCATGGCCGAAGCCCTGGCCCGCGCCAGGGAAGGGCGCCTGTTCATCCTCCAGCGCATGGCGGAGAAACTGGCCGCCCCGCGCCTGGACATATCCGCCTATGCCCCCCGGATCATCACCATCCAGATCCCGAAGGAAAAGATCGGCGGAGTCATCGGCACCGGAGGCAAGGTCATCCGCGGCATCATCGAGCGAACCGGGGTGAAGATCGACATCGAGGACGACGGCACGGTCAATATCGCCTCGACCGACCAGGATTCCGCCCAGGCGGCGATCCGCATGATCGAAGAACTGGTCATGGAGGCCGAGGTGGGCAAGACTTACCTGGGTACGGTCACGCGCCTCGTCGACTTCGGTGCCTTCGTCGAGATCTTTCCGGGGACCGAAGGCCTGCTGCATATCTCCGAGGTGGCGGACTACCGCGTCAAGGATATCAACAGCGAGTTGAAGGTCGGCGAGAAGATTCTGGTCAAGGTTATCAGCATCGACCCGCCCAATAAGATCCGGTTGAGCCGCAAGGCGGTGCTCAGGGAGGCGGCCGGGCTGCCGCCGGCGGCTTCCGCCCCGCGGCCTCCGAGGCGGCCCCATCATGACGAGCGTGCGCGCGGCGGCGCGCGCGATCGGGCCAGGGAACGCAGCCGGCCCCGGCCCGGGATTCGCTAGGTTGCGCGCCCGGGCGAAATACCGCGCCCGGCTGCCGATCGAGCAGGAGCGATGAACCGCCGGGACATTCTCGAGCTTCTGGAAGATGTGAAGGAAGGCCGGGTTGCGCCCCGGGAGGCCGTGCGGCGCCTGGAAGGCCTGCCGTTCGAAGATCTGGGATTCGCCCGGGTCGATCACCACCGCGCTCTGCGCCAGGGTTTCCCCGAGGTCGTCTTCGGGGCGGGCAAGAAGCCCGAGCACATCGTCGGCATCGTCCGCAGCCTGCTGCGCCACAAAGTGAACATCCTGGTGACGCGCTGCGATCCCGGGGTGTTCCCGCGCGTGCGGAAGCTGAGCCCGAAAGCGAAATACCACGACCTTGCGCGGGCGATCAGCATCGTCCGGGACACGACCCTTTACGGGGAAGGGGTGATCCATGTCGTTTGCGCCGGGACCACGGACATCCCGGTGGCCGAGGAGGCGGCCCTGACCGCGCGCCTGATGGGGAACGAGGTCGAGACCACTTACGACGCGGGCGTGGCGGGCATCCATCGCCTGTTGAGCGCCCGGGAATCACTGGCGCGCGCCCGCGTCGTCATTGCCGTGGCGGGCATGGAGGGAGCGCTCCCGAGCGTGGTCGGCGGCATGGTGGGCGTACCGGTGATTGCGGTGCCCACGAGCATCGGCTACGGCTCTTCCCTGGGCGGCGTCACGGCGCTGCTGGCGATGCTCAACAGCTGCGCCTCGAATGTCGCGGTCGTGAACATCGATAACGGGTTCGGCGCCGGATTCGTCGCCAGCTTGATCAATCGCCGGAGATCGCCTTAGTGTTTTGGCGGCGAACTCTTGTCGGTATCGGGCAGGAAGCCGACAAGGACGGAGGATGATCATCGTTGCGGCCCCGAGCTTTCAGCCATCCGCTTCCCTGGATGGGGGGGTGACGGCGGATAGCTGCGGCACGGACGCATGGGAGCAATACCACCGGACAGGGGCGGACCAGCTTCGGTTCCCGCTCGTCCGGGTTGAGAACTGGACCGCTGTTTTTTTTCTGCTATCATTTGCACGCGCGCAGGTCCGGGCTTTGCGTATGCCATTGTATTCGGATTCCCTGCTGGACGAGGTTCGAAACTCCGTCAACATCGTCGCGCTCATATCCGAATACGTCGCGCTCAAGAAGCGCGGCCGAAACTGGGTGGCGCGCTGTCCTTTCCACGTGGAGAAGACGCCGTCGTTCCACGTCAACGAGGAGCGCCAGATTTTCATGTGCTTCGGATGCGGGGTGGGCGGCGACGTCTTCAAGTTCATCACGCTGGTCGAGCACATTTCGTTCCCGCAGGCCGTGCGCTGGCTGGCGGAACGCCGCGGCATCCCGCTCCCGGCGCCGGCTGCAGGCGACGAGCGGGCCCAGGGGGCGGATCTCGACGCCCTGCGCGCCGCCATGCTGGAGGCGACGCGCTATTTCCAGCGCATGCTGCTCGAATCGGACGAGGGGCGTACGGCATGCGCCTATCTCGAAGGACGCGGCGTGAGCCGTGCCGCCATCGAGCAGTTCTGCCTCGGTTACTCCCCGGCCGGCGGGCAGGCCCTGCGCGAGTTCCTGCAGAAAAAGGGGCATGCGCCCGAAACCCTGGAGGAGTGCGGGCTGGTGAAAAAGTCCGAGGACGGCCGGCTCTACGACGCCTTCCGCGGCAGGATCATGTTCCCCATCACCGATCTGCAGGGCAGGGTGATCGCTTTCGGGGGGCGCGCGCTCGGGGAGCGGCAGCCGAAGTACCTGAATTCGCCCGAAACCCGGCTCTACAACAAGGGCCGGAATCTCTTCGGATTGAGCTTCTCGCGCGATGAGATCCGGCGCCAGGAATATGCCGTTCTGGTCGAGGGTTACCTGGATTTCATCATACCCTTCCAGCACGGCGTCAGGAATCTGGTGGCCTCGCTCGGTACCGGCCTCACACCCCAGCAGGTGAAGTTGCTCGGCCGCTACACGCGCAGCGTGGTGGTCAGCTACGATCCGGATTCGGCAGGCCAGGCGGCCGCGCGACGCTCGCTCGACCTTTTCCTGGAGGAGGACTTCCAGGTGAAGGTTTCGCGCCTCCCCCGCGGGCAGGACCCCGATGCCTTCGTGCGCGCCGCAGGAGCCGAGGAATATCCCCGGCGATTGCAGGAAGCGGTTTTCTATC
>Ga0129301_1000575_pt1 | contig 20064 bp, 19 predicted proteins | sample ConPoolayeHmetaG_FD_94489 | JGI IMG/M metagenome (GOLD analysis project Ga0129301, IMG submission 94489) | Hot spring microbial mat communities from California, USA to study Microbial Dark Matter (Phase II) - Cone Pool mat layer H metaG ...
CACTGCGACTACTACTCGCTGGTGCAGGAGCTCTTTGCGCGAGGCGAGCTGCTGGCGCAGATCGCGGCCTCGGCGCGCCCCGAGGTGATCGTCGCGGTGGGTGCGCTGGCCGCCGCGGCGGCCGCGCGGCTGGAGACGGAGGCGCCCCTGTGGGCCGACCTGAGCGATGCCGCGCTGGCGGAGGCGCAGGCCCGCGCGGCTCGCGAGGGCGACGACGCGGCGGTGGCGCAAGCGCTGGAGTGGCAGTGGGCGGCCCTCGCCCGCGCCGACGTGCTGTCGGGGCCGACGCTCAGGCGCAAGTGGGAGTTGGTTGGCGAGCTGGCGGCCCGGGGGCGACTGCGGGCCGAGGGCTTCGGGCGAGACGTGGTGAAGTGTCTGCCGCTGGCCATTGAGGGGGGCCGGCGGGAACGGCGGCCGAGGGTGCTGCGGGGACGGACGGCCTCCGACGAGGACGTGATCGTGCTCTGGGCGGGCCAGTACGACGCGTCAGTGGACGCGGATACATTGTTCGCGGGGGTGACCGAGGCGATGCGCCGGGAGCCGCGCCTCCGGTTTGTCTCCCTGGGCGGCGCCACCTCGCCGGGGGCTCGCGCGGCCCTGCATGACCTCGAGCGGCGTGCTCGGGAGAGCGGCCTCGGCGAGCGGTTCACCTTCTTGGGCTGGACCTCCCACCACACCACGCAGGACTGCTACGCGGAGAGCGATATAGGGGTGAGCGTAGACCTGCCGAGCTACCAGTCGCTGCTCGGCGTCCGCTATCGCGTCCTCGACATGCTGCGGGCCCGACTGCCGGTGATCGTGACCGAGGGCAGCGAGCTCGCCCACGCGGTGAGCGAGCAGCGGCTGGGGCTGACATTCGCGCCGGGCGATGCCCAAGGGCTGCGAGATGCGATCCTGACGCTCGCGGCCGACGTGTCGCTGCGTCGGCGCTGTGGGGCGCGGGGCCGGGAGTATGTGACGGTCCACCACCTCGCGGAGGAGGTGCTGGCGCCGCTGCGCGCCTGGGTGCGGGAGCCGAGCCCGGGGCCCGACCGGCTGCCCTTGGAGGGGATCGCGCCCCCGTCGGCCCGGTCGGCGCTCGGCCGCTGCGCGGAGGCCTGGGAGGCGAAGGGGCCGTGGGCCGGGGCGCGCTGTGTGCTGGCCGGCCTGGGGGCGGCCGCGGCCTGCCTTGCCGTGAAGGCCTTCGTGCGCCGGCGAGCCACCGCGCGCTGGGGCATCGATCCGCGGGAGCCGGTGGAGCGCGCGCTGATCATCCGGGCGGGTACGGCAGAGCTGACGTGGGAGGTGGCCGAGCGCATCCGGCGCCACTACCCCTCGGCCGAGGTGGTCGCCCTCGCGCCCTCCTCCGCAGCCGGGCAGACAGGCGCCGGCGCAGACCTGGAGGTGATCGCGGCGCGGGAGGCGGGCGGGATGGGCTGTCGCCTGGGGCTGGCCCTTGTCCGGCGACTGCGGGCGCGAGGGTTCGACACCGCGGTGGTGGCCGGAGAGGGGAGCCAGCGCGCGGAGCTGATCGCCCTCCTCGCCACGGGCATGCGCAGGGTCGAGGTGCGTGAGGACGGCGCCGCCCACGTGTTCTGGCTGGCCCCATATAAGCCGCTGCTGGTGCTCTTCTCGGCCCTCCTGGGCGCGGTCGAGCGGCTTACGCTGTCGGCGCTCGTGGCGGCGGTGTACGGCTCCCTTCGGGCGGAGGGGCTCGTGTGGTCGCTCCGGCGCTGCGCAGCGAGCGCCCGGGGCGCGCTGCTACCGCGGCGGAGGTGAGGCCGTGCCGGCGCGGGCTGCGGTGTTCCTCGATCGCGACGGGACGCTGGTGCGGGAGGTTGACTACCTCACCTCGGCGGCCCAGCTCCGGCTTCTGAGGGGAGCGGCGGCCGCGCTCCGGCGGCTCAACGAGGCAGGCTTGGCGGTGGTGGTGGTGACCAACCAGTCGGGCGTGGCGCGGGGATTGCTGAGCGAGGCGGAGCTGGAGGCGATCCACGGGGATCTGCGGCGGCGGCTGGCGCGACACGGCGCGCGCCTGGATGGCGTCTACTACTGCCCCCACCACCCCGAGGCCCCGCTCCCGCGGTATCGGCGGCGGTGCCAGTGTCGGAAGCCCGCGCCGGGGCTGCTCAGGCGCGCCGCGCGCGAGCTCGGGCTCGACCTGGGGCGCTCATTCGCGGTCGGGGACAGCGCCCGCGATCTAGAGGCGGGAAAGCGGGCCGGCTGTCGAACCGCGCTGGTGCGCACCGGCTATGGCGCGGCGACCGAGGCCGAGCTGAGGCAGCGCCCAACCCTCGCCGACCATGTGGCGGACGACCTCTCCGGCGCGGTCGCGTGGATCCTCGGGGTCTGCGGGCCGGGGCCGAGGCGGCGGTGACCGCGACGCTCGTGATCGCGAACTACAACGGCTGGAGGCTGCTGGCCGACTCGGTGCCGGCCGCGCTCGAGGCGGCCCGGCGCGCGGGCGGCCACACAGTCGTCATCGCCGACGATGGCAGCACCGACGGCAGCGTGGACTTCGTCGGCGCCCACTACCCCGATGCCGCTGTGCTTGCGCTGCATCACCGGGGGTTCGGAGAAGCGTGCAACGCCGCCGTGCGCCGGGCCGACGGCGAGGTCGTGGTGCTCCTGAACAGCGACGTGGTCGTCGCGCCCGACTTCTTGCCCCCGCTGCTCGAGGACCTGGGTGAGCCGGACGTCTTCGCGGTCGGGTGCCGCCTCACGAACCCCGACGGCACCCTCACCGGCGCCCTCGGGAACCGCACCCGCGGCGAGTGGCGGGGCCCCCTGCTCGCCATCCACCACGAGACCGACCCCGCGCGCCTGCGCGAGACCTGCCCTCAGCTCTATGCCAACGGCGGCGCGATGGCGGTGCGGCGCGACCGGTGGCTCGCGCTGGGCGGCTTCGACCCCTTGTACCGGCCGTTCTACTGGGAGGACGTGGACTTGGGCTACCGCGCCTGGGCGCGCGGCTGGCGGGTGCTGTACGAGCCGCGCTCGGTCGTCGCCCACCGCCAGGGGGGCACCATCGCCCGCCTGCACGGCCGGCGTCGCGCGGAGCTGATGTCCGCGAAGAACGGCGTGCTCTTCACCTGGAGGAACCTGCTCGACCCGGTGTTGCTGCGCCGCACCCTGGCCGCGCAGGCCCGGTGGGCCGCCGACGACGTGCTTATCGGCGGGCTGCCGCCCCGGGCGCGGGCCCTGCGGCTGGCCCTGCGGCAGCTGCGAGAGGCCGCTCGAGGGCGGGCGAGGGAGCGGCGTGAGCGCATGGTGGGGGACTTGGAGATTCTGCGCCGGGCCGCGGGGGCGGGAGGATGAACGCGCCCGCACGCGCCGTCCTGGTTCTGACCTTCGCCCGGCGGGGGGAGGAGGGGGCCATCCGCGCGGTTCTCGACTGGGTGAGGCAGCAGGCCCCGGCCGCGCGGATCGTCGCCCTCGCCACCCCCGGCTCCGCAGACCCGCTCAGGGCGGCCGGGGTGGAGGAGCTGCTGCTTGTGGGCGCGTCTCCCTCTGTGCGCGAGGTGGCGCGGGCGGTGCGCGCCGCGCGGCCAGAAACGGCCGTGATCCTGTACGACACCGAACGCCTCTCCGGCCACCTCAAGCTCGAGGTGGCGGCCCTGGTGAGCGGGGCCGGCGACATCTGGCGCTGGGGACCGGGTGGCGCCGGCCGCCGCGTGGGCCAGGTGGCCCTGGCGGCAACCGCGGCGGCCAAGGCGGCTGCCGCAGCCTGGCTTCTGCTGACTGGCGCGATGGTGTCGCTTGCGGCCTGGGCCTGCCTGCGGTGGGCCGAGGCGGCGGGAGGGCGTGGTGCGCGTCGGGTTTGACGCACGGGCCCTGGGGGCCGAGCGGCCCTCGGGCGTCGAGCGATATGTGGTGAACCTCCTTCGCGCCCTGTCCCACCTGCCGGACGGGCCGGAGGTCATCGCGTACACCGACCGGCCGGTCGCCGAGCCCGGCCTCCGGAAGGGCGGCCCGGTGAGGGTATGCGTGGTGCGCGCCCGGCGGGGCTGGCTGCGCGCGGCTCTGCCCTGGAGGCTGTGGCGGGACCGGGTGGACCTGGTCCACCTGCCCAGCACCATCCTGCCCCCGCTCCTGCCTTGCCCGGCGGTGGTTACGGTGCACGACCTTGCCTGGCACTACCACCCCGATACCTATGCCCCCGCCGACCTGAGGATGCAGCGGCGCGCGGGGCGGTCGGCGCAGCGAGCGGCTCATGTGATCGCGGTCTCCGAGAGCACGGCCCGGGATGTCCGGCAGGTGCTCGACGTGCCGAGGGAGCGGATCTCGGTGACCCCGTTGGGCGTCTCACCCTCCTTCTCGCCCGACGGGCCGCGCCTGGCGGCGGACGCCTTCCCGGGCGCGGAGCGACTGAGCGGCGGCTATCTGCTGTACGCGGGGCGGCTGGAGGCGCGCAAGAACCTGCTGCGACTCGTGGAGGCCTACGCGCAGGTGCGACGGGCCGCGGGGGCGCCGCCGCTCGTGCTGGCCGGGGCGCTGGGCGACTACGCCGACGAGGTGGCGAGAGCGGCGCAGCGGGCCGGGGTGGGGGAGGAGGTCATCTTCGCGGGCTACCTGGCGGAGGAGACGCTAGCGGCCGCCTACCGCGGGGCGACGGCGGTGGTGTACCCCTCGCTGTACGAGGGCGTGGGGCTGCCGTTGCTGGAGGCGATGGCGTCCGGCGCGCCCGTGGTGACTGCAAACCGCTCCGCGATGGCCGAGACGGCCGGGGAGGCGGCCCTGCTGGTGGACCCGGAGAGCGTGAAGGCGATCGCGGAGGCGCTGTGCCGGGTGCTGAGCGATGCGGGGCTGCGGGCGAGGATGGCGGGAGCAGGCCTGGGGCGCAGCAGGCTCTTCACGTGGGAGCGCACGGCTCAGGAGACCGCCGCGGCGTGGCGGCGCGCGCTTCACGGGCCATAGGCAAGCGCGAGAGCGCCCACAGGGCTGAAACCGATGTCAGGGCCTATTCGTATGAAGAGGCGATGGCGACCACCGGAGCGATGCTGATGGCGGGGCCGGCGCAAGCGGCGGAGGACGAGATCCTCGTCCAGCGCTGCCTCGACGGCCAGGCGGGCGCCTTCGATGCCCTGGTTGCGAGCCATCACCGGCGCGTCTACAACCTCGTGTACCGGATGGTGGGGAATGCAGAGGACGCGATGGACCTGACCCAGGAGGCGTTCTTGCGGGCCTACTCGAAGCTGCACACCTTCGAGCGCGGCCGGCCCTTCCTCGCCTGGCTGCGGCGGATCGCGACGAACCTGTGCATTGACCACCTGCGACGGCGGGGCTCGCCGGATGTCTCGCTCGACGAGCGAACGGAGTCCGGGGCCCAGCACGCCGACACCAGCCCCGGGGCCTCCCCGGAGGAGGCGCTGGAGGTGTCGGAGGACGCGCGGCGGGTGCTCGACGCGGTATATCGGCTGCCGCCCAGGCAGCGGGCGGCGCTCGTGCTGCGCTATGTAGACGGGATGAAGGTGGCGGAGATCGCCCGCGCCCTGCGAGTGCCCGAGGGCACAGTGAAGACGATGCTGTTCCGCGGGCGGCAGGCGGTGCGGGAGATGGTGGGAGAGCTATGAACATGAGACGAGGGACGATGAGCTGCTCTCGGGTGCGGGGGCTGCTGGAGGAGTACCACGAGGGCTCTCTGCCTGCAGGGGAGGAGGCAGGGGTGGCCGCGCATCTGTCGCGCTGCGACAGCTGTGAGAGCGAGTGGCGGCAGATCGCGCGCTTCGCCGCCGTGCTGGGCGGCCTGCCAGCGGCTGATCCGGGCGCAGGGCTGGTCGGCGCCATCTCGGCGCGGGCGGCCGCTCTGCCGTCGCCCAGGGAGCGGTGGCTGGCAGAGCTTGGCGGACGGCGGCTGGCGGCCGCAGTGGGGGTGTGCGTGGTGGCGCTGGCGGGCGTGCGCTATCTCGCCGCCCTGGGGCTGGAGCCTGTGGAGGCATGGGCCGCGGGGCTGGTGAGTTCCGCGGTGGGATGGCTGGCCGCGGTGGTCTCGGCAGGCGGGCCGCTTGCGCGGGCGCTGGCAGGGGTGGCGGGCGCGTTCCGGCTGGCGGCCGACGCCGCGGCTCCCACCGTCGGCCTCTACCTGGCGGCCGAGGTGGCCGCGGTGGCGGCAGTGGTGCTCGTGTTGTCCTGGGCCCGGGTACGGGTCCATGGGCGCGTGGTCGGCCTCGTGGTGTGAAGGAGATGCCCCGATGAAGACGGAGAGAGCCTGGCCGCGTAGAGCTCGGGCGAGCCTGGTCTGGAGCGTGACCCTGGCGGCCTGCATGGCGCTGGCGGCGGCGCCGGCCGCCGCGCAGCGGAGCGTTGACCTGACCGGCCGATGGCTGTTCAAGGGAGACTGGCTGGAGAGCGGTTTGCACGAGGGTTGGCAGGACCCAGGGCACGACGACTCGGCCTGGCGGCCGATCGAGGTGCCGGGGGCGTGGGAGGAGCAAGGGATCACCACGAGCAACCCGCGCTACCCCGCGGTCACGCCTGAGGACGGCTACAACGGGGTGGCCTGGTACCGTCGCGGCTTCACGGTCCCGGCCGAGTGGGGCGACTTCGAGGCGCGGCTCCGGCTGGGCAAGGTTGATGACCGCGCCGACGTGTACCTCAACGGGCAGCACGTGGGCTCAACCCAGAGGCTGGAGGAGCAGCGCGCGCCTAACGAGTTCGCCATCGCCGCGGGCGTCCTGAAGCCGGGGGTCGAGAACGTCATCGCGGTGCGTGTGCTCGACACCGGGGGTGAGGGCGGGATCGTGCAGGGGCCGGTGGAGCTGGTGCAGGGCGGACGGCAGCCGGAGGAGACCGCGACGGCGCGTCACCGCCGTCAGAGCGATATGGTGCGGGTGGGCGGGAGCGTGCAGGTGCCCGCGGATATGGTGGTCGAGGGGGATGTGGTTGCGGTGGGCGGTTCGGCTGATGTCCGCGGCCATGTCAAGGGCGATGTGGTGGCGGTGGGGGGAAGCGTCCACGCCCGCGCGGGCTCGCGCGTAGACGGCGATGTCACCGCCGTAGGCGGCCGGGTGCAGCGGGAGCCGGGCGCGGAGCTCGGCGGGAGTGTCGTCGAGGTGCCGATGCTGCCCTCCAACCTCGTGGAGCGCATCGTGCAGGCCGCCGGGGGACGGCCGCGGGCCCACTGGTGGCCCTTCGGCCTGGGACGCATCGGGTGGCTGGGGCGGGCCAGGTCGTTCGTCGGGACCTTGGTGCTCTACGCCTTCATCTCGCTGATCGCGGTGCTCGTGTTCCCGAGGCGGCTCGAGGTGATGGCCCGGGCGCTGCCGGCCTTCCCGGGGCACGCGGCGGCCTATGGGATCGGGGGCTTTGTCCTCGCGCTGCCCGCCGTCGCGGTGCTGGTGGTGGCGGTGGCGTTGGTCTCGGTGGTGCTGGTCATCACCGTGGTCGGCATCCTGGTGCTGCCCGCGGTGCTGGCCGCGATCCCCGCCGCCCTGCTCGGCCTGGTGGTGGTGCTCGCGCTCGGTGTGGCCGCGGTGTGGCTGAGCCTGGGGCGTGGGATCGCGAACCAGACGGGGCGAGGCGACCTGCGCGCGATCTGGGCAGCCCTGCTCGGGGCCGCGGTCGTGGCGGTGGCCGCCGAGCTGCCGGTCGTCGGGCCGCTGGTGGTCGTCACCGTGCTGATCTTCGGCTTCGGGGCCGCGCTCATGACCGGTGTGGGATCAGAGCGCAACTGGACGAGCAGGCGGCTGGGAATGCAGAGTGCCAGGGCGGCAGACGCGACCCCCGCTGAGGAGCCCTCCCCAGCCCCAGAGGCAGAGCAGCAGCCAGCGCAGCCCGGGCCCTCCGTCGAGCTAGACCAGCCCGAGCAGCCCCAAGCGCCCGACGAAGGCGGTCCGCCGGGGCCGCCCGCCGGCTAGCCCTCCGGCCGAGCGCCCCCCTAGTACCGACCCAGCCGCAGCACCTGCCGGCGGCCGGCCCGCTCGAGCGTCACGGTGCTGTCCGCGATCTGGACGACCCGGTAGGCCCCCTCGAGCGAGTCTCCCTCTCTCACCAGGTAGCGGTTTTCACCGCGGCGGATGAGCGCCAGCTTGGGCTCGCCCTGTATTACGCCAGACAGCCACAGGACGCCCGGGGGCGGCCCGACAGGCTCGCCGGGCCCGGCCAGCGCGGCTGTCAGGGGCGGCAGCAAGTCGGGCGACACGGGCTGGGCCCTGGGGGCCGCAGGGAGGCGGGCTGGCGCCGGAGGCGGTGTGGGTTGGGGAGCCGGCTGCGCGGGCGCGGCGGCCGGCTCGGCATCGCCCTCCTGCTCCTCCGCGGCCATCCCCTCCGGCTCCGGGGCAGGCGGGGGCATCGGGGTCGCCGGCTCGACAGAGGCGAGCGTGGCGGTGGCGCTGGTGTCAACCTCTGCGCTCCCCGTCAGCAGGACAGCGCCGACGAGGGCGGCGAGGACGCCGCCGAAGATCAGGACCTTGGTGAGCTGGGCGCCGCGCACAGACATGCTTGCTCTCCCTCCCGGATGCTGCCTCGGCCGGCCGCGGCGCGCGGCCGCGGCGGGCGGGGGTGGCCCCAGGGTCCTCATTCCACAGGGGCGGCTGCCGTCCACAACCGGGGCCGGCCGCTGCCAAGGGGGACTGTGGAATAACCCCAGAGGGACCGCCGCGGGGCGTGAGAGCGCCCCGGGCGCCAAGTTGTGCGTGCCTGTTGTGCCGGGCCCCCGTGCCCGGGGCTGATGTGTGGCGGCGCACTGCCGGAGGGAGTTGGTGACAGCGACGAAAATCGGGGACGAGCGCGACCTCGATCGGCAGGTCCGGCGGATGCTGCGCCGGGAGCCGGATTCGCTCCGCTTCGCCGAGTTCGCAGACTACTTGCGCCGACACGGAAGAGTGGCCGAGGCGCGGGCGCTCTGCGAGCGCGGCCTCGCCCGCCACCCCGGATATGCGACCGGCCAGGTGGTGATGGGCGAGATACTGCGCGATCAGGAGGACCCGGCTAAGGCCGAGGAGCTGTGGCTCGAGGCGCTGCGGCTGGACCCACTGCATCCGAGAGCCCATCTGCGGCTGGCCGAGCTCTACCTCAGGCGGGGCGATGTGGAGCGCGCGGTCGCCGCGATCGAGGCGGTGCTGCTCGTGAGCCCCGGGCTGCCAGAGGCCCAGGCGCTGGCGGAATCGGCCCAGGGAGAGGTCGCCCGCGCGGCGCGCCCGGAGGCGCCGGGAGCAGCTCGGCGGCCTGCCCGGCCGGCTTGGCTGACCGCCGAGCGATTCGAAGAGCTGGTGGGCGTGGTCGAGAGCTGCTCGGCGGTGGAGAGCGTTGCGCTGGTGAGCGCCGATGGGCTGGCGCTGGCGGGAGGCGTCGCTGCGTGCGCGGACCCCGCAGGGGCAGCCGCCGCGGTGGCCGAGCTGGTGGGGCAGGCGGGCCGGCTGCTGACGCTGATCGGCGGCGGCCTGCGGGGCGCCACCATCTGCTGCCGGCTGGGCCCGGCCCGGTGTGTGCCGCTTGGCGATCTGACGCTGCTGGCGCTCATGGCGACTGGCGCGCAAGTGGGGAGCTTCGACGTGGAGATCGGGGAGGCGATCGCGCGGCTGGCAGCCCGCGGCCAGCCAGAGCGCGATCGCGGATCTCAGGAGACGGAGGAGGTTGACGGATGGGTGAATCCTCAGACGGAGCGGGAGGTGGGCGGCGCTTCGACCGTCCGCTAGAGATACTGACGCGAGTGCGAGGCGTCCTCGGGGGGCTGGTGGCGACCGGGGACGGGCTGCCGCTGGCGGTGCACATGCACGGCGATAGGAACGGCGAGGTGCTGGCCGCCGCGGCGGCGGCGATCGGGCGGCTGGCGCGGCGGGCGAGCGATCGCCTGGGCCGGGGAGCGTTCGAGCTCGGGGTGTTCGATGGACCCAGCTACCGGTTCCTCGTGCAGCCGCTGTCGGTTGGGTTCCTGCTGGTGGTGGCGGAGCCGGAGGCGAACGTGCACCTGATCTCGACGGAGATGAGCTCTAGCGCAGCCGCGCTGAACGAGGCCGCGGTGTCGCTGGCCGTCGGGCGGGCGAGGTGAGGGCATGCAGACGACCGACCTGGTGATACGGGAGGAGGAGCTGAGGGAGATCGGCTGTGCCCTGGAGGAAATGGCGCGGGAGTCGGGGGCCAAGTGCGTGCTCCTGATCGGCCGAGACGACGGCAGCCTGCTGGCGACGCACGGGCGCCTGGAGGCGCTGGACACGGTGTCCCTGGGCGCGTTGGCTGCGGGCGCATTCGCCTCCGCGCGGGAGATCGCGCGCCTCATCGGCGAGCCGGAGTTCAGCGTCCTGTTCCACCAAGGGAAGCGAGAGCACGTCCACGTCAACCTTGCCGGCGAGCGGGGCCTGCTGATGACCCTCTTCGACGACACCACAACCGTGGGGATGGTGCGGCTCTGCGCCCGTCAGGCCTGCGCCCGCATCGAGCGAGTGCTCGCGCCCGAGTGAGGTCGTGAGACGCGCGATGCGGCCCCGCGCGCGGGGCCGCATCGCAGTCTCGACACCTGCGGCCGCTTCTACTGCTCGCTCCAGGAGATCGCCTCGGCCGGGCAGCTATCAATCGCCTCCTGGATCTCACTCTCACTCGCGCCGGTGGGGTTCTTCACATAGGCGATGTCGTCGTCGCCCATCTCGAAGACATCCGGGCAGATCTCGGGGCACGTGCCACAGCCGGTGCACAGATCCGGGTCAATGACCGGCACCTTCATGTCAGCTTTCCCTCCGCAAGTAGGGTTTCCAGACCCGCGCGCCGCCGGCGCGCGGGTCTGGTTTCGGTGGACAGGGTCTCGGCTCCTGCCGGCGCTCCCGCGGGCGCCGTACAGCGCCGCGCCGGCGCCGGGCCAAAAGAAGAGGCCGTCCCGGAGGGGGTTCCTCTAGCATTCGACGCCCTGTCGAGGAGGCGAGGTATGACCTATAACGACTCAAGCCGGGACGGCCGGGAGTAGTATACCCCATCCAGGCCGGCAAGTCCAACGGGGCAAGGGGCCCCGGCGGGGCAGATGTGCCATTGGGCCCACAAGGAGCGCACAGAGCCGCCCACGTGGGATTCTGGGCTGGTGGCACCGGCTGGATTCGAACCAGCGACATGGCGGTTATGAACCGCCCGCTCTACCGCTGAGCTACGGTGCCCGGCAGCTATTGTAGCCGCTGGGGCCGGGGCCGGCAAGAGGCGGCCCCTACCCCTCCCGGAGGGAGGCCAAGTACCGCTCGGCCAGCACCACGGCGACGTAGTCGTCGTAGGGGCGAGGCGGAGTCTGGAGGGTGACCGGCAGCAGGCGCCGCCACCCCCGGGGGGGGTTCTCCTCGAAGTAGCGGCGCCGCCCCTGCTCGCTCGAGCGGTGCTCGTCCACCAGCACGGCCCGCACACCGATTGGCGCCGCCGCCAGCCGGCGCGCCACCTCCTGCGCGCCCGTGCGGTTGCCCACCACCACGACCGGCCCGCGATGCTCCATCAGCAGGCGCGATACCGCCGCGGGCAGCTCCTCCGTGCCCACCACCGAGCGGTGCAGCACGGAGCCCTCGCGATCCACCACCGCGAGCCCGCACTTGCCTCGCCCCGGGTCCACGGCGATGACCGGCCCGGCGCTGAGCTTAGCCTGGCTCACCGTCTCGGGACCTCAGGGGCCTGCTCTGCGAGGCCCCTCACCTCGGCGACCCCACCGGCAGCCGCTCCACCTCCAGCCTCACCTCCAGCGGCCCAATCGTCCAGGTGTCGGCCGCGGCCAGCGCCCTCACCCGCACCGGCGCCGCCGCCCGGCGCACCTCCTCCATCACCGCGAACAGCTCCTCGAACCTCATCTCCCCCACTGCCGCCCGCGGCGAGCCGAACACACCGCTCTCGCCGAGCGCCACTCGGGGCATTATGTTGCGCTGCCGCGCCACCGTGCCCACCTCGTCGCGCAACAGCCCCACGAGGGCGGCCATCACCGCGGGCTCCGAGAGCCGCCCGTCAACGATGGTCACCGCGATGGTCTCCCCCCGGCGGAACACGAGCTGGTTGCGGAACAGCTCGAAGTCCACGTGCACCGGCTCGCCGGCGTGGGTGTTCAGCACCGAGAAGGCCTGCACGATCACCGGCCCGGGGCTGGTCCGGATGCGCTCCGCCACCGCGTCGAGCACCTGCGCCGTGGTCGCCCATGTCACTGCATCGGTGCCGGGGTCGCGCACCGGCTTGCGCACGACGACCGCCGCGTCGTCCCCGGGCAGCGGCCGCGCGCCGGCCGCCCGCGCCACCGCGTCGAGCCGCTGCACGAACGCCTCCAGCCGCGACACCACCTCCGCCTTGGGCCGGCCGCCCTCGATCAGCTCCACGCCGAGGGGCTGCTGGGCCGTCAGCAGCACGGGCGTCGTCCGCTCCAGGATGCCGCTGGCGACCTGAGCGCGCAGGCCCTGGATCTGCCGGCGGAGCTGTTCCTCGCGCTGGGACAGCCGTTGGAAGGCCTCCGCGGCGTTCCGGAGCTGCGCCTCCGCCCGCTCCCGCTCCGCCGAGGCCCGCGCCAGCGCCTCCTGCTCGACCACCAGCTGTTCGCTCACCTGCGCGAGCTGCGCCTTGGCCTCGTCCAGCTCCCGCTGGCGCTCTTGCAGCACATCCTCGGCCGCCTGCCGGGCCTGCTCGAGGGCGGCCGCGCGTTCGTTCAGGGTCTCGATCTCCTGCACGAGCCGGGCCTGCCGGCGCCGGAGCTCGTCCACCCGCAGGAACCCCTCTCGCACGTTCTCGGACACCGCCATCGCCACCGCCAAGGTGACGACGGTGATGCACATGCCCGCCACCACTGAGACCGCGATGGCAGTGTGGCGTGGCCGCAGCCCGAAGAGGCTGAGGCGCTTGCGCCCCATGCGTCGGCCAACGATGTCCCCGATGTAGGCGATGGCGCCGCTCACCACCACGAGCGCGCCGATCAGCATGATGCCGGAGAACCCTGCCACGCACTCCCGCTCCAGGCGTCAAGTGCCGCGCCGGGGCACACCCGCGCCCGCGCCGGCGCGGCTCGCTTCCGCCGACTGTTCCGGCGCCCCTGGCGGGGCCTTCTGGGCCATTATAGGCGCGCCCGCGCGCCCCCGTCAACTCGCTGAGGCCCGCGAGTGCGGGGCGGCCGCGCGCGCCTCACGCAAGCGCGGCCCCAGCAGCGAGCCCAGCGGCCGCAGCGGGGCCCAGCGCCCGAGCACGTCCTGGCAGCGGCCCAGGTAGTAGTGGAACCGCTGGAGGTGGTGTTCACCCCCGAACTTGCCCAGGAAGTTGGCCGCCGCCCCCGCGTACACGAGGCACTTGAACAGCGTCGCGTAGGCGACCGCGCGCTCGAGCTGCCCGGCCCTCGTCACCGGGAGGCCCGACTCGGCCGCGCATAGCCGGTAGTGCTCCACCATGGCGGCCCAGCCCTCCGGGCCGAGGTCGCTCTCTGGCTGTGCGAGGAGGGCCGCCAGGTCGAAGGCCGCCGGCCCGATGGTCGCCTGCTCGAAGTCGAAGATGCGCAGGCCCTGGTCGGCGATCAGCAGGTGGTGGGGCGTGAACTCGAAGTGGATGAACCCTTCGGGGCGGCTCGCCAGCAAGTCTACCAGCGGCCCCGCCTGCTCGGCGACCTGCTCCCAGTCATGTCCTGTCAGGGGCGAGTTGCCGAGGGAGGTGATACGCTCCAGCGCAATCCGCAGCGCGCTCAGGTAGTAGGGCGGCCCCAGCCGCTCCTTGTCGAGCTTCCGGATCTCCGCGGCCAGCTCGTGAAGATGGGCGTGTCCCGCGGCGTGCAGGGACACCAGGGCGGTCACCGCGGAACGCAGCCAGTGCTCCTTCGCCGGCGCCTCGGAGGTCTCCAGGCGCTCGGCCAGTGTCTCGTCGCCCAAATCCTGCAGGAGAAGGATCGCCTGGTTCTCCCGCAGCTCGCCACCGTACACCCGGGGGACCGCGCACTCGTAGCGCCTGAGCAGCTCGAGCACGCCCCGCTCACGCCGGTAGCAGGCAGAGAAGAAGGCGATCCGCTCCGCGGAGTAGCGCTTGGCGATCACCGTCGCCGGCCCCGCGCCGGCCCAGGCGAGGTGGAGGCGGAACACCGTATTGCGGGAGGCCTTCGGGTGCACTGCGGCGCGCACCACCTGGGGCTCGCCCTCTCCGGCCGGCCGGAGCAGTGCGAGCAGCTGCTCCCGGTCCAGCTCCAGCTCTCGTGCCGCCCGCTCGGCGGGGTCGCCGGCAGGCGGGCCCGCCTCCTGGGCGCGGCCCCGCAGCTCCCGCGCAAGGGTGGCGAGCGCCTGGTCGAGCCCGCGGATGCGCTCCAGCACCGCGTTGCGGGTCCGGCGCAGGAGCTCCCGCCTTGCGCGCGCGGCCTGGGGATCGGCCGGCATCCCGCGCAGCCGCTCGCGCTCGTAGATGAGCAGGGACAGCAGGTCCTGGTTGAAGCGCCGCGCGGCCAGCAGGTGGGTCTCCAGCCGCCCCGAGTACTCGCCCCGGCGCGCGGCGGCCGCCATCATCCGCATCGCCTGTCTATGGGACTTGCCTGCCAGATCGGCGAGGCGGACCTTGGCGCTGCGCACCACCTCCCGAAGGTTGGGCATCTCCGCCAGCCGCGATCCGGGGAGCTGCTCCCAGAGCTTGATCGCCTCCAGGAGCCGGTCGCGGCCGTAGTAGATGCGCGCCAGACGCAGCACCACGCTCGGCCGCAGCAGGAGGTTGCGCGTTGGCACCTGCTCCCACTCCCGCAGCGCCTCGTCGAGGAGCTTCTGGTCGGCGTAGATCTTGCCCAGCACCACATGGGCCTCGATCTCGGTGATGGGCCGCCAGAGGATGCTCTCCGCCGTCGCCCCCAGGAGCATGCCCTCGGTGATCGGCGTCTCGTAGTGCAGTCGGAATAGCGGCCAGCCCAGCAACTGCACCGGCAGCCCCCGATAGAGAGCCAGGACAGAGGGCTCGTTGGGCCGGGAGCGCAGCCCCAGGAAGTAGTTCGCGCGCAGCAACTTCTGGAGAGCCGCGCCGAGCAGGAACAGCCCGAGGCCCATCAGCCCCAGCAGCCAGGCCCCCCGCGACCGGAACGAGGCCACCGCCCAGGCGGACATCGCCGCTCCCAGCCCCCAGAAGAGCGCCAGCACCTGCCAGTCGCTCCACCCGAGCCACTGGAAGTGATGGTGGAGGGGGGTGCACAGGAAGGGCCGCGCGGTCTCGGTCGTGCGGTGTCGAAGGGGCCGCACGGCCCGCCACAGTCCCCGCACCGTGCCCATCTGCACCAGCACGGAGGCGGCGTTCACCACGAAGGGCGCGCCCAGCAGCACCAGCCAGAACTCCGCTCGCGCGAAGATCCCCAGCGCGGCCAGGGCCGCGCCCAAGGCCAGCGCGCCGGTGTCGCCCATGAGCAGGCGGCCGGGGGGCAGGTTGTACACCAGGAAGCCCAGCACCGCCCCCAGCAAGGGCCAGCAGAGGGGGCCCACCGCGCGCATGGGCTCCACCAGCCCGAGGGCCGCCAGCCCGAGCAGCGCGATCGCCGCCGCGCCCCCAGCCAGCCCGTCCACGCCGTCGGAGAGGTTCACCGCGTTGGCGGTAGCGACGATCACCAACATGGCGAACACCGCGTAGAAGGGCCCCAGCGCGACGGGATCTCTCGCGAAGGGCGCGTAGACCGCGTACAGCCCCAGGTAGCGCCACAGCAGCAGCCCGAAGGCGAGCCCGACGGCGACCTGGAGCGCGAGCTTCGTGCGGTCGCCCATGCCCCGGCCGGCGACCTTGCCCATGTCGTCGGCGAGGCCGATCAGCCCGTAGGCCCAGGCGAGCGTGACCACCCACAGCACTCGGCCATCGGGCGGACGGCGCCACAGGAGCGGGACGAGCAGGAAGGCCCCGGTCGCGCCCAGCAGGATCGCCAGCCCCCCGCCCAGCGGCCGCCGCGGCTTCGGGAACAGGCGATGGATTCTTTCCTTGCCTACCTTGCTCTCTCTCGAGGTCAGCCAGTGCAGGCTCCGCCGAAAGGTCCGCGACAGCGCGAGGCCGAGCGCGAAGGCGAGGCTGAAGCCGGCGAGCGCGTGGTGCAGAGAGCCCATCAGGAGTACCGGAAGATGAGCCGGTAGATGCCCACCCCGATCTCATCCCGGTCGTGCAGCAGCTCCTCGCCGATCACCGGCTCCCGATTGAGGAGCGTGCCGTTGGTGCTGTTGAGGTCGAGCAGGTAGAAGTGCGCGCCCTCCCGCCTGATCTGCGCGTGCCGCCGGGAGACGGTGCTGCTCGGGAGCGGGATCTCGCAGTCCGGGCTGCGCCCGACGACGGTCACCTCCCCCCGGAGCTCGAAGGCCCGCGAGATGTGCTCCCCGTCCGGCTCCAGCAGCCACACCCTGGCCCGCCGCTCCACGGCCTCCTCGGAGCGCTCGTCGAAGAGCCGCAGGATCAGGGTGTCGTCGTCGCGGTCCTGGGGCCCGGGCGCGTTGACGGGCGCGCCGCAGTGCTTGCAGAAGCGGCTCTCCTCATCGTTCGGGCGGTCGCAGCTCGGGCAGCGAGGCACCCGCACCCCCTTTCGGCGCTACCTGGGATTCTACGCGAGCCGCGCTCGGGCTGTCAACGCCGCCCCCCGGTCACGGCGCGAGGCTGGGCGCCCTCCCCGCCACGAACTCCAGCACGCGGCGGGCGATCTGGCGCGAGCTGAGGCCCAGCGCGTCGAGCAGCCGCGCCCTCGCGCCGTGCTCGACGAACGCGTCGGGCAGCCCCAGCGCGAGCATCCGCGCCGTCACGCCGCGGGCGTGCAGCAGCTCCGAAACCGCGCTCCCCAGCCCGCCGGTTAGCGAGTTCTCCTCCACCGTGACCACCACGCCGGAGTCGGCCGCCAAGTCGCAGATCAGCTCCTCATCCAGGGGCTTCACGAAGCGTGCGTTCACCACCGCCGCCTCCAGGCCCTCCCGCGCCAGGGCCTCGGCCGCGGCCGCGGCGGGCTCCACCATGGAGCCCACGGCGATGATCGCGGCCGAGGTCCCCGGGCGCAGCAGCTCCGCCCGGCCGACCGGCAACGGCGCCACCAAGTCCGCCGGCGGCCGCGCCGCCTCACCCCGCGGGTAGCGGATCGCCGCTGGCCCGTCGTGCTCCAGCGCCGTCCTCAGCATGGCCGCCAGCTCCTCCAGGTCGCGGGGGACCATCACCACCAACCCCGGCACTTGCCGCAGGTAGGAAAGGTCGAAGGCCCCATGGTGGGTCGCCCCGTCCTCGCCGACCAGCCCCGCGCGGTCCACCGCCAGGGTGACGGGCAGCCGGGGGAGCGCCACGTCGTGGACGATCTGGTCGTAGGCCCGCTGGAGGAAGGTCGAGTAGATCGCGGCCACGGGCCGCAGGCCCTCTGCCGCCAGCCCGGCGGCGAAGGTGACCGCGGTCTGCTCGGCCATGCCCACGTCGAAGAAGCGCTCGGGGAAGCGCTCCGCGAAGGCGCTCAGCCCGGTGCCCTCCTTCATCGCCGCGGTGATGGCGACGACCCGCTCATCGCGCTCGGCCAGCCGCACCAGAGTGTCGCCGAAGACGTGGGTGTAGGACAGCCCGCTGCTGGCGCTCAGGGGCTCCCCGGTCTCGATGTCGAAGGCCCCCGTGCGGTGCCACTTCGCGGCGTCGTTCTCGGCGTGTACGTAGCCGCGGCCCTTCTGCGTCACCACATGGATCAGCACCGGGCGCGCCAGCGCCCGCGCCTGGCCGAGCGTCTCCACCAGCGCCTCCAGGTTATGCCCGTCTATGGGCCCGAGGTAGGTGAAGCCCAAGTCCTCGAAGAGCATGCCCGGCAGCAGCAGGTGCTTGACGCTGTCCTTGAGGCGGTCAACGGCCTCAATCACATTGCCGCCCAGGGGCAGCCTGGAGACGAGGCCCTCGAAGTCGGACTTCGCACGCAGGTAGTGAGGAGCGAGCCGGAGTTTGCTGAGATAGTGGGACAGCGCGCCCACGCTGCGCGAGATGGACATCTGATTGTCGTTGAGGATGACGATGAGCGGTGTCTGCAGATGCCCCGCGTAGTTGAGGGCCTCGAAGGCCATGCCACCGGCCATGGCGCCGTCGCCCACCACCGCGACCACCGCCGAGTCCCGGCCCCGCAGGTCCCTGGCCTTCGCCATGCCCAGCCCGGCCGCGATGGCGGTGCTACCGTGCCCGGTGTCGAAGGCGTCGTGCTCGCTCTCGCAACGGCGCGGGAAGCCGGAGACGCCTCCCTCCTGGCGGAGGGTGTGGAAGCGGTCCCGCCGGCCGGTAAGCAGCTTGTGCGCATAGGCCTGGTGGCCCACATCCCAGATGATCTTGTCCCGCGGGCTGTCGAAGACGTAGTGGATCGCAATCGCCAGCTCCACTGCGCCGAGGCTCGCCGCCAGGTGCCCGCCCCGCCGCGCCACGGCCGCGATGAGCCGCGCCCGGATCTCCTTCGCCAGCTCGCCCAGCTGGTCGCGCCGGAGCCCGCGCAGGTCGGACGGCCCGTCAATCCTATCGAGAAGCTCGGCCACCGCCCCGCTAGTCCTCCTCCTCTTCGTCCTCTCCTGCCCCCGTCTCCATCGGCTCGAGGCCGACTGACCCCATTCGCTCCACCAACAGCTCCACCTTTTGCTCGGCGACGTCGAGCTGTTGCTCGCAGTGCCGCGAGAGCTTCAGGCCCTCCTCCGCCAGCGCGATCGCCTCGGCCAAGGGAAGGTCGCCCCGCTCCAGCAGGTCCGCGATCTCCTCCAGGCGCGCCAGCGCCTGCTCGAACGTCAGGCTTTCCTCCGGCGCCGCCTCGCCCTTCCTCGGCTCTCTGCCACCCACGCGGGCACCTCCCTTCCCCCGCTATGATACCAGATCGGGCCCCACTCGCGCGCCGGCTCTGCTCTTTTGGCTGCCGGACCTCGATGTTGCAAACGCTTGACAGAGGAGCGAGACAACGCAGGAGGGGCGAGCGAGGGGACGCCCGAAAACACCAGACGCCGGGGCGTCCTGTGACCCCCGCGGCCGGCCCTGGGCGGCGGGGGCCCGGGCGTGCAGGCCGACGAGTGCCGCCGGGGTCCCGGGTGCGGCCTGGGAGTGCGCCGTGTAGGCGCGAGTCTGCGATATCAGGAGGCAGAGAATGAGAGGATGGGTCTGTCTGTTCGTGGTCGCCGCGCTCGCGGCGCTCGCCGCGCCGGCGCTCGCGGCGCCGTCGTTCTTCGGCTACACCGGGCTGGTGCGCACGCCGAGCGCGGATGCGCTCAACGAGCGCGACTACAACGCCGCGGCCTTCGCGCTGGAACTCGAGGGGGGCGTGGACGCCAACGTCTACGCCGCGAACCTGGGCCTGGCGAGGGGGCTGGAGGTCGGCTTCGCGCGAGTGCGGCCCGATGTGGGTGAGAGCGAGACCTTCATCAGCGCCAAGCATACCTTCGCGCGGGAGACCGCGGCCCACCCGGCCATCGCCGCGGGCATCATTGACCTGACCGACGAGGCCGAGACGACGGCCTACGTGGTGCTGAGCAAGAGCCTGGAGCGGCGCTACCAGACGAAGTATGGCGAGGTCACCTCCCCCCGCCTCCACCTCGGCGTAGGCGGCGGGCAGCTCGGCGGCGTCTTCGGGGCGCTGTCGTTCGCGCTGGGCGACCGGCTGATGCTCATGGTCGAGCACGACAGCGAGGTGGTCAACTTCGGCGCGCGCCTCGCCGTGAGCGACGAGCTGCGCGTTCACTTCGCGGGCTTCGACGGCTTCGACGACATCGGCCTCGGCATCAGCTTCAACAAGGCCTTCTGAGCGGCCCCGACTCAGGAGACTGACCATACGCGGGGCAGGGCTGCGCCCTGCCCCGCGCTCGCGCCCTGCGCCCCTTCGGCCCAGGCGAAGAACTGCCGCCGGGCATGGATGACGGCCAGCGTGAAGACGTTCACGCCGAGCGCGAGGAACATATGGACCAGGGGGCCGAGCGACACACCTGTGCCGCCGACCGCGCCCAGCAAGGCGATGAAGGCGCCCAGCGCGCCGAACCCCGCGCCGAGCATCACCAGCACATATCCCCACCAGGTCAGCGCGAGCAGGCCCCACAGCACGATGGCGTTGAGCGCGGCCCCGATCCACGCTCCGACCAGGAAGGCGACGAGCGCCAGCAGCGCCAGCATCCCGAGCACCACCCCGAATAGCGGGTCGGCGCGCACGATCGCCTTGATGTAACGGAGGCTCCCCACCCTGTCCTCGCCGGGCGCGGCCGGGGGCAACGGCTC
>Ga0129301_1000577_pt1 | contig 20047 bp, 18 predicted proteins | sample ConPoolayeHmetaG_FD_94489 | JGI IMG/M metagenome (GOLD analysis project Ga0129301, IMG submission 94489) | Hot spring microbial mat communities from California, USA to study Microbial Dark Matter (Phase II) - Cone Pool mat layer H metaG ...
ATTAAGAAATTGATTGCCAACATAACCAACAAAGATAATGACCCTAAAATAATCAACTTGCCTCGCCAGCCAAAAACTTGTAAAAATCTGGGATTCAATTTTAAATCAGGGCCTAAAAAATCAAGCAAGCTTTCTGGTGTACCAACTGACCAGAGAATATACCAAAAAAGGCTGTTAAAAAGATTTTTTGGGGAAATTTTCAGAGAATATTCACTTTGACGGACAAAACCAAATTGCCATTTTGAAACCAAATAGATTCCTAAAATCAAAAAATAAAGTAAGACTTGTCCCCAATTTCTTTTTTGAAAAAACTCCATAACTAAAATCATTAAAGGCAAAGTTATAGCTGTTTCCCGACACATCAAAGCCAATATAAAAAACAAAGGAGCAATTTTTGCCCTTTTTAAATAAAGAAAAATTGTTAAAAAATAAAAAAAGGCTACCCCAATTTCTTCAAAAGTTGAGATGTAAGATAAAGCTGTAAAATGAGCTGAAGAAAGACCATAGAAAAAGGCAGCCAAAAAGCCGTTATTTTCTTTTTTAGTAATTGTAGCCACCAATTTAAACACCAAAAAGATATTTGCACAAAAAAACAAAAAGCTTATTAAATGAAAACCCAAGGGATTTAAACCAAAAATTATTTGGCCTAAAAATAAAAAAACCTGGGTAGTTAAGGGCCGGTAAAATTGATAACCATATTTATTTTTAAAAGAAAAAAAAGAAAGAAACCCCTGTAAATTCTCCGCCCGACTCATTTTTAAATGATAAAAATCATCTTGCACAAAAAAGTATGAAAAAGTAGCAGAAAAAAGAATGGCGCTAGAAAGAAAAATTACCAAAAACCAATATCTTTTAATTAATTTGCAAAGCGGTATTTTAAAAGTGTCCATATGGCTAAAAGGGCATCTTTTGCTTTTATTTTTTTTCCTTCTTTGTAACTTCTTGGTTTAGTAATTATAGGCACCTCATCAATTTGAAAACCCTTTTTCAAAATTTTGGCGGTAATTTCCGGCTCAACTTCAAAACGATCAGATTCTAATCTTAATCCTTGGTAAACTTCTTTTGTCATCATTTTATAGCCAGTTTCCATGTCAGTTAGAGATGAACCGTATAAAACATTGGTTAAAAAAGATAAAAAAAGATTTGCTATATAATGAAGCGGCATTGGGGTTTTATCTTTTCCAAAAAGTCTAAATTTTAACTCTTTCAACCTACTTCCGTAAACAACTTTTGCCTTATTTTCCAATATTGGTTTCAAAAGTTTTTTATAATCTTCAGGATTATATTCCAAATCAGCGTCTTGAATAACCAAAACATCACCAGAGGCATTTCTTATTCCCTTCCTTACCGCCGCCCCTTTCCCTAAATTTTTTTCATTTTGCAAAATTTTAAATTTTACTTTGTCATTTTTAATTTTTAATTTTTCATTTTCAATTCGATTTAACGTTTCATCCGTTGATCCGTCATCAATAATAATAATTTCTTTTTCCAATCCTGAGGGTAATTTTACTCCCAAAACTTTTTTCAAAATTTCACCGATCGTTTTTTCCTCATTGAAAACAGGAATAACAATTGAAAGCTTCATTTTACCTTTTTAAACAAAATCAACAACATAAGCCAAGAAACCAAAGAAACTATATTGCCTATCCACCTAATAGGGGTATTGGTCAGTTTTGCTCTAATAAAATATTCTCCCGGCAAAAGATTAACTGTTATTAAGCCTAAATGGTTATCATGTGTAGTTCTTGTAAGCTCTCCATTTACCCATACTTTCCACCCTGGAAAGTCGTAAATTGGAATTTGTATTCTTGCCTCCTGAATTACTTTTGTTTTAAAGTTATACCAATCTGTTCCTTTCATAACTTCAAGAATTTGCGCTTCTCCGGTCTCTATTTCCGGTTTTTCTGGGGCAGGGCTGGCTGGTGGCGCTTTGGCATAAATAGGCAAATAATCAAAAATAGCATCGGTTTGCAATTTATTCCATCCTTTGGCAGAAAAAAGTTTTTCTCCGTCAGTTATTTTAATTATTTTTTCTGCCCGAAAAAAAGAGAAATTTAAAACGACTATTAAAACCATCAAGCTTGTAGATAAAAAAACTTGATGTCTTTTTGATTTTAAAAGAAAAATAATCCCTCCTCCTAAAACGGAGGCGGAAAAAGCAACAATAGTTAAAAATCGCCAAGGAAACTGAAGATAACTCAAAAGTGGTAGAATTTTCCAGATAAACACAGAGCGAAGATGAACCATAAACAAGGAAAAAGTAAAAAGGAAAAAGTAAAAAGGAAAAACAATAAAATCCTGGAATTTTATCTTTTTCCTGAAAAATAAGATGCAGGCGGAAAAAAATGTCAAAACCGCCAAGGGCCAATGGGGAAAACCCACTTGAAAAGGCATGCCCGCATCTTGTAACCATCCACTTGAGCCATATCCCCAAAAACGAGTAAATAACATTTTACTAATAGGAACATAGTGGGCCAGATAATTAAAGTAGCCCATCAACATTGTCTCTATGTGAACATACTTTTTTTCAAAAATAACAGGCAAGGTAAAAAAGGCAGCTAACCCCAAACCAAAAATTCCCGAAAGAAAAAAGTCTATTAATTTTTTGAAGAAATTTTTTTTCCAAAAGAAAACGAGGATTAAAACAAAAAAGGTAACTGCAGGCGCAAAAAGAAAAGTCATCAAATTATGGGAAAGCAACAATAAGCTAAAAAACAAGGAAAGCCAAAGCCTAAAATTTCTATTATTTTCTTCTTTTACGATTAATAGGGCAGACCAAAAAATTCCCGGCAAAAAAGCCATTGCCCAAAATTCATTCATCGCTCCCCTAACATAAACATCAACTGAATGATAAGGAACAAAAAGATAAAGGATTGCTGACACCAATCCTCCATCTTCTCCCCAAAGTTCCTTGCCCAGCAAATACATAAAAATGGTCGAGGCCAAAAAGCCTAAAATAAAAAGAATTTTTACCGAATCAACAAAAGAAAAACCCAAAAACCTAAAGATCATTCCCAAATAGTATGGAAAGGGTGGATAATAATTAAAAAGCGGATAACCGTAAGAATATCCCAAATCCGGAACCCAGCGGCAGGGAATTTGCCTATCAAGAAAGCATAATTCCATTTCGTAAAGTCTCCCTACCTGTAAGTCGTCATGCATAGGAAAGTAACCTGGTTTGAAAAGATCACGGGAGGCAATTACCGTAGCAACTAAAATTATCAAAATATGCCAAAAATTTTTTCTTTTCATTTTAAAATCTCAAAAAATAACAAATTTTCCCTAATTCCGGTTTTAGGATTTTCAGCTTTTGGGTATTTAGAAATGAATTTTAAATTTTGAGTTTCTTTTACTTCAAACCGACTATCGTTTACAAGCAAAAAAACTTTATTATCCTGTAAAGCATTTGTCAATTTATCCGGAATTTCTTTAATCGGATAGCCTACCCCCACAACAGTAATATTGGGTATTTTTTCCAAATAAATTTGCAGACCATCCGGCAAAGTTCCAAAAAACCCTTCCGTCCCTACTAACACTTTTTGATTTTGAGCCACTTTTTTCAAATAAAGCGCTGCCTCTTTAATCCCGTAACCCGCCGTCCATTCTTCCAAATAACCTTTTCTTTCCTGAACCGGCAACCAAGCTTCAGCCGGATTACTGATTAAAAGAAAAATTTGGTAGCAGGGGAGTAATAAAACTAACACCAAACCGATAACACCTATCACCTTATTCTTAAATAGGCTAAATATTCTCTCCATAATAAAAGCAGCAAATATTAGAAAAAGCGGCACGGAAAATAAAATATATCTGGCGGTATAAACTTTAGCGATAGCACCCTGACCAATCAAAGGAAGCAAAAACCAAGTAAGTAAAAGCGCTCCTTTATTAAAATTCTTCTTTAAGGACAAATATATTCCAAAAATTCCCAAAACAAAAATTGGCGGAGTTAACCATACCCAAAACCAATCAAAAGTTTTTCTTGAATTGCCCAAAAATGGAGTTAGCGGATGTTTTAAAACTTCCGAAAAAGAAAAAACGTAATCTTTGTTGCGAATGGAAATCATATGAAACTCCGGACCAAGTCTTAAGATGTTATAAATGGCAAAACCAAAAACCCAAACTACCAACCACAAACCAACCACTTTAATTAAATGAAGCGGTAAATCTTTTCTTTTAAAGTTAAAGGTTATTAATGTTGTCGGCAACAGTATAGCAAAAAACAATGCCGGAGACTTAGTTATCAATCCCAAACCTAGTATAATTCCGCCAATCATCGCCAAATCTAAACGAACACCATTAACTAGCCAAACACTAAAAATCAAAAACCAAATTCCCAAGAAAGAAAGCAAACCGTCAACCAAAGCCATTCGGTCAAAAAATAAACTAAATGGGGAAATAAGATATAAAATCGAGGCTAAAAACGATAGCCTGATCTTTTTGAAAAGCAAATAACTTAAGGCAAAAACTCCCACCATGGTTCCGAACCCGGAAAAAACCGAAACCATTCTTCCGGCAGCCAATGGATCTTTAATAACTTTCAAAAAAGGAATCATCAGCCACATAAATAACGGCTGCTTTCCGTCTGATAAAGGCAAAAATCTTAAAGAAGGCTCCGCCCGCATAACTTGCGCCCACCTGATATAAATCGCCTCGTCGCAAAATACAGGAATGGTGGTCAAATTGATTATCCGAGAAATGAAATACCCGATAGTTAAAATAAAAAGAAAAACTATAGAGGAAATTGTTAATTGTAAATTGTTAATTGTTAATTTTTTGTTGACCATATAATCCTCTCAAATCATTCCACTTAACACGAAGAATTTGCTCCAACATTTCAATTGATTCCCTAAAATAGCTTCTTTGTTTTCCTTTACTTACATCTCTATCTTCCCATTCAACCTCAATCTCCTTGATTCTATATCCCAATTTTTCCGCAATAAAAAGAAGTTCAACATCAAAGGATGTTACCTTCCATCCCTTAACTTCTTGCTTTTGTTTAAAAAACTGTAACATAGGAAAAATTTTCTTTGCCACCTGTCTCTTAAAAGCCTTAAAACCGCACTGGGTGTCATTAATCTGCCGTAAAAGAATAGCCTTCCTTAAATTTCTAAACGCAAAAGAGCCTATTTTTCTTAATGTTGAGTAATTTTTTCTTTCTAGTCCTCTTGAACCAATTATTACCTCATATTTACCAAAAAACGGCCGAATTTTGGAAATTTCTTTTATTGGAGTTGATTGATCCATGTCAGTGAACAAAATATATTCTCCTTTAGCCTCTTGGATCCCCGCCCAAACAGCAGAAGGCTTACCAGCATGAGGGTTTTCTTTTAACCGGAAGTTTTCTTTTTTTGAAACAATTTTTCTGATCAACTCTCGACTGTTATCAGTTGAACCATCGTCGGAAACAATAATCTCCCACGAGAAATCTTGTCTTTCAAGAAAGTCACAGACTTCGTCAAGGACACCTCTTTTAAGATTTTCGCTCTCGTTATAACAAGGAATTACAACTGATAAATAGGGTTTATTCTTCATATTTAACCCTTTCCCTTTTTTGAACCGTAATATCTCCCCAACTGTATTCTTCCTGGATTTTACCAATTTTATCTTGTCTTTCCAACCAAGCTTTTAAAAACTGGGGATGCTGCCCATCTGGTTCATAAAGTGTATAGAGTTCGCCAACCAATTTTATTTCCGGTTCCCGACCATATTTCCCTTTCCCATACCATTTCATAAGATAAGAATAGGAATAAAAAATTTGCGGAGGGACATAAAAATCAACATTAAACGGTCTGTCTTGAGCTTTTTGGTAAATCCAGTCAATAGCTTTCTTTTGAGCATCTAATGTTATGCCGATTCCGGTTCTTAAATAATTCCGGATAGCGGTAAGATTTACATATAAAAACAAAAAAATAAAAACAACAAATGATATTTTTCCAAGCAATTTTTTTTCGGGTAAACAAAATATTCCACTAGAAAACAAAATTAAAAAAGCTGGTATTACCCCGGTAAAATAATAATCCCAAACATAACCATAATTTCCTTGATAAAAAAAATAGCCCACCAAAGGAACTAAAAGCCAAATTGCCAGCATTTTGCCGCCAATATTAAAAATTTTTTTTCTAAAGACAAATAAAGTAGTCAAAAACAAAAGTAAAACAAAGGTCTTCTCTTTCTTGCCACCGACTACCAGTTTTCCCATAAAAACATTATAGTAAGTTATAAGTCGCAATCGGATCACTTGAAAAATTGAAAGTTTAAAACTTTTTTCTTCAACCAAAAATTTTTTAAAAGCATTTCTTAAAATTCCTTGGTGGCGAAGATCAAAATAAATTTGAGGCAACAAAGTTACAAAAAAGGCAAAAAGAGCCAGAATTAGCCAATTCGCTTTCATTTTTTTTCTTTGCCAAATAAGAATAATTAAGGTTGCCGGCAAAAAAAAGACAGCTGAAGCAGCCTCCAGTTGCAAACAAAGACCAATTAAAAAAGAATAAAGAACAATGAGCAATGAACTGGGCGTTTTAATAAATTTATATAAGCAAAGCAGAGCTAGTAAAGTAAAAAAGGGCAAGGGATTGGGATTAGCCAACCAACGAGAAAAAATTACTTGCTCATAGGAAAAGCCATATAAAAAAGCAGCTAAAAGGCCAGTTTCCCTGTTGTAAATTTTTTTACCTAATAAATAAATCAAAAAAATTGCTCCGACAGTTAACCAGGAAAGACAAGCGGCAACAAAAACCGGGCTTCCTTTTCCTATCCAATAAAAAGGAGCTATTAAATAATAATAAAATGGCCCTAAAAAAATTCCTTCAATACCAGTTACCGGCCCAATTAAAAAAAATTTTTTGTAGTGAATTAAATCCCAAATTACCAAAGCATCTCTTCCTTGGTCATACCAAAAACCCAAAAGCTGATGTAAACGAAAAAGTCTAAAAAAAGCAGAAAAAAGCAGAATTATCAATAAAAACAGATAGGTAGTTTTATGTGAAGTGACCTCTTTTCTCAAAAAACTAATCATAAAACTTGATTCTCTGCCTTCTTTCGACCGTGATGTTTCCCCAAGAATAAGCCTTAGTTATTTTTCCTATTCCATCTTGTCTTCGATACCAGGCTTGCAATAATTCTGGGCTCCAACTATTTGGCTCAGAAAGGGTATAAAGAAGTTTTACTCTTTTTTCTTCCGGCTCCCGACCATATTTGTTTTTGGCATACCAGCGGAAAAGATAGGTATAAGGATAAAAAACGTTTTGGGGAATATAAACATCAACATTAAATTTTTCACTCCCAGCATCCTTGTATATCCAATCAATTGCTTTAAGTTGGGCCTCCAAGGAAATCCCGTTCCCAGTTTTATAAAACGATTCAAACCGAAGCTTATTGGAACCTAAAAAGGACAATAATAAAATAGCCAAAAAAGTTTTGCTGACAATCCCCCTTTTTGAAAAATAATAAAAGCAGGCAGAAAACAAAACGATAAAACTGGGGGTCAAACTGAAAAAATAATTTTTCCAGATATATCCGTGGAAACCCCGGTAAAATAAGGAACAAAAAAGTGGTATTACTAAAGAAGCCAACATTAATCTTCCTCCATGGCTGAAAATTTTTTGCCGATAAAAGAATAAAGAGTAAAGAAAAACACCCAAGGAAAACAACTTAAGAGTTTTATCCGCAGGAAACAGATTTTTAAAAAATACTTCGTAATAATCAATTATTCTTTTTGAAACAAAAGAGAAATCAAATATGTTTAGGTTGAAATTAGCTCTTTCGGCTGCAAAAAATTTCCCAAAACTGGTCAGTAATATTCCTCGGTAACGAAGATCAAAAATAATTTGGGGAACAAGGGTGATAAAAAAGACTAAAAAAGTTAAAATTAAAAGATTGGGGATAAAAAATTTTCTCTTATCCCTAATAATGGCCCATATTATCGTCAACAGGAAAAAGATTATAGAAATATATTCAAACTGCAATGCCAACCCAAAAACAAAACTCGCACAGATAAGATTGTTTCTGTTCCCTTTTATTGCCTTAAACAGAAAATATATCGCCAGCAGAAAAAATATTTGGCTGGCATTTTGGTTCGATAATTCCCGCGAAAAAATTACCAACTCATAGCTTATCCCGTAAAAGAAAGCGGCCAGTAAACCAACCTTCCGATTATAAATATCTGAAGCCAAACAATAAATCAGTAAGATTGCTCCTACCGAAAGCCAGGATAAAAATGCGGTTACAAAAACCGGGCTACCCTTTCCAATCCAATAAAAAGGGGCAACTAAATAATAATAGAGCGGGCCCCGATAAATTCCTTCAATTGGCGTTTCCGGACCAACAAGAAAGGGGTTTTTCTGATAAAGCAAATCCCAAATAGCCAAAGCGTCTTTTCCTTGGTCATAGCCAAAATTCAAAAATTTATCTAGCTTGTAAAGCCTTAAGAAGGCAGACAAAAGCAAGATGACAATTAAAAAAAGATATGTTGTTTTATTTGAAAGGATTTCGTCTAATAGGTTACAATTTAGTTTTCTCATTTTTAATTTGATCTACATGTACTAGTTTAAATAATTTTACTCCCCAAGGGAACTGCCATTCTTTTTCTATTTTAGACCAGCCAAAATTAGCAATCTGGGCTTTAGGATGATTTATTGGTTCGCAAACCGGATCTTCACAAACTACAAAAAGTTGGTCGGTCACTGTTTCATCAAATCTTTGCGGTTCTATTGCCACTAATTTTGCTCGCCATTTTTCCAAAAAGTATTCATAACCGGCTTCATAATTTTGCTTGGAAATTAAAGCAAAATTAAAAGGTTTATCTTTAGCCTCAGCCATAATTTTTGCATCCACCTGGATTACCCTAAACATTTGATAATTTGGCGGATATTTTAAGGGTGTTTCAATCAAACTGAAAACCAATATTATTCCTACAATCCCCAACTCAACATATCTCCTTAAGGAACCGCGATCGCATCCCGTTGTGGAGACAAAACTGGCAAAGAGAAAAACTGCCGGGTACAAAAAACCAAAATAATGATCATAAATATGCTGCTTGTAAAGCCCCATCCCTAAAAGCCCTATCCCCAACCAAACCAAAATTAAAATTAAACCCCTATTTCCAAAAAGTTTTTTCTTTTTTAAAATAATTAATCGTCCCAGCAGAATAACAAAAACAATAGCTAACAATAATCCTGCTGTTTCATTTTTTCCTGCTAATAATCTAGTTACCAACATTTTCCACAAAGGCCATAAATTGGGAATTGCTTTGTAAATTTTAAAGTTGACTGTTGTTTGCCGCTCTGAGAAAAATTTGTAAAAAGACTGATAATTAATAAAATTATGGCGTAAATCAAACCAGACCAATGGCACAATGGTAAGAATAATGAATAATGAACTATGAACAATGGAGGAAATAATAAATTTCTTTAAATATTTTTTCTTTTTCTTATTTAATTCAATCAATTTAATTAACCAAAAAATCCCTGCTAATGGAATCAGAAGCAACCCTAAATAGTGAGATTGGACCGCAAATGAAAGAAAAATTCCTTCCAGGGCTAACCACCGAAACTCGTTTTTTTGCCAAAATTGCCAAATACCCCAAACAACTAAAATGGCAAAAAAAGGCATAACATTAGGGTTCCAAGAAGAACGTGAGTAAACTATAGCCACTGGAGAAATTGCATAAAAGAAAGCAGCCAATAATCCCGCTTTTTCCGAAAACCATTCTTTTCCGGCATACCATAAAAGAAAAGTTGTTGCTCCTCCTAAAAAAGCAACCCCTATTGAAGGCCCGACCGTCCCAAAAACAAAATAAAAAGGCATCATTAAATAATAAAAAAGAGGGCCTAAATACATATTGCCTATTGAAGTTTGTGGCCCAATTAAAGTAAATTTCCCAAATCTTATCATTCGTAACCAAACCAAAGCATCTCTTCCCTCATCTCCCAAAAAAGTCATATAGGCAGAAATTTTGTAAAGACGAAAAAATAAAGAGAGAAACAGAATCCCCAAAATTGGAAGATTTTTTTTAAATTTTTTAATCATTTTGGTTGATTTCGTAATATTTAATTTTTTTAAACTTGTTTCCATTAAAAACAAACTCTGTAATTGATCCTTTCTCGCAAGGAAGAGCATTTAATAAATCTATAGGTTTTTTTGTGAGCAAAAGCCTTAAACTTCTTATAACATCTTGATGGGTGACACAAATCACCTGCTGTCCAGAAAATTCCTCTAAAATTCTTTCGGTTACGATTTTTGCCCGATTAGCAATATCTCCAAAGTTTTCTTTTCCTTGAATCAAAGAAGGCTTTTTAAGATAAATTTCATATTGACCTGATTTGATAATTTGGGCTTTAGTTTTTCCTTCCCAGCCAATCTCACCTTCCGCTAATAAGTTTTCAACTACAATTTTAACATTTTGAAGTTTTTTAGAAATTATCTTAGCCGTTTCCAAACATCTCAATTGTGGACTTGAAAAAATAACTTTTATTGGATAACGACTAAAGAAACTGGCAAGTCTTTCGGCTTGTTTTTTACCAAGTTTACTTAACCCAAAACCCGGTAGTCGGCCATATATAATATCGTGGGGGTTCTCAGCTTGAGCATGTCTAACAAACCAGATAAGAGTAGGCATTAGATTTTTGAATGCAATCTTATTAAATCCTTTAAACCAGAAAGAATAACCCTTAAACTTGCTCCAGTTTGTTTTCCAGTTTTTCTTGGATAGTGATGAACACCAACTTCGACGATTTTAAATCCAAATCTTTTGGCTTTAATTAAAAATTCACTACTAATAAAAGGGCCCCTTTCTGCTTCTAATTTGGGAATTCTTTCCACCACTTCTTTCTTAAAAAATTTAAAACCACAGTCTGTATCTGTCACCTTCAATCCGAAAAGTAGCCAGACTGCCAGTTCCCATATTTTTGAACCCAAGACTCGGTAAAAAGGAACAGCTCTTTTTAAATAATAACCGATTACCAAATCGGCTCCAGTTTTCCTTTGTTTTTCAATAAATTTGGTAATTTCCGAAAAGTCAAACTGGCCATCGGAATCTGTAAAAGTTATCCAGGAATATCTACTGTTGTACATTCCTGATTTTAAAGCTGCACCATAGCCCCGATTGACTGGATGATTAATTAATCTAATAAAGGGGTATTTTTGGATCAATTGATTGGCAACCTCTTCTGTTTTATCTTTTGAACCATCATTAACGATAATAATTTCGTATTTTTGAGCAACTTTTTTCAAAACCGGAATTGCTTCCTGGATGGTTCTTTTCAAATTGGTCTCTTCGTTATAAGCAGGAAAAAACAAAGAGAGTTCCTTTAATTTTTCCATATTAATGATATTATATAACTAATGAGGCTAAAAAAAGAACTAGTTACCTTGGTAGTGTTATCTTTTCTGAGCACTTTTTTAATATGGGTGCCGTTTATTTTGGGCTTTAAAGAGGGAATGCTAACGGTTTTTAAAAACTATGATGGCCCAAATTATATTGTGATAGCCAAAACTTGGTATGAGAAAACCCAAATCGCAAAACTATTCTCTTTACCCATCCCCCTAGAATACTACCCCGCCCATTTTCCAGGATATCCTCTAACAATTGCCTTTTTAGATTTATTTATGCCTGGCCCTTGGGCCATGCTTGCCTCAACTCTAATTTTCACCATATTGGCTACATTAACCTTTTATATATTTATTTTTAAATTTAAACTTTCCCAAAATCCTTTTTGGCTTTCCTTAATTTTTCTTGTCTTACCAGCTCGCTGGGTTGCTGTCAAAGCCGTTGGTAGTCCTGAACCTCTTTTTATTTTTGCCATTTTGGCCTCTTTTTATTTTTTTAAAAGTGCTTTTGATAAAGTGGAAAATAATTTAATTTCCAAAAAGAAGATTCCATTTTTAGACCTTTTTTTAGCGGGAATTTTTGGCGCTCTTGCCCAAATTACCAAAACACCAGGAATTCTTTTGTTTGTCGGTTATTTAATTTATCTTGTTTTTTTTCAAAAAAAACATTTATCAAAAATTCTACTTCTTTTATTAATTCCTCTCTCTATTTTGCCGGTATTTTGGTTCTACAAGATAAAAACAGGTGATTTTCTGGCCTATTTCCATTCCGGAGACAATTTCCATTTGGTCTTTCCACCCTATCAGGCGTTTTCCCAAAACCGCAGCTGGTTGGGAGATTTCTGGCGGGAAGATTTGATTTGGCAGTATCTTTTGGGGGCTTTAACAGTAATTTTATTAATAAAACAAAAGCATTATGATTTGGCAAGTTTTGCCGGGGTATTTTTTGCCGCCACCTTGTTTGTTGCTCACCGAGATTTAGCAAGATACTCTCTCCCTTTAGTTTCTTTTTCTTTAATTGCCTTTGATAAATTTATTCAGAAAAAAGAATTTAAAATTGCTCTTTTTATAATCCTTCCGGCTATCTATCTTTATGCCATAAACTTTATTGCCGGCAATACCGCCCCAATAGCCGACTGGACCCCATATTTATAAAATTCGAAGCGCAAAATTCAAAACACGAAACAATATTAAAATTAAAATGTCCAAATGCTTCAAGCTGTTTTGAATTTTGAATTTGGACATTTGAATTTGTTTCGGGTTTCGGATTTCGAAATTAAGATTTTTCTCCACTCTTTCTCCAGATCACCCTCGTGTACATGAAGTAATTGTAGGGAAGAACCATAAAGGCAACAATAAATGGCAATAAAAGCTGGCGATATTGTGGACCAAAAATTGAAGTCCCGATTGTTCCGGCAATTGTTTGGATTAATAATGCTCCGGCAGAAGTCCCATTAAACTGCAAAAATTTTTTAATCACATTTTCTAACCCAGAAATCTTTTTAATTTTAAACGTCCAAAGATTATTCAGGGTAAAATTTGAAATAATAGCCATCTCTGTTGACAACCCCCAACTTAACCACTCGGAAAAATGCAGTCTGGCGGCAAAAAGTTGCAAGGTTGAAGCGTTTATCAAATATCCAATAAAACCAACTACCGCAAATTTAAAAAATTGGGCGGAACGCTCCAATCTGATTTTTGTAGCTTGTAAAATATATTCAAAAATATATTTTAAAAACCAGTTTAAAGACTTCAAACCAACGGTAGTTGTTTGTCCCGCTTTTCTTTTGCCAAAAATTGCTGGTACTTCATAAAATTTTTTGGTTACTTTGGAAAGTTCATAAATTATCTTCATATTAACCACAAAACCAGTAACATCAAGTTTCCCTAGGTCTACTTTGTCTAAAACCCTCTTTACTCTTATAGCCTTAAATAAACCATTGTGATCTTTTACCTCCTTAATTCCGGCCCAGTAATAAGCCAGTAAGGTATCAGAAACAAAATTTGTCAATTTTCTAAACCAGTTAAAGTAATCTCTTCCTCCTGGAACTCGACGCGAAGCGACAACCACATCATAGCCTTCATCAATTTTTTGCAAGAGTTTGGGAGCCAAAAAAGGATCAAACTGGAAATCTACATCAATGGGAATAACAACATCTGCTTTCAATTTCTCAATTGCGTAACGATACCCATTGATTAGTTCTCTACCCATTCCCTGACGCGGTCCGCTCAAAAGATGAATATTTTTATATTTTTGGCTGTATTTTTTCGTAATTTCCCCGGTTCCATCGGGAGAACTGCCATCAACGTTAAGAATTTCAAACTTGTATTTGGGATTTTCTTTAGCGATCTTTAACCACGCCTCCAACATCGGCCCTATATTTTCCTTTTCATTATAAGTCATAATTATCGCTACTACTCTCATATTTTTTTCTCCAATAATTCAATAAATCTTCTATTGTTTTTTCAAAGGAGATTTCTGGCTTCCAACCGGTTTGTTTTATAAATTTAGAATTATCTCCCAACAATATTGGCACATCCGATGGTCTCATCCTGGCGGGATCCTGCTTAATTTCCACCTTAACTTTGCTAAAAGAAAGCAAAACGTCTAAAACATACTTTATTTTTACTGCTTTTCCTGAACAGATATTGTAAACCTCACCAAATTCACCTTTTTCTACTGCCAGAAGATAACCCCTGACCATATCCCGAACATCAGTATAATCTCGTTGGGCTTCTAAATTTCCTACTAAAATAATTGGCTTTTTAATTCCTTTTTCTATCTCGGCAATCTGTTTGGCGAAAGAACTTTCGGCAAAAACTTCTCCCCGCCGAGGTCCGGTATGATTAAAGCCTCGAGTTCTAACAATTCTCATGTTATAACTCTTAAAATATTGATAACCTAAATAATCCATTGCTAATTTGGAGACTCCATAAGGAGAAAGAGGCCTTAACGGATTATTTTCTTTAATGGGAACTTCTTCCGGTTTGACTAAACCATACTCTTCACTACTACAAGCAATTTGAATTAAGGGCTCAATTTTTGCCGTTCTAACCGCCTCAAATAAATTACAGGAACCAACAACATTAATTTCTAAGGTAACTGCTGGCGAAGTCCACGAAGCAGGAACAAAACTTTGCGCCGCCAAATGGAAAATATGAGAAGGTCTGACATCCATTAATAATTTTTGCAAAGAGTGAACGTCCAACAAATCGCCTTCCACCAAATGAATCTTTTCTTTGATATGATCTATATTTTCCGTCCGAGAGCGCCACCGGCAAAGACCATGCACTTCAAAACCCTCTTTTAAAAGAAGTTCAGCCATATGGGAGCCAACAAAACCGGTTATCCCTGTTATCAAGGCTGCCTTTTTTTTCATTTTCCAATTCCTTCGTAAGTAAAACCTAACTTTTCTAACTTCTTCCTATTATAGATATTCCTTCCGTCAATCACTACTGGACTTTTCATTAGTTTTTTTATTTTAACAAAATCCAAATTCCTGTATTCATTCCATTCGGTCACTAAAACCATAGCCTCTGCTTTTTCTAAAGCCTGATAGGGATTAGTAAAAAATTTTACATTCTTCAAGACTTTTGAAGCTTCAGGAATTGCCACCGGATCACAAGCTCTAATTACTGCCCCATATTTCTGTAACTGTCTGATTACATAAATTGATCTTGCTTCTCTGATATCAGAAGTTCCTGGTTTAAAGGCCAATCCAAAAACTGCCAAAATCTTTCCTCTCACACTTCCCCCACAAAGTTTAATTACTTTTTTAACAAAATAATCAATTAAGTCTTGGTTAGTTTTTTGAACTGCTTTTAAAATTCCAAAATTAAAACCTTTCTGGGAAGAAAGTGTCATAAGAGTAGAGACATCTTTTGGAAAACAAGAACCACCATATCCCAAACCGGCTCCTAAAAAATCAGGCCCAATTCTTTTGTCCATCCCCAACCCCCTCATTACCTCATCCACTTCGGCCCCAAATTTATCACAAAGCACGGCTACGGAATTAGCAAAAGAGATTTTGGTTGGCAAGAAAGCATTAGAAGCATATTTGATCAGTTGGGCACTGGCCGGCTGGCAAACCAATCTTTTTCCAGAAATATTTTTGTGAAGCTGGAGCAATTTGTCAGCCACCGATTTTTTCTCTGCTCCAATTACTACTCGATAAGGACAAAGAGTATCCTCAAGAGCTTTTCCCTCTCTTAAAAATTCTGGAACTGAGGCAAGGTCAAAATCAATTTTGGTAAATTTTCTCATCCATTTTTCTATTTTTGAATTTATTCCTGGAGGAACTGTACTTTTAATAATTATTATGGCAGGCCTTTTTAGGTTTTTGGCGATTGACTTTGTGGCTGAAAAAACATCGCTTAAATCAATCTTTCCGTCTTTATTCGGAGTTCCGACGCAAACAAAAATTATTTCTGAATTGGAGACTGCTCTTTTATAACTTCCAGAAAATCGAAGTTTTCTGGCGGTCACATTCCTAACAACAAGCTCCCCTAAGCCTGGCTCAAAGAATGGCAACTTTCCTTGTTTTAAATTTCTGACCTTGTCTTTATCTTTTTCAATTACCCAAACTTTATTTCCAAATTCTGCAAAAACAGCCGCCGTTACCAGTCCTACATATCCAGCTCCTATGACTGCCAGATTCATGTTATCTAATATATCATTTTTTGTGCTAAAATTAAACTCAAATGAGGATTGATATTTTAACAATTTTTCCGGAAATGTTTAAAGGTCCTTTCAAGGAAAGTATTCTTCGGCGAGCTACCGAAAAGGGTTTAGTAAAAATAAACGTTCATAATTTAAGAAACTGGGCGAAAGACAAAAGAGGAACAGTGGATGATAAGCCTTATGGAGGAGGAGTAGGAATGGTAATGATGATAGCTCCAATTGCTGAAGCAATCGGAGAGTTAAAAGTGAAAAGCGAAAAGTCAAAAATTATTTTATTAAGTCCTAGGGGAAAAGTTTGGAATCAAGAAATGGCCAGAAAATATTCTAAATTGGATCATTTAATTTTAATATGTGGACATTACGAAGGCGTAGATGAAAGAGTTAAAAATTTTGTTGACGAAGAAATTTCTATTGGTGATTATGTTTTGACTGGAGGAGAAATTCCAGCCTTGGTTATTGTCGACTCCATAGTCAGATTAATACCAGGAGTTATTGAAAAACCTGAAGCTGTTAAAAACGAATCATTCTCAAATTTCAAATTTCAAATTTCAAATTTCAAATTTTTATTGGAGTATCCCCAATACACCCGTCCAGAAAATTTTCAAGGCCTAAAAGTCCCCAAAATTTTGCTTTCAGGCGATCACAAAAAGATTGAAAAATGGCGAGCTGAACAAGCTTTAAAAATAACTAAAAAATTAAGACCTGATTTACTAAAAAATGGTAATTAAAAAGAAAATCTGGCCGGAATTATCTGTTCTTTAAGGGCGATCAATGCTTCATCGATTCTTTTCATCTTAATTCCAAGTTTTTGGATTTTCTTGTTTGCTAAGGCAAGTTTTTTTTGATATGGACGAGAGTTCGGGTTATTTTTAAGGTACTCCTTCAAACTTCCTTTTTTTACCAAATTTTTGTCAAATCCAAAAACATCAGCAATTTTTTGGGTAAGTTCATAAGGAGAAAAAAAGGTTGAACCCACTAAATGATAAATACCTTTTGGTTGTTTCTCTAGTATTATCCCTACCCCCTCTGCTATGTCATCAATGAAAGTGGGAGTAATTATTTGATCGCAAAACATGGGAGGTAAGTCTTTGTTTTTTAAACCCTGAATAATTTTCCTTACTAAGTCAATTTTTGCTAGAAAATATGCTCGAAAAGGAAAAGAGATTCTGACAATACAATATTGGCAGCCGGATTTTTTAACCTCTTCTTCTGCCCAACATTTTGTCTGTCCATACCATTCAATCGGATTCGGTTTATCCTCTTCGGTATAGGATTCATTCTTCTTGCCATTAAAAACAAAATCAGTAGAAAAATGGATTAAAAATTTATTGCATTTGGCACTAAGTTGGGAAATATTTCTTGTTCCAACAACATTAATCTTGTAACAGGAGCCTTCTTTGTCGCCACGTTGACCCCAGGCGGCATTAACATCAGTAAAAGCCGCAAGATGAATTAATATTTTTGCTGGAGAATTAGCGATTTCTTTTTCAACGGTCTCAATTTTAGTAATATCAAAACCTTTTTCGTAAGCTAAGTCCTGAAAATCAAATTTTTCTCCAAGGAGTTCCGCAATTCGGGAACCAACTAAACCCGAAAGACCCGTTGCCAAAATTTTTATCCTCATTTTTGTCCAACTTTTTCCCAACTAAAATATTCTCCCCTTAATGAAGGAATAGGCATCTCTGAAAACAAAACTCTTCCTTCATCATCAGGATTATACTCCGCGGTAGGATGGTTTACTAAAGCCGCCAAATTTGGACCGGGGTTTCTAATTCCATGATAAACTCCTTCAGGGATAGTGATTGTGTATATAGGAAATTCTGTTTTGTTACTTATTTTCGGGTCTCCGCCAACTGCCTCCACTACTTCCAACCTCCCAAAAGTTGGAGATTCCTCCCGGGCATCATAAAGCAATATCCACATCCTGCCCAAAACAACCGTAAATCTATCTTTCTGAAATCGATGAAAATGAAATCTATCTTCATCGCGAGCAAAACCTGGACGAGTAAAAGAAGTGTACGAGTAGACAGACTTATCCTTTTCTTTTGTTTGACTGAAAGTCTCAATCAAAAATCCCCGTTGATCATAAAAAATTTTTCTTTCTAAAACCAAAACCCCTTTAATAGAAACTTCACTTGGAAAGATAGGAATAATTTTATTTGCCATATTGTTTTTTGAAATAACTTTTCTGCTTTTCTTTTAGCGGCTTCCACCACCATTCATTTTCCTGATACCATTTTATTGTTTTTTCCAACCAGGCATCAAAATCGTATTTTGGCTTCCAACCCAACTCCCGGCGAATCTTTTCCCAATTAACAGCATAACGCCGATCATGGCCGGGACGGTCTTTTACAAATTCAACCGAACTTTTAAAATCTTTTTTCATAATTTGGCAAATTCTTTTAACGACTTCAAGGTTAGAAATATCTTTTGTCATTCCCCCAACACAATAAGTCTCACCCACTTCATTAGACTGAAGTACCAAGTCTATAGCCCGGCAATGATCTTCAGCGTAAAGCCAATCTCTCACATAAAGTCCATCTCCATAAATCGGAACTTTCTTCCCTTCCAAAAGATTAGTAATTGCCAAGGGAATCAACTTTTCCGGAAACTGATAAGGACCATAATTGTTGGAACAGTTTGTTATTGTTACAGGCAGCCCATAAGTCTTAAAATAGGCTTTCACTAAACAGTCTGCCGCCGCTTTTGAAGCGGCGTAAGGAGAATTTGGCCGAAAAGGCGAGTTTTCATTAAATTTCTCTTTTGTATCTCGTGGTAAAGCACCAAAGACTTCATCGGTGCTAATTTGATGGAAGCGCTTGATCTTATGCTTTATGGCGGCATCCAAAAGAACTTGGGTGCCAATGACATTTGTTTTAACAAAAACTTGAGGGCCTAAAATTGAACGGTCAACATGACTTTCAGCCGCAAAGTTCACCAAAATATCAACTCCTTCCATTAATTTGTCAACCAATTTTCCATCACAAATATCACCCTTAACAAACTTATAATTGGGTTTGCCTTGAATGTCTCGGAGATTTTCTAAATTACCAGCATAAGTAAGTTTATCTAAATTAATAATCTTGTCTTTTGGATATTTTTTAAACCAGTATCTAATAAAACTTGAGCCAATAAATCCTGCCCCGCCAGTAATCAAAAGTTTCATTTAACTCCTTTCTTTTCTGCCCAGTATTTACCAGCTTTAAACAATGTTTCAAAAGTTCCGGCGTCAAGCCAATAACCTTTCAATTCCTCCCATCTCATTTTTCCTGCCTCAATATAAAAATTGTTAACATCAGTTATTTCAAGCTCTCCCCTTGCGGAGGGTCTACACTTTCTTATAAAATCAAAAACCTGATTGTCATAAATGTAAAGGCCTGTCACGGCATAAGGACTTTTCGGTTTTTTTGGTTTTTCTTCTATCTTTATAATTCTTTTAGAATCCTTTTTGTCAAAAACCGGAACGCCGAAACGACTAGGATTAGGAACTTTTTTAAGGAAAATCAAGGCTCCGTCTTTAAAATTCTTAACTGCCGGGCTGATATCCGCGTCGGTGGTATTGTCTCCCAATATAGCCACAATATTTCCTCCATCGGCAAAATCTTCAGCTAAAGACAAAGCTTCGGCAATTCCCCCTTCTTTCTCTTGAAAAGCATATTCTAAATGGCTCACGCCTAACTCTTTGCCGTTCCTCAAAACCCTTAGAAAATGACCAGCATGAGGACCTCCGGTAACTACCAAAATCTCTTTTATTCCCGCTCTCACCAAAGTCTCAATTGGATAAAAAACCATTGGTTTGTCAAAAACAGGAAGCAAGTGTTTGTTGGTGGCAAAGGTCAGAGGATAAAGCCTTGTCCCTAATCCCCCGGCAATAACAACCCCTTTCATCACAATTTCAAATTTTAAATTTTAAATTTAAAATTTTCAAGTGTGTTTGTCGGCAACTACATAGGCCCCATAACCTTCTGGTTTAATTTTAGCGACATAACCATTTCCCGTTACCATTCCCACAACTTCTTTTATCATTTCTCTGGTTGGGCC
>Ga0129301_1000580_pt1 | contig 19958 bp, 22 predicted proteins | sample ConPoolayeHmetaG_FD_94489 | JGI IMG/M metagenome (GOLD analysis project Ga0129301, IMG submission 94489) | Hot spring microbial mat communities from California, USA to study Microbial Dark Matter (Phase II) - Cone Pool mat layer H metaG ...
ATTAAGCTTGAAATGTCATCTACCCTGAACTATGAATTTGAAGCTATTGAAAGCGGCTATGTTGATAAGCTCATTTCTTTATGTCTATGTCGATACCTCCAAGGTTTGAAACTAATAGCTGGCGAGATCTTGTTGGAGGGAAAAGAGGTTAATAAGGATAAGTAAGTACTATGAATGATTTGGAATTAAGGTCATTTCCCGACCTAATAAGTATAAAAGAGGGGCAATCCCCGACTGAGTCGCTCTCTTGGGGGGCGAGGTTGCTGGTTGTAACTCCGCCTTACCTACTTGTGGACTAGGAGTAGTTCTTTTTCCGCATTGATTCAAAGGCTCTTATGAGACAGTGTTCGCACCCACCCCTCAGCTTCTTATCTTGAGGCTTGGTCTGTGTGGATTCGACAAAGGATCTCCAGAACGCTCAACTTTCAGCAAATTTGTAGCGACTATAATTGATTGCTAAAAATCTAAATCTAAGGTAAGATCAACGCCATGTAGAAAGAGATGGTGAAAACATGGAAATGATAAGGGCTAGCGATTTGGTGCAGAATCCTGATATGAAAATAGAGGGGAGGTATAGGACTCTACGATAAGAGACAGACAGGTTGGCCTTGGAAAAATTTTGATACAGCTCTCAATATAATGGCAGATCGGGGTTGGGTGCCTAGAACGATGGCAATCAGCGATCTTGGTGGTGAAATTTGTGTTATTATGGAGAAACTAGACAAAGAAGGGAGCTCGCTTCGTTAAAAATCTATAGATTAACATGGCAATCTTGCCCCCAATATGATACAGTTAAGATTAGTGGCGCTATCCAGATTTTTAATCTATAGGGTCCAAATCACCAAACTCACTGAGCTCAGGGATTGCACTATTCATTATCTTCGAAAAGTGGCAATATTGCTTTGACCTCGTTCACATCCATTGATTTTGATCAAATGGCAATTTATATAACGCAATAATAAGCTTTTCTTCCATATATTTAGCCTTGATCTTTCGGCTGTGGTGAAAATCCAGAGTGCGTAAATTTTCATAGTTACTGCTCATCATCTTTTTAAATCTGATTGGAATGTTCAATTCTATTTCTGATAACATACTACTTTCTTTTTTCAATTCTTCAGTTTTATACTATTTCTAACAATTAATTACCTTGTTTAAAGTTGAATGTCTCAATAGTAGATTATCCTTAAAATGGTCGTTAAATTCCTCTTGGATATAGGGGGCCCTTATTGCTCTCTCGGGTTTAGGGGTGAGGATATACGGATTTTAAAGCGCGCTAATCTACTTCATCGATTTATTCCTCGTCGGATCAGTCAAATCCCAGTCGGGGTCGACCTTGAAATGACCGAGCGCTTTTCTAGCGCACCTAACCTTTTCCTTTACCACGTACTCTCTTGCAGCTAATGCTTTCTCGGCTTTTCGTTTAATAATTGTATAAAGGAACATTTTTAATCCAAAACCGCGCACAACATGTGATGCTTGAATTCAGCGAGACCGCGCGTAGGCTCAAGTTGGAAACATCGATCCTCGTTGACGCCTTCAGGAGGAGGGCGAGGCAGATCCGCGTTGCTAGAGGACTTACAGCCCTGATTAAGCCACTTGACAGAGAGACTGCCGTCAGAACCGCCTGCGAGTACTTCGGTGCCGGCGAACACATGGCTGCCGGGATCGATGGGTCCATGCAGACCGATGAGCTGCTTGAAATGTTCATATTCTACATTAACGCTACAGCCTACACTTGTCACTTCAAAGTTTCAGAGGACCGTGTGGAGTTTGAGCTTGATCAGGCCAAAAGGGATGACAGGCTGTCTGTTTCTGCCACTGTTCCGCTCTGGATGGAAGACCTTCCGGAGGCCGCTGACTCTTCGACGATAGACACTGAATACCAGCTGGAAGCTGCCTCCAGCAGGATCACGTTCGCGATCATGACGATGGCTGAACTCAAGATGGCGTGCGAGGCGATAGGGTCAGGAGGGCTGAAAGCCCTGTTCCTGGACAGGCCTCTGTCCGGCTCGTTACCGCCTCTGGCGAGGGACTACAGGGACATGTTGAGGATGAAACGTTTTTCGCTCACCGGTATGGATACCCCGGCTGGTCCTCTTTCCCTCTTGGATATGACACTGGCATATTATTTGGGTTCTGGAGGGAACTACTTGTCTCCAAGGGAAAGATACTTTCCGTATGCTGTTGTGAGGATGTTGCTAGACGGTGAAACCCATTCTATTTCGGAAATAGGGAGAGAATTGCATCTCAGCATTAACGATGTTGAGAAGATAGTTAAAAGGCTGAGAAGGATTGATTCTGAATATGGGCGCTTGCTGCTGGAGAAGGGCGGTGGGAAAGGCGAGGACCGCTTTCAAATCACCGGTTACGCCAGAGATTACTGGAGGAGGGTCGAGTTCGCCCTCAACTGGGTTCTTGAAAAGGTCTTCAATGGGAAGGAGCACCCGCTCTTCCTAGAGGAAGACAGGTGGCTGACCGCTAGGGACCTCAACACCTTTAACACGCTCCTCGTGTACAGGCTTAGAGACCTTGCGTTCGAAAGTAAAGTGCTGGTCATCGGGGTGGCTAAAGACATTTCCGCCACAGACCTCGGGAGGGTAGTAGTACCCTTCGCCGGGTTTCAGGGTGTCTTGGATCCGGGAATGGTTCCTCGGGGGATGAAGAGCGACAGGGCTCTGCTTGGTTTATTGAGCACTTCTGATGATATCGATGTTCCAACGCCTTGGAGGGCGCTTGGCTACGACTCTGTGTTCACCACGCTGGTTTTCAGGGAGACTGAGGAGCCGAACCTTGTGGCTGCTAGGAAGAGGGCCGGCTCGGAATGCCTTTTCATCAGGAGCTATTTCCAGCTTAGAAGTCTTGCATCAGATCCGAGGAGCAAGTCTCCGGTCTTCCTTTACGACAGATTTCAGAACGATGTATTCGATAGCGAGCACAGGAGGGTGCTCAAGATAAGTGAGATGGGAAAAGCTTGCGACGCCAACGTTTATTTTGAGAGGCAGAGTGGAAATAGGCTGGACGATCTTATTCTGCTGATCCTCAGTCTTTCAGATAATCCGCATGTGGCTGAAGCCTTCGGGCATAACCAGCTTCTATTCTTGGCAGATAAGGCAGTTAAGGCGGAAGCTAGACAGGCGAAGCCGATGCTCAAGGGAATAGTGGAGCTTGAGATAGGACCATTGGCGAGAACGGATAGGATGTTCAACATAGCAAGGAGGTTCAGAGATATAAGGGCAGAATATGAGGTTATGAGGGAAACTGAAGGAGGAGAATCTTGAGCCTGAGGGAGGAGCAACTTTTCGACGATCTCGGCGGAAGATTTCAGGCAAGGGTTAGGACGCATGGAACCTCGTACTTGAAGACTTCTATAAGGGGGTCTGATGTTACACTCAGAAGCTCAACCGCCATGCTTGAAACTAAGTTCGACATGCAGGTTCTCGATAAACTTCACTCACCATCCTTCGTGGGAATTGAGAGGCCAACTGCAGCTAACCCTGAGACATACTTGATATACGAGGTGGTTGGGGTGAGGGCGACGCACCTCCAAGAGCTTGGGGTCCGGATGTCTATGCCTGGGGTGCTGAGGGAGGAGTTCCTCCAAACCATTGAGAAAGATTGGGAGACATCTAGGGAGAACTGGATAGATGTTGTCGCAGCACCCACAAGCCATTTGGCGAGGATTGCTAATGGCAAGGTTGATTTTGAGAAAACAACTGTTTCCCCGCTTACAGGAAAGCAGGCGCACCTTCTCTCCAAGGAGGCGGTGAAAGCATTTGTCTGCGTTGAGAACGGGGCTGAAGTTGGGCGGCTCATGGGGCTGGATGTACCGGTGACAACGAGAATAGATTCTATGATAAGGTACCATACTGGGATATTCGGATTCACTGGGACGGGTAAGTCGAACCTGACTTCAATCTTGGTTAGGAAAGCTGTCGAGACAGTTCAGGGCCTGAGGGTGGTGGTCTTCGATGTAGCTGGAGAGTATGTTGTGAACCTGCTGGATCTTCTTGAGAATGGTTTCGTCTACACAACGGAGAGGGAGGCTGTAGATGATGGGGAGGAGTTTGTAAGGTCTCAAACGATCCCTGAGTCCCTTGAGGAGGTGATTGGAGCAGAAAAGATTGAGAAAGCTTTGAAGAGGCTTCACGAAAACGGAAAGATTCGCAGACTGGTTTTAACCGAGCCCGGTCAGATGGAAGTACTGGTGGATGATGTTTTAACACTTCTAAACTCGATTATCAGTTCAGGGAAACCTGGTGCGATTGCGGCTAAAATGGCCCTAGGTAGGCTGGTTGACTTTATGGAGGAAAACGGGGTTAGAGAAACTGATACACTGCTTGAAATTACTACCGATGCTAAGATAGCTGAGGGCTTTCAAAATATCCTTGGAGAATTTGGAGAGGAGATTCACGGGATGTCTTCCGAGCGGAAAGCTGTTGAGACAATCCTAAGGGTTTTGAAGAGCCCCATGGGTGGAAAAAGTAAGAATAGGGGAACAGCCATGAATCCTGAGAGACTAGCTGAGCTGATCCTTAGCAGAGAGGCTCCAATCCTAACCGTTGTCTACATTCCAGACTTAACTGAGGCTAGGGATGCTGTCTCCAGGTATGCGATCCGTCTGCTCGAATTGAAGAAGAAAGGACTCTCCCGTATAAATGTTTTAATGGTGCTCGATGAGGCTCAAGAATTTGTTCCGGACAGGGCGAGGAAGGAGGATGCTACAGATCAGTCTAACATGGCTGTGGAAACAATTCTAAGACAGGGCAGGAAATACAGGGCTGGATGCTGGCTGAGCACGCAGAGAGTTGCCCATCTGAACGTTAATGCTCTGCAGCAGCTTCATACCTATTTTACGAGCACGCTACCAAGGTCCTACGACAGGATGGTGATAGCGGACGCTTATTCACTAGACTATGAGGTGCTCAACAGGGTTGCAGAGCTGGATGCTGGGGAATGGATGTTCGTCTCATATAAGGCCACGAAGAGGAGGAATGTTCCAGTTTTCATAAGCACGCCAAACAACGAGCAGAAAATCATTGAGCATATCAGAAATCTTTCACCTTAAATCTGCTCGCGTCCTCTTCCATCGCCATATTTTCAAGGTTTTAATTTACCTCTTATTGGAAAAAAGGATTTTTTAATAGTGATTAGCTAAGGCATGCTTCCCAAGCGTTATCTAGTTGCCTTCAGCAGCATATATTTTGGAAATTCTTTTTAGAAGTAGGAATTTGCGGAATTGTAATACCATATATGTAGCGCGCGATCGCCAGGCTATCTCTAGCTAATGCTCCCGCGTCTTTCCGTTCGCAACAGAAGCTTTGCAACATCTGCATTCGTGACTATTCCTGCAACTTTGACCCTTTCCTGCGTCAAAACAGCCTGGTAGATTTGCAGAAGCGGTACCACATCTCTAGTGGGAGTTTTCACGCTTACTATTGGGAGCGGGTCCCTCCATCAGTTCGCAGACCTTAATGTTCCTGAGCTTTTCTGGCCCAACCTCGGCCATCTTCCTGCAATAGTATCGTTCTGCATCTGGATACTATATCAAAGGAGTGCTGCAAACTGGACAAGGTGGGCTGGGTTTATCGCCATGTGGAAACAACGACGATTTTTTTAAATTATCTCAGTTATGAATCAGTGTATGGTTGGAAATGTGACCAATCAAAGCTTATGGGGTTAGCACGTTCTGTCAACCTATTCCCGATAATGGTATACCTCTATGGATAGACGCGAGATAATAGATCAAGAAAACTTACTTATTCATAGAAATACAGCGTTACGTTATCGTTTTCGAAGGTCAACCTTTGAAAGGATTGATGGCCTTGATGAAGTCAAATGAATTAAAATCCGCCACATTCTCTGTGCAGACCTCCTTGATGCCGTTTTCCTTTGCCGTAGTTGCCAGCAAACAATCGAAGATACGCGTTCCGACGAGCCCAGAATTTCCAGCCAAGTTTATCGATTCCACGTATGCTCTGCTGGATGGCAAGAGTTTTATCAAGTTCTTGGAGTTCGCATAGAGGGAGCATAGCCAAGCCGCCTCACGCGCTTCATAAGGTCTATCCAATTTCGAGGGATTTGTCAGCACCGAGTAAAGCTCCACTATGCTCTGGTACGATATGGCAGCCTCTAATTCTCCCCTAAGCGCTCCCTTCACAAGCCTAAGAGCCTTCCTGTTCTTCTTTGAAGAAGAATCGTGCGCATAAACAAGTACATTCGTATCAAGCAGTAGCATAGATCTCATCTCTGCTCAATTTGCCTTTAATGCCCAGATTGCGTGGACGAGCTAGTATCTCGAGAAGCTTCCGGTCCGCGTCGGCCTTCAGAACCTTTATCACGACATCACCTTTCTCTGTGATGGTGAACTCAACTTCGGCTCCATCTTCCAAACCAAGCATGTCCCTTAAACCCTTTGGCACATAAATCTTTTGGGAATGGAACTTACCGATCGTGCCCATTTAGATTACCCAATTTACCCAATTTCATTGGCCATAAATAAGCTTTTCGATAGATGGTAGCCTTCAGATCGATCATCTACCATAACGTGATAAATACATGTTCAGAGCTAGCTTTGATTCGAGCAACATGATTGAAGAGCAGTTCCTCAAGGAGATCGAGAGGCACTGTAAAGCTATGGTGAAAGCTTACAAGATGTACGAGCCCTGGTTCACCGGCTCAGAATACAAAAAATTGGTCCGTGAGTCTAAATGCGCTAAAACTCACAAACGATCTGGATAGCATGAAGCTATCTCCAAAAATAGATTTAGCTTTGTAAAGTGGATGAAATTCTCAGGGCCTCATCTACTCCTAACTTCCTTGCACTAGCCTATCTTCTTAAAACGTCACACCTTCTTCAGCCTCTGTCCGATATGGGATAAGGCGTATCCTTGCCTGCGTCAACCACCCCCAAATCAACGGGAAGCTTGAGTGCTTCTATGGAGTATACGACCAGAAGCGACATCAGTTCAGTTCCATCGACGAGTATGTGCGCTGGCACACGAGATCAAGCTGCACCTCAGCCTCAAAATCGAGGAGCTGGAGACGCCGATACAGGCTTTCCACATGAAATTGCAGCTTGAATGGCATGCAGTGGTTCCAACGGAATTTGGGGAATAATTATGAGAAACTAAACCAGAATTCCAAGGTAGCAAGACCTATAAAGACTTATTAGTAAGACTAGTCTTACTTATGAATAGTGTTACTATGGCAGAGGTAGAGGTTGTCCGGGTCAGCTCTAAGGGTCAGGTCGTCATACCCAAAGGAGTTAGAAGTAGGATGGGATTGAGGAAGGGAGACAAGCTGCTGGCCTACTTGAAAGGTGATCTGCTACTCATCAGGAAGGTCGGAGAAGAAGAGAGCCTTCTTGCTATCCTCTCCGCTTCATCTAGGAGGAAGGTTGCTTCGATGAAAATAAGCAGGATGGAAGTGGAGAAAGCTGTTGAAGAAGCGAGGAAAACAGCCGAAGAAACTTAAAGTAGTTCTAGACACAAATATTCTCGTCTCAGCCTGGCTCTGGGAGGGTAATGAGTCTAAAATTGTTGAACTGATTGAAAATGGCCTTGTTATAGGTTATACCTCGCTCCAATTAATACAGGAATTTGAAAAGGTTATGAGCTATCCCAAGTTCAGGCTTTCTGAAGAAGAGATAGCGAGCGCCATTGGATATTACCAGATAATATTAAGAACAATTGAACCTAAGATAGTAGTAAACATCATTTGCGATGACCCGGCGGATAATAGAGTCCTAGATTGCGCCCTTTCCGCGAATGTCAATGCCATTATCACGGGCGATAAACACCTCCTAGAACTAGGCAAATTCAAAAATATTACAATACTCACGTCAACAGAATTCCTAAAATTTATTACACCAGATTAGTTTCATCAATGAGAGACTTAACAATCTGAATGCATGCGGAAAACATCACAAATATCTTGTCAGAACCTCTTCTGAATCAACTCGTTCATAATCTTCTCGACAGCATCGTAAATCATCAGCTCATTAATCACGCCAGTACAAATCAATTTCTAAGAAGCAAATAATAGTATAACAACATCAAGATCATGCATCCTGTAAATAAGACCTGACTTTGGATTGGCGGTTTCTGAAATCTACTATAGATGTCGATGCTTCAAATCCAACTTTTTCAACATTGAAAGGCTTGAGGAAACTCAACACTTGGTCGTTCGCCTTCTCTTCTTGCAAACTATCTTTCCATCTACGTTGATCACGGTTGCAAATGTGTGATTAGAGTGGACATCCAAACCTACAAATGCGCTCATGGCATGGTCTGAGCGCCTCCTGCCCAAAGCTTTTCTCATGCCATCTCGCTACTACTCGTGGTTTAGTCCTATTGTGTTAATCAGAATGTCGAGCCATTTTTCGAGGTTGAAGGAATCCCTAAACGTCCTTATTCGGGAAGAAATCAACTTTACACATTGGATCGGTCATGGTCAGGTCTATTCAATCTTCTTATACCTTCGAATGTCCATACCGATTCATCAAGTGTGACAGGATCGACTTAAAGAACATTTGCCATCTTAAAGACGATCTCTTCAATGAGCCAGTAATCCAGCTCGTCACATCTCACATCTTCGAGACAATGCTCTGCCAGAAAACCTTTCCACCTGGATTGAGTATGTTCCAATATCATAATACCCTTATTTTGATTCACTATAGCAATTCTTCGATTGACAAAGGCTCAAAAGTCGTCCTCAGCTCTTGCGTCCTGCCCGTCTCGGCTGATCGATAGCCAGATTCGATTATGTCGATAACATGTCGTGCATGCTCAGCGTTGGCGATTGACGGTCTCCCCTCGAGCACCCAGTCCACAAGCTGCATCATGTCCTCAAACACGTGGGACTCGGCTAACTTAGCGTGCAGTCCGACAACATGCGGAAGGTGGTCACCGGGGAGCATAAGCTCCTGATCACCGAATCGTGTGCCGATCACGGATCCCTTATCGCCAAAGATGCTCGGCTGAAAACCCTGATTTAAGGATCCTACAACTGTCCCATAAACGAACGCGAAGAAGGACCTGCCGAAGTCAAGCAACATGAGGGTGCTGTCGTCCATATCGCAGACGATCTTCCTCCCGAGAAACTCACGTTCTGGCAGCACCAGACCTGAAAATGCCATTACCCTCTTCGCTGGGCCAACGATGCCTGTAAGATTGTGCAGGCAGTAGACGGTCACATCATACTGTGGACCACCGCCAGGCTTTTTGAAATACCAGCTTGGGTCGATATTTGTGAGCACATCATGTCCACCACGGAATTCCTCCTTGAGGTGATAGTCGCCAGTCGCAACTCCAGTCGCAGCCCAGACGAGTTTTCCCAAGGCCCCTTGTAAAATGAGCTTGCGAATGCGCCGATTGAGTGGCTGGAGCATCATTCCTGGTGATGCGACAATGCGGACGTCATTCGCTTTCGCCCTAGAGATTATCCGATCAGCTTCATCTACGGTTGTCGTCATCGTCTTGTTAAAGTGGACATGCTTGCCAGCTTCGATCGCCATCATTCCTTGCTCGTAATGAAGGCCGATGGGCGAGCACAGCGTCACGGCATCGACGTTTGGATCGGCCAAAAGTTCCTCGTAGGTTTCATAATGTGCTGAAACTCCGTACTTTTTAGCGGCTGCCTCGGCACGGCCAGGTACTGGGTCGCATACTGCGGCGAGATAAACTCGATCCTGCACGTCCGGTAAGCTGAGGTGGCTTAAGGCGGCCCTAATTCCAATTGCACCAGCGCCTACGACCCCCATACCAAGTGGATTTTTCATTAATTAACTCACCTCGCCCTGCATGTGCTTCCGCCACGAGGTGCGCGGTTCCCAACCAACAGCGCAGCGGAGCTTTTGATTTGAGAACATGGATGCATGCCCCTCAAGGTCCTTGACCAATGTGAGTAGAGCTGGATTGAACTGCTCGATCAGCTCCAGACTAGGCTGCAAGGCTGTGGTATCATCAGCATTGCAGTAGAAGACTCCATGCGGCTCGATCTCATGGGCTCTCTCCATGAGCAGGCGATGCGCCAAGGCTACGTCTTCGCTGCCCACCCAGGCCCATAGCCACGGATCCCAAGCCTTTGCAGGTTTAGCACGCTGCGCCATCTCCAAGCGCCTCTGCGCATCACAGATGCCAGCTGATCGCAAGGCATAGGTCCTCATGCCGTAGGCACGAGTGTACGACTCTAGGAGCATCTCCCCTGCCAGCTTGCTGAATGAATAGGAGTCCTCTACATCCGAAGGGTGTCCTTCGTCAACTGGAAGATATCGGAAGGGGAATGGAGTGTTGCTGATTCGAAAGCCATGTCCAAGGGCACAGTTGCTGCTAGTCATTACAAAGATACGAATGTCCTTAGAAAGAGCGGCACGGAGGAGATAATAAGTTCCCATGATGTTTGTCCGCATCGTCGCATCGAACGGTATCCCCTTTTCCTCAGCGACCTTCATCTCCATTGGGTGGTCGGTTGGCCAGGCCTGTGCAGCAAGATGCTGGATAGCGTCAAATCCTTCATCGACGGCACGCTTGCAGTCCTCGAAGGAGTTGATGTCCCCTTGCACCCATGGCCAACGGCTCAGTGCTGGTGGACGACGGGAAAACAGGACCAGCTCATGTCCTGCTCGTTCCAGCTCAGCAACGACGTAAGGCCCAAGACCCCCACTGGCTCCCGTGACAAGAACTCTCATACTATCCAAATTTTTCATCATTTAAATGAGATATTTAAGTTTTGGACGTAAATGGTGGTTTTTTCTGTTAGTGGTGTTTGTGGAAATAGGATGAAGCTGATAGTGGTGGCAGTAATAAGGCTCCCCAGCCCTTAACGAGTTCGAGGGATCTGCAGGGCCAATGGGTTCAAGAGCCTCAAGCTGTTAAATCAGGTCATGAAAGCTATGATGGGCTAGAGGATAAACCTCTTGGCAATGGAGATAATTCCCCACCATCTCCATTGACAAATGCATTTACCTATTCGCCCACCATGGCTCAGTCCGCGTCCAGACTCCCCAATTGCTCTAACGTCTACGAAGGACAATGTTTCATCGAGGAGAAAAGAATGACTGATCGTGATATGGTTGCTTTTTCTTCATTATGGCCCAGTAGTACATGAGCAACTTTCTAGCAGCTGCTATCTGAGCTATCTGCTTTCCTCTTCGCTCAGCTATCCTGCGATAGGCACGAGTTATGCTCGTATCGTAGAGATGTACCAAAGCTGTCTCGATCATAGCTCAGCGAAGCCACCTGCTTCTTGCCTAGTTATGCCTCTCGATATTTCCACTAGCATGCGTAGAGGGCACTAGTTCTTGAAGATTGCTGGTTCGAGGATGGGCGTAGAAGCCGCTTTAAATCGAATAGAGGCCCTCAAGAGCAGGGGTGCGAAGATCATTCCCATTGATGAGCAACTTTCTATTGTCGCTGGTGAGCTTCTACTTGGCCATCCATCATTACCTATAGCGGATGCCCTGATAGCATCATTCGTATCCACGAAGAGAGCTGAATACGTGGTAACGAATGATCCTCACTTCAAGAATATTGGTATCGGAATTAAATGGCTCTGACCATTGCGCCGAGATTTCGTTCACTTATGCGCTGTCCAACCTCAATGGCATAGAGGTTCCTTGAGCTGATCATTTTGTTTATAGATTCCTTGGTTTCCATCAGGACAAAGTGCCTCCCGAGCTTTTTTCCTGAACCTTCTCAAGTTTCAGACATCTCTCCTCAGGTAAATTTAGGCGCACCTGCCAACCCAAGTTTGGGGCATAAGGAGAGACTCTCCGAGCCACTGGATTTAGTCGACATTAAATCTTGTCTCGTCACTGACCTTATAATTGCTGAGCGCAAGCCCTCAATCTATTTATCTTCCCAAAAAATGATGCTCAGAATCGATCAGTTTTGAATATTTTAGGCCTTATTCACTCAAATGTAGCGCTAGTTTCTTTATATCTTCAGCGGTTTACACTGTTTCTTTTTTTGGGCTCGGCTGTGGTAACGATCAAATATCATTCTTCATCATATTTCTTCCAAAGAATGATTTCTATATCTTTGGTTTTTTCTATGTTTTAAGATTAAAGCCAGCGCCTGAACCAGTCCTTGCGTGGCCCATCTCTGGTAAAGTGCGCCATGTCATGCAGTTGGTAAGTGGCCAACCTGCTCCAATCTTCAAGACGAAATTAAGTGGCACAGCATAAATAATTTGTCGAGGTTTTTTCGTTGCGTGAACGGCCATGGCTGTGGAAAGGCTATCCGTTTCTCTCTTGGGCGGCCTTCTTTTCGCCCATAATGGTTTGGGCATCCCAAATGATGCAGAGTACTCCATATTCAAGTCAAGGACTGTAAGGATAACTAGACCGCCCCTTTCGTCATCCAGAACTTTGGGTCCTCAGCTCTTCGATGTTCTCCCTGATCTTCTCCACAGCGCCCACGATATCCTGCATGTCTTCGGTGGTGCCTAGGAGCATTGCATGGTCTAGGATCACATGCTCTTGACATAAGCGCTCTGAATTCGGGCAGTAAACAGATCGATAGTCAGGGAACTTTATAATCTCGGCAATGCGACCGAAGCGCCGCTCGATAAAGAGAGGGTTTTTGTAAAGGGGATGCGAATACCCTTCAAAAGCTCTAACACCCTCTGCATTGAGCGCTTGCAGGAAGCGGTCGCGCGACACGCCACCGAACGCATCTTGTTCATAGCGGAAACTGTAGCCATGCCAAGATATTCGTGTCATGTAAGACTCGCGACGGAGTGGCCTTATACCATCGATATTTCTTAACTCCTTGTCGAGAAATTTGGCATTCTCCTCGCGTCGAACGGTCTGCTCTTCGAGGCGTTCAAGTTGCACCAACAGCACGGCTGCCTCAAACTCAGTCATACGGAAGTTCCAGCCAACATAGTGGTGCTCATAGAAAGGCCTGCCCGGAATTCGGCCAATGTGTTGGTACGAATAAGCCTTCGCTGCAAGCTCCTCGTCATTGGTCAGGACTATTCCGCCCTCGCCCGAAGTGATGTTCTTGCTCATCTGGAAACTGAACCCGCCAAGATCTCCGATGGCGCCAACCTTGCGGTCCTTCCACATCGCGCCCCAGCCATGACAAGCGTCCTCAACCACGACGAGGTTGTGCCGCTTCGCAATTTCGAGTATACGGTCCATATCTGCGGCCCGTCCTTGCCAGTGCACAGGAATAACTGCACGAGTACGAGGTGTAATAGCCGCCTCAATTTCCGCTGGGTCGATGTTGATCGTGTCCAGCTCCACATCCACAAATACGGGGACTGCATTGACCTGAAGTGCGCATGTCGCTGTGGCAATGAACGTATACGCTGGGACGATCACTTCATCACCAACATCTATGCCTGCAGCTTTAAGCGCGACGGTTAGCGCAGCTGTCCCGCTCGTCACCGCAATACCGAATCTGGCATCCTGATATGCGGCAAATGCCTTTTCGAACTGTTCTACCTTGGAGCCTTCGTAGAGCCTGCCCCAATGTCCACTTCGGATGACCTCCTCCAACGCCTTAATCTCACGCTCATCCCACACAGGCCATTTGGGCCAGAGCTTCGTTCGAACTTTTTCCCCGCCGTTTATCGCTAGCCTGGGCATGCTTAATTTCTCTCTCCTAGTATGGAATGAAGAACTTTAGAATACCCATGATTCCACCAACGATGAGCGCCACGATATTGCCAGCCACAAAGCCACCCGCGATTGGAACACCTAAGTTCTCGTATAATTTGCTGCCACCAACCCTCAACGTGATAGTTTTCAAAACCCAAGCGATTAAGAAAGGACCCCAATATCCCCACAGCACGGAAAGGAAGGTCGTCCCAATGATGAATCCCACAGGCTCGAATGGAAACCAAATGAACCTCGAGTGAAGGAGTTCCAGTGCAGCTACGATGATGAAACCCGCGAACACGTAAGATGCCAGAGGTTCCGCCGCGGGAACGGTGCTCCATCGCAAAGGATTGCTTATGTTAAAGAACTGATTCGTATCGACGCAGATCGCGGCGCTTGCAAAAACCGTTCCGCCATAAGAGTAGCAGAGCTGGATGTAAGTTATGAGCGATGCTAGGGGAACGATTACCGTCGCCACGAGCATCGCCTTCAAGACATCCGAGTTTTTCACGCCCGTAAGGCTGGCCATCTTATAGCAGGCAAAACCAGTAAAAATCGATCCGTTCGACATCGCGTCAGGGCTGTCCATGCCACGGCGCACATAATAGGCTGACAGCACGAATTCCCGGGTGGGAGGGTCTGGCGCTGTAGGCCAAACCATGAGCCTGAAAAGGGTATTGCCATGGTCCAATCCGGCTGAGCTGATACCCGCCAACCCATACATTCTGGCATTTGCAATCCAGAAGAGCAGGTAGCTGATGGGAACGAGAAGCGCTCCAACGAAGCCAAGACCAGCGATCATAAAAAAGATGACTATTGCGATGAACAACAATCCTAGTGATAGGTACGTGTCCCTATAATTCAGCGCCTCTCTCTTCTCAATATCAAAACGGTCACTTGAACGTTTTTGGAATGCCACCCTGAGGGTTTCTCCTATGTAGCGTCTCTCGCGGAACAGGCCGAAGATAGAGAGGCCGAGGAGGCCACCCCCGTAGGAGACGGCTTGGAATTTAAATGGCGCCTCAGTCAATCCAGAAGGACTGCACCACGCGCGGCCACATCCTCCTATTCCTTCCATGCCGGAATAGTAGCCCATCGCGTATGCCACCTGCATCAAAACGATGTAAATCAAGTGCCAGAACCATGCATTGAAGCTGATGGAAAGGGGTGCGAGGTACCCTATAGCCACCATGGCCGGATGCTCTTGAAATGCGGATAAACCGACTATACTCGCGAAAGTTGTGCCAGGTTGCACGTACCATTGACCCGAGGCGCACAGGGTCTTCCAGCCATAGACATCCGGGAACCACGGAAAGACGACAGTCATGAAAACAGGGACCTGAAAAGCCAAACCAAGAAGGATGCCGATAAAGAAAGGCCTTCCAATCTTATCCATTATCGATTTCTTCTCTTCAGAAAACCTCCTCACAAGTTCATAGGCAAGTAACGCTTGCGGGAAAGGAACCTTCTCGATGTCGATCCATTGGCGCCTGAATAGCGTTGCTATCAGAATGAAGAAGAAACCAAGAAGGAAAATTAATAGCGAATGGTATGTTATGACTGGAATCCAGTCTGCCCAAGGGACGGAAACGTGCCCTGACAAAAGTTGGCTTGCAATATCTTTAGAAGGAGCCATGAACCAAGGAACGTAAGCAGCCGACCAGTCTTCGTTCATATACCTGCTCGATACTACGTCGGAAAATTCTATAGGATCGTAACTATTAAGGTACAAAGAACTCGTATACGCCACGACATAGAGGTATGTTAAAGTACTCAAGGCAATTTTCTTCCCAATTAGTTTTGAGAAAATAGCAGAGAAAATTAAAACTATGAAGGGCGCTGCCATGATGTTCATTTGGCAGATTATACTACCGAAACTGTAGTAACTTAAGAGATTCGATGGTAGTAATTGTAGCCACACCATCCCAAAAACTCCTAAAAAAGCGCTGAGTATTATGACAAGGAACCATGGAATCTTTTCATGAATTGCTTCGGTTGCATTTACCATACTTATATCCCCAAGGCGAAAACTATTTTTTTTTATTTATCCTTTTTGATATTTCAGGCTCTATATGCTCTGTCAGGACATCTGAGGTCAGAGTTCTTTGCTAAACTGTATGGGTTGAAACCGAGCGTGAAGAAGGAGATAGGCATGGTCCTAGAACTCAGCTGCTCCATCGATGAAATAAGATGCGATAAAAGTGGCGTTGTGCAATTCGAGTCGACCATGATGGTCGATGTTTGGTGGTCTGTCGAGAATGATGACTTTCATGTACCATGGGAAAGGGTGCCTGAGCTGGACCTTGCATGGTCAATAGAGAACGAGGATTTACGAGTTGTATGACGAGTTAAAGGCCAAGGAGTTGTTAGATAGCGCTAGGAAGTTAATCGACTTCGTTGAGGGGGCGCCCAGATGACCGAGGAGGGGCTGAGGGATGCCACAATCAAGCTTTCTAGCCAGATGCCATTCAAAGTTAACTCGGCAATAATCTTCGGCTCGAACGCCAGGGGAGGACCTGCAGTGGAGCGATGTTGACCTCCTGATAATCTCTGAAGAGTTCTCGAAGATGGAGAGGACTATTCGTAAAAGTCATTGTATATTATTCGCAAATGACTATTCGTAATCATTCTCATCCTAACATCATTTGTGGCCATCGATACCTATTTTTGGCAAAGATATCAGACCTGGAACTCGGGTTCGGAGGGAGAAGAGAAGGTGGCAGAGGTTCTCGGATCCTTAAGGGGCTGCAATGTGATAGTGTTAAGATAGCAGTTGTTTAAGCTCTAAGATTTTTATTCTTTCTATTTCATCCTTACTTTTTTCTGGCACTATAAAGCAACTTTGAAAATTTGTGAAATTTAATTTCTTTGCCAAGATGGATATTTTTCCCTTAAACTTTATTGCATCAGATCGGCTTAATTTTCCTATCTTGCACTCAAAGAACATTACCTTTTCTTCGCTAATGGCTATTGCATCTACTTCGTTTCCTTCTCTATCCCAATATGCTCCAACTTTATATCCATGAAATTTTTTTGAAAGAATCGATAAACATACTTTCTCGAAGACCCTGCCTATGTGTGATTTCAATTCTGTCATTATTTTCTTTAAGACATACGCTTCCTGCCTCAACTCTATAAAGGGAATATTTGGATAAATAAACTTCATATAAAAATGGAAAAAGTTGTCTCTATAATTGTATCTTGGTATTCCTCTTTTTATTATGCTTGTCTCACGTTCTATCAGTGTCAATTTCTCAAGAATAAGTAAATACTTCTTTAATTGATGCCTTTCTAAGCCAGTGTAATCTGATATTTCTTTTAGAGTTACCTTTCCCATACTTATTGCTTCAAGTATCTCAAGATACCTGGAAGGATCTCTAAGTTCAGTTGACAACAGTCTTTCAACTTCTTCATATAGAGGTGCTCCAGGTTTTAAGAACATGTTTCTAATGTTTTCCTCTATCGTTTTGGATTTTTCATATAGCATTAAATAATGAGGTGTACCTCCTAAAATGGAGTATATCTTTAAAATATCTTCTTCTTTCTCTCTAAATATTTCCCTTACAGTCTTATAATCGAATCCATCCAACCTAATTATTTTCGTCGAACGGCCATAAAGTGGGCCAGTGTAACTAATATCTCTTTCCACCATTCCAATAGTTGAACCAAGCAATAAAAGCTTAATCTTACTTTTATTTGAACTGGCGTCCCAATGATACTGTACTCTAGGAGAAAGCTTTTTTGATATCCTTTGGTATTCATCTAAAATCAAAATTTTTCGCTCCTTACCAAATTCTAGGAAAACATAGTCTAAAAAGTCGTCTAGTGAACTAAATGTCTTTCCCATGGCTTTTGAAGCGTCAGTTAAAAACTCTTGGACACTCGAACTTCCCACGTAAATATAAATTCCGGAGTATTGCTCAAGAAGTCTTCTCGAGAGTGATGTTTTCCCTATTCTTCTACGACCATAAAGGATGATCAACTCAGCCCTCTCTGAAGTAACAGCTTCATTTAGGATGGAGAGTTCCGGCTTCCTGTCGTAAAAAAGTATACTCATAAGTATTATACTCATAAGTATACCCTATATAAGAATTTGCTTGCAGAAAATGAGGAGCCTCTCGAAAAACTGCATGGCTCATATTCATGCACCAAGTTGGCATAGCGGGCTTCTTCTATATAGGAGAGGAGAAGGGCATGGCGCTTTCAAGGCTTTTGATCTATCAGACCGCGCCAGAGCCTCTAACCAGGGGCTTTGTTTTAGTCGCAAACTTCGCGCACTTGAAAATCAACTCTCCTGAAAATGGCTTCCAGTTTGGTGGTAACTTCTCATCATTCGAGGCATTTCGTATGGCAGTTCTGGTATCCATTCTAACATATGGGCCCGATCTAAGACAGCTGCAGTACTCTGCCTTACAGCATTAGAGCATCTAAAGTAACGATTCCTTGTCTCAAACCTTAACTCTTCTATAATGTTTCTTACTGAAATGTCGTCACGATTAGGGAAAGTATGAATATTATTATGACATCTGGGACTGCTGATAGATATCTATAGCTCTACCTTCTCTTGTCTAGAATATCTACCTTTAGCACGTACTCCTTGGTACCTAAGTATGGTTTGCTATCTAGTCCCATCTAAACTCCAGCCTTAGCATGCTTTCTAACGACATAGCTACAAAACTTAACCTCTGTCTTTAAGTTCAGGATTCTTAGGTTCGGTAGGTTGCCGGTATTTACTGATCGCTTCATATCGACTATCTATCATGTCTGTTAGATCGTGTGTTTTCATCGCTAAGGCGAAAACCTCTTAATTCCTTATCAAAGCGTATTGGTTGGCGAGGCCATAGAGGACAAATATCTTTTCTGAGGCGCGAGCGAGATAAAGCCAGTTCGCTCAGGACTTAAAAAAGGGTTTGTGAAAATGCAAGGTTTAAAACTCATTAACTATGGTTTTTCTCAGAGTCGAGTCTTATGACCGTTTTATGGACAGTTAAGGTCGTAAATGAGTGGTGTGAGAAGTACAAGGGCAAGGATTTCAGCTGTTACAGCGAGGCTTACGGGAAGTTTGGACGTTGGATTCACGGCGCAAGCTATGGGAGCTGTTTCGAGCTGAGGGAGATGGTTGAAAGGCACTTGAAGTCTAAGGGTGTGGACATTAGGGTTGTCTCTGCCGCCACCAGCCTGTTCTGTGGAGCTATGGAGATTGAGGTGGAGTATGACGAACACGTTTACGGGCTGCTTAAGGACGCGCTTAGTCACGTAGTCGAGACCGGCGAGGAGGCCATAATAAGATCACACGCGGAGGCTCTAATCGAACTTATCACGACGGCAGAGAGACTTAAAAGTGGTATAATGTGTTCGGGCTGAATTATCCTATGCGCGCTTCACATACGGTATGAACCATAGGAATGAGATTAAGCTTTATCAAAACTCAAAAAGAACTCTGCTTAAGACCCGCCCTGATTGGCGTCAGAACCCTTCTCATAGGGTTTAGCATCAATCCAAATATTTCAAGAGTTACTGCACCATCATCTTCAGACTCGCCCAGAATTACTGGGCTGTAGTACTGTCCACATGGAGGGAGCTCCACCATCGCCTCGGAAATTTGACAAGAAACTATAGGACTATCCGCAAGGACAAGTTCAACCATCCTCTTTGGAGTAATTTGCCGATCCTTTTTAAAAACCAAGTTAACAATTTACAAAATTTTTGTATGCGAGCCGAGAAATAGTGTTCATATCCCTACAAGCCCTCAAGAACCCCCGAGTTCTTCTACTAGCTTTCTGCAGAGGTTGTAGGCCTTTTCGGCCCTTTCGACAGCATCCTTTGCATCCGCCTCGCCTATTACTTCATCAGGCGATAGAAAAGTTTCCTCACCACCGTAGAAGCTTGGCTCCCTCTTCCTGACCAATATCTTAGAGGATTCGGAGAGGTAGTCCAACTCCACCTGAAACCATCTTGGAAACCTCTGTTTAAAGCTTGGGAAGACACCTGAAACATCGTGCACCTTTGGATACTCTATGCCAACCACCTTAAGTGCTGCTTTCAGGCAGAGCTCCACGCACTCTTGGCTCAGTCTCACAGCATAGGGGTAGTTCCCCTCTTTGTAAGCGTCGTAAGCATCATCAAGCCTAGCCCCAGCCTGTTTTATGTAAGATCGGGCAATCATGACGAGCCTCAAAGGGGTATTTCCTCCCCAAACCTATAGCCAGGCTTCAAATCCCAATACCAGTTCTCCTCCTCGACGAAAACCCTCCTTGCGCCGATCCTGAGAAGTTCAGCTTTAAACTCCGTCAAAACTTTCTCTAGGAACCTATCCCTGTCGTAGAGTATTATGGCATCCTCAGTCATATCG